>JAEEGL012960088.1_pt1 | contig 110252 bp, 87 predicted proteins | sample 9134231 | NCBI WGS metagenome assembly JAEEGL01 (sample SAMN16246548, study PRJNA631951) | gut metagenome | biome: gut microbiome; feature: rumen; material: fiber-attached | host: Bos | place: Iran: Karaj | collected 2018-10
GCGACGGCGCCTTCTTGAAGAACGGCAGGATGAAGTCCTGCGTCCAGCACATCGAAATGTCGAAGATGCGCGTGTCGTCGGTGGAGACGACCAGCAGTATGCAGAGCATCAGCAGGAGGGCCGTGAGCCACTTCGGGAAGATGTTGCGGACTGCCACCGGCATCATTTGCTGCATGTAGGTCGTGCGGTAGCCCTGGTAGAGCTTGTTGGCGGCGGCTTCGTCGTCCATGTTCGCCAGAAGTGTCTCGCGGACGGCGTCCAGGGTTGGCGTGTCGAGGTTCTGGGCGCGGGAGAGCGGCGGATCGACGCCTATTTCGTGCACCTGCGCCGGAACGGCGGCGGCCGCCGCGCCGACGGCTGCGGCTACTTTTTCGTCCTGGACGAGTTCCTCGGCCACGCGCACCGAGAGTTCCTGCCGGATTTCATGCGCCTTGTCGGCGTAGTTGCGGTGGTTCATCGTGGCGATAATGCCGATGACGATGAAGAAGGGCAGCAGCCACGCCATGCCCGCGCCGAACGAGGATAGCAGGCTGGACATCTTCCCCTCGTGCGCCGACTTCGCCACGGTGCCGTAGCCGTTGCCGACCCACTCGCCGCCCATGATCCGCCGGTAGAAGGCCACCACGAGGGCGAAGAGGTTGAAATCCCGGAGTTGCGAGATGTCGTATGGGTTCAGGAAGCTCTCGCCGGGGACGCGGTCTGTCATCACGGGGGCGATTTCGTCCCACCACGAGAAGCTGCACAGCACATAGACGATCAGCACCACGAATAGCGGGTAGGAGACAAGCCCCTGGGCGGCGTCGGTGACGAGGAGGGAGATGCGGCCGCCGGCCATGATCATCAGGATCGCCAGCGCGATGCATGCCGACAGCAGGATGGGGAAGGTCCTGAACTGCTCGCCGAAGATCGTGAACCGGTGCGGTATGCCGAGTAGGTAGATGAAGAAGCGCACGGCGACGGCCGGCCCGATGCAGTTGCCTAGCATGTCGGCGCTGCCGCGCAGCACCGCCGCGAGACGGCGCAGCCCCTTGCTGTAGCGCATCTCGAAGAACTGCCCCGCGCTCATGGCGCGCGTCTCCCGGAAGCGGTAGGTGATCCAGCCGTAGAGGGCGAGCATGATGCCAAGTGGCGTCAGCAGCGCGTTCCAGAACTCGAAGGCGAAGCCGTTGTTGTAGTGGACTTCGGCGCTCGCGATGAGGATTGTCACGGCCAGGTTGCCCATCATGCTGCCGGAGATGAGGACGTAGCGACCGGCGCAGCGTCCGGCGACCAGGAAGTCGGAGACGCTCCGCACATAGCGGCGGCAGTGGACCGCCAGCGTGCAGACGGCCAGGACGGGAAGGACAACGAGAAGCCAGTGATACCAGGAGAACATGGCTGCTATTCCTCCGGATCGAAGACGCGGACGTAATCGACGAGGAAGTCGTCGCCAGCGGCGAGGGCCGCCTCAAGCCCCGGTGCGGCGGGTCCGGTCATCATGTTCTGCCGGAAGTCCTTGGCCTCGGCGGAGATCAGGATGAACTCCGGGACGTGTGAGACGGCCTCGCCGGGGCCGCCGCCGGCCTTGTCGCCGTGTTGCGCGCCGTCGATGTAGAAGGTGTAGCCGTCCGGCTCCCAGAGCATCCCGAAGGTGTGGAAGACGGTCTTGTCGAGGTGGACGGCACCGGCCTTGTTCCATTCGTGCCTAGACATCCCCGCCGGCTGCGGCGGTACGGTGAAGCAGAGGTGGTCCGCGCCGTAGCCGTTCGCGTGGAAGGCATGCGGGATAATCTGGCCGGGGCGGAACGACTCCATGATGTCGTGCTCGACGCCGGCGTGGGCGGGGTCGAGCGAACAGCCCTGCGTCGGCGACTGCATCCAGAAGGCCGTCCACCAGTCGGGCATCTGCTGGAGACGGCAGCGGCATTCGTAGTAGCCATAGCGGTGGACGAACTTCGCCGGCTGCCGTTTCGGAAGGGGCCAGAATTTCTTGCGGCCCTCGACATGCGGCGTGTCCCAGACCATTTCGCCCGTCTGGAGCTGGGGCGTGACGAACTGGCCGTCGGGGCGCTTCGTCAGCTTCAGGCGGCAGAGCGAGTCGCGCACCTCTACGGCGCCGTCTTCGGGTGTCGCGAACCAGAGGGCGCGGCGGCCCCAGAAACAGGTGCGGTAGCCCCATTTCGTGTCGTCGAGGCGGTCGCCGTCGAACTCGTCATGCCAGACGAGCCGCCAGCGGCCAGGGGGAAGAAGGCTTGGCGCATGGCCGGTGACGGGGGTCGCTTCAATGCAGGAGGTCTTTTCAGTTGTTTTCATGTCGAATGCCATTCCGAAACTGTATGCGGTAATTAGGGGTGAGGTGGGGGCGGTGGCGCAGAACCGTCGACCGACTCCGGCGGCTTGTCGAACAAGACAGTCGCCTGGAGCGCTCCGGGGCGATGGGCCTTGCCGTGATGTCCATCCGCTTGAAGATGTGGTCATCGACATACCAGATTAGCTCCCTGTCGGTGACAATCGCGCCGATGCGGTGGAAGCCGTCGCGGAACCTCACGCTGTCCTCGGGGGCGGCATGGTTGCTGCTCATGATGCTCCCGTTGCTGCCGACATGCAGGGTGCCGCCGATCCAGTCGCTGCCGCTCAGCTGCTCGAAGACGTCGATTTCGTTGTATCTCGACCAGCCCGAGTTCATCGTCCATAAGGAGGGCCACGTCCCCCGCGCGTAGTTCAGCTTGGCGCGAATCTCGATGCGGCCCTTGTAAAACGTCACTTTGCCCGCCGTTGTGATTTCGCCGGACGTGAAATGGTAGTTGCCCGACTGCTCGCGCTTGCACCGGAGCTTGAGAAGGCCGTCCTCGACGATGCGGTTCCGTTGTTCCAAGTGTCGATCTCGTGCGAAAGGAGGTTGCCCTCGGCATCGGAGAAGCGGAGATCATAGCCATTCACGGCGCACTTGGAGTAGTCGAATTTGTTGCGCGCGGCTGACAAGCGCACAAGGACAGGGAAATCCGTCAGCGTCGTTGCGCCCTTGTAGCCAGGGACCGTGATGTCGAATGACTTGGCGTAGGTTGTCCAATCGACGTCTGCGAGAAGCGCGCACGGTGCAAGCAGAAGCGCAGTGGCAAGTAGGATTGAGTTTTTCATAGTGATGTTTTTCTTAGTGGTGGTGGTTTTCATGGTGACAAAATAATACTAAATTCATAAGGGGTGCGCAATTCCATTTTTGCGACAGCGATATTAACGTTTTGCGACACCGTGACGCAAAGGATTATTGACTGCGTTGTTCCCGTCAGGACACAAGTCTTGTAAATCCTGTCTAAAGATAATTATCTCTCCATAATAAGTCGACCGCAGTTGCGTCAGCCGGGAAGTCATGCTAGAATGGTTGCATGACTGGTAAAGACAAGGCGAAGAAGCTCGTCGTGGCCATAGTCTCCACCTCAACCGGGGTCGGGAGGGCTGTGCTGCGCGGCATCACCGCCGCCGCAGGGAAGTTCGGCTGGACGCTGGAAACCATTGACCCCGACTTGACAGGCAATGATTTCCTATTGTTTGCGAATATGCTCGGCAAAGCCGATGGTGTTATTGTCCGCCTCAAGGAAATCTGCCAGGCTATTCGCCCCTACCTGCGTGCCGACACGCCAATGATTGGGATTGACATCAGGACATTCCCCGACTCCGGACTATGGGCCACCCTCATTCCAGACAACGCCAAAATTGGAGCCGTGGCGGCAGAGGAACTGCTGTCAAAGGGGCTTAAATGCTATGCGCTTGTGCCAACGTGTCCGAAACGGTATTGGGGGGAAGAGCGCGACAGGGGTTTTCGCGAACGCATCTGCGCCGCCGGCGGAGATGTGCGCATCTATGGGCCGCACGAAGCGTGGAGAGCCTCAGCGGAGAACGCAGCCCTCTCTAACTGGCTTGCAACGCTTCCGCGCCCTTTCGGACTCTTTGCCCGCAACGATGTCCTGGCAAGGTTTGCCCTTAGCGCCTGTAAGAGCGCCGGAATTAGCGTCCCCGATGAAGCAATGATTGTCGGGGCCGACAACGATGAAGGTCTTTGCCTTTTCTGCTCGCCATCGCTCACAAGCGTCCAAATTGACCACGAGGGGGCAGGTCGCCGCGCCGCCGAGGCGTTGCAGGGATATTTTGGCAGCAAGACAAAGCCGCCCCGCATGGCGACGATGCGTTTTGGGCCCTGTGGAGTGGCGCGACGCGCCAGCACGAATGTGGATGCGCCTGAAGGCGACCAGCGCCTCTCCGCCGGCCTAGGCTTCATCGCCAGCCATTCGGACAACCCCTTCATAGGCGTTGGGGATGTCGCGGCGGCGATGGGGCTGGGCCGCCGTCAGGCCGAGCGACTTTTCCGCGCCGAAGGCACCTCAATCCGCCGCAAACTTGAGGAGACGCGATTGGCGCATGTCAAGTCGCTCCTCGCCACGACAAGTCTGCCCTTGCGGAGCATAGCTGCCGAATGTGGCTTTTACTCTGTCATCTACCTTTTCGGACTCTTCCGCAAACGCTTCGGCATTTCCCCCGGAGCCTGGCGCCGCACCCATGGCGATCCCCAACCATCATAATTGGTTTTCGCAATCCCCATTTATCCCATAGTCTTCAAATCTTATATCAATCTCTCAAATCTCTCAATCTCTCTATCCTGAAATCTCAAATCTCAAATCTTAGATCTTTCAAAATCTCAAATCTTAAATCTCAAATCCTTCAATCCTTCAATCCTTCAATCCCTCAATCCCTCAATCCTGAAATCTCAAATCTTAAATCTCAAATTCCCAAATTCTGAAATCTGAAATTTCAAATGCCCCAATCTCTCAATTCTCAATTCTCAATCCTGAAATCTCAAATCTCAAATCTTAGATCTTTCAAAATCTCAAATCTTAAATTCCAGATTCCAGATTCCAGATTCTCAATTCCCCCTCATCCCTTCCGCTTCAGCTTCTCCTGTCGGTGTAGCCAAATATCCAAAACCGCTATGTCCGCTGGATTGACGCCCGGTATGCGCGATGCCTGTCCAAGAGTCTCCGGTCGCACCCTCGCAAGCTTCTCCCGGCTCTCGTAGCGTAGCGCGGAAATAGCGTCATAATCGATTTCTGCCGGGATGTAAACAGATGCGTCCCTCGCCATTTTCTCAGCAAGGCGATCCTCTTGTGCAAGATATCCCCTGTAACGGAAGTGTATCTCAACCTGTTCTGCCGCTTCTGGTGACAGCGAAGGATTCGCAAAGGGCATTGACTTGTAAGTCGCCCCCGGTCTGGACATGGCACGGCTCCAGACAGAGCCGCCCGAACCATCGCTTGGCCCTCCGTCAATCCGTTCAATTTCTTGTCGAACTTCCTCAGCCAGACGCTCTGTGGCGTCAAGTTGCTTGCCCGACGCAAGGCCAATTTCGCGAGCGTGGGTCAATAGGCGAAGTTTTGCGTTGTCCTGCCGAAGGGAAAGGCGTCGCTCTGCCCTTGATGTGAACATCCTATATGGCTCGTCTGTTCCCTTTGTGATCAGGTCGTCAATCATCACCCCGATATATGCTTCAGCGCGGGAAATGACCATCGGCGGGAGGCCCTTGACGGCAAGGGCGGCGTTAACGCCTGCGACAAGCCCCTGGGCGGCCGCCTCTTCGTAGCCCGAAGTGCCGTTGGTTTGCCCAGCAAAAAAGAGCCCGTGAATGCGCTTTGACTCCAACGTGGCGCGTAGTTCGCGTGAATCGATGGAGTCATACTCAATTGCGTATGCGTATTGGAGGAACCGTGCATGCTCCAGTCCTTCCACGGAATGAATCATCTCCTCCTGCACATCGCGAGGAAGGCTGTTTGAAAGACCATTGGGATAAACAGACGGGGAAAATAGTGATTCTGGCTCCAAGGCGACATGATGCTCCGTATGCGAGGGAAACTTGACCACCTTGTCCTCAAAGGATGGACAGTAGCGCGCCCCCGCCCCGGAGATCATTCCGCCGTAAAGGGCGCTGTCGGCCAGATGTTTTGAAACGACATCTCTGGTTTTCGCGGATGTGTGTGTCAGCGCAACGCATAACCCCTGCGAACCTGGTGCAAATGGCAATAATGGATTTGTGCCACGTGGCACAGCTTGATTAACCCTTGGCAAGCCATTCCACACTTTCCCCGCATCTCCGTGCCTCTGTGTGCCCCATCCTTCTCCCTCTCCGTCACTCGTCTCGCTCCCTTCCCCGGTGTTCTTCTCTGTGTCTTTGTGTCTCTGTGTGACCCTATCTTCTCCCTCTCCGTCGCTCTTCTCGCTCCCTTCCCCGGAATCCTCCTCTGTGTCTCTGTGTCTCTGTGTGCCCCTTTCTCCTCCATCATCTTTGTCGTCCTTCTCTCTCTCTTCTCCTGCGTTTTCCTCTGTGTTTCTGTGCCTCTGTGTGACCCCCTCTCCTTCATCCACATCCCCGTGTTCTTCTTCTCCATCCTTCTCTGTGTCTTTGTGTCTCTGTGTGATCCTATCTTCCCCCGCTTCTCCCCCAACTGGCGCCAGGAACGCCTCGTCGTTCGGCAGCCGCACCGACCAAAGAAGCTCCCTGTCCTTGTGCCACGTGGCACATTCTCCATCTTCCCCCTCGGCGGCATCCTCCTCCTCAGGCATGTGCCACGTGGCACACGCCGCCCCTTCCGCATCATCCTGCCCCCATCTCCTCGCCGCCTCTGAAAAGAACGGCGGCGGATCTTCACTTGGCTGGCAAGGCAGTCGCGAGAAGTCTATTGAGTCCACATGCAGTCTTGGCGGCGTTCCTGTTTTGAGTCTGCGCAACTCAAAGCCCATCTCCTTCAAAGACTCCGAGAGCGGCGCGGAGCCGGGCCTCCCGTCGCCGCCGCTTTGCAGCGCTTCGTGTCCAATGAAGATTACGCCTTTTAGCGCAGTTCCAGTTGTCACGACAACTTCTTTCGCCTCAATTTCCCCGTGGGTGCGCGTCTTTACGCCTGTCACTACATCTCCATGCCATAGTATGCCGACGCATTCGTCTTCGATTACCGTGAGGTTCCCCGTCGAAAGGACCGTTGCGAGCATCCGCATAGAGTAGAGGACCTTGTCGCATTGGATTCTGGTTGCGCGAACCGCCGGACCCCGGCTTGTGTTTAGCGTCCTGAACTGCAAACCCGTGAAGTCGGCGTTTCGCCCCATTTCGCCTCCCAAGGCGTCGATTTCCGCCACCAAGTGCGACTTCGCCAGGCCACCTACGGACGGATTGCAGGGCATGCAGCCCATTTTGTTGAGACGCGTGGTGATGAGTAGCGTCCGGCAGCCCATGCGCGATGCAGCAAGCGCCGCTTCGCATCCGGCGTGTCCTCCACCCACCACGACAATGTCAAACACATTTCCACCAACCGTCTGTGCGTCTATTATCGCCCCGAGCGGCATCTCCGTAGTTGTTTTTTGCCTTTTCATCCTTGCCCTTCCATTCTAGCATATTTGCCCAGAAAAGCGCTTCCCGTCTCGTTCTTTCCCCATTGTTTTTCTGCGCATCTATCCCTTTTGACCTGCGTAGAAGTTCACCCCCTTTCTCTCTCTTTTGTGGATGTTTATGCGACGCTAATTTTCTTCTTGAATTTTTACCGGCTTTTGCTATAATCTATATTGCCATTTATTTTCGGCATCTACCCTTCTTATGCCTGAAGTCGATAAAACTTGGACGGCCATCTCGGCTAAACTCAAGGACGTCATCGCGAACGACGACGTCTTTGCAAGTTATATTGCCGTCAACCGCCCCGTCTCCATCGACGATGAAAAGCTTGTCCTTGAGGTCGATTCTGAGTTCCTCCGCGACTGGATCAAGGACGGTTACAAGGGCATGATTGAAGACGCCGTCACCCTTGTCACCGGCACCCATCGCAATGTAGAATGGGTCGTCTCTGGCGCGGGGAAATCAAATGATGGCAACGAGCCCGCGAGCGGAACCAACGTCGATGCCGTTCCTGTGCGTCAGCCCATCCCCCCGCCCCCAGTTTACAAGCGCGACCCTAACTGCATTGGTGCGCTGAACCCCGACTTCACTTTTGATGAGTTTGTTGTCGGTTCGTCCAACAGTTTCACCCATTCGGCGGCACTGGGCGTTGTGAACAACCCAGGAACCGCCTACAACCCTCTCTTCATCTATGGCGACACTGGCCTTGGTAAGACGCACCTCATGCAGGCTGTCGGCCACGAGTTTCTGAAAAAGAAGAGGAAGGTCGCATACGTCACATCGGAGGAGTTCTTCAACGAGTTCCTCAGTGCGTTGCAGGGCAAGAATCCAAACGAGTTTCGCAACAAGTACCGCAAGGTTGAACTGCTGATGATTGACGACATCCAGTTCTTCGCGGGAAAGCCTTCTCTGCAAGAGGAGTTCTTCAACACCTTCAACGCCCTATATCAGGCCCACAAGCAGATTATCATCACCAGTGACCGTCCGGCGTCTGAGGTGTCAGGACTTGAGAAGCGCCTGGTTTCGCGATTCAATGCGGGACTTTCCGTCGAAATGGAATCCCCGAATTCCGAGATGCGGCTCGCCATCCTTCGATACAAGCTCGCGCACCAGAACGTGACGATTCCCGACGAGGCGGAACGCTTTATCGCGGAGAACGTGAAGTCGAATGTCCGAAACCTCGAAGGCGCGATGAAGCGCGTTTTGGCCTACAAAAATCTTAACAGTGGCGCCACGCTTGGCGTTGACGAGTTGCGCGTCATCCTTCGTGACCTTATCGACGAAGACCAGCGCGAGAACGTGACAGCCGAGGGAATCCGCAAGGCGGTCTGCGACTTCTACAATGTCAATATCGACGATCTCAACCGCGATTCCCGCGTCCAGACGATTGTCATCCCTCGTCAGGTGGCAATGTTCCTTTGCCGCGTATTGTTGAAGGACAGTTCGCTGCCATCAATCGCCAGGGTATTTGACCGGACGCATGCGAATATTTATTTCGCGTGCACTAAGATTAAAAAGCTTTACAATACCGACGAGGCTACGCGCCGCAATGTCCAGGCGATTCTCCAGAGTCTCGGCAAAACGGCAGACGACATAAGCGAAGCTTAGATGTCGGCAACGGCTTTTTTCCCCTTCCCCCATTTGGAAGCCGCCATGTTCCACCGCGCGAAAGAACCGAAAGACACGGCAGCCGCTGTGCGCACGCGAAACGCCGAAACGGGTATTTGGGGTGAGAATGTGGCGGCCGTCTGGCTTTCCAATAATGGCTATACCATTGTAGGGCGCCGTGTGCGCCCAGACAAGCATGACGAAATAGACATCATCGCCCAGAAGGGAAATGTCCTGGCCTTTGTGGAAGTGAAGACGCGCGCTGGCGAGGCTTTTGGGCGTCCGGCAACAGCTGTGAACGCCGCCAAGAAAAGGGCTCTGTGCAGGGCTGCTGCGGCCTTTCTACGTCGTGCGTCATACCCTGACCTCTATTACCGCCTGGACATCATAGAAGTGATCGGACGCACAGGCGACCCCAATCCCGTGGTGCGCCACCTTGAGGATGCCTTCCGCTTTCCGCTCCATTACCGTTTCATGCGCCAGCAGCCACCCGACAAACCCAAGGGCCTCTGGGCCCGCATCTTCCATCCCCACCCGTGAAAGATTTTGCGCTGGGAAAGGCGTTTTTTTTGCAGGCACGCCGAGCTTTTGATATAATTAATGCGCGCTTTGTGAATGTCGGCTGCTAGCTCAGTTGGTAGAGCACATGACTTTTAATCATGGGGTCGCGGGTCCGAGCCCCGCGCGGCCGACCACCTTTGTCGGGGTGTAGCGCAGCCTGGTAGCGCGTCTGCCTTGGGCGCAGAAGGTCGTGGGTCCGAATCCCGCCGCCCCGACCATTTTTCTTTTTCTGCCGAGTGAGCGAGGCCAGCCATGATCGCCATCTTTCTCCAAAGTCAGATCAAATGCTTCCAGCCAACCGATGGACAGGTCGCTATCTTTGGGCAACGCCTCAAGGATGCTGCGGCAAAGATTGGTTCCAGTCATCCCGCTCCTGTCATTCGCCTGTGCCGCTCGGAGGAGGAGTTTGTCGCCGCGCTGCCGGAAACCTCTGTGGCGATTGTCTGGACCTTCCGCCAGGAGTGGTTCGCGTTGGCACCGCATTTGAAGGCTGTCTATACCCCTGCCGCTGGACGCGACTATTTCAAGGTCTCCCCTCCGCCAGGAGTGACTCTCACTTACGGTGCCTTCCATGGCGCGATTATGGGTGAAACCGCCTTGGCCTGCGTCCTCTCAATGGCCCATGGCATCCTTCCATACGCAGGGGTAATGAATTCTTTGGACGACACCCCTCCCAAAGATCCGTGGCCGCGGCTTCAATTAGAGTCCTCTGCCCGGCGTATTTCTTCTTCGACGATTCTCATCCTTGGCTTTGGTACCATTGGCCGCACCTTCGCCCGCATGGCCGCGCCATTTGGCCCAAGACTCATAGGAGTCACGCGCAATTCGCATCCCGAACTTGCAAAAGAGTTCCCCAATATCGTCCTCGCCACACTGGATGACCTGGATGCGCATTTGCCGACAGCTGACCATGTTGTCTGCTTCTTGCCTTCTGGCGCGGACACCGATGACCTCATTGATGCACGTCGCCTAGCGTTAATGAAACCCTCTGCCATCCTCTACAATTTTGGACGCGGAAACTGCATTGAAGAAAACGCCCTTGCTGCGGCGCTCCATAGCCGTCGCCTTGCAGGCGCAGTGCTTGATGTCTTCAAGGAAGAGCCCCTGCCAATCTCTTCGCCACTTCGCGCTGCGCCCAACTGCTGGCTCTTCCCCCATTCGTCCGCCTTCTCTCCGGACTATCTCGACCTCTACTTTGCCTCCATCGTCCCGACTCTCATCTAGCCCCCGCCATCTGCTCCTCAAACATTGCCATAATGAAGGGTCTGTCCCCACAAAAACATCTCTCTTCTCGCTTCACCCTTTTTCGCCTTTCAGGCATTTGCCTTTTGTCTTTCTGCTGAACAGAGAAGTGCCAATGTGCCTTTCTCTGCAAGAGGTGACGCGGTTGTTTGTGTTCGTCTCTCGCCATGCAACTCATTTATCGTGGCGGTGACAAACTTGGCGGTGCCAAAGGCAACTCCGCGTGAGACGCTTGGAATTTGTTTGGCGAAGCCATTTGTTTTTTCCTCAAGGATGGAGTCGTATAGTGATATGTCAATTGGCTTGCGCGCAGCCTTGGCGTCGGAGTCGCCGCGTTTGGCGGCACCATAGCCACTCCAGCGGTAGGCTTTGGCATTTGACACGATCTTTGCCCGTACCGGGTTCATGTCTATGTAGGCGGCCACGGCGGTAAGCGCCTTCTGCGTGGACTCAACTAGGACGCTGTGGAAGCGGCCCTGCCACATGGTGCCCATGATGGCACGTTCCTCCTGGTGCTGGTCGTTGCCCACCTTGCGCGTGTGGTTGGAACAATACCACACGGAATAACGTTGTTTCAGCGTCTTTCCAAACTCCGAGAGGTCGTACATGCGCTTGCGGAAGGCATCCTGTTCTCGCCGCACGTCGTCCACAAACCCTTGCTCGACAAAGGCTTTCCAGCGAGTAAATATGCGCTCTGCCTTGTCCTTCCCGTAGAGGACTGTGATTCTCTCTTTGAGTGTGGCCTCAGAAACCTCGCGCCGTTTGGGCACTTTTACGAGGATGTGGAAGTGATTGTCCATGACGCAGTATGTGATGATATGGACGCCAGAGAAAGCCTCGGCTCGTCGCATCATCTTCACAAACATGTCCTTTGCTTCTCCGCCCATGAGATACTCCTGCAACGCACATCTGCTCGTCACATGGTAGTATGCTTCCCGTTCGACCTTGACTCTTGGCATTCGCATGGTTTTTCCTTGCTTGCTTGTTAATTTGTGGGGACAGACCCTTCAAAACGATGGAGATTAGTTTAGCGGAAGGTGGGGGAAATGTCAAGAGGTTGAAAATGATGCGGGGATTTGGGATAATGGGAGAAGTCTTTCCACCCTTTAACAAAACGAGATTTTGTCATGTTGTGCTCTCTCTTGCGGCGCTGCGCTGCCACCTTCACACGCTTCTCCCTTCTGGCTATTGCTTTTGCCACTGCTCCCTTGGCGAATGCCGACACGCTTGCAAGTTGGAATTTATCGAGCATTAGTGATGTAAACCAGCAATCAAGTGTTTCAGCCACTTTTCTTTCACCACAGGGAGGTCTGTCTTCCGCAGTTTTGACGCGTGGGGATTTTGCCATCGGCGGAAGCTCAACGGGGAATTTTTATGGTTCAAAAAACGCTTCTTCAGGACAATCAGGAATACTGTTTTGCATCACGAACATTGTGGCTTCGGGAATGTCCATGACCCCAGAGTCCTTGTCCTTTACTGTGGCTAGAGGCGGCTCGTCTGGGCCAACAAATTTCATTTGGCGATGCAAGGTTGATGGAAATGAAATTTCCCTCGGAAACTCGCCAACAGACATTGATGGCACCTCCGACTATTCTGACACACTTTCTTTGACAAATGTTGGAATACTCCAGCCAAATTCAGAGATGGTTGTTTATCTTGTTGCCGTTTCCAAAAATGCAAACGGCGTCCTTCAGTTGAAAGACACTATAACTCTTACAGGTTCGGCGACTGAAACAACGCAAGGCGGTGATGGTGATGATCCGAGCGGTGAGCTTTCCGTTTCTACGGCGGTGGACGCGATTAGCGTCTATGCCGGCGAACCAAAGACTATATCATTTACCGCCACGGGTTTCGGCGATGCAGCGGCTTCAACCAACCTCTACCTTGTTGCGAATGGCGTCGAGAGCGCTGTCGGCGGTTTCGCTTCAGTCGAAAATGGCGTAATTACGATTTCCCCAACGAAGGCCGATGTGGGCGAAAAGATTTTGCGCCTGAAGGTGTCAATCAACGATGGCGAAGCCAACGAGGCCAGCGCCTTTGCGGACATTGCGATTTCGGTAGCGGCGCGCTCGCCAGCCGTGTCAGTCGATAACGCCAGCGTTACCGCTTATGTCGGGAGTCCGACGACGATGATCTTCTCATTTACCGACGACGTTGGAACGCTGACTACGAATGTTGTCTGCAACAGCAGAGCCGAGGTGTCGAATGAATCATGGTCTTACATGGACGGAGTGCTGACATACACGCCTGCGGCAGGAGATGTCGCGTTGAGTCCAGTGTCGTTCACCGTGTCGATCACCGGCACAGACAATTGCGACGACTCGGTGAACGAGAGCGCAACGGTGACGGTAATGGTTGAGGAGCCGCTGGAAACGCTGGTGACGGTTACAATGTCAACGGATACGTGGAGCGTGTATTACGAAACCCCAAGTCCAATAGAAAATGTTGCGCTTTCGCGGGGCAACGGCGTTGAGGCGACTGCAACATCAGGTTGCTTTGGAGCTAAAGGGTTTGATGCCACGGGCGATAACGCATCATTCGATTCGGCTTGGGAAAGTGGCGACTATCTACAGGTGGAAATATCAGCGGCACAAAATTACGACATTAGTCCTAAAATGTTGGTTTATTCTATTAAAAGGTCTGGGAAAGGCCCGAACAAGGGACAATGGGTTCTTGTTAACGAAACTGGCGATTACACAAAACTTGGTGATGAAATAGCCTTTGACATGACAAACCCAAAATCTAACAGCAATGGTGAACAATTCAGCGGGCTTGAACAATATCTTTCCCGTATTGGAGCAATAGACAAGGGTGAGATTATATTGCTTCGGCTAGTTGCGTGGGGGGCAACTAACAGCTCTGGGACGCTGAATCTCTACTCGACAATGACTCTTCAAGGTTCAGCGACCGAAGACACGGAGGCATACGTCGAGCCGTCAATAGCAATCAACGCAATTGAAAACCACGACTGCTATGTTGGCGGCACGAATATTGTGACGTTTAACATCTTCGGTGACAAGGGAACCGTGGTGACAACCAACGCAACATGCACCACCTATGGCGTTACGGGCAAATACACATCCGTAATCACGAACGGCGTGTTCAAGTTCGAGCCGTCGGCGGCCGATGTGGCGCTTGGCGAGATTTTGTTCACGGCGACATTGCATGTCGAGGCGGATGGCTATGTGACAAAGGAGCCATCGGCCAGTTTCTCTGTCAGAGTTTGGGACAAGCCGACTTTCTTTGAGGATTTCGAGAACAAGACGAAGACCTCATGGGGGAGTGATACCCCAGAAAGTGTTGAGGGATCCGTCGCAACCTGGTGTGGAACCAACTACATGGTGCATGGAACGCCCCAGGACGCGCGTGTCGGCGGCGTCGGGCATGCGGTGCGCTTCCGAAATGGCACCGGATACCTTGAAATGACAACGGCGAAGAATTGCGGCGCCGGGTCTGTCGCGCTTTCTCACGGCTTTTACGGAACGCAAACGGGAACCGTGACCATCACATTGAAGATTTCGCAGAAGTCCGGAAAAGTCTGGGGCGACTGGGAAGACATTGGAACGATACGTGTTGGAGAAGAGTTGACGAGAACGCATTTCCCTGGACTAGAATACGAGGGCTTTGTGAAACTCCGCATAGAATATGTGAGCGAGGCCAACTTCAATATTGACGATGTGGCGATAGGCGACTACGGCGATCCCGTTGAAGACCCGCAGGAGGACGCTACGATTCTGCCGATAATCAATTCAAGCTCGCTTTCGCAAAACTTCAACGGAATTGGCAATACCGCGACGTTGCCCAATGGCTGGCGCATGGTGGCTACGAATGCGCTTGACTGCCACGATTTGAAGTGGGGCGACGGGCAGTCCACCACGACGAGGCGCGGCGGGTTTGGTATGAGCAATTCTGCCAGTTCTGGTTTTTACAATTTCACGAACGGCAACGATAATGCGGTGGGTTTCCTGTCTTCGGGCTCGAGTTTCAGGAGTTGCGCCTTGATGGTTCAACTTAGGAACACCGGGGCTGGGGCCATTGGCCTGCTGGACGTTTCATACAACGTTGAACAGTGGCGGCGTGGCTACGGCAAGAGAATTGCGCTTTACATTTCGCGCGACGGCGAAACTTGGACGCAGGCCGGAGCGCGGTTTGTGACGACGACGGAGACGAACTATGCGGAAGGCTCAGAGACGGAAGTTGATAGCACGGGATATGCGGCGGGCGAATTGCCTGCGGCGATATCGGTAAGCGGCAGGATTAGGCTTTCTTCCGAAGAAAAACTCGCGGCAGGGGAGAGTCTGTGGCTGGCTTGGCACTACACGAGGCTGGAAGGCAACACCTCCGACGACGGCAGCAAGGCGCAGGCTCTGGCGATAGACGATGTGAAGATCGCAGCAGGGGATATCAAGATGACGACTTTTGTTGTGCAATAGGCTGCGCGGCGCAGGACGGGAAAGCGAGAGAGGGAAGCGAGAGAAAAGAACAGCAAGCGGACAACAGCAAGAAAGGGGCGATGGCAAGAGGGGGACGACAGGGGGATGGCAAACGATTTTAGGACTAAGAAGATGAACAGGATTGTTAAGAGCGGGGCCGCAAGGCCCATTAAGAGGGTGCGGGATTTTCTCGCAAGGCCGGCCTTTGACCCGGAGGCGGAGCGGATTGCCGCCGAGATTTTGCGCGATGTGCGCGAGCGCGGCGATGCGGCTGTCCTTGCCGCCGAGAAGCGCATTGACGGCGTGGCGCTGACGGCCAAGACGATGCGCATTGGCGCCAAGGAGCTGGCCGCAGCCGAAAAGGCGACGCCTTCCGCCGTAAAGCGTGGCGTACGCGAGGCGCATAGGCGCGTGACCGCTTTCGCCAGGGCCGGGATGCGGCCCGACTGGCAAATCAAGACTCCCCACGGCGGCATCCTTGGCGAGCGGTTCCTGCCTTTTGAGCGCATCGGTGTTTACGTGCCAGGCGGAACGGCGCCTCTGGCTTCGACTTCGGTGATGACGGCTACGCTTGCCCAGGTGGCTGGCGTTAAGGAGATTGTGGCAATCACCCCTTGCGCGAAGGACGGCACTGTTAACCCTGTGCTGCTCTACGCCCTGAAGATCGCCGGCGCCACGGAGATATACCGCATCGGCGGCATTCAGGGCGTTGGCATGCTTGCCTACGGGACGCAGACGGTGCGGCCTGTCCAGAAACTGGTTGGCCCGGGCGGCGCTTTCGTGACGGCTGCCAAGAAGTTGGTTTACGGCGAGGTCGCCCTTGACCAGGTGGCGGGGCCGAGCGAAATTTGCGTCGTGGCAGACGGCGCGGCCAACCCGGCCTGGGTGGCGGCGGACCTTCTTTCGCAGATCGAGCACGGCACCGGCAAGGAGAAGGCCCTCCTGGTGACGGACTCCGAAGCCCTGGCGAAGGCCGTGGATGCCGAACTTGACCGCCAGCTGGCGCTTTGCTCGCGAATCGGGCGCATGGCGCCGACAATCAAGGCTGGCGGGCTGCTGATGGTGGTGACGCCCACTCTTGAGGATGCGGCGGACCTGGCGGACGCCTTCGCGCCGGAGCATCTTGAGGTGCTGACGAAATCGCCGCGCAAGCTGCTGCCGCGACTGAAGCGGGCTGGCGCGATTTTCGTGGGGCCGTGGGCGCCAGAGCCTGCGGGTGACTTCGCCGCAGGCCCAAGCCATGTTCTGCCCACGGGCGGCGCGGCAGCGAAGTTCTCAGGCCTGACGGTTGAGGATTTCCGGCGCAGGACTTCGATTATCGAATACACGAAGGAAGATCTCAAGGATGCGTTGCCGGTGATCGAGACTTTTGGGAAGATCGAGGGGCTGGACGCGCACGCGAGGAGCGCCACGATTAGGTTTTGGGAGACGGGGCGCTAAAGAAGGCGGCTTTTCGCGCAGGTTTGCGCGACCCTGTCGGGGACGACAGGGTGCAAAACCAGGACGGCGGGTGCAAAACCAAAGGAGGAGAGACGTGGATTGGACAAAGGAGCCGGAGGAGAGCAAGGTTTACCCGGCGACGCACCATTTCAGGGTGATTGGCGACGAAACGTTTGACGCGCAGACTTTGCATGAGATTTGCAAGGAATATGATTTGCGGGCGCCGGTGGAGGCGGGCAACGCCTCTTCGGGCGGGAAATACCGCTCCTACCAGGTGTCGGTGCATTTCCCCGACAGGGCAACCCACCACCGCTTCCACAATGCCGTGAAGGCGGCCAAGGGGGTTAAGGTGGTGCTATGAGAATTGCCATGGGGTTTGCGCTGGCGATGCTGGCGCTGGCGGGCTGCGTGACGGCGCATATCGACTACCCGCTGAATGATGTGAAGCCGCAGGGGCGGCCTGGCGTGGCGGCGTCGCTGGAATTAAAGGACGAGCGCTATTCTGACAAGCATTCTGTGGCGACCTTCGCGCACAAGACCGGCACCTATAACCAGGGCGTGGAGTTCTCGCGCAATTTGAGGGACTACGCGGAGGTTTTTGGCGGGGCTGGAACTGCTGAGAGCTGGTACATTGCGCCCGATCGCCTCTACTGGAAGCCATCCGGGCCGATGGAGGACTTGCGCGACAGGCTCTCGGAGCACTTGAGGAGGGCCGGGGTGTTAAAAGACGCCTTTCGCGCAGGCATGCGCGACCCCGCCGGGGACGGCGGGGTGCAAAACCAGTTTGGTGGTGCGACGTTGCGCGTGGCGCTGAAGCGGTTTGTGGCGCTGAAGGCGCGGCGGCCGGGAGTGGACACCTTCGGCTTTTTCGGAGTGTCGGCAGTGGCTAGAAGTCGGGAAATCGTGGCCGTGAAGGCCGAGTGGACGCTTTTGGATCCCGCCGGAAGGACACTTGACAACGGGATTGTGGAGTTCGTAGAGGATGGCGACGGCAGTTGCTGGCGGGCGAAGAACAAGCCTTTCGTCCTCAATAACCGCGCCGCGCGAAGGCTGGGCGACGAGCTGGTGAAGGCGCTGCGTCCTTGAAAAAAGCGGCTGAGGCGTGTAAACTGGTGAAGTTGGTTTTTTCCGCATGGATACGCTAGATTTTAACGAAAAGACGCCTTTCTTCAGGCGCATTGACTGGGCTTCGTTCTGGACGGCGACGGCGCTCTCATTTCTGGTTTACTTCTTCACACTCGGACCTTCTGTAGGGTTGGAGGACTCGGGGGAACTGGCCGTGGCTGGCGATCACCTTGGGGTTCCGCATCCGCCGGGATATCCCATTTGGACGATTATCTCCTACTGCTTCGCGAGGGTCTTCAGCTTTGTTACTTTCCGTGGCCAGCCGAATCCTGCGTGGGCGATATCCCTGGTTTCAGCGGTGTTCGGCGCATTGGCGGCAGGCTGTACCGCAATGCTGATTACGCGCTCCGCTTCGGACATGATGGAGGGGGAGGACCGCGCTGAAGGCTGCGAGGCGCAGAACCAAGGCGGATGGGATGGCATGATCGCATACGTCGGCGGCGTGGCGGGGAGTTTGATTTTCGCCTTCTCGCCGGTGATGTGGTCGCAATCGACGATTGTCGAGGTCTATTCGCTTGGCGCCTTCTTCCTGATGCTTGTGATGCTGCTGACCTACCGCTGGATGAGGCGGCCAACCGACAAGCTGCTCTGGATTACCGCCTTTGTGTTCGGCCTTGGCCTTACGAACTACCAGGTGCTGTTGCTGGCGGCGCTGCCGCTGGTGGTGATTGTGTTTTTCCGGAACATCGCCCTCTTCCGCGATTTCATCATAGTGATGGTGCCATTTGGGCTGGCGGCGATGATTTTGAAGCTTGGTTCGCTGAACCAGCAGACGGACCTCCCGAAACGGGTGGCGATAAAGGCCGAGGTGGCCATACCCAACGGGGCGCTGGTGACGGCAGGCGTAGTGGCGCTTGGGCTGGCGCTGGTGGTTTTAGTGGGAAGCGGCCTTTCGCGCAGGCTTGCGCGACCCCGCCGAGGACGGCGGGGTGCAAAACCTGAGAGCGACATAGCGCAGGACATGGGTGCGGGAATGCAAGCGGACAACAGCAAGGTTGTGGCGGTGGCCAGTGCGGCGCTATTGGGGCTGGGGCTGTTCCTTCTGTTGCTGGCGGGCCTGATGGCGAAACCGGGCGTTGTGGGAACGGAAAACCCGGCAAATGCCGCGCTCATGGAGCCGCTCAAATACCTGCGCTTCGCATGGCTGCTGGCCGGGACGCTTGGGCTTGCCGCATGGGGGGCGGCGTTTGGCTGGGAAAGAACTGGCGGGGGACTCTCCGCGAACTCCTCAGGCTCGATGGTGCGCATGGCTCGCGCCGCGCTGGTTGGCGCGGCTGTGCTGGCGCTGGTGGCGCTAGGCATGGCTGCGGCGTTGCCAGCCGCCACGCTGCCCGCAGGGATCGATCCGGCGGGCGTGCCCACCCTGGGCATTGGGCATTACCATGTGATGTTCGTTTTGGGCCTGATCGTGATGGTGGGGCTGGCGGCGACTTCGCCGCGCTCGCTGGTTTTCGCGCTGCCGGTGGCGGCAATTGAGATCACGCTCTACGTCATGGTGCAGAAAGGCGTGCTGCTTGGGCTGACCCACCCGAGCACATGGTGGTTCTGCGCGCCGGTGTTCTTCAATTTCGCACTTCTGATTTTCGCCGCGCTGGCGCTGCCCAACGGCGTTTCGGTGGCGATGACTATTTTCGCGAGCGAGCTGGGGCTTTCCTTCTACGCCTACATGCCGATTGTCTCGGATTTGCGCAACCCGCCGATGAACTGGGGTTACCCGCGCACATGGGAGGGCTTCAAGCACGCTATCACGCGTGGGCAGTATGAGGCCATCAAGCCGACGAACATCTTCACGCAGAAGTTCGTGCACCAGGTGGGCGACTACTTCATCGACTTGAGGCGTCAGTTCACGCTGCTGCTGGCGCCGTTCGGATTCCTCCCCTTTGCGGCGTGGCGGTGGCGCGGCGGCGCCCAGCGCCGGGTGACGCCGTTCCGGCTGGCCCTGGGATGCCTTGCGGTGACGGTGCTGTTTGTGGTTCTGGGGAAGCTGCCGGCGACGGGGCCGGTCTTGGGCGCGTTGCGCATAGACAAGCTGTTCATCGGCGGCCTGCTGCTGCTTGCTGTCTTTGGCGGCGTGATGTGCGTGGTGTGCCAGCTCTGGACGGTGGCGCGGAGAGCCCTCAATCCCGAGCGGGAGTTGCGGCAAGAGGATGCAAGTGGGGAGCAGCCGGCGGACGAAGACAAGAAGGAGGCGGCGGGCTTAAGATTTTTGACGCCCCTGTTCGACGACATCTCGCAGCAGTGGCTAATCGGCACGGCCGTGAACTTCCTTGTCATGTCGGTGGTGCTGGTGATGCTGGCCAACCCCAAGGGCGACCTGCAGGACACCTTCATTCAAAAGGTGAAGTTCATCTCCTCGCATGGCCTGTTTGCGCTGTGGATCGGCTACGGGCTTGTTCTTGGACTAGCGGAGCTTCGCGGGTGGCTGAGGCTCCGCGCCCCCGCCGGGGACGGCGGGGTGCAGGAAGCGGCCTTTCGCGCAGGTTTGCGCGCCCCCACCGAGGACGGTGGGGTGCAAAACCCGGGCGGGGTGCGGCGGTGGCTGCTGGCGGCGGCTTGCGTGGCGGTGTTCCTTACGCCGCTGATCCCGATTGAACAGAACTATTTCAATGATCGGCTGGTCTTCGAGCTTAGCGGCGCGGAGCAGAACGGCCACGACTACGGCTGGCAATTCGGCAACTACCAGCTGCGCGGCGCGGAGGCCATTCGCGAAGAGCTGGAGGAGGACGAGGAGCCTCTGCCAAATCCGCTTTACCCGCCTGAAATGGGCCAGGGGGCTGTCTTCTTCGGCGGCACGGATCCCGGCCGTTTCGTGCCGACCTACATGATATATTCGGCTGACGTGCGGCCGGACGTTTTCCTCATCACGCAGAACGCGCTGGCCGACAACACATTCATGTCGGTGACGCGCGACCTCTATGGCGACGAGCTCTGGATTCCGACGCCCAAGGACAGCGAGGACGCCTTTGGCGAGTTCGTGGACGACGTGCGCACCGGCAAGCGCCAGGCTAACTCTGACATCGTGGTGGAGAACGGGCGCGTTCAGGTGGTGGGCGCCCTGGGCGTGATGGAGATCAACGGCATCCTCTGCGAGAAGATATTCGAGCACAACAAGCGCTGGCATGACTTCTTCGTTGAGGAGAGCTACGTGATCCCGTGGATGTATCCCTATCTCACCCCGCACGGGCTGATCATGAAGATCAACTCCGAGCGCACGCCGCTGACACGCGCGAACACCGACGACGACATGGACTTCTGGGACTGGTACGTGCGGCGCATGACCAGGGACGGCCGCTACCGCAGGGACATTGTGGCGCAGAAGTCCTTCTCGAAGCTGCGGAGCGCAATCGCGGGGCTTTACATGAGCCGGGGCCGGACTGCTGACGCGGAGCGTGCATACAATGACGCGCGGGTGCTTTACCCGGTGTCGCCGGAGGCCACCTTCCGCTACGTGCAGGACATCCTTATGCGGCAGCGGCGCTATGCCGAGGCGCTTGAGATGATAGAGTACTTCTGCAAGCAAGACCCCAACAACGACCGCGGCCCCTATGTGAAGGGCGTCATCGAGGAGATACGGCGCGACGAGGCGCGGCTCGCGGAGCTGATGGGGAAGGCGGCGCTTCGCGCAGGTTCGCGGGAAGCGGCCTTTCGCGCAGGTTTGCGCGACCCCGCCGGGGACGGCGGGGTGCAAAACCAGGACGGCGGGGTGCAAAACCAGGACGGCGGGGCGGCCAAGCGCCCAGGTGGAGGAGAACAGCAAGCGGACAACAGCAAGGTTGCGGTGGTCGATGTGGCGGATTTGCTGGAGATTGCCTCGCTGCAAATGAAGCTTGGTGCGCCAGGGCTGGCGCGCGAGGCCGTGGCCGGCCTCGCGGATGCCCCGGGGCTTTCCGTTGCGGAGTGCCTGAAGGTGGCGACCATACTTGACCAGCTTGGCGACGCCGCCGGCGCGGCCCGCGCCATGGACCGCATCTGGCGCAAGGACTCAGTGAGGAAGAATGCCGATGCGCTGCGCACGGCGCTTGGCATCTATGAAAACACCGGGGACCTTGAGAAGCTGGAAATCCTCTTCCCGCTCTACCTCAAGACGCGGCCGGATGACTGGCAGAGCTGGCTGGCGCTGTCGAGCCTGAATGCCGCCAAGGGCAAGATGGACGCCGCGGCGGCCGCCATGGAGGCTGCGGTGCAGCATGGCGGCGACAGGGTCGCGCCGTTGATCGAGAAGACCCCGTCGCTGATGCAGGTTTACCAGCATCTGGTGAGAATGCGCCGCGAGGCGGCGCGGTCGCGGATGCCTGGTGGGTCGGCAATGCCGGGGGCCGCCCCGTTGGGCGGCGGATTCCGATAAAGGACGACGGCCGATAGCTGGCAAGCTGTAGGCGACATGCGAAAACCATGACCGTTTTTTCAAGACTCTTCGCCGCTCTTCCTCTGCCCATCCTTGTGGCGTGGGGTGCGCTGGTGGGCGCATGCTTCGGGAGTTTCCTGAGCGTGTGCATCTGGCGCATCCCCCGCGGGGAGTCGGTGGTGCGGCCGCGGTCGCACTGTCCGGCGTGCGGCAAGCTGATTCCATGGTACCGAAACTTTCCGGTGGTGAGTTGGCTGGCGCTGCGCGGGAAGTGCGCCGACTGCGGTGCGCGTATTTCGCCGCGCTACCTGCTGCTGGAGCTGCTGACGGCTGCGCTGTTCGCGTTGGTGGCGGCGAAGTTCGGCTACGACCCGCCGCTTATGCTGCTGGGCTGGGTGATTGTGTTCGGCTTGGAGCTTGGCACCTTCGTGGATTTGGACTGGTATATCCTCCCCGACCGAGTGACAGTTGGCGGGATGGTGCTGGGGGTGGCCGCCTCTGCGGCGATGCCGCGCATGCATGGCGCGTATGCATGGCACGACGGTCTGCTGTCCTCGGCGATTGGCCTTGCCTTTGGCTTTGGGCTGCTGTGGCTCGTGTCCGTGGTAGGGAAGGCCGTTTACAAAAAAGAGGCTTTGGGCTTCGGCGACGTGAAGCTGATGGGCGCCGTGGGGGCCTTCTTTGGCTGGCGCGCCGTAGTGGCGGTGCTGTTCCTCTCGTCGCTGACTGGATCGCTGGCGGGGCTGGCGCTGATGGCGGTGGGTAAGCGCGGCCTGCAGGGGCGCATACCTTACGGGCCCTTCATAGCGCTTGGGACGCTGGCCTGGTTGCTGGCCGGCGAATGGATGGCGGCATGGTATGAGAACCTCGGACTTTGATTACGAGCTGCCGCGCGAGCAGATCGCGCAGCGGCCAAGCGAGCGGCGCGAGGGCTGCCGCATGATGGTGCTGGACCGCGCCGCGCGGACGCGCGAGCACCGCACCTTTGAAGACCTGCCGCAGTATTTGCGGCCGGGCGACCTGCTGGTGCTGAACGACACGCGCGTTTTCCCGGCGCGGCTGCTGGGGCGGTGGGAGGACACACCAGGGCGCGTGGAGCTGCTGCTGCTGGAGCCGCTTGCCGGCGAGAACGAATGGGAGGCCCTGATGCGCAGCGGCCGGCCCTTCAAGGCGGGTGCGATAGCGGCCTTTCGCGCAGGTGTGCGGGAAGCGGCCTTTCGCGCAGGTATGCGGGAAGCGGCCTTTCGCGCAGGTATGCGCGACCCCGCCGAGGACGGCGGGGTGCAAAACCAGGACGGCGGGGTGCAAGACCAAGGCGACGGGGTGCAAGACCCGGCCCCGCTCCGCGCCGAGATGTTGCGTCGTGTCGAAGGTGTGTCTGGCGGGGTCGTGGTGCGCCTTGTCTTTGAGGGCGAGCTGTGGCCGTTGCTGGAGCGGTGCGGCGAGACGCCGCTGCCGCCATATATCAGGCGGACGCCGGCGGCCATGACCGAGGAGGAGCGGCGCGAGGACGCCGAGCGCTACCAGACGGTCTATGCGGAGCGCATAGGCGCCGTGGCCGCGCCAACGGCGGGCCTCCACTTCTCGAAGGCCATGCTGGCCGCGCTGGAGGCGCAGGGGATAGAGATCGCGAAGATCACGCTGCACGTGGGGCCGGGGACGTTCAGGCCGGTGACGGTGGAGAACCCCGAGGAGCACCAGATGCACTCGGAGCGTTACGAGGTGCCGGCCGCCGCGGCTGAGGCAATTGAACGTTGCCGGGCGCGCGGCGGGCGGATTGTGGCCGTTGGCTCCACGACGGTGCGGACGCTTGAGACAATGGCGCAGGAGCATGGCGGCCGCGCCGTGCCTTGCTCCGGGCGCAGCGCGCTGTTCATACGCGAGCCGTTTAAATTTTCTTTCACGGACATGATGATCACGAACTTCCACCTGCCGAAATCGACGCTGCTGATGATGGTGGCCGCGCTGGCGGGGCGCGACTTCGTGCTGGAGAGCTACCGCGAGGCCGTGGAGAGAGGCTACCGCTTTTTCAGCTATGGCGACTGCATGCTTATTAAGTGAGGGCCCCGGCCTGGTGAAATGTGGAAATGTGAAAACAGCCAACAGCCAATGTGAAAATGGGGGAATGTGGTATAATGAAAAAGTTTGAGAAGGAGAGAAAACATGTGCAAGTGCAAAGCTAAGTGGTGGGCGCTTGTCGCGGTGGCCGCTGTAGTGGCGGTCGTGGCCGCCGTGCGCGGTTGCGGCGGCGCGGGAAGCGAAGGCGGGGAGGACCCGCAACAGCCGGCGGACGACACCAAGGGGGCCGCAGAGCGAACGCAGACGAAGATTGAGGAGCGCATGGCCGACACGAACTACGTGGCGGGGCTGGATGCGTTGGCGAAGCGCTACGATGATTTGAATGCGAAGCGGGCCGAGGCGATGCGGGAGTTGGCTGCGGCAAAGGAGCAGGCCGGCGGCGCGGAAGGCCCGCAGGGCGAGGACCGCGAGAAAGAAACAGCAAGCGGACAACAGCAAGGTGCGGACGCAGGCCAGCAAGAGGCCGACGGCAAGGTTGCGGCCGCCGAGGAAAAGATAAGGAAGATCGACGAAGAGATTGAGGCCAATAGGCGCCTTGCCGTCGGCTTCATTTCGACGCGGCTGCGGGAGCAGGGCGAGAAGGGGGTTGGCGCGGAACTCGAGGCGGCCGCCGCAGAGCGAAAAGCGCGCGAAAAGGGTGACCCCCAGAAGGCCCAGTAAATTAATTTTTTTAACCGGGGTTGAAAAGTCGAACGGGTTTTAGTATTATTTTCGCAAGAATTTCAGAATTTCTTTTCACGCATTTCAGATTAGGAGGTAACCATGGAGAACAAAGGCAAAGGTTATTTCGGATTCATCCGCAAGGCAGCGATGGGGGCGCTGATGAGCGCGGCCGCACTGGCGGCTACGGCGGCGTGGGCCGCCCCGACGCTTGATGGAATCACCATCCAATACAACGGGGACGACTCCTTGAACCAGACGCTGAACGGGGGCACGATAAGGTTCGTCCTTGAAATGTCGCACGAGATTCTGAGCGTGGACAAGACCGGCGGGACGCCATACATCCTGCTCAGCAGAATTAAAAACCTCTCCACGGGTTCTGATAGTTCCGTGGACGAGTTCAGGGCTTACTATGCCGGCGCGGCCCAGGGCGGGCACGAGCTTTACTTTGAGTATCCCATCAGGGCCGGCGACTTCTCCGCCGGCGTCGATGTCAGGGGCTCCCTGGAACTTAATGGCGGCGTGATCAACACCGACGGCGGCCCCGTCCCGTCAACGATTGACCTGGCCGACGCCAGCCCCTACACCGAGGGAGACTACCGCATCCAGGTTTCGACCTTCTACATTGGAAGCGTCGGCACGAAGGAAGTGGAAGTTGACTCCGCCAAGGCAATGGTTGGCGCGACTTATTACGCGACCATCCATACGGGCGGTCTCGCCACGGAGAACGTGCCGTTTGAAGTTGTCATCGACACATACGCCAACCCCCCGGACTACGACGGCGGCGAAGATATTGACTTCGAGGTCAAGAACCAGTATGGCGTTGGCGGCACGGTCAACTCCCTAAACGGCAACACCGTCCAGACCTACCTTTCGCCGACGGGCAGCATGATGAGACTTGCAATTACGCCGAAGGACGTTTTGGACAGCGGGAAAATCAAAATCAGAATCAGGCCAGCCGGTGCCGGTGGCGACACCAGCGGCGACATGTTCGTAACCTATCCGGACGGCATTGACGAGGAGAAGGTTGTCATTAAGAAAATCTACGTCGATGCCAACGCGGACAACAAGACATACACCAAAGCCAACCAGGACATCATCCGAATCAAGGTCGAGTTCAGCAAGAAATTAAAAAACGGTACCGGGAGAGCAGGAGTTTCTGGGACGCCACTACTCTACCTCAATGTTAATAACCAGAACAATGCTCCGACTTTCCAAAACAACAACCTGTTGAGGAACTACGCGGTTTACAACGAATCGAGAACGAGTGGCAATACCGTCGCCTTCGACTACACGGTGAAGGCCGGCGACTACATCGCCGATCTTGACGCGATGGATATAGATTTCAGCACAACATCAGGGCGTTTCAATTTCAATGACGATTCGGAATTCGATTGGTATGTGCCGCAGGGGAATGAACCAGAGGGTCTGGCCTCCAACTGCAACGTCGGCATACAGACAATCATCTTCTCCGACTACGGCTCGACCACCGCGTCGCCGGAGGTAAAGGAGGAGAACACCCTTGACCTCCGCGTGACGCGCGGCGCGGCGGTGGCCGGATACTCGCAGACCTTCGCCTTGTCGAGCGACAAGTCAAATGGCGACAAGATTGAATACCCGACGACTTTCGCCATTCCCGCAGGGTCCATGGACGCGGTGCTTTCCATTAAGGGCGTGGACGTCGGCACCCAGACGCTTCGCCTGCATCCATACGGCTATGACGACGCCAGCGGCGACCTCGTGGCGACGATTGAGGTGAAGAAGGGTGACAACGACCCCTCGGTGAGGTTGTCCAGCGCCCAGAACTCTTTCTCCGAAGGTTCCGACCCCTTCATCATGACCCTTGGCCTGTCCAGGCAGCCCAAGGAGAACATCAGGGTTACAGTCTATGCGGACAAGCCGGAGTGCGTGAGGATTGTCGGCGGCGACCAGACCTCCGCCGGGAACGTCTTCACCTTCCCGAAAAGTTCCTCCACTACCTTTGACATCAGCGTCACGCCGCTGGATGGCCCGCAGACCGTCACGATCTATGCGGTTGCGACGAACTCAAGCTACTCCGCAGGCTACAAGTTCACCACGGCGAACTACCCGATCCAGATCAGGACGGAGCTCCCCGACGCCAACGTCTCCCCGACTGACGAGGACGGCAACTGGGTGATTACCGACTTCACGGCCAACACCGAAGGCTACATCACCTTCTCGGCGACCGATCCCTCCGACCTTGACTTGAAGGCCGGCATCGAGGCCACGATCATCTTCGGCGACGGCACGCAGACGAATGTCGTTTGCGACTCGACGGGCTACTGCGACCCGGTGCCGCACACCTACACAAAGGCGCAGGGCGATGCGGAAACCGGCACGGGCGGCTACAGGATGAAAATCATCCTCAAGGACAAGGACGGCTCCACAAGGACGATTTCCGGCATGGTGATCGTGTCGTCCCCGGTCGTGGGCGTGATTAAGGAATACAAGCGCGACGGCGGCAACAAGTATGTGTCGGAACAGTCCAATGCGACGCTGGAAGGCATGGGCGAGGGGAGCGTCACGGACTCCATCGGCAGCCCCCGCAACGCCATTCATGCGCCCTGCGACTGGGAATCCTATTACAATAAGGGGCAGGGACCGGTATTATTCACCGGCGTTCCCACGAATTTCCCCTCCATTCACCCGATAACTGGCGCGAATGTCGATATCGACAGCTTCTTCCACGTGTGGAGGGGCGAGTCCTTCACCACGGAAGACGTGCTTAACGTGGCCGAGCACTTGAGGACAGCCACGGTGGTTGTCGATGCCGACACGGAAACCTTCACGGTAGGCGGCGTCTTCTCGCGCGAATACTACCCCGAAGACGGCACGCCAGACATCGACTTCGACCAACTGCCAGACGAATGGGAGAGCAAGGTCTGGCAAGGCGAATACGCCTTTGAGAACCCCAAGGCCCCATACGGCGCCTCCGGCACCGGGAACAACCCGGACAACGACTGGCTGCCGATGTGCGTTGCCGGGATAAAGCCCGACGGCTCCTTCGACATTTCCACCGACAAGAAGCGCAAGTTCAACTACAGGGCCTCCGCCGGCGGTATCCCCTTCTACAATGTATATGAGGTCCGCGGAACCCACTGGGGCCTCAACATGGAAAAGACCAAGACCGGCGTGATTGGGACGACGAATCTCTATACCGTCGAGGTCGCGGCCTATGCGCAGGGCGCGACTCCGGGAACGGACGCCCCGGAGTCGATTGAGACGAACGAAGTCTATGTGATTTCCGCCGAAGTCGAGGCCAACGGCTTCGAGGATGTGGACGACAACGGCGCCACCACGCGCACCACTCTTGTCTCCACCGCCGTCGAGCCTCTCTACCAGGCCCAGGACGTCGAGCCGAAGGACGAACCCCACAAGGGCACCTACGCCGGCGCGGATGGTGGCTACGCCTTCACCGATCTGGGCGGCGTTTTCTACCCCTTCTACGGCACCGACCCGACACTCGCCGACACGGACGGCGACAAGTGCACCGACGGCTGGGAATACTTCTTCTGGCGCCAGGCGAAGTTCTCGACGGAGGCAATCGGCGAGAAATACGACCCCACCCGCGTCATCACGGGCACCCCGCTTGACAACGCCATGATTGAGGCGACCTTCAACCCCTGCGTGGCGAACAACCACCTCTCCCTCGACACCGACGGCGACGGCCTCTCCAACTTCGAGGAGTTCCTGCTCGGCACCAACCCCGTCCACTGGGACACCGATGGCGACCAGATGAACGACGGCTGGGAGGTCATGTGGGGCCTCGACGCCAGCAGCGCCGGCAACTGGAAGTCCAACAGCGACGGCGACTACATGGCCAACGACGGCCAGGGCCGCATGCACGCAGACGTTTACCTGCACTACGGCTTCGACCCGCGCACCGCCTGGAAGGGCAAGTATCTTGAACGCAACCGCACCCGCGAGTTCCCCGCGCCCAACACGGCGCCCTACACCGACTACCAGGAACACTACCTGGCCCGCTGGCTCATCGACCACGGCTTCCTCGACTCGGCCGAGCCGATCACCCGCGCGTGGATGACGCAGCCGGTGCCCGACGGCACACTCGCGACATACGACGCATTCTGGTCCAACAACGCCAACCGCGTGCCGGGCCATCAGGAGAAGGCTGACGACGAAGTGGTCATCCCCGAAGGCGGCGTGGATGCCTATACCATACCATACGGCGATGAGCTTTCCTTCACGGTCGGCAAGGCGGTCATCGGCCGCCATGGCTGCGACACCGACAACGACGGCATGCCCGACGGCTGGGAGCTCTACCTCTGCTCCACCGACGGCACCGACCTCAACGGCCTCTGGCCCGGCCTGATGCCAAAGCAGACGCCGCCCTTCTCCGACAGCTCCGTCAAGCCCTACTGGCCCGGTTCCGCCGAGTCTCTGAACGAAGGCGAGGGCGACTATGACGGCGACAGGCTCTCCGCGAAGAAGGAGTGCCACTCCATCGAACTTTGCGACTATTACGGAACGCTCATCGCCAAGGGTTCGCTCGCGGATGACAACAAGTTCATCAACGCGAACGGAAACTGGTACAACAAGTGGTGGCCATCAAACCCCTTCGAGGCCGATACCGACAGCGACGGCCTTCCCGACGGAGGCTCCTTCAGTGAAAGTGATGGCGCATTCCGCTACCAGGAAACCTACGCGGCTGCCTGGAACGAGGACAATACGGTGTTCGGCGTCGAATGGCAGCTCAAGGAGCGCTTTGGCGATACGACGATGAAGCGCGGCCATGTCCCCGGCGGCGGACTGAACCCCTGCTCTGTCGATACCGACATGGACTACATCCCCGACTACTGGGAGCGCGACTACTGCGGCAAGTTCCGCGACACCGACTGGGAAGGCGGCTTCTGCAACCCGCCTGGCACCGAAGTCGCGATAATGTCCAACAACGGCAGCGGGACGCTCATCCCCGCCGGCCTTGGCACGACATGCGGCATGGATGGCACATACTTCGACTCCCGCAGCTGCCCGGACGAATGCGAGGGAGTCGATGTCTCCATATCCAACAAGGTCAACTACACGTATGGCAAGGTTACGCGCGTTGTCCTGCGCGACTTCGACTTCGACCATGACGGCCTTGAAAACTATCAGGAATACTTCATCGGCGCCGTCCGCCACTTCCAATATGACAAGTGGGTTGCAGGAAAGGACTATGGCGAATACGACCCGATGGAAATCTTCAGCCAGGGCAAGTTCGGCGAAATCGCCGATGACCCGCGCACCTTCTCCAGCTGGCAGGACGGCGACTTCAACAACCCCATAATGGCGGAAAAGACGCATCCGGAGCTCTGGCGCTGCTGGGACTGGGCGAGATACGCCGACGACTGGCAGAACACCAAGTCTGCGGAGCCGCTCAACATGCTGGGCGAGCCGCTCTGCCTCTTCCAATACATCCCGGCGGAGCCGAGGCCCATGGCTTTGTCCTACGCCTCCACGGACCCGCGCCTCGCGGACTCCGACGGCGACAACATGGACGACTACTACGAGATGTTCCACGGCCTCAACCCGCTGCTCTCCGAGACGGTTGACCTGGTCGGCAAGGCGCATCCGATTGGCGAGACGATGGACTTCCGCGCCTTCCCGTGGATGGTCGGCATGGCATACGCCGACCCCGACCACGACGACAAGCCGAACTGGGAGGAGGCGTTGTCCCCGAACCAGCCGGCTCCGGCCAATCACAACACCGACCCAACGCCGCTGTGGATGACGGACATGTCCTACGACCGCTCCTTCGTCAACCTCTACTACAACTGGGGGTCTGTCGTCAACTACTGGGCGCCAAGCCTCAGGGAGCGCGGCTACACCGGTGCCGTTTACGACATCTACCCGAATCGAGATTGGATGGGCCCGCTGCCCGGCATGGCCGACCCGCGTCCGTCGTATGTCTTCTCCTTCGAGAGCAACGAAGGCTTCGACACGGACAACGACAACCTCTCCGACCCGTATGAAGTCAACGGAACGGCAGGCGGCGTCACCGACCCGCTCAACCCCGACCGCCCGGTGGTGCGCAAGGCGCTCTACCTCGACGGCAACGCGGCTGCCCGCACCCGCTCGCTCTGCGCCTACGGCCCGAACGCCCTGCGCTCCTTCACGATCGAGGCGTGGGTTATGCCCGAGGAGCCGGCGTCCGGCGCGATGCAGGTGATTCTCGAGCGCCCGGTGCAGTGGAGCGAGTCCAACTCCGAACCCACCTACTCATTTGTGCGGCGCAACTTCCGCCTTGGCCTCACCGCGACGGGGCAGCCGTTCGTCGAATACGACAACGGCGGCAAGCGCATCGTTACCGAGAGCGCCGTCGCCGCGCAGGGTGCCGCGCTTGAAGCCAACCGCTGGTATCACCTGGCCGCCGTGATGGACGGCTTCTCCAAGACGCTTTCGCTCTACGTCGATGGCGTGCGCGTCGCCACCAAGACGACATCCGCAATCCCCTTCACGGGCTTTGCCGAAACCGCGATCGGCGGCGTGGCGGGGCAGCAGGTCCGCTACGGCCTTGGCGCCCCGCTGGTCATCGGCGCGTCCGATGCCAACCCGCAGGGCAAGGTCGATGGCAGCTACTGGTTCTACAACGGCGTCGCCCGCAGCATCAGGGGCGGCCAGCCGCAGCTGGGCGACTTCTTCAAGGGCTGGATAGACGAAGTCCGCATCTGGGACGGCGCGCGTCCGGCCGGCGACGACCCCGGCGACCTGCGCGTCACCAAGTGGGGCTGGCCCACCATCAAGGAAGACTTCGAGAACCTGAAGCGCTACGGCCTCGAAGACGTCCTCGAGTCCCGCAATGACACGATGAAATACATCAACCGCGTCTTCGACTGGCGCAAGAACAACGTTGACGGGACATACACCGACGAAGCCGGCGTGACCAACACCTTCTGGACCATCCTCGCCGATGGCATGACATTCAGCGAGTTCTACGAGACGGCGGTCACATACATCGGCAAGTTCGGCGGCGAGGACAACGTCGCCCGCATCCCGCCGCTGTTGCTCTGCGACTACTCCTTCGACACGCTGCCAGACCCGGACTACGAGCCAGTGCAGCCGGCGAAGTTCGCCACGCTCGGCGGCAGGCCGCTTGACTACGCCGGCGCGCCATGGCAGCGCGGCGCGAACGACCGCACGGCGATCTACACTTCGGTCGAGGCGCCGTATCTCTTCCCGCAGACGATCCAGAACCTCGTCACCTGGCTGCCACTCGGCCACCTGGTGAAGAGCGGTGTTGACGTCGAGTACAAGAAGATCCGCCCCGCCGCTGGCGACTACCCGCTATACAGATTCCAGGCGGACTCCACGGCCAACTCCAAGTACTGGACGCGCGCCAAGCAGGGCAACGTCGAAATGACGGACGGAATGTTCAACACTTTCCCGAACTCGGCCAACCCATACGGCTACCGCTACGAGACGGCGAACTACATCGACGACGAGAGCAACCCCGCGACAGTCATGGATGAAATCTATGACTTCGACACCATCGCCCTCTACAACGACATGGTGCCGCTGCGCAACGCGAAGGCCGACATGGACATCCAAATGTGGGACGATCCGGCCAACGACGGGCTCGGCGTCAATTCAGACTCCGATGGCGATGGCATGCCGGACTACTGGGAACTCACCAATGGTCTCGACCCCAATAGTGCCGACCAGAACGGCAACAATGCCTCCGACGCCCATGACGACTTTGACGGCGACGGCCTGAGCAACTACGCGGAATACCTGGCCGGAACTGACCCGCTGTCAGCCGATTCGGATGGGGATGGCATTTTTGACTACTTCGACGCGGAGAACGAAGGAGGGCTCACCTACGGCGAGCTCTACACGGACAACGACCATGTCCTCGACGCCTACGAGCAGAAGTGGGACGACAGCTACGCCTCGACGTTCATGTTCGACGAACACATCGACAACGACGGCGACGGCTGGAACAACTGGTCGGAAGCCCTTGTGGGCAGCCGCATTTCCGAAGATGACGCCGACATGGGCAACGAAGACATAACCGCAAGGTTCCCGATGCCGAAGCTGACGGTCACCCTTGACTACGCCGATGACATCATCGATGGGACGCTCGTCATCCATGCCTACACCAAGGAAGACATGAACGGCTGGCCCGATGCTGTCTTGGCCAAGACTATTTCGGCTAACACCTTCCCGGTGGTGGTCGAGTTGACGGAGGACGATGTGATCTACGGACACCTCAGGCAGGGGGCTAACTGGTTCTACGCCTGGGTTGATTCCATCGGCACGGCCCTTCCCGTCAACGGCGGCAACTGGCCGGTGTGGAACTCCGGCGAGCCGGCGGCAGTGGCCGACTTCCAGGCCGGCGCTGGCATTGACATCGGCTGGGACTACAACCCCGTGACCTTCCACCTCTCCAAGGAGGCCAGGGGCTATGTCCGCTTCAACTTCGCCGATGGCGACTCCGCCGTGCAGGGCTTCGCCGCCGACGGGCAGTCGCACAAGGTCGCGGTCAATGTCGCCGACACGATTCTGTCCAAGACGCTTGAATGGCCTCGCACATGGCTCCATGACGGAGACTGGCAGGCCGGACGCACCGCGAACTACGGCGTGACCCAGGGCGGCTGGGATGTCAATGGGCTGATTCCAGACTTGTTCGAGGTTTATGTGAACGAGGTTTCCGCCGGCATTGTTACCAACTGGTACTTTGCCGACAGGCTGACGGCGCCGGAACTCAAATCGCCGATTGGCTACGGCGTCGTCTATGCCACACGGCCGGAGTTCCGCTTTGTCCTCCCGGAGGAGGCTACGGAGTTCCAGATGACAATCAAGAAGGGCTCTGCCACGGTCTATTCGGCCCGTCTGCCAGCCCCGATTGTCGATTACAACGTGACAGGCAAACAGACCGTGTGGCGGCTTCCCGCCTCTGTGGCGCTTGAGCCTGGCGTCAAATACACATGGTCGGTTACTCCGTACAATGTTAATGCGCAGTATGGCATATTTGGCGGAACGACCGCTGCCACCAGCACCTTCACCATGGCCACGGATGAGCAGCAGGAACAGAACCCAGAGTATGGAACGGCAAAGGCCAGCGTGGTTTATCCTTCCGGCTGGGCATTTGTCCAAGGCGCTACGCCAGCGGTCCGCGTAGGGGCCTGGCGCTCCAAGTCCTTCAACGGCGATCCAGAGGGAGTTGTCGTGAAGAACGCAGTCGGAGATTTTGCAATTGGTGGGCTTACGCTTGACGCCGATTACTATCTCATGGCCTACATTGACCAGAATGGCAACGGCAAGCGCGATGCTTGGGAGCCCTGGGGCTACTGCCGCAACCACGGCGGAGAGTCTCCGTTCATGCCGGTGGCGGTTACGGCGTCGAGTGCCGCCAATGGTATTGTGGCAGAGATTGTGCTGCTGGATCCCGATACGGACAACGACCTGATGCCTGACGCCGTTGAATGGCGGCTATACGGCGCGAACCACGGCGCGCGGTTCCTTGAGCAATCAGGCGCGACCGAGGCCCAGGCCGTTGCGCTAAGGAGCACCGTTGCTGCCAGCCAGTCCACAATGTCGGCCAGTGCCTTCGCGGCGCAGCTGGCGGCGCGGCTCAGCGCGGCCTCTGGCGACGGCGACGGCGACGGCATCTCCGATGTTGCCGAGCTCTACAGCGGTCTCTCCGCCTTTGAGTCCGACACCGACAAGGACGGCATCGACGATGGCGACGAGCTGACGCTCTTTGGTTCATACGGCGCCGCGAAGGAGGAGCAGACGCTCGTCATCACCGGCATCAATATCGACGGCGCCGGCAATGTCTCCTTCGAGTGGGGCTGGGAGAACGCGCCAGAGTCGGAGACGATGACCACCACGGCCAGTGCGCCGACGGAGCAGCCGGCGGCGAGCGGACCGAGGCGCAGCACTGTCGCCGCGCCGGTCAGCGGCCTCCGCTACGTGATAGAGGCGACGGACTCCCTCACCAACCCCGACTGGGTCGAGGTGAAGAGGGTTGGCGTTGATGGCGAAATCTCCGGCGGTACCCTGCCGCCGAGCACCACAGGCGCCATGTTCTTCCGCATGAAACTGGAGAAGTAGGGGCTAGGGGCTAGGTGTAGTCGTAGGGACTAGGGACTAGGGACTAGGGACTAGGTGTAGTCGTAGGGACTAGGGACTAGGGACTAGTTGTAGGGGATAGTTGTAGTTGTAGTGGTTTCGACCTTCGACTTTCGACTCATGAGCATGGGCAAGGAGAAGTTCTTCAACACCGCCGGGCCGTGTAATCCGACCCGGCACTACATGCTCCCCGCCACGGCGCGGCTTCCCGGTCTCATGCGCCTGATCGCGCAGGAACAGTATTTCGCCATCCACGCCCCGAGGCAGTCGGGGAAGACAACGCTCCTCCAGGGATTGGTCCGCGACATCAACGCCTCCGGCGAATGCGTCGCCCTCTACTTCACCGTGGAGAGCGTCCAGGCCTACCCCGACCCACACGACGGCATCTTCAAGATCGTCGAGTGCATGCGGACAGACCTGCTTGCGCATCCTCTTTTTGGGGAAATCGCAAGAGACCCATTATCCGCGCCCGATGCGCCGAAGGACGGCTTCATGGGCATCAAGTTCTTCCTCTCGATGCTCGCAAAAAAGGCCGCCAAGCCGCTTGTCGTCTTCTTTGACGAGGTGGACGGGCTGACGGAGGGAACGGCCGTCACCTTCCTCCGCGAACTGCGCAACGGCTACATAACGCGCGAGACAATCCCGTTCCCGTCGTCCGTGGCCATCGTGGGGATGATGGACATCCGCGACATGAAGGCGAAGGTCAGGCCGCATTCGGAGACGCTTGGAAGCAAGAGTCCGTTCAACGTCATAGCCGAGGACTTCACGCTCCGCAACTTCACGGAGGACGAGGTGCGCGCGCTATACGCGCAGCACACCGAGGCGACCGGCCAGGCGTTCGAGCCGGAGGCGCTTGCCCGTGTCTGGGATTTCACCAGCGGCCAGCCCTGGCTTGTGAACGCGCTCGCCCGCGAATGCGTCCAGAAGATACACAACTTCGACTACTCGGCACCAATCACGGGCGACGACGTCGTCGAGGCCAAGGAGTCGATCATACGCCGCCGGGACACGCATGTGGACAGCCTCATGGACAGGCTCCGCGAAGAGCGCGTCCGGAGGGTCGTCGAGCCGCTGATATCCGGGGAAGACCGCCGCGTTTCAGTGGAGGACGAGGATTACCGGTATGTCATCGACTTGGGTCTGCTGCGCGAGGACAAGGGCGCTCTCGTGCCCGCAAACAGGATGTATGCCGAGATCATCGGACGCTACCTCACGCGCGATGAGCAGACGCGCATGCTCCAGTCGGTTCCCGATGTCCCATGGGCGACAGACGAGGGCCTTGACATGGACGGCCTGATGTCGGCCTTCCAGAACTTCTGGCGGGAGAACTCCAAGGCCGACCGGCATGTCTTCGACTACAGGGAGGCGACGCCGCATCTCGTGCTCATGGCCTTTTTCCAGCGTGTCGTGAACGGAGGCGGGCGCATCGTCCGCGAAATGGCCTCCGGCAGCGGAAGGCTTGACCTGTGCGTGGAGTTCCGGGGCCGACGCTACGCGGTTGAGGTGAAGATGAGAAAGCGCTTCAACGCGGACTCCTTCCGCCAGCTTGCGACATACCTCGACACGCTTGGACTCGCGGAGGGCTGGATGCCCGTATTCGACGACGACGACGCTAAGCCGTGGGAGGAAAGGCTCTACCGCCGGGACGAAACATTTAATGGAAAGACGATCCACATCATAGGACTCTGAAGAAAGGCGACGCAAAATTTCCCCGCTTGTGGTATAATTAAAAATCAAAAAATGGAATCGCCTGTTTAACCTACACCTACACCTTTCACCTACGCCTACACCTAACCACTAACGACTAACGACTAACTACTAATCACTAACCACTAACTACTACTATGAAAAACTCCATCATCCCCATCACCGCCGCCTCAGCCATCTGTGCCGCAGCCCTCGTGGGCTGCGAATGGGGCGGCGTCCACTCCGGCGAGTCCTGGAACGACGCCTACTCCTGGGCCAACTTCACCGGCACGTACAAGCTCGTCACGGCTGTTGCCTCCGAGGATTCTAGTGGTGACACTGTAACCGAAGCGTCAGATTCAGCAACCGCCACCTATAATGGGAATGGAAGCTATTCAGCGGGCAAGGCGGGTCTTGTTCCGGGAAGCGTCACCGTGACAATTGCCTCGGTCGGCTCCTTCACCGACAACGGAGACAAGACAACGACGTTTAGCGGCACCGCCGGCCACACCGTCACTATTGATTATTCTGCTGGGAACATCAGCATCAATCTTGCCGCGAATGTCGCTCCGTACATTGGCAAGACAGTTACAATCGGATTCAAATACAATATTGCCGAAGCTGCTGCTGCGGCAGTCAATGAATCTCCGATCACCTGGCTTAACCTGACCCAGAAGGGCAATCTGCTGACCTTCCAGGACAACACCGGCATGGTTTATAGCGGGAAGATCACCGGCGCGAGCTGCCCGAATGCCGATAACGAGGGCTACATTACCGCCGCGCACATCCGCTTCACCTTCGAGGCCACCAGCACCTCCAACAGCAAGATCAAGCTCAGTGGTACGCTGTCTGGCGACTGGTCCGGCGGCTCTTCGAAGACAAGCGGAACGCTGTCCAACCGCACGATCGACGCCAGCTACACCAGAGGCAGGGGCGCCACGCAGTTCATGGCCGTCAGCGGCTCGGTCACGATTTACGCGACCGGCGTCTCCGCTGGCATTTAGTGTTCAGCGCGCAGGGCGGCATTGCCCGCCCTGCGCGGGGAACAGGGAACGGGGAACAGGTAACAGTGTTTCCCGCAATACACAAGGGCCGCAGACGCGGCCCTTGTTGTTTCCAAACTTCGCCCGAAGGGCCCAACCCTCCCAGGCGCCAACGGCGCCAAACATCCAGGGCGTCCTTGACGCCAAACATCCCAGGCGCGCCAGCGCCAAACATCCCAGGCGCGTTAGCGCCAAACATCCCAGGCGCGTTAGCGCCAAACCTCCAAGGCGCGCCAGCGCCAAACTTCCAGGGCGCGCTAGCGCCAAACCTCCAGGGCACCTTTGGTGCCAAACCTCCAAAGCGCCTTTGGCGCTTTCTACGCATCAATATCCGCCGAGAGGGCGTTCTCCTCGATGAAGCGGCGACGCGGCTCAACTAGGTCGCCCATCAGCTTCTCGAAGATCTTGTCGGCCTCGATGGCATCGACCAGTTCGGCGCGACGGAGCCTGCGGTTGCGCGGGTCCATCGTCGTGTCGTAGAGCTGGTCGTAGTCCATTTCGCCAAGACCCTTGTAGCGCTGGATGGTAAGCCCGCGCCCGCCGCGCTCTCGAATCTCCGCTAGGAGGTCGAGGAGCGAGGAGACGGGCGTCTCTTCGCCCTTGGTGTCGATCAGCTTCCCGATGGGGGCCGAGCCTTCGCCGGCGCCGAGGAAGTCGCCGCGCGCGAAGCCATAGACCTGGACGAGGTTGTCCATCTCGCGGCGGAGGGTGGCCGCCTGCTTGATTTCGGTGCAGTTGTAGTTGGGGTTCTCCGGCTCGTCGAGCTCCTCCATGGGGCATCCAAGGGCCGCCTGGACCTCGGCCTTGATGGCGTCGGCCTCCTCCTTGCGGAAGACGAAGCGGAAGACCTGGTTGCCGTCGGTGTCGGAGGCAACACGGAAGCGCGGGAATTCGCCAGTCTCCGGGCTGCGGAGGGAGAAGAACTCGCGGATGTTGATCTTCTGCTTCTCGAGGACGGTGCACTGCGACTTCGCGGTTGCGAGGACGTCGAGCAGCGAGGGGAGGCGGTCGGCCTCAAGGGAGCGGACGCCGTCGGCGAAGACGAAGCGGAAGTCGCCGCAGCCGAGCTTGAGCAGCTTGTTGGTGAGGACGGCGTCGGAAGCGATGTATTCGATCTTGCCCTTGCGCTTGATGCCGTAGAGAGGCGGCTGCGCCATATAGACGTGGCCGTGCTCGATTAGAGAGCGCATCTTGCGGTAGAAGAAGGTGAGGAGCAGGGTACGGATGTGGGCGCCGTCGACGTCGGCATCGGTCATGATGATGACCTTGTTGTAGCGGATCTTCGAGACATCGAAGGACACCTGGCGCGCCACCTTGTGCTTGACGCCGAAGTCGTCGGTCTCGATGACTTCCTCCTCGTGGTCGTAGCCGCCGCCGATGGCGGTGATCATGGTGCGGATTTCGGCGTTCTCCATCTGGCGTTCGAGGTTGGCCTTTTCTACGTTGAGGACCTTGCCGCGCAGGGGGAGGATGGCCTGGGTGCGGTTGTCGCGGCCTGAAACGGCGGAGCCGCCTGCGGAGTCGCCCTCCACGAGGAAGAGCTCGCACTCTGCGGGGTCGTTGGACTGGCAGTCGGCGAGCTTGCCGAGGAGGCCGCCGAGTTCGGGGCCGCCGGCCTTGAGCATCTTGTCCTTGACCTTCTGGGCGGCCTCGCGGGCGCGCATCGACTGGAGGACCTTGTTGACGATCTCGGTGCCGATGGCGGGGTTTTCCTCGAAGTAGTCCTTGAGCTTCTTGAAGACGAGTTTCTGCACGATGCCCTTGACCTCGCCGTTGCCGAGCTTGGTCTTGGTCTGGCCCTCGAACTGGGGGGCCGGGTGGAGGACGAGGATGATGCAGGTCAGGCCCTGGCGGATGTCCTCGCCGGATGGGGTGGACTCGTTCTCCTTGATGAGCTTCTTGTCCTTGGCGAAGGCGTTGACGATGGAGGTGAGGGCGGTCTTGAAGCCCTCGAGGTGGGTGCCGCCTTCGTGCGTGTTGATGCCGTTGGCGTAGGTGAGGATCGTCTCGTCCCACTTGGCCTTGGCATATACCATGGCGATGCGCACCTGGACGACGAGGTCGCGGCCGGTGGCGTCGTTGTGGCCGATCTTCTCGGAGCCGGCGAACTCGATTACGGCGGGGGTGGTGAGTTCGGCGCCGAGGTTCAGGGCCTTGACGTAGCCGACGATGCCGTCGGCGTGCCTGAACTCCTGGCGGCGGCCGGTGGCCTCCTCGCTGAAGCGGATGTTGACGCCGGGGTTGAGGAAGGCGAGCTCGTTGAAGCGCTTGGCGAGGATGTCCCACTTGAAGGAGCAGGCGGAGCCGTCGGGTTCCTTGAAGATGGTGTTGTCGAGGTAGAAGGTGATGGTGGTGCCGGTGCCCTCGGCGGGGCCCACCACGTGGAGCGGCTCGGTGATCTTGCCGCGGGAGAAGCGGATGCGGTGGCGCTTGCCGTCGCGGCGCACCTCCACCTCCATCCACTCGGAGAGGGCGTTGACGCACTTCACGCCGACGCCGTGGAGGCCGCCGGAAACTTGGTAGCCGCCGGTGCCGAACTTGCCGCCGGCGTGGAGTTCGGTGAGGACGACCTCGATGGCGGGGCGGTGCTCGGTGGGATGCTCGTCAACAGGGATGCCGCGCGCCTCGTCGGCGACGGTGCAGGAGCCGTCGGCGTTGAGCGAGACGTCGATGTTGGTGCCGTAGCCGGCCATGAACTCGTCGATGCAGTTGTCGACAACCTCATAGACGCAGTGGTGGTAGCCCTTCTCGAAGGTGTCGCCAATGTACATGGCGGGGCGCATCCTGACGGCCTCTAGGCCCTTCAGGTGCTGGATTTGGCTGGCGTTGTAGTCGCCCTCGACCTTGATGCCGTCGTTGAGAGCCACTTCGGCGCCGTCGGCGCCGTCCTTGATATTCTCGGCCATGGTTGATTCCTTGTGGAAATGTGAAATTGTTGTAATGTGAAATCGCCAGAGCTAGTTGGCGGGTTCGGTTTCAGGTTCGGTTTCGGGATTCTCGGCCGGGGCCTCGGGGGCGATGTCCTCACCAGGCACCACCGAGGCGGAGATGACGCGGTCGTTCTTCGCGACATCCACGACCTTGACGCCGGACGAGCCGCGCCCGCACTCCCGGATGCCCCGGACGCTCATGCGGATTATCTGCCCGTTCGCGGTAATCACCACCAGGCTGTCGGCGGCCGTTCCCTGTTCCCCGTTCCCCGTTCCCCGTTCCCCATCTGTTCCCCGTTCCCCATCTGTTCCCTGTTCCCCGTTCCCCGTTCCCCAAACATTCCCCGTCCGCACGCATGCGGCGAAGACGACCTTGCCGTTGCGGCCTTCGGTGTTGATGGACTTCATGCCCATGCCGCCGCGCTTGTGGATGGTGTAGCTGGCGGGCCGCGTCAGCACGCCGTAGCCGTTCTCAACGATCAGCAGCAGCCGCGCGTCTTCGGCCTTGTCCACCTTGACGAGCGCCCTGATTTCGTCGGCCGCCCCGTCTTTGCCGCCGGCGGCGGTCGCTTCGCTTCCGTCGTCTTCATCGGCGGCCCCTTCGTTCTCCGCGGCGCTGTTCCACACCACGCCGGAGAGCCGCATCCCGATTACGCCGGCTGCGGCGCGGCCCATGGCGCGGGCGTCGTGCTCGTTGAAGTGCAGCGCCTGGCCGGAGGCCGACACGAGGAAGAGCTCGTCGTCGCGCTCCACCAGCTCTGCGCCGACGAGCTCGTCTCCGTCGCGGAGGTTGAGTGCGCGGATGCCGCTCTTGTTGATGTTCACGAACTCGCGGAGGGAGGTCTTCTTGATTATGCCCTTGCGGGTGGCGAAGAAGATCGCCTCGGTGTCGTTGTATATCTCGAGGCGGTCGCGCTTGGCGTCGCCAAGGGTTATCACGGAGAGGACGCGCTCGGCGGGGCGTGCGGGGATGTCGGCGCCGTAGGCGTCCTTGGCGCCCTCGGGGACGCCGGGGTCGAGGTTGATGCCGTTCACGAGCGCCTTGCCGGTGGAGTTGAGGTCGGACTCGGGGATCTGGTAAACCATCCCCTCGAAGACGCGGCCGTAGGAAGTGAAGAAGAGGAGCTTGTCGTGGGTCGTCGCGGTGACGACGCGCAGGATCTCGTCCTCCTCCTTGTTCTTGGAGCCCTTGCGGCCCTTGCCGCCGCGCTTCTGCTCCTCGAGGCCGTCGAGCGGCGAGCGCTTGATGTAGTTGCGGCGGGTGAGGGTGATGATGCAGGGCTCGTTCTTGATGTAGTCGAGCGGGTTGGCGCTGAGGTCGTCGAGGTCCTCGCGGATTTCGGTGCGGCGGGGGTCGCGGGCGCCGTATTTCTCCTTGGCGTAGTCCATGTCGGCCTTGATGATGTCGAGGACGCGCTGGGGTTCGGCGAGGATCGCCTTGTATTCGGCGATGTCCTTGAGGAGCTGCTGGTATTCCTCCTCGACCTTGTCGCGCTGGAGGCCGGTGAGCTGGCGGAGGCGCATGTCGAGGATGGCGGAGGACTGGGCGTCGTCGAGGCCGAAGCGCTCGAGGAGGCGGGCCTTGGCCTCGTCGTCGTCCTTGGAGGAGCGGATGATGCGGACGACCTCGTCGATGTTGTCGATGGCGATCTTGAAGCCTTCGAGGATGTGGACGCGGTCCTGCGCCTTCTTGAGCAGGAAGCGGGTGCGGCGCGTGATGACCTCGACGCGGTGGTCGATGAAGCACTTGAGGAAGAGCTTCAGGCTCATGCGGCGCGGGGTGCCGTGGTCGAGGGCGAGCATGTTCGCCGGGAAGTTCGACTGCAGCTCGGTGAGGCGGAAGAGGTAGTTGAGGACCACGTCGGCCTGGGCGTCGGCCTTGACGGTCACGATGATGTTCACGCCCATGTCGCCCTTGGAGAAGTCCTTGACGTCGGCGATGCCCTCGATTTCGTGGTTCTTGATGAGGTCGCCGAGGTGGATGAGCATCTGGCGCTTGTTCACGCCGTAGGGGAGCTCGGAGATTACGATCTTCTCGCGGCCGTTCTTCTCGGTGACGATCTCCGTCTTGGCGCGGACCTTGAGGGAGGCGCGGCCGGTGGTGTACATCTGGCGGATGGCGGAGCGGCCGCAGATGATGGCGCCCGTGGGGAAGTCGGGGCCCTTGACGATCTGCAGGAGGTCGTCGATGGAGCACTCCGGGTTGTCGATCTGGAACTTGACGGCGTCGCAGAGCTCGGAGAGGTTGTGCGTCGGGATGTTGGTGGCCATGCCGACGGCGATGCCGGAGGAGCCGTTGAGGAGGAGGTTGGGGATCTTTGCGGGCAGGACGACAGGCTCGACCTCGCGGCCGTCGTAGTTGGGCACCATGTCCACGGTGTCCTTGTCCATGTCCTCGCAGAGGTCCTCGGCGAGTTCGCACATGCGGACCTCGGTGTAGCGGGCGGCGGCGGCGCCGTAGCCATCGATGTTGCCGAAGTTGCCGTGGCCGTCGACCAGACGGTTGCGCATGGAGAAAGGCTGGGCGAGGCGGACGATGGTGTCGTAGATGGAGGCGTCGCCGTGGGGGTGGTACTTACCCATGACCTCGCCGACGACTGCGGCCGACTTGCGGTGCGGCTGTGTGTGGGTGACGCCCATCTTGCGCATCGCGTAAACGGAGCGGCGGTGGACGGGCTTCATGCCGTCGCGCGCGTCGGGGAGGGAGCGGCCCACGATTACGGACATCGAATAGTCGAGGTAGGACTTCTGCATCTCGTCCTCGACCTTGACAGTCTCGATTTTCTCTACGATTGGCTCGTCCTGCGCGGGTTCTTCGGCGGCGGTCTCGTCGGTGTCGGTGCGTGCGTCCTCGTTCAGGGCGTCGTCGTTCTCGTTGTCAGCCATGGTAAAAATCCTCAAAAATAATGGTGTATTATTATATCAAAAAACGCGCGCGGGCGCGTGTTTCTGAACTCGCGCACCCTTTCCAAAATTTATATCTTCCCTCACCTCCCTTATCTCTTTATTTTTTTCTTCATCTCTTTCTTTTTTCTTCTTTCTCAAATCTCAAATCTTAAATCTCGAATTTTACTTAAATCTTAGATCTTAAATTTCAAATTTCAAATTTCCACTTCTCCGATATTTCTTTCCTTACTCCTTCTTCCACTTTTTCAAATCTCAAATTTTACTTAGATCTTAGATCTTAAATTTTAAATTTCAAATTTCCACTTATTCATTTCCCATCTCCCCTAAAAATTCTGCCTATTCACAAAATACACGGCGCCAACGAGGCAGAAGAACGCCCAAAGGTAATCCAGCCTCATCTTCTCGCCCAGGACAAAGGCGGCGAAAGGCGCGAACACCAGTAGGGTAATAACCTCCTGTGCGACCTTGAGTTGAGCCACAGACATGCCTGCGGATGCGCCGAGCCTGTTAGCCGGCACCATAATGGAGTATTCGAGCAGCGCGATCCCCCAGCTCATCAGGACGATCAGCGGCATAGGTTTCCCATTAGCCGCCCCGCTCCTCAAATGCCAATACCAAGCGGTCGTCATGAACACGTTCCCGCAAACCATCATTCCCAATGTAATCAGTGTTTTCATTTTCAGTTGAAGGGAGACACCCTTCATTTAGATAGAGTTTACCAACAATTCCCCAGATTCCCCTTATGCTCCACGCCGCCCGGCGCAGAAAAGCGGTGCCAATTTTTCGCCTAGGCAGAATGCCTTCGGGAAAGTCAGCACCTCAGATGTGTTGCTTGCGGCGAGTATCGTCGCCACCACGAATTTGTGTGAACCGAAAGCCACGCCGCGTGAAATGTCGCGGTTTCTGACCCTCATCACGCTCACCTTCTTCTTGCCACCCTTGTTAGGCTTGCCCGCCGTGGCGTCTGGCTTGACACCGGCGTTCTCTTCACCGCCCACAGCCATGGCGGCCTCGATCAGCGATGCGTAAGCCTTGCAGCGCTCTGCAAGCGGGAACTTCTCATCGTATGATGAAAGCAGCGCAGCACGGGCGCGCCGGTTGCCCGCTGTGGCCGCGCCGTAGGCGCTCCAGCGGTAGTCCTCAGGCCGACTCACGAGCTTGGCCCTCACGGGATTGAGCGTGATGTAGGCCGAGACGGCGTTCAGTGCGTCGCGGCGCCCCTCGATAAGGACGCTATGGAAAGGCCCTTGCCAGATAGTCCCCTCGATGTTACCGAGGTTGGAGCAATACCACAGTGAGAAACGCTGCTTGAAAGTCTTCATGAACTCTGAAATGTCGAACATCCGCTTGCGATAGGCGGCCTGTTCGCGTTCAATAACCTTCTCCGCCTTGAGTTCGCGTAGCATTTTCCAGCGCTCGCGAATTCGTTTGGCCTTGTCCGGGCCGTATAGGACGCGGATGCGCTTGTCGAGCTCGTCGTCGGGCACCTCCCTTCTTTGCGGCACATGGACAAGGACATGAAAATGGTTGTCCATAACGCAGTAGTTAATTATCCTCACGCCCGAGAATATTTCCGCTCGTCGGAGAATCTTCAGGAACATCTCCTTTGCTTCCTCCGTCAGCAGAAATTGCTGAAGCGCGCACCTGCTCATGACATGGTAGTAGGCACTGCCCGCCACCTTGACCCTGTTACGTCTCATACCTTGTTTACCTTTCTGAAAGAAGGGTGTCACCCTTCAAATGATAAATTATTATAGCACATTTTGTGGGTGAGGGTGTAGGTCATGGCGCCGCCGAAGAGGACAATCTGCCAGCCGATGTAGATCCAGGTCAGGATGATCGGGAGGACGGCGAAGGAGCCATACATCGCGCTGGCGCGAGAGATGCCCACCTGCGCCACGGCGCAGAGCCGAAGCCAGCAGCCGAAGACAAAGGCCGTGATGAGTCCGGAGATGATGGCGTTGCGGAAGGGGACGTGGCGGTTGGGCATGAAGGCGAGGAAGAAGGCGAAGCCAAGCGTGGCGAATACGAGGGAGATCGTCCAGCCAAAGACCGAGGAGTTGACGATGGCGAGGGCAATGCGGGGGAGTAGTCCGGTTGCGCCAATGGCATCGAAGGCCGCGGCTATCGTGCGGCGGAGGAGGTGGAGGAGCGGGAGCGAGGCCGAGATGAGCGCGAAGGCCGGCAGCACGAGCGCCATCACCGCGTATATGGCGATGCGCCGCAGGAATGGCCGCGATCGCGGGATCTCCCAGACTTCGTTCAGGGAGTTCTCTACCATTCCGAGCATCGAGATGAGCGTCCAGAGCAGGAGGATGACGCCTGCCGTGCCCATGGCGTGGACGTCGTAGGCGGCGACGCGGTCGAAGAAGGTGTTGAGGGAGTCGCGCGCCTGAAGGGCAAAGTCGTGGGCTGTCTGGCGGCGGGCCTCGCGCGTATTGGGGTCCTGGGCGTTTTCAATGAAGGCGGGCATGTCTTCCCCGCCCGATTCGACGGAGACGATTACTTGGTCGATGTAGCCGTTGAGGCGGTCGCGGGCGAAGTCGCCAAGGCCGCATAGGCGGCCGATGAGGAGGAAGAGGCAGACAAGTGGCGCCAGCGACATGAGTGAGAAATACGTGAGGCCGGCGGCGTGAAGGGACGAGCGGTGGCGCAAGAAACAGCGGATGGAGTCCACGAGGAAACTGAATGCGCAAGCGGCCAGCGCTCGGAAGCGTAGGAGGGCGGAAGCGCGGCTTGAGGGGCCGTGCTTGTCGGGTTGGGGCGCGGGTTGAGGGGCGGCGGGCGCTTGGATGGGGGCTGTGTTGGGCATGTGGATATTTTAGCAAAAGTTGCGGGGGAGCGGGGAATGTGGCAGAATGGATAGTGAGGGAACGGGGAAGAGGGAACGGGGAACAGGGAAGAGGGAATGGGAAAATGTGAAAGTGTGGAAACAGCCAACAGCCAATGTGAAAATGGGGGAATGGGGAAGAGGGGAGTTGAAAAGTTGAGAAGTTGAAAGGTTGAAAAGTTGAAGAGGGGGAACGGGGAATGGGGAACGGAACAGGGGACGGAAGAGGGGAACGGTTTTTTTGTAAGGAGACAATTGAAAATGGCAAAGATGCTAGCAGATGGAATCGCGGCGGCAATGGGTAGCTCGTCGTGGATCAGGAGGATGTTCGAGGCGGGCGCGGAATTGCGCAAGGAGATTGGCGCGGAGAACGTCTTTGACTTCAGTCTAGGGAACCCGGACCTGCCGCCGCCGCGCGAGGCGGCGGCGGCGCTGCATGGAATCGCGGACGCGCTTGGCGAGCCGCGGGCGCTGGGGTATCCGTCGAACGCCGGCTGGATGCCTTTCCGCGAGGCGCTGGCCGCGAAGCTGGCGCGCGAGCAAAATGTGCCGGGGCTGGAGGCGAAGCATGTCATCGCCTCTTGTGGCGCGGCCGGCGCGCTGGTGTCGTTCTTCAGGGCCGTTCTGAATCCTGGCGACGAGGTGCTGGTGCCGTCGCCCTACTTCGTGGAGTACGGCTCCTACTGCGGCCACTTCGGCGGCAAGCTCATTCCCGTGCCCGCCAACGGCGCGACCTTCGAGGCCGACGTCGCGGCGCTGGAGGCGGCGATCACGCCGAACACGCGCGCCATCATGTTCAACTCGCCGAACAACCCGACGGGCTGCGTTTACAGCGAGGCGACGGTGAAGGCGCTGGCGGCGCTGGTGGACAAGGTGAACGCGGGGCGCGAGCGGCCCGTGTTCCTGGTGTCCGACGAGCCATACCGCTTCCTGACGTACGGCGGCGCGAAGGTGGCGTCAGTGCTTGACAAGACGCCATACGCGGTGGTGCTTGGGTCGTTCTCGAAGAGCCTGTCGCTGGCGGGCGAGCGCGTAGGGTATCTGGCGGTGAACCCGTCGATGCCGGACGCGGCCGCATTCCTGGCGGGCGTGACGCTGACGACGCGGACGCTTGGCTACGTGAACGCGCCAATCGTCGGGCAGCGGCTCGCTACGCGGCTGCTGGACTGCGGAATCGACCTTGGCATCTACGAGGAGCGGCGCGCGAAGATGCTGGCCGTGCTGGACGCGGCGGGGCTTGAATACGTGCGGCCGCAGGGGGCCTTCTACGTTTTCCCGAAGACGCCTGGCGGCGACGACGTGAAGTTCGTGGGGCACCTAATGAAGCACGGCGTGCTTGCGGTGCCGGGGTCGGGCTTCGGCATGGCCGGCCACATGCGGTTGAGTTACAGCGTGGAGACCGATGTGATTGAGCGTTCGGCGGGCGCCTTCAAGCGCGCCATGGAGACTTTTTAACAAAACGCGCACATTAGAAAAGAAAATTTGATATAATAGAAGTACTGTTTGAACAAGGAACAGGAACGATAAAACTATAATTTTGAAGCGCAGTTAATTGTGCATGAAAACGATGCATAATTGACGCGCACGTAGTGTGCCCGGCATGCGTGGGCAGGGCCTGCGAATCAAGATGGAAGGCGCGGTTTTAGAACCACGACGACAGGCCGGGGCACAAGAGAGCGACACACGATGCGAGTGATGCTGACAGGCGGCAAGGGGATGCTGGCGCGGACGCTGCTGGCGGAACTTGGAGCCGACTTCGATATCGTGCCTACGGACTTGCCGGAGGCCGACATCACCGACGAGGAGTGCATTGACTCGGTGGTGGCGCGCGTGGCGCCGGACGCGGTGGTGCACTGCGCGGCGATGACGGCGGTGGACAAGTGCGAGACGGAGCGCGAGCTCTCTTTCCGCGTGAACGCGCGCGGCACGGCGAACGTCGCGGCGGTGTGCCATCGGCACGGCGTGCGGCTGATCGCGATTTCGACGGACTATGTTTTCGGCGGCGACGCCGGCGGGCCGTTCAGCGAGTTCGATGCGGCGGATGGCGGGCGCACGGTGTATGGGCGCAGCAAGTTCGCCGGCGAGGAAGCCGTGCGGGCGCTGTGCCCGAACCATGTGATTGTGCGCATCTCGTGGCTCTACGGCGCGGGCGGGCCGAGTTTCGTGCATGCGATGATGTCGCTTGCGGACGGAACGCGTCCGGTGCTGAAAGTCGTGGGCGACCAGCGCGGCAACCCGACGAGCGCCCTGGCGGTGGCGCGGGCGCTGCGCGGGCTGTTGGCGCGGCCGAAGTTGTGCGGGACATTCCACGCGACGTGCGAGGGCGAGGCCACGTGGGCCGAGTTCGCGCGGGAGATATTAAGGCTTGCCGGTAAGGGGCAGCGCGTGGAGGAGTGCACGACCGAGGAGTTCCCGCGTCCGGCGCCGCGCCCGAAAGACTCGCGGCTTGAGAAGCTGGGGCTGCGTCTGGCGGGGCTACCGTCTATGCCGCACTGGAAAGACGCGCTGGCGGAGTTCATGAAAAGCGAGTGGGGAACAGGCGACAGGTAACAGAAGAATTGACAGGCAAAGAGAGCATGGGCGCGAGGAAAAGGGCGAAGAGAGATTTTAGATGAAAGTGATTGACACGGAAATCGAAGGGCTGAAGGTGATAGAGCCGGACGTGTTCGGCGATAGCCGCGGGTGGTTCTGCGAGACGTTCAACGCCGACCGCTACCGCGCGGCAGGCATTGACTGCGTCTTCGTGCAGGACAACGAAAGCTTCTCGTCGAAGGGCGTCGTGCGCGGGCTGCACTGGCAGGCGGCGCCGCACACGCAGGCGAAAATCGTGCGTGTGATCCAAGGGGCGGTGTGGGATGTCGTGGTTGACATCCGCAAGGGGTCGGCGACATTCGGCAAGCATGTGGCGATGACGCTGACTGCGGAGAACAAGCGGCAGTTCTTCATCCCGCGCGGCTTCGCGCACGGGTTCATCGTGCTGGAAGACAACACGCTCTTCAGCTACAAGTGCGACAATCTCTACTGCCCGGCGTCCGAGCGCGGGATGCGGTTCGACGATCCGGCGCTTGGAATTGAGTGGCCGGACTTGGGCATGACGCTGACGCTTTCGGAGAAAGACAGGAAGCACCCGCCGCTGGCGGGCATCGAGCCGTGGGCCGAATAGTGGCCTGCGGCGTAGACAAAGGCTTTGCGAAATGAGAATACTGATTACAGGTTCCGCCGGGTTCATCGGCTTCCACCTGGCGAGGCGTCTGCTCGCCGAAGGGGACGAAGTGCGCGGTGTTGACAACTTCAACGACTACTACACGGTGGCGCTGAAGGAAGCGCGGAATGCGCTGCTGGAGAAAGAGAGCGGGTTTGCGGGCAGGCGTGTGGACCTCGCCGACAAGGCGGCGCTCAAGGCGGTGTTCGACGAGTTCAAGCCGGAAGTGGTGGTGAACCTGGCAGCGCAGGCGGGCGTGAGGTATTCGATTGACAACCCGGACGTTTACGCCGAGTCGAATTTGGTCGGGTTCCTGAACGTGCTGGAGTGCTGCCGGCACGCGGAGCCGCAGCCGCGGCTGCTGTTCGCGTCGTCGTCGTCGGTCTATGGCGGCATCAAGGAGATGCCCTTCCGCGAGGACATGAAAGTCGATACGCCGATCTCGCTCTATGCGGCGACCAAGAAGGCGAACGAACTGATGGCGCACTGCTACAGCCACCTCTACGGGATGCAGACACTGGGATTCAGGTTCTTCACGGTCTATGGGCCGTGGGGGCGGCCGGACATGGCCTACTTCAGCTTCGCGGAGAAGCTAGTGGCGGGCAAGCCGATCAAGGTTTTCAACAACGGCGACATGCTGCGTGACTTCACGTATGTCGATGACATCGTGGACGGCCTGGTGCGCTGCGTGCGCAAGGCAGGCGGGCTGCCGCAATACGCAATCTACAACATCGGCAACCACAGGAGCGAAAAGCTGATGGACATGATCGCCATCCTCGCCAAGGGGCTGGGCGTGGCGGATCCGAAGTTGGAGTTCATGCCGATGCAGCCCGGGGATGTGTATGCTACATACGCCTCGGTCGATAAGCTGCACGAGGCGGTGGGCTACGAGCCGACGACGCCACTGAGCGTGGGGTTGCCGAAGTTCTGTGAATGGTTCAAGGAATGGAAAGGTAAGGAAGTAAAATGATAAGCGCATTGATCAAGTCTGCGGACTGGAAGAACGAGAAGCACGTTCCGGCGATAACGGCGCCGGAGACGGCGAAGGCGGGCGAGGCCATTGAAGTCGAAGTGGCCGTGGGGAAGGAAATCCCGCACCCGAACACGCTGGAACACCACATCGCGTGGGCGGCGCTCTACTTCGTCGCGGAAGGTTCGCCGCTGCCGGTGGAGCTGGCGCGCGCCGAGTTTGCCGCGCACGGGGGCGACGTCTTCACTGCGCCGGTGCTGAAGGCGACGGTCACGCTGGCGAAGAGGGGGACGCTGCACGCGGTGTCCTATTGCAACATCCACGGCCTCTGGGAGTCCGAGCGCAAGATTGAGGTGAAGTAAAGCCGCTCTCATTCAATGTGCCTGTCGCAAAACGGCAAACAACGATGAGCCACCCCATCGAAACCCAGGCCCCATTTGCCAGAATCGTCAATTGCCTTGGTGTTTTTTAACGAAAAAGCAAAAACACCCCTGTTTTTTAACGGTTTGGCAAAAAATTTAATGAAATGGCAAATGATTCGCTAAAATTGAACGAAAGTGCGGCTAGGGGGTATTTGTTTCTTGTCCGGCGGTATTCGCTCGCCGTTTGCGAACTGTATTGCCAGTCATTTGTGACGGACAAGTCAACGAAGCGGATTGTCCAGTCAGGGCATAATGTTAGGACATATTATCCGGCAAGGAAGTTCGGCTATGACGCATCCTGGCAGGAGCAGCTGTCTTTCGCTTTAAAATATGAGGGAATCAACGTTGAGGTTCTCCGGGCGTTCTTCAACAAAGTTGATGTCGGAGAGCTAACAGATTTTGTGACAGGCCATCCGCTGGGGGCGACGCAACGGCGGATTTGGTTCTTGTATGAAAGTATTTCTGGAAAACGGCTGGACATTCCAGATGGAACAGGGGGTGCCTATGTTCCGCTGGTTGACGCTTCGATTCAGTTTGCATTGCCGGCGGCGTCTGGAACAAGGGAGCGCCGCTACCATGTTCTGAACAATCTTATCGGAAACAGGGATTTTTCACCGTACATTCGAAAAACGGAGCAGACACAGGCGCTTTCTTTTGAGCGTCTGCGGGCTGAATCAGATCGGTTGCTGAAGAACTATTCCCCCGATTTGCTTTATCGGGCCGTCCAGTATTTATATGTAAAAGAAACGAAGAGTTCCTTTGCCATCGAGCGCGAAACGCCCGACCAACGTCGCATGGATGCTTTTGTTGCCATTCTTCGTGGCATGAGTGAGACGCCGTTGACGAAGGAGGCACTGACTCTTGCTCAGAACAGCGTGGTCGATGCCCGCTATCGTCAGGAGGATTGGCGGACGGATCAGGTTTATGTAGGGGAGACACTTGCGCCTGGAATTGAGAAAGTGCACTATGTGGCACCTCGTCCGGACGCAATTGGCCAGCTGATGGATGGATTCCTTCGTTGTCTTGGGCAGTGGATGGCGGCTCCTGGAAGTGATCCTGTGGTCATGGCTGCCGTTTTAGGTTTTGCCTTTGTCTTCCTTCATCCATTTGACGACGGGAATGGTCGTGTCCATCGTTTCCTGCTCCATGCGATTCTTGCGCAGACAGGGTTTGCGCCGCAGGGGTTGATATTCCCCGTGTCGGCAGTAATGCTCAAGCGACAGAACGAGTACGACAAGATACTTGAGACCTTCTCCAATCGGGTCATGCCCCTGCTAGACTATGACATCAGCGGTGATGGCGAAGTGACAGTCCATAACGATTCGCGAGACTTTTACCGTGCTATAGACTACACACCGATGGTGGAATATTTCCAGCAGGTTATCGTGCAGACAATCCAAACGGAATGGAAGGCCGAGTTGGACTATCTCAAGCGCTATGACCGCATTAGATTTGGAATGCGCAGGGTTGTGGATATGCCGGAAAAGAATGCGAACCGGTTTATTCGCTTTGTGCAGCAGAATGGCGGTTCGTTATCGAAAGCGAAAAGAGGGCATTTCCCTGAATTGACCGATGACGAAGTCGCCCGCCTGGAGGCGATTGTCGCAGATGACAAGTAAACTGCCTGATGCCAGAATGGGAGACATCGTGGATAAGCAAATTGAGGTATATGGAAAAATAGCATATACCACTCGATATAGTGTGATGATACCCGCAAGGGGATGCCTTTGAGGGTGATATCAAGAAGATCAAAGATGGCATGAACAACCTCGTTCAGCAGCTTTCCAAGTTCGGGTTGAAAGAAAGGTTTGAGCAATGGAAGATGTGATTCGAATGCGACCTTTGGCCCAATGGCAGTATTAGAAGACATCGTTTAGGGCAGCGCAAAGGGCTTTGTCATATCCGGAGAAGGTAAGACAAGTCGTGGCGATGCAAGAAAGAATAGCACCCATCTTGGCTGCTCGTGGTAGGATAATTAAACCATGGAAATTGGATTCAGAAGAGTTGGCTTATTCGTCCATGGAGACTTATGGGAACGCATGAAAAGTGTACGGTCGGATCGTCGAGAATATGCTGCATGAATTGTCTTCGGTAGAGAAAGAAGAGACTTAAGCTATGGATTTGCAAAAGATTTCCATCAGAGGGTTCAAGTCGATTGAATCTCTTGACCAACTTGAACTTCTACCAATCAATGTGTTGATTGGCGGGAATGGCGCGGGTAAGAGCAATTTAATTGAATTTTTCAAAATGCTCCGTGCAATGATGGGGCTGAGGTTGGCTGAATTCAGGAACGAAAAACCTTCCCTTTCCAAGTTCCTTGGAACAAAAGGCGGCATAGGGAATTTTCTTTTCGGCGGACTACAAAGAACTTCTGAAATATCGGCCGAATTCTTGTTCAGTAACGGTAATAATGGATATAGGTTCTCAATAGGTCCTACAGCAGATGGCAGTTTTTCCATTCGGGAGGAAGCATGCTACTATCCCAGGTCAGCCCAATCCTCGGAATGGTGGATAGAATCTCCGGAGGTGTTTCGGACGGAGTCTGTCTTGCCCGCAAAGGCGGCAAGTGACTTGGTGGCTGGGCGGAACACCAGACAACGGTATATTTATGATGCTATCGCATCCTGGCAGATATACCAGTTCCACGACACATCGCAATTCGCCGGCGCACGCCAAGCGTCGCTAACAACAGATTGCGAAGACTTCCATTTCGACGGGGGCAATCTTGCGGCTTTCCTCTTGTCGCTGAAGAATGCTCAAAACGGGTTGGGTTCTGACCCGTATGGCCAAATCGTTGAGACGATTCGCTTGGCGGCCCCCTATTTTGAGGATTTCATCCTTGAGCCATACAAGGAGGGTGATGAAGAGAAGGTGAAGCTTCAGTGGCGCCAGAGGGACATGCTTATGAAGCTTCAGCCGCACCACATTTCGGATGGGACGCTGAGGTTCATGTGTCTTTCAACGGTACTGTTGCAACCAATACCGCCGAAGTTGATTATCGTCGATGAGCCGGAGTTGGGACTGCATCCAGAGGCTCTGGAGGCTTTAGCAGAACTTATTCGCCGTTGCAGCAAGCGGACGCAGTTCATTTTTGCCACTCAATCGCCTTCATTTGCCGACTTCTTCGAGCCGGAGGAAATCCTCACCGTAAATCGTGTAGATGGCGCGACCCGGTTTGAACGACAGAATGGTGAAAGACTTGGAAGGTGGCTGGAATCCTATTCCATCGGGCAGCTTTGGCGCAAGAACGTGATTCGTGGAGGATTGACCAATGGCTAAATTGGCGATCATCTGCGAGGGGAAGACGGAACGTCTATTCGCCGATCAACTACTTGCGCCGCATTTTGATGCACTTGGCATTAAAATTGATGCGGTTGAAATCGGTATTGAATGCAAGCAGCCAGGTGGAAACGTTTCCTTTGACCGAGTTTGTCACGATTTGGAACTCCTGCTTGACGATTACGACATTGTTACGACCTTGATAGATTTTTTCCGTCTTGGTGGTGGGTGGTCGGGCAAGAGCTTGATACAACCTGGAATGACCTCTTCTGAACAGGCTGAAACAGTTGAGTGCGCAGCGCTAATGGACGCAGAAAAACGATTGTCCAGCCTTGATGTTGTAAATCGATTCGTTCCGAATGTCCTGATGCATGAGTTTGAGGGGTTGCTCTTTACTACCCCAGGGGCAATAGTTGAAATTACTCGCGCATATTCTTCCCTTGAATCGCTCATTCGGGTCATGGAGGCTTTCCCGTCGCCAGAGGACATCAATACGGGAGAAGCAACAGCACCGTCAAAGCGACTTGTAAACCTTGGGACGAACTACGGCAAGATTGCACATGGCGCACGAATTGCTGCTCGAATCGGTCTAGCAGACATCCGTGCAAAGTGCCCTCATTTTAACGGATGGATGGAGAGGCTTGAGACGTACTAAGGCGGAAAATGGTATAATGATAAGCCATGAAAGATGATAGGATAAATGCTGACGGCCGGTGTTAGCTACAACATCCACTGCAACTTTACGGACTATGGTTCGGCGTTGGAGAGTTGGGCGTTGTATAAGACGATTGAATGGCTGACAAGTGATGCAGGACAAATAATTGGCTATTGATAATTGGTAATTGGCAACATTTTCACATTGGCAACATTTAACATGTCCCCTAACCGCAGAATATTCCTGATATAGTAGCCACGTATAGGCGGAGTTTGTATGTGTTCATAACCGGGCTGTTTTGCGGACGATGGACGTTGATGGCGGTGGGTGAGGATGAAGCAGTAAAGTGAGATATGCAGGAAAAGCAAGACAACATGGACGTAGTTGTAATGGCAGAAAGCGATTATACAAATCTGCTTTACACCGCCAAGAGTCAGATATCTGCAGCGCGTAATGCTCTTGCGGTAAGTGTCAATACTGCGGTAACGTCTGCATATTGGAATCTTGGGAAATTGCTACATGATCGCAAGGTCGCGAATGGATATGGTAGCAATGTCATCAACCGTTTGTCTGTTGATTTGAAGTCGGAGTTCCCGGATATGGGGCTTTCGCCTCGCAATTTGTGGAATATGAAGCTCTTTTATGAGCGATATGCCGCTTCGGACAAGAAACTGCTACAGGCTGTAGCAGTTTTGCGCTGGGGGCATAATCTTCTTCTTATAAACAAGAACCTTTCGGACGAGGCAACATATTTCTATGCCATGGAATGCATAGAAAAGCACTGGAATCGCGATCTTCTGCTCAACGCGATAAAGATGGATGTCTTTTCCTCGCAGCGAGGCAGGATTCGTGACAACAATTTTGCCAACACTCTCCCATCGGTTCAAGCTGACGCGGCGAATGCGATTCTGAAGGATACATACAATTTGGGCTTCCTTGGCCTGACAGCGCCGGTTGCGGAATTAGAGCTTGAAAAGCGCTTGACCGAGAAGATCAAGGTGTTTATGCTCGAACTTGGCAAGGGGTTCGCCTTCATTGGAAATCAGCATAGACTGGAGTATAACGGCAAGGAGTATTTCGTAGATATGCTCTTTGCGAACAGAAAGTTGAATTGCCTTGTTGCTGTTGATCTAAAGATAGGTGAGTTTAAGAGTGAGTATGTCGGAAAGATGAACATGTACCTCTCGCTTCTCGACAAGTTGGAGAAAGAAGAGCGTGAGAATCAATCCATAGGCATAATCCTCTGTGCCGAAAAGGATCATCTTGATGTTGAATTGGCGCTGCAGGATATCAATAAGCCCATAGCCGTGAGCGATTACGAACTTGTCATCCCAAGGCAGGAGTTGCAGACGCTTGTGCTAAATGAAATGAAGCAATTAGAACCACCAATGCAAACTGGCAAAAACTAATCTCCCCTCCAACTCACAACTCCTCCACTCACCTACCCACTCCCACCAACTCCAACTCACAGTTCTCCAACTCCAACTAATTCCTCGAACTCGACCCTATCGGGTTGTTTTGCGGGCGGTTGATGCTGATGACATTAGACGGATATTATGGAAATTGCGTAGTAAAAATATAGCGGGATGTCAAAATAAATCATAATTTATGAGCGAGAACTAGAGATTGCTCGGCTTGAAATGGAGACGTCGAAAAGTGTTTTGTTACAACCTTTAGTTATTTTATCGAGCCAAGAAAACAACTAAAGGTTGTAATAGGGAAATGATGAACAATGCGCGATAATTTCAGATTGCGGGAACGGGCTGAACGCGATGAAAACATACAGGCGTTCTTTCGCGGGTACGAACTTCCCTTTCGGGCATCTGTCGCATGTTCGCCTCATTTGACGGTGCAGCAAAAGCAACAAATGGACGCAGAAGTTCGATTTCGTGTAGCTGCGATTGAGAGCCTCGCTAGGGCAATAAATGCTTTGGTATGACTTGCCCTATTGCTGTGTATCGTTGGAGTTAAAATGATTATGATCGAAGTTAAGAATTTTGTGGAATGTTTGAAAGACTCGGACGTGGAGTTCTTCACGGGAGTTCCGGATTCACTGCTGAAGAGCTTTTGCGCGTATGTCACTGACAATTGCAGATGATTCTTTGAGACGTACAATGCTAGGTTGTGTTGCAAGGTAAACACCATTGAGACAGGGAGGTCTGCGCTTCAACGTGTTTCAGCTAAAATATCTTCGCTATGGAAAAAAATATAGTAATATTACTAGATTATGCAAATATTGTGGAGTCTCCTAACGGCACTCAATCGTCAGTTTGCGCTATAGTGGACAAGCTTTTAGATGAAGTGCTTGATGCAAAGTATTCATATAGGTTTCTCGTAAGATTGTATGGTGGATGGGATGAACTAGAGATAAATGAAGTCCAAGAAAGTCGCGAAGCCCGAAGCAAAATAAGTAGATTGGCTGAAAATGTTTTGGAGATACTCCCTACTGAAACAATAAGATATAAAAAAATGCATCTAATAAAGATAGAGCTAGCGCGTTCATTGTACGTTATACCCCATCTTACATTAGGGGGAACATATAGGCAAAAACAAATTTCGTATAAGCTTGTGCTTGGTAAAAAAGATGAGATTTGTTGTGATGGTGCTAGAAAACAATACGACTTCCTTCATGCGCTGATAAAAAAGAGAAGATGCTTATTTTGTAGAGCGCCAGTTCGTTATCTGTCGTCATCCGAGCAAAAGTTGGTTGATTCACTTATGTGTGTAGACGCAATGTCTATTGCGAAAGAAGAAGATACTGGTTTGGTTGTTGTTAGTGATGACGATGACTTTATTCCAGTACTGATATCCATAGCCTCAGGAGGGCGAGGGTTGATTCATGTGCGTAAGAACTGGTCTCCTACCTGTAATATGTATATACAGGAGGCAAAGAGCGTTATTAAAGGGTTTGGGGCTAGGTATAAGGGTGTGCAATTATAACACGAGAGGCTGTCATGGAAAAAAAGGAATTCATTAAGGTTGTTTCTTTATTTTTGCAGTCACAAGATGACATAGACGTACAGAACGACTTCGTGACATTCACGATTGGTGATGCTGAGTATTCGCTAACCTTAATACGAAATAAGGATGGAGAACTTGTTTGCAAAGAAGCTGATTCACCGGATACGTTGGCTTGGGATTGGGTAGTGGATAGGCTGGCAAGGCTTGACATATTAGCAAAATCGATCTGCGAAAGAACCGAATCTAATCTTCAACACTATATTCCTGTTTCAGCAAAATATGAAATAGCTAATGAAAAAGGGGAAGTGAATGATGTGTCGGAAATGCTGTATGAGCACATAAAAGAACATCAAAATTTCTGCACTTCTGTGTACTACATTACAGCAGAGGCGGGTGAGGGTAAGTCAGTTATTATGAATTATCTCGCACACAAATTTGCAAAAGCATATTTAGAAAGAAAGCAACGGAGGCTATTTGTGCCAATAGAATTGGGGGGACGTCCTTTTCTCCGCCTTGATGAGGTTATATTGGGCACCTTGTCGCGCTCTTATCGGTATCGATCCTGTTATCTAGAAGGATTTATGGAACTGATAAAAAGAGGAGTTGTTGTCCTTGGACTTGATGGATTCGAAGAAATGATGGTTCAGGGTGCGGAAGGTGACATAATTTCATCATTGGGTGGGTTGATTCGTGATTTTGATTCGTATGGGCAAGTTGTATTTTCAACAAGAACAGCATACTATGCATACACAAATATAAAGTCACGAATAGCATTTTCCGGATTGCTAAATAATTATGAGGTTGAACTTAATGATGTTCAGCTTAAGAAATGGGGGGCGTCGCAGTTTTCTGAACTAATGACAAAATATGGGTGGAAAGAGTCCGAAGCCGAGAAATGCCGGGAAAAATTGGGGCAAGAGCTAGGTGAAGATCACCCTGTTCTTACTCGTGCAGTATTGGCCCATATGCTTATAAAAGAGTGGTTTGACTCAATTGGTGGGAATCAAGCCTATGACACAGGAAAAATCATAAGCCTGTTTAATGGGTCTTCGGCGCAAGATGCTGTTTCTCGATTTGTAAAATTCTTGCTAGCGCGCGAAGGAACCAAATGGATAACACAAGATAAGACACCAAAGCCGTTGCTGCAAGAGGATGAGCATATTCTGCTGTTGACAACGATAGCTGATGAACTATGGAGGACAGATTGCGACTCCTTGAATTATGAGACCTTGATGGATATAACTGAGTTGGTTTGTGAAGATGCGGGACATAGACCTGATGTTGTGCATCAGTGTAAAGAACGGATAATTCACCATGTTCTTTTGTCTCCTGAGGGGAACCAACGGTTACGTTTCTGTCACATTGACTTCTTCCATTTCTTTCTAGGCATTTCCCTTTACAATACGTTGAACGAAGATAAAACTGCATTTGCATTACGTAAAGAACTTGATCGAAAAATCTATCCCTACGAAGCGGTTCGTGAATGTGTTCGAAGAATTAGGCAGGAACGTGACAGGGGAGCGACAATACTGAGCAAGTTGCGTAGTATATTAAAAGGGCTATCGCGATCGACATTTATTAACCAGAATATAAGTGAACTGCTTTTATTACATTATGATCAGCAAAAAGAGCATGTCGAGTTTGAAAATCTTTATTGCGCCGCTCAAGTTTTAGATCGTGTAAACTTGACCGATGTAGTGATGCGAGGGTGCTTTTTCGAAGAGCTTCGCGCAGAATCTTTAAGGGCGTGTGTGTTTGAGAAGTGTGAGGTTCAGTTATTAAAAATGCCGAGAGTGTCAGGATGTCTTTCGTCTGTCTGCTTTGATGAAGAAAGTATCCCTTTGGAATTGCAGATGGAATCTGACGATGATGTGTATGAGCTACGGATACCAGCTTTGATTAAAACGAAATTGCGAGCTGCGGGTGCGAAAATTGTCGGAGAAGTTTTAGATCCTACTGAAAAGGACTTTGTCGAGGACGATCAGGTTTTGTTGTTCTTCAAGGCGATTAACCTATTTAACAAGCGAATGTCAATAACAGAAAATCTTTTGCGAACAAAATTGGGCGTTCATTATTCGCAATACGAAGAGATGATATTGCCAGTAATGCTAAAGCATAATGTGTTGAGAGCCTTAAGGGCTCGAGACGGGATGCCAATTTACAAGCTAGCGATTTCTATGGAAAAAATAAACTCATTTCGAGCATCTGCTAGAGGTGCTTTTAAAGAGCTTACTAGGTTGTTGGCGGAAGACCCCCGCCAGTCCGGTTGAGCCTTTCCATATTACTGTTGCTTTATGTTACAGAATAGTGTTGATTGTCATTATCACATTTAGGCGAGATTTGTATGTGCTTGGGTGTGGGCTGTTTATAAGTCGGTGGGTTTTGGCGGTCTCGCGGGTGTACTAAATTCAAAATGTGGACAGGCCACAAGGAAGTTAAAGTATATAGTTGGTTGATTTTTGACATTTACAGCGACGATGGGTGTGGAATAAGATAACGAACACAAGGGGTGGAATATGAAGAAGTTTTTGTTCTGGTCTGGACTGGGAGCCGTAATAATCACAATATTTGCATGTATATTTCATGTCTATTTTCAGAGCGATCCAAATAGTCGACGAGCAACGCTGGAGGTTTGGTTGACAGGTTTTGGGGCAATCGGTTCATTTGGAGCCGTTGTCATCGCATTATATTCTGAACCAATCAAGAAGTTTTTCCTTAGACCAGAACTGAATGTGCGAGTGTTAAATACGCCTCCTTTTTGTATTATTGAAAAAGTTGATGCTGGCGCATTAGAAAAGGATGAGTTTGTCGATATTTGTTGTATGGTCGAGAATATTGGTGGGGCTACTGCAGAAAAATGTCAAATAGTTTGCGAAGAAATTCTAACTTTAGGCGCAGACAAGAAATATTCAGTATCCGAAGAGAATCGTTTTCGCCGATTATTCTTCACATGGATAGGTATTGGAGATAAGCCGATTGAATCTGACATTGCAGTTGCTGATCATGGATATTTTAAGTTAGCTGAGATTCGCACAAAAAACTCCGAGTTGGGGAAGGCTTCTGTCGGTGGTGTGCCCTCTGAATTTTCGCAGCCTTTTTTGGTAGTTTGTTTGCCAAGCAGAACTGTCAAGAGTCAGTTCATTCAGTTTGAAGATGACAAATCTATTATTATCCACTTCAAAATTGCATGCGTCGGTCTTTTGGCTAAAGAACGATATGTGCAAATAGCATGGGAGGGAAAATCTATAGCAGATTTTAAAAGTCATCCGGAAAAACTCGCAATAACAGATGTGACGAGTCGCATAAGTGAATTGCGCAAAGCGACATTTTGATGGAGGTGATTTCCTATGCTGTATCTTATTACTTATGATTTAAGGACTATGAATAAAGATTATAGTGCGTTATATGACGCAATTAAATCTTTCGGGGAGTGCATTCATCCATTGGAGTCTGTTTGGATTATTTATGTTTCAAATGTTGACTTGAACGCAAGTCAGATAACTGATGTTTTGCATGCACATATGACACAAGAGGATACGCTGTTTGTCTGCAAGATTGATGGTAAGGATAGGAATGGCTGGATGGCTAAAAGCGCATGGCAATGGTTGCATACACGTGAGCAGCAAGCCAACATTTGAAGCCGCGATGGACGGGCTGGCCTTTTGTGGTTTCGCTGATATCCGAATGGCAGCATGGCGCTTATATGCAAGGCATTCTATGGATAAGAAAGGCGTAATGCAACTGTATAATGAGATATTTGTAGATCTCGGTAGTTTGTCGGTTTTTGGGCTTTTTAGAGTTTATTGATAAGTGGGCAATAAACACTATTACACCGACGAGAAGAATGTGTAGATTGTGATTGCGAGTTTTAACGAATAGATTTTTAACAAGGGTTTTGAAATGAAGAAGGCCAATGTCCATAATGTTATTTTGATCATGTCCGGCGGAGTCGGGTCGCGGTTTGGAGCAGACTGCCCGAAGCAGTATTGCATGATGGGCGGAAAGAAAATCATCGAATACGCCATTGATGCCGCCAGATTCTGCCCATCCGTCGATGAAGTGGTCATCGTCACCGCAAAGGAGTATCTTGAAGAGGTTAGGGAGCAATATGGCTTCCCCACGACTCTTGGCGGGGCGAATAGGACTGAGTCTCTTGCGAATGGTCTAGCGTACATTGCCGCCAATTACGATTGCGAAAAAGTTATTGTCGCGAATGCCGTCTGCCCCCTCATGACGGAGGAGCAGCTTGACCGCTATTTCAAATTGCTTGACGAATATGACTATGTGCTGACATCGTGGAAAGTGGTTTCCACGCTTCACAGATACGATGGCGTGCGCGTGGACCGAAATGATTATTTCCATGTCATGGAGCCGGAAGCCTATCGCTTCAAGCTTTTGTACGAGAATTACAAGAAAGACTACCCCGTTCCGTACATATTCCACCAATTGCCCCAAACTGCCAAAGGATATTTCTGCTTCGACTATCCTTATACGATGAAAATCACATACTCGACAGATGTCAAGATGGCGATGCTTCTATACGATTCGCTGATACGGAAGCCTAAGCAGGACATGATCAAGCAAAACGTCACCATGTGGCTTTCTTCGTTTGGGTCGGAAGGCATAGCACAGTGGGTGGCTCAAGTTCCTAGCCTGATGAGTGAACTCGCCGATAAATGGCGGCTGAAAAATTGGATTATGAACCCGAAAACTTTTGCGACTTGCGTTTTCGAGGCGGAGTCCGAGAAATACGGGAGCGTAATTGTCAAATTTCATGCCCCATCTGGGCGCTACAAGCAGGAACTGGCATATTACAAGGCTTGCAAAAACGGACGGATGGCAACATTGCTTGACTACGATGACGGATATCGGGCTTTGCTTATCAAAAAAATCGTGCCTGGTATGCAGGTGGGTTTTGACAGCACAAACGAGGACTTGCACACCTTCTTTTCTGAAGTGGCAAAAAGTTTTATCCCGATAGAGGATCTCCCAAGTGATGTCGATTTCGTGGATATACGCAGCGATTTCGAGAACAATGTCCAGAAATCTTCTCGTTTCAACTTTGCTGCCGATAAAAAGCAGAGACTTGAAGAAGTCGCGAGACAAATATGGGATTCCTACTTCGCCCAAAGTCCCAAGTATTACCTGCATCGCGATTTTCAGAGAAGGAACATTCTCCGCGGGGTTGACGGCGTATATGCCATAGACCCGCTGGGTATCATCGGCCCCAAGGAGTTTGAATACACTATTGGCTTTGTAATTGAAGAAAAGGCCAGACCAGATGAGTTTATAGAGATTCATCGTGAAATGCTGGAGTTCTTTTCAAAGTATTGCGACAGGAAAAGACTATTGGCTGCCCTGTTTATCACATGGGTCCATAAGATGGACGAGTACGTTTTTGCAAAAAACGATGACCAGAAACTTGCAAAATGGAGTTTGGGAGTCATTGAGAAGATATTCTACGCCGGGGACGGCGGCATTCTCGAAAAGGATGAAGAATCGGCCGTGCCGGAAATCCTTCGATGAAAGGTGCGAAAGTCCACTACCGAAGAACGATGCAAGAGGATTTGATGAAGCGTCTGATCATATTCGACATGGACGGCACCCTGTATGACTTGGGTGATGTCATGGATGCCGTATATGAAACGCAAGTGTCCTTTTTGCAAGAGCGTATGGGTTGGGGGCGTCCCAAGGCGATACAGTTCCTAAAGGATCATGACGTCGAGCCGCAAGTAACCAGAGAATCGAAATCCGCAACGGAACTTTTTCTTAAGCTTGGATTTGGGCGGAAGGAGTGGACGCAGTACAGGCAGGAGCGCTTTCCAATTGGAAAAATAGACCCAAGCAAGGCGGTCAAGGCCAGTTTGTTGGATAGGTTTGAAAGACTAGGCGATACTGTGCTTTTGACAAGCAATACCTATCTTGTGTGCGGAAGAATTCTAGCAAGAATCGGCCTGACGAATATTGCGTTTCGTAAAATCGTTTGCAGCGACACGATTGATGTGGCAATGCCTTTCAACAAGTTCCACGAGATGGGAAGGCTGATTGAGGACGGCATGTATGATTCTGTCATATCAATCGGCGACCGCTACCAGACGGACATAATTCCCGCGCTCAAGCTCGGTGGCTGCGGTTGCCTTGTTAGTTGTTGCGCTTCTGTGGAAAAGATATGCGAGGATCTGGAAAGCGGACATTTGCGCAGTTGCCTTGAATACGAGTATTTCATTATGGAGAAATAAAGGTTTGGCCGACTCCCTGAAAAATAAGGTCGCAAAGGGGGCGGTCTGGGCGACGTTGGAGAAGTTCTTCATGCAGGCCATGCATTTTGTAGTCGGCATGGTGCTTGCGCGACTGCTTACGCCAAAAGACTATGGGACGGTTGCGCTCCTCTCCATCTTCTTTGCCGTTGCCGGGTCGCTTGCGAACTGCGGATTCGGCAACGCCCTCGTTCAACGTAAGAATGCAGGCGATCTCGAGTTTAACTCTGTGTTTTACATGAGCACCGCTGCATCACTTGTCATTTATGTCGCTATTTTTTTTGCAGCCCCGTGGATTGCCGCATTCTACAAGGTACCAGTTCTGTGTCCTTTGGCGCGAGTGGCGGGAATCAGCATCATCCTCCATGCAATCAACTCCGTGCAAGGTGCCGAGCTGTCGCGAAAGATGCTTTTCGATAGGCGTTTCCGCATAACTCTCATTGTTAGCACGATATCGGCAATCTCTGGAATAACGCTTGCTTACTTTGGCTTCGGAGTTTGGGCCTTGGTCTTAACTACGCTTCTGTCGAATGTGGTGAGTGTCATTGCATATTGGACAATTATCGCATGGCGTCCTAAGTTGATGTTCAGTTTTCGGGCAGTAAAGGGACTTTTCTCCTATGGTTGGAAATTGTCCCTATCAGGGATGATAAATACTTTTTATAACGAAATCTATGGAGTTCTCATCGGTCGCATTTATTCGCCTGCTGATCTTGCTTTCGTGAACAAAAGTCGTGCAATGCCGAATCTGCTAATGACAACGGTAAACGGGACGATTAACAGTGTCAGTTTCCCCGCACTTGTACAGTTACAGGATGATACGGGAAAATTCAGGGACGCAATGCGCCGCATGATACAATGCTCGACATTCCTGGTGTTCCCGCTGTTGACCGTTCTATCAATGACTGCGCGGCCACTCACCCTGCTGCTATATGGCAGCCAATGGGAGCCCGCAATCGTCTATGTCCCTATCGCGTGCTTTGCGATGGCGGCGGTTCCCTTAACAAGCATAAACTGCATGGCGATTTCGGCCCGGGGAAGAAGCGGGATTTTCCTAATTCTTGAAATTGTGAAGAAGGGAACTGGGCTCGCGCTCATGCTTCTATCCGTCCGGCATGGAATTATGGCATTTGTACTGACAATGGCTTTTGTTCAAGCACCTTTTGCTGTATTTATCAACGCCTTCGTGAATGGAAGGCTCCTGAACTATTCATTCTCGATGCAGATGCGGGACGTCGCGCCAGCGGTTGGGTTGTGCGGCGTTTCGGCCGCTGCTTTGTGGGGTCTCGGTCTAGCGTTGGCGCCGGTCTACGCTATGCTTCCGAGCCAAAATCTTGCATACGCCGTGATGCTTGTCGTTGAGGGAGGTGTCGGTTTCGGTTTGTATTTTGCGCTTGCGTATGCTTTTAGATTGCGCCCGCTTGCGGAATACATCATAATTTTGCTCCCAGTTATGCGGAAGAAATTCCCAATGTTTGCGGAACATGTCGCATCCGTGAGCAGGGCGTGGACAAGTGGACGGTAGTGAATTTGTAGCCGGATTGTTCCTTTGCAAGAGAAGCGATGAATTCAAAACAATACGCGAAAGTATCAAACGGAGCAGTTTTAGCCGCTATGATGGTGGTTGCCATTCATATTGCTGGAAGAATGGGAATGCCGATCCTCTCTATAAACGGAGACTCTATCCTTTGGTGGTTTTTGGCGTTGGGACAATGGGGAATGTTCAGCATTGCCGTGCCATTCTTTTTCGTCTGCTCCGGCTTTTTTCTGGCAAAACATATCGGAGAGAATGGCTGGTGGCGGCGCGAGTGTGCAAAAAGGGTCAAATCTCTTCTTGTACCATACGTTGCATGGAGTTCCATTTTTGCTCTTTTGCCTTTTTTTGCGTTCCTCTTCGCGAATCTATTGCATGGACGTGTCGCCGTTCTTGAGCTGGAATTGAATCGCCGATTTCTGGTCCAAACATTTGGTCTCTCGCCTTTCCGTTATCCAGAACTTGTTCCACTCTGGTATTTGCGTACGCTTTTTCTATTTGTTTTTGTTAGTCCTGTATTGAATCATTTCACTAGCAAGGGGGGAGCGTTGTTTATAGCACTTGTTTATATTGGTGCCATCATCGTAAGTGTCGGGATGCTTTCTCCTGGAAGAGTGTCAAAGTTTTTGTTCTATTGTTTCAAATTAGAAGGATTAGTATATTTTTGTCTGGGAATGCTGTTTAGAAAGAAGGAAAAGGAAGGCAAACTGGTGTTCACATGCGATTCGCGAAAGCATCTCCTTCCATGGTGGGCGCTTGGAACAGGTCTGTTGCTTGTACTAATGATAACGGTTGTAATCCATGAGAAGGGGCTAAACATCATTGCTTTGGCTAGAGCGAGAGCTGTTTTTATTCCGCCGCTTCTTTTGGCCTTTTGGTCTTTTATCCCCGTGCGTCCTTTCCCAAAATGGCTCACAGACAACACCTTCGCCTTATTTCTGGTGCATGGCGTAGTTTTGGAGGCAATGTGGATTGTCCATCCCGCGCAGGTGGAGACGATTCCACAGTGGTTTGTGAAATGGGCATTTGTCTTTTCTGCTTCCATCCTTTCCGCGATGCTGTTGCGCAGATTCGCACCGGGCGTTTCACGAATTTTGTTCGGCGGGAGGTAATTCAAGAATGAGGCGCCTCATAAAGAGATTTATTCGTAAGGTGTTAGTCGTTGTGCATCTTGGCTTTGTATACAATATTGCAAGCCGTATCAAAGCAAATGTCCTTTTGCGAATTGACCGTTGGAGGATGAGGCGCAACTACGCAAACATTGTCAAGAGGATTCGGCGATATCCTAGGGACAGGAAGATTCGCGTCTTGTTTTGGGTACATGAGTCTGCTAAGTGGAAGGCGCAGTCGCTTTATAACGCAATGATGGCGTCAAGCGATTTTGAACCCGTGATAGTCTTGTCAGTTACCAAAGATGATCTTGCCTTCTTTGGCAGGGGAATCCGAGAAAAGCTTCAGGCAGATGAAAGATACTATAACTCGCACGGCTGCCGTTGCGTTACCAATTTCGATTTTACTATAAAAAGGCCGATGTCGCTTAAACAGTACAAACCGGACGTGATATTCTATCAGGAGCCTCGTCCAATGTTCTCTGAAGATTCTGTAAGGACAACAGCAAAATTTGCCTTGTGTTGCGATGTGCCGTACGCAATTAGGACACTTGGAGGCACCAATCTTCAGCAAATGCCAGAATATCATCAATTGATGTTTCTTCAGTTCCCTCCCACTGATGCGCAAAGTCGCTTTTACCGCAGTTCTCTGCCAGAATGGAAATGGGCGGGAACTTCCTATGCGATAGGACATCCAATCCTTGACCAGTATTTAAAGTTGCTGCCAGAAGCAGAGTTTGCCGGATATGTGATATATGCTCCCCATTTCTCATTCCCGCTTGCGGGATTAAAAAGGCAAGTGGTGCTTTCTTCGTTCTTGGAAAACGGCCGGCAGATTCTGGAATATGCTAAAAAACATACAGAATTCAAGTGGCTATTCAAACCACACCCTCTTCTTTACAAGGAGCTGATTCGCCGCGGTGTATGGTCGAAAGAAGATGTGGATGCCTACTATGCGGCATGGGGAGAAATAGGAAGCGTTTGTACCGATGGCGATTATATTCGTCTCTTCCAAAATGCCAGGGCCTTGATTACAGATTGCGGATCGTTCTTGGTGGAGTTCCCAATGACGGGTAGGCCATTGATTCGGCTTGTTCCACGAGAGCTAAAGTATCCGCTCTTCCCAATATTTGAAAAACTATATGCGTCATTTTATGTGGTTCGAGATCTTGATGAAATGTACAAGACCTTCGCGCAAGTACTTGAACGCGGCGAAGATCCCCAAAAGGAAGAGAGACTTAAAGCTGTTCGAGATCTCGGGCTTATGGGGGACAGGACATCGGCCGAGCGGATAATGGATGTTCTGCGCAAGGTTTGCGGGAGGGAGTAGCAAGACTTTGTTAAAGAGTCTTCAAGAGTAAAATGTCTGCCATATCCATAATAATCCCTGTTTATAATGTCGCGCCATATCTGCGCGAATGTCTTGATTCGGTATCGGCACAGACGTTCTCCGACTGGGAGGCGATTTGCGTTGACGATGGCTCAACCGACGGCTCCAGCGCTATTCTTGATGAGTATGCGGCTAAAGATTCGCGCTTCCGTGTTGTGCATCAAGCTAATGGCGGTGTCAGCTCGGCACGAAATACAGCACTGGACATTGCACAAGGCAAATGGGTGAGCTTTCTTGATGCGGATGACAAGGTTCTGTGCCACTGGCTTGAGGACATTGCGCAAGCGGCCAAGAATCACCCAGATGCTGATTGGATTAGGACACGCTACCGCGATTTACATATGAATGGAGATACTGTATGCTGGCCAGAGGGGCACAAACTTTATGAAAAAGCGGAGACTGTTGGGAAAAATGACATTGTTTTGGTTGCATGGAGAAAATTTTCGAGAGTTGGGGTGCCTGGACTGAATACATTTAAAAGGAGTCTGATTTGCAACCAACGTTATGCTCTAGGCATGATCTGGTCCGAGGATATACTGTTTAGTATCATGGCGGCAATCCGAGCAAATTCCTGTGTCGTAATTGGCAACGAAGATTACCTTTACAGAATACGCGAAGGCTCAGCCGCCCATAGTGCGCAAAACGCTTCAGTTCTAATCCCTTTTTTGGAACAAGTTTTACCAATCTGGAGTGCGAAACCAGGAAACTCTGAAGACATGACTTTTCTTGTCACCAAGAACTTTCGTCGCCTTTTTGGGTATGGTGGTAAATGCTCCATACGCGATGGTTTTCGTCTAAGGAACCTCTTACTTCGACTGCGGGAGGCTAGAGGCTTTTCACTTGCTGCAATTCCCGACAGGAAAATGCGGTTTCGCTGGCGGCTGTTCCTTGCAACTGGGGTGGCGGGTTTTATCCACTGGCCATTAAACCCTACTGTTATTATGCGTTGTTTTTTTCGAAGAGAGGGGGCATGAAAACCTATTGCATCATTTTGTCTTCCGGCAAGGGGGTCCGTTTTGGAGGAGACTTGCCAAAGCAGTTTGTGCGTGTGAACGGACGCATGATTATTGAATATACGCTGGATGCTTGCCTCAGGGCAAGGGTAGTTGACGAAATACTGCTTGTCGTGTCGGAGCCTTGGCGTGATGAAATGGAATTACTAGTAGCCCCGCTTCGCGTCATCAAACCTATTCGCGTTGTCGTTGGCGGCGCAACACGCCAGGAAAGTTGCGAGCGCGGGGTGACGGCAATATCAGACTCTGAAGCTAAGGTAATAATCCACAATGGCGTTCAGCCTTTCATAACGCCTAAGACTCTAGACGATTGCGCTGAGGCGCTTGACCATTACGATGCAGCGAGTGTCGGTTCTCCGTGTGTTTATACCGTCCTTGAATTAAATGACAACAGGGAGCTGAAACGAATCATCCGGCGCAGCCATTCAGTCAACGACCTTGGGCCTGAATGCTTCAAGCTGTCTTTCTTGCGCAAGGTTTTCGATGTCGCCGGGGATGACAAGGATTTCACCAACATCACGGGCATGGTGATGAAATATGGGCTTGGCCAGGTATATGTAGTAGATGGCGATCCCTCCAACACGAAGATAACCTACAAGGACGACCTTCTGTTTGCCGAAAAGAAGTTCGCTGAATACAAGTTTTTGGAATTTGGAAAGGACAATCAATAATGAAGCTGAAAGCACTAGTCACCGCTGAGGTCATCCGGGAGAAGCTCCAAGAGCGTTTCGCCGGACAAATTGAGTTCACGTATGATGGCTATTACCTCGACCACGAGGTGATGCCGCATACGGAGCTGGTCGGGAAGATCAAGGACTATGACATCCTCATCTGCGAATACGACACCATTTCAAAGGATGTCATCGACGCCGCGGAAAAGCTACGGCTGATAATCTGCTGCCGTGGCGGCGTGAAGTCGGTGGTCGACCTTGATGCGGCGCGGGCGAAGGGCATTGTCGTGTGCAACAATGCGGGGCGCAACGCCGGTGCCGTGACGGATTTGACGATGGCGTTCATCCTCGACCTCACCCGCAACGTCACCAAGACGAGCAACCTGATCCATTCGGGTCAGCTTGTAGGCGAGGTCAGCACCAAGCCTGGGGAATACAAGGACACGGTCTGGGGCCTTGACAACAACAGCCCCTTCATCAAGTATCGCGGCAGGTCGATAAACCACATGACGCTTGGCATAGTGGGATTCGGAAACACTGGCAGGACGCTTGCGGCGAAGGCGGCCGCGTTCGGAATGCGCATCGTAGCATACAGTCCGCACCTCGACTTCACAAATGCGCCAAGCAGCGTTACGCCGATGTCGCTGGCCGAGCTTCTGGCGCGGGCCGATGTTGTGAGCGTCAACTGCGCCCTCAACGCGAACACCCGCGACCTGTTCACGAAGAAGGAGTTCCTCGCCATGAAGAAGGGCGCCTACTTCATAAACGCGGCGCGTGGGGAGATTATTGTGGAGGAAGACCTTGTGGATGTGCTGAAGTCGGGGCATCTCGCGGGGGCGGCGCTTGACGTCACTCGCAAGGAGCCGATACCGGCCGATTCACCGCTTGTAGGCTGCCCGAACCTGATTATCACGCCCCACATAGGCGGTTCCTCATACGATGTGCAGGTCTGCGGTACGGAGATGGTTTCGGCGAGTCTGACCGCATACCTTGACGGGCTGACGCCCCCGCACCGTGTCGCGTAATTGCCTATTGCGAGGGAGATGACAGATGGCAGTTTCCAGAGAGGATTTTCTGCGGGAAGAAGTAAGGGATGGTGTCGTTGTCCCAGCGGAAAGGAAGGCCGTCTGGGCCGTGTTGCTTGATATGCTCGAAATTCTTATGGGCATATGCGAGAAGCATGGCCTGAGATTCTTTATGGCGGGAGGATCGATGCTGGGTGCGGCTAGGCATAGCGGATTTATCCCTTGGGATGACGACATTGATATCGGGATGCCGCGCAAAGACTACAATAAGTTGAGGAGGATTCTTGCCGACGAATTGCCGGAGCATTTGATTGTCCAGTGGATGGGATATGGCAACGACGATTCGTACTGGCCATTCATAAAAATCCGGAACTGCGACACGGCGGGAATCTGCACGTATCATACGGATCGCCACATGCGACACAACATGGGGATATTCATGGATATATTCCCCATAGATGGCTTCCCCCAGAATTGGCTCGCCAGAAGAATTTATAATCGTCTATACATTGAATTCAGTTATTTGCGGCGGTGGCCAACAATTGACATTGGCAACAGACCTGCCGCTAGGGTTAGAAAATTTATATATAGACTTTGGGGACGCACCTTTCTATTTTCCATGTACGAGCATTATCTAACATTGTGCAGTAGAGTATGTACGAAAAAAGCCGCGGAGGCTGTTGCATTTGTCGGTGTACGGGATGCGTTTATTTGGGATGTCGCGTGGTTTGAGGATGTCATTTGGCATGATTTCGAGTATCTCAAGGTCCCTTTGCCGAGGGAATTTGAAAAATGCCTTTCAAGGCATTTCGGGGCGAATTGGAGAATACCAGTTAGAGGGACTGCCATGCATACTCAATTGGATATGTCAACAACCGAAGGATGGAAGCAGGTTCTGGTCGAGAAGTATGGATACACCTACGCAGAACTTGAAAACTTAAAGTGATGAGGGCCGTATGGGTAAGAATATCGGCGTAGTTTTGGCAGGCGGCATAGGGCAGCGCTTTGGCGGCGGGAAACCCAAGCAGTATTTCCCCATTCTGGGGAAGGAGATGATCGCCTACTCCATTGAAATGTTCCGCGCTGCTAAGACTATTGATGACTTTGTGGTGGTCCTGAACCGCGACGAATTTGACAGCGGCCGCATTGCGCGGCAGTATAGCGTGAAGACGATTCCGGGCGGCGCAACGCGCAACCACTCCTTCAAGGCCGCGCTCGACTGGATTGAGGAGAACCACCCCGACTGTGGAAAGGTAATCGAGAACAACGCAGCCTGCCCGCTTACGCAGCCGGAATGGGTTAACGAGATGATGGGGCTGCTGGACGACTACGACTGGGTGCAGACGACGCTTCACCTGACGGACGCGCTCGGATCCGTCTCAAGCCGAATGGTGAACCGCGACGATTACTTTCTCATACAGGCGCCGGATGCCTATCGCTTCCGGGAACTGCTTGAGTGCTTCGACCCGAACAACCCATGCGGTCATCCTGCGGTGCAGTTGCCGACGGCCGCCAAGGGCCGCAACGTGTTCCGCGATGGCGAGGTCTTCAAGGTTACGCATCCTTCGGATGTCGAAATCGCGGAGTTGATGCTTCGGAGGAGAATTCGTTAAATCGGTGCGTCGCAAACGGATGTCTACAGGGAAAAGGATATGGAGATCAAGGCAAAACTACCGCCGGAGTTCTTTAGGGAGGAAGCGAAGGCGATTGTTGTCTCGGCGGAGACGAAGCGCCTTTGGGCGGTCTTGCTCGACCTTTTGCTCGAGTTTGACCGGGTTTGCAGAAAGAACGGCATAAAATACATGGTTGACGGCGGGACATTGCTTGGCGCCGTCCGGCATGGGGGATTCATACCATGGGATGACGACATAGACGTCATCATGCTGCGGGAGGAATACGAAAAACTGAACAAGATAGCCTCTAGGGAGTTCTCCGCGCCCTACTTTTGGCAGACATACGCAACGGATCCGGATCACGGCAGGGGGTTCGCGAGGTTGAGGAACTCCTCCACGACATACATGCTCCACTCTGAAATGAATGGGAAAAAGTCGCTGTTCCGTCACAATCAAGGGGTTTTGCTGGATGTCTTCATTTGCGACAACATCCCCGACCGGGTGGAGGAGCGCTCTCCGTTTTTGAAGCGTCTCTCGAAGTTGCAGACGCATTCTTGGTGCTTACGCTCACAGGGGCATGCCCCATGGTCGCTTGGGTTGTTGACCCGAATCCCTGACGTTGTGCGGAAAATCGACTATCTGCTGCTTTCGGCATTTTCCGGGAAAGACATTTCCCAGAGTTTGCTGAAGAAGTTGGACATTGAGGCACAACGTTACGATAATGAACCAACAGAATATGTGTCGCACCTCACTTTTTGCGCCACGGAGGGGAATCGGTTTTGCTACATTTTCCAGCGCAAATTCTTTGAAGATCTGACGGAGGTAGAGTTCGAAGGCCACAAACTCCCCGCGACGTCGCATTGGGATGAATACCTAACTGGGTTTTACGGAAACTGGCGCAGGCATGTGGTCGGGGCGGGCGGCAGCGGAAAGGTATTCATTGACTTGGACAAACCATACACGGAGTATTTGAAATGACGCCTTACGATGGGCCGATCTGGAGCGGCAAAGTGACAAAAGAGCAAGAGTATCTGAAAGAGCATTTCCTCGAACCGGAAAACCGTGACGGCACCCAAGTGAGCGCCGAACTCAAGGCGGCGTGGAAGGTCATGCTGGACATCCTTGAGGAGTTCATTAGGATTGCAAAGAAATACGACCTCAAATGGTCGATGGAGGGAGGATCGCTTTTGGGTGCCGTCCGCCATAAGGGTTTTATCCCCTGGGATGACGACATCGATGTCGTCATGCCCAGGAAAGACTATGACAAGCTCATCGATGTCCTGCCTAACGAACTTCCGTCATACCTTTCCGCGCAAACGACCCGTTCCGTTCCGGATTTCCACATTCCACACCTGATGATTAGCGATTCCAGGACTACTGGAATTGACATCGACCATGTCAAGTGGAAGAAGCATTTCAATATGGGGATTCGCATCGATGTCCTGCCGCTGGACGGTATGCCATGTACTCCAATACGAAAGTTTATTAGGAGATATATTCTCCTATTGAGGGAATGCGTCCCGCCCCATCCCGACGATTGGCCCAGAAAATCTTTTCGCGCGAAAGTGAAGCATCGAATAGGAAGGTTGCTCTTTCGCCTCTTGGGAAACAAGGGCATCTACAATCTTCGCGAGTTCCCGCTACGGATGCTGCCAATGGATCGGTATGAATGGTGCGGTTCGTTGTGCGCAAGGAATTTCTGGCATCCGCACAGCATACGCAAGACCGAGTGGTTTCGTGACTACTTGAGCGTCCCATTCGAGTATATCGAGGTAAACATACCTATTGATGCTGAAAAGATACTGACACAGCAGTTCGGGGATTGGAAAACACCTGTCAGGGGGAAATCATGGCATGGCAGCCTGATACTTGATCCGCATACCCCATACAAGACCACCCTGCGTGAAAAATTCGGTTATGAGGTCTAATGGATGATAATTTCGTGTGCTTCGTGTATTTAGTGGTTAATAAACGGGTTGTGGGTGGATTCGAGGATAGGGTTTGAACCACGGAATGCACGGAATATACGGAAGGAAATGATTTAAGGGAGAAAGCATGATTAATTTTACAGTAGGTCCAGTTCAATCTTGCGAGGCGGTCCATGAGATAGGCTCGCGGGATGTGCCGTATTTCAGGACAGCGGAATTCTCCGAGGTGATGTTGGAGAACGAGCGGCTGATGCTGAAGTTTGCCGGTGCGCCGGAGGGTTCGCGGGTTGTGTTCATAACCGGCTCTGGTACGGCCTCGATGGAAGCTGTTGTGATGAACCTGCTGACGCCGGAGGATAAGGCGCTGGTCGTAAATGGCGGTAGTTTCGGCGCAAGGTTCTGCAAGATTTGCGAGATACATGGCATACCGCACGACGAAATCAGGCTGGCAACGGGCAAGGCTTTGACGAAGGAGAGTTTAACCACGGAAGACACAGAAAACACGGAAATGGGAGGCCCAAATCCCGTGAGATTTTCCGTTAGTTCCGTGTCTTCCGTGGTTGAAAACAAATACACGGCGTTTCTGGTCAACAAGCATGAGACCAGCACGGGCGTCCATTATGACATGCGGCTGATTAGCGAGTATTGCAGGGAGCATGGACTGCTGCTGATTGTTGACAACATCAGTTCTTTCCTGTGCGATGAGTTCGACATGGCTGCGCTTGGGGCGGATGTGATGATCACGGGGTCGCAGAAGGCGCTGGCCTGTCCACCGGGGGTGAGTATCGTTGTTTTATCTCCACGGGCGTTGGAGCGCGTCGCGAAGAATGACCCGAGATGCTTTTATTTTGATTTGAAGGGTGCGCTTAAGGACCAGGAGCGCGGCCAGACGCCGTTCACACCGGCTGTCGGAACGCTACTGCAGATCAACGCGCGACTGAATGCAATAGAGTCAGCCGGCGGGGTGGCAGCCGAAGTCGCCAAGGCGAAGGGCATGGCGGAATACTTCAGGGGTAGAATAAAAGGGTTGCCGCTGGAAATCGTGAGCGAAAGCCTGAGCAACGCCGTTACGCCGCTTCATCCGACAAACGGGATGTCGGCATACGACATTTTCCTGAAGTTGAAGGACGAGCATGGCATCTGGGTGTGTCCGAATGGCGGGGAGCTGAAGGACAAGGTGTTCCGGGTTGGACACATGGGGAATTTGACCACGAAAGACTATGATGTGTTGATCGCCGCATTGAGTGATGTGTTGTAAATCAACCACGGAATGAACGGAACGAACGGAAAATGGTCACCTTGTTTTATCAAGAAGAAACATATGCCATACGAGGTGCCATATATGAGGTTTATAAAACACTTGGACCGGGATTCCTAGAAGCGGTATATCAAGAAGCGCTTGAAAAGGAGTTGTCCGTTCGTAGCATACCTTTCATGCCGCAATGTGAAGTGGACATATTCTATAAGGGTGAGAAACTAAAACAAACATACAGGGCGGATATTATTTGTTATAATAGAATCATCCTTGAGTTAAAAGCCGTTAAGTCACTCCTTCCAGAGCATGAGGCTCAATTGCACAATTATCTACGGGCAACCAATATGAAGTTAGGTCTTCTTGTCAATTTTAGCCATTCCCTTGATGTTGAAATACGGCGTGTCGTTAACTAGTTCATTTATTCCGTATCTTCCGTTTTTCCGTGGTTGGTAATAAGGAGGTCTTATGATTGGTGGGAAAACTGTTGTCTATACGAGCGGCACATTTGACATGCTGCATATCAACCACCTGCGGCTTATCGAGTATGCCCGCGGGCTTGGGGACATTTTGATTGTCGGGGTCAACACCGACGAGTTGGTTGCGTCATACAAGTCCACGCCGATGATTCCGTTTGAGGACCGCATCGCGCTCATGCGGGCGATCAAGGGGCCGGACTTGGTAATCCCGCAACACTCGCTCGACCACCGCGACAAGGTTAAGAAACTCAAGTTCGACGTGTTCGTTGTGGGCGACGACTGGGTCGGCAAATACGACTACCTCGAAGAGCAGGGCGTGACAGTCGTATATACCCCATACGGGCGCGGCACGTCATCGACCTCGCTCAAGAAGAAGATCCACGACCGCTTCGAGGAGATGAAAAAGACGACTGACAACCATCTCCCCGACGATGCTGTGGAGAGGGCAAGGAGAAAATAGTCATGGCACTTCCCATAAAACTGGCATTGCCAGAACATTTCCTTGACGAGGAGGTGCGGTGCGAATACACCGTGACTTCCAAGTTGAAAAAAATATGGGCGGTTGAACTGGATTTGTTGAATGAACTCTTGCGTGTCTGCAGGAAGCATGGCATAAAAGTCGCCGTTTTCGGCGGGACTTTGCTGGGTGCCGTCCGGCATAAGGGTTTCATCCCTTGGGATGACGATTTGGATGTCGCACTTGACAGGGAGAATTTCAACAAGTTGTGCGCAGTCGCGCCATCGGAGTTCAAACACCCGTATTTTCTCCAAACTGCAAGGTCAGACCGTCGCTTCTATTTCGCGTATGCCAGATTGCGCAATAGCGAGACCACGGCCGTTATAACAGGACACGAGACTCCAGACTACAACAATGGGATATACATTGACGTCTATGTTTTGGAGGGATACACGGATTCAAAGTTAAAGTGGAAGATTCAAACCTTCTTTCAGATCTTAACTGTGAAATTCCTAACGCTTTACTATCAGGGCAAGCGCCGGAACAACTCCTTGAAGGAACGGATACTTCGTCTTCCACGTCCGTTTGTGCGGATGTTCAAATATGAAGCATTGATGCGGCTATACGAGGGCGTTCTTGGCATGTACACGAAGTCTTCATCCCGCATAGGCATAAGGGATGAAATGACAGAAGCGGCGAAGCATTACTGGTTCTTCAAGCACGAGTTTGACGATATTGTCGAATTGCCGTTCGAAAACCTTATGGTTCCCGCTCCTGCGGAGTATGTAAAGATTCTTTCGAGGATTTTCGGTGACTTTATGAAATTCCCTCCGCCGGAAAAACGAGGTGCGTGGCATGAGGGGCAAATCACTTTCGACCCAGATATCGGCTATGAACGGTTTCTAAAATGCAGAGACGGAAAGCCGAATCGCGAATAGGGTAGGCATTTACTTATTGGTTTTTTGTTTTCCAGGATCTTTAGGCTATGAGTTCGGCGGGAAAATTGCTTCTCTTGATTGGGCTGGGTGCTTCTTACCGCATTAGGTTAATAGGTGCCATTGGCGTCTCGGAAATACTTGTGTTTCTATGGGCGCCGCTTATCTTTGCGGAAGAATTTCCTGTTCTTCGGCGCAATGGCTTCGGCACATATTTTACATTATTGTCTTTCACGATGATAGGATGTGTTGTGGCAAGCGTAATGAATCATACTCATATCGCGCTGTTTTTGCGCGGATTTGCCAATCTATATTCTCTGTTTGCCGGAGTTGTCGTCATTCACCATCTTTTACGGAAAGAGCCGCAATCCATAAAGTGGCTTGCGCTGGGATTGGCCATTTCGTCACCACTATCGTTTGTGTTGCATGGAGGAGACCTAAATCTAGATTTTGAAATTGCGACAGGTGGAAATGCCGCATTCGCACGAATGAGATCACTTGCCAATCTGGCTTGGCTTCCAGTTTCTGTCTGGTATTTCGACATCCCCCTCTGGATTTCTTCGGGATTGCCATTCTTCTATGGTGTGCTTTGTTTGACCAAATCCTCATCTGGCCGTTCTTTGGCTCTGACACTTATGATGACAGGGGTTTTGGCGTTTGTCGGAAGAAAAGATACTGCAAAGATAGTCGGAATTTCTAAATATTTCCTGAAATTTTCTCTTGCTATTTTGCTTTTTTTGCTTCTCTTCAAGACAGCATATACATACCTCGCTCCAAGGGGATATCTGGGTAATGTCGCAAAAGCGAAGTACATAGGACAGACGAAAGGCAAAAAAGGCACCTTGAATCTTTTGGTTGGTGGAAGAATCGAGGTGTTCCAAGGGATTTACGCAGGATTTAAAAGGCCAATATTTGGTTTTGGACCTTGGGCTGCGGATACTGAAGGTCTCCATGGAGAATTCCTAGAGAAATATGGATTGGAAGAGGAATATGAGGAGTATTTAAAATCTGAAGCCATTAGGGCAAGTGTCGGCAGGCGAAGACTAGTGGCAGGACATTCGCATTTAATCAGCTTCTGGAATTGGTTCGGAATATTTGGACTGTTCTTTTGGCTTTATGTTTTGCAACAACTGTATACGTTGTTCAGATGGAACATAGGAAGCATCCCTTTGTTTTTTGGTTTTATATGTGCATACGCACCCAAGGCTGTATGGGATATCTTTTTTAGCCCATTTTCCGCAAGATTGCCAACGGCTGCATTGATAACCATTACAATTCTCATGAACAAAGAAGGGCGCAAGAGACGCTTGGCTATGTGACAAAAGCCATGAGTCTTGTGACATTTAAACCTTTTGTGAAAGAAGTTTTATGCAACCAATACTCTCTATTGTTATAGCCAATTACAACTATGGTCGTTTCCTTGATGATGCCATCCAAAGTGTCATCTCCCAAAACATGGGCGATACGGTGGAGTTGATAATTTGCGATGGCGGCTCGACTGACAACTCTGTCGAAATCATCAAAAAATACGCCAATGGTCTTCCGCAAAATACATCCCTTGACGAATGGCTACATAAACCCTCAAACCCTCAAACCCTCAAACCCTCAAACCCTCAAACCCTCAAACCCTCAAACTCTCAAACACCCATCTCCTGGTGGTGCAGCGAAAAGGACAAGGGGCAGAGTAATGCCTTTAACAAGGGTTTTTCCCATGCCCAAGGGCGTTTCTTGACATGGCTTAATGCAGATGACGTGATGCTTCCAGGAACGTTAACGAAGTTGGAAAAAGCCATTGAAAATCATCCACAATGCGAGTGGTTTGTGGGAGGGGTAATATGGCTAGACCCTGAAATGCGTGTTGTGAATTGCGGCAGAGGCCGTCCTTTTTCGGAGATTCGTTATCGAGAAGGGAATGTTAGCGTTTGGGGGCCTTCCAGTTTTTTCACGAAGCGGTTGCTTGATAGCGTGGGTGGCGTTGACGAACGATTCCATTTTACCATGGATTCCGATTTATGGCTGCGGTTCGCATGCCAGTCAAATGCTAGATATATACCGTTCTGCAAATATGCGTGGGGGCTTAGGCTCCACCCAGATGCAAAAATGAGTGGGCATGATTTCTTGGCAGATGGGAAATTAGATGTAAAACGTACCGAGAAGGAGCGAATATCACACAGCAGATATTCGGGAGCAATTGAGCAGGAGAGGAAATATAGAGAGGAGTATTATAAAAGTAAGCCCAAATCTATGATAAGTCGCTTACTTTCGGTATCATGGCGTCGTGTGCTCATGGCACGCTATGATCTTTGGAGATGGAGAGGACGAAAACTAGAGGAAATAAACCTTAAGAATAATGCCGGAAGAACTATTAAAATTGCTTTTATATCAAGCCATCCTGCGCCGTATAGAGATGTCTTTTTGTGCGCATTGGCAAATTCACAGGCACTTGATGCAACGATCTATACGGAATTCATGAAAGACAAATGGCATTCTTTCTGGAACTTGGATGCGCAACCTTACCCGATAAAGTTGATTGATTCTGGGAAAGAGTCTCAAATAAAGAAGTTGTTATTTGTTGCGAAGTCATTTGTGTTCGGAAAATATGATTGTGTTTGCTGGAATGGCTTTCCCCCAAGACTACACATGCTGTTGCCGCTTTTTATTACTGCAATAATCCATAACTGCTATGGAATTTATGCAGATACGATATCAGAACGCAGAAGAGGAGGATTGTCCTTTTATATAAAAAGTTTCCTGGTGAGACGGGCGGCTTTTTTGTTCGTCCCTGGTCGTGCTTCTATGGACTATTTTTGTTCTTCATTCGGCTTCCCTAAAGAGAGAATATGCCTAGGTGCTTATGCGCTTGACGGAAAAACTTTAGAGGCAGCCATCTTTGATTTGCGAAGAAAAAGAAATGAAATCCGAAGTCAACTTGGCATAGAACAAAATGATAGCGTTTTCCTTATGGTTGCGAATATGCTTCCTAAGCGCGAGTATCCTGTCACTACGGCTGCATTCTTAAAAGTTGCCGAAAAGCATCATGGCATTCGGTATGTGATAGTCGGTATCGGTGACGATTTGCATGCAATGCAGAAATTGGCAATTGAACACAAGGAACTACTTGTAATCCAAGGATGTTCTTTTGAAAAGATGAAAGAGTTATATGCCATGGCAGATGTTTACGTTCATGGCGGATATGAACCAGCATCTACGGCTCTTGTTTTGGGTGGAATTGCGCATCTGCCATTAATTTCAAGTTTTGCGGTTGGATGTTCAAGAGATGTTCTAGAAGATGGAGTTAGCGGTGTGCTTGTAGATCGTCATAACTCTGAAAACGATTGGATCGCCGCTTTTGAGAAAATGTTGCATTTTCGTGAGTTTTGGCAGAGAATGGGAGATGAGGCGCGTCGGTTAAGTATGGAGTTGGATGTTGATGTTACCGTATCTAGATTTGAAACGTTAGTTAAAAGGTGTTGCAGTTAATAGTTCAATTTCTTTTGGAGTTCTCGAAATGAAAATTATAGATACGGAATTTGAAGGATTGAAGATAATCGAACTTGATGTCTTTGGTGATGGACGGGGGCGCTTTTTCGAGACTTGGAGCGCAAAGCGCTATGTTGAAGCGGGAATCGATTGTGCGTTCGTGCAGGACAATGTGAGCGTTTCGCAATGTGGGGTGTTGCGTGGCATGCATTGGCAGTCGGGTGAAAAAGCTCAGGCGAAACTTGTGTGCGTTTTGTCTGGAGCCGTGCTGGATGTTGTTGTCGATATACGCGAAGAATCCAAGACATTTGGGAAATGGATGGCAGTCGAATTATCATCAATGAATGGCCGCCAGTTTTTCATTCCACGCGGATTTGCACATGGGTTCCTTGCACTCCAGAACAATACCGTATTTTCTTATAAATGCGATAATGGCTACGATAAAGCCTCAGAACGAGGTTTCCGTTATGACGATCCGGATATTGGAATTCTTTGGCCGGATATCGGCAAGGGGTTCATTCTTTCGGACAAGGACAAATTACATCCTTCGTTTCGCGAGGCATGTCATAGCACACGACAAGGCACGGAAGAGAGGGAAAGTGTCTCAACGAATGATTGACCAAGTATATCCCATCTGTGGTAGCATTATGGTAAACAACTAGGGGCTATTCTTGTGCCGATTCCATCAGCCATGCCTAAATTCTTTCAAAAAACCTGGGCTGTTGCCCGAATCATGGGCTTGACACAGTTTTTATCCGACGAGGCATTCTGCCGCCTTCAATACCGCGCTATGACGGGGAAGCGATTGCGGCTTGATCCACCGATTGATTTCAACGAGAAGCTTCAGTGGCTTAAATTGCATTACCGCAACCTATTAATGGTTACTTGCGCGGACAAATGGGCTGTGCGGGAATTTGTAAAGGACAGGGTTGGCGAGAAGTATTTGGCCGAGTGCATAGGAGTTTACGATGATGTCGAAAAGATACCGTTTGAGTTATTACCCCAGCAATTCGTCTTGAAGGCTACGCATGGCTCCGGTTGGAACATCATCTGCCCCGACAAGTCCGCGCTAGACTGGCCGCTTGCGAAGAAAAAGCTTCGGAAATGGTTGAATTCGGACTTCTCGAAGAACGGACGCGAATGGCAATACCGCGAAATAAAGCCACAGATTATTTGTGAGAAGTTTCTGGTTGATCCGGAATCGCCAGTATTGCGTGACTACAAACTCTTCACCTTTAGGGGCGAAACGAGGTATATCTGGGTTGACTTTGTTGAACCAGTAGGGAATGCAAAACTGGAAGATGCGTCGCAAGGTGTCGGATACTCAAATCCTAAGATAGAAGAGGGCTTGGCAAGATACCGCAATATATATGATCCACATTGGAACTTCATGCCTAGTCGCGGAAGTCTGTATCCGTGCAAAGAGACTACAGCGGTAAAGATGCCAGAGTGTCTGGATGAAATGCTGGATGTCGCGAAGAAGCTTGCATTGGATTTCCCGCAATGCCGCGTTGATCTATATGTAATTGGCGGCAAACGAATTGTCTTCGGCGAATTGACGTTCACCAGCGGAAATGGATGCAATGCCTTTTATCCGCAATCCTTCAACGATGAATTGGGATCGTATATCGACTTATCCACAATTGAGCAGAAGTATCTGGTATGGATTTAACGCAGAGAGGCAGAAGCGCAGAGTAGCAGAGATGGATGAGAATGAGATAAGTAAGATTATCCTTAATGCATCCTTGACGGTTGGGAGAGAGTTGCCAACCACATGCCACAATAATCTTTGCTTCTCTGCGTTAAAATCCCTCTAGTGCTTTAGGATAATATAGCGATGAAAGTTCTCCATGTAATATCTTCGCTACGGCGCTCTGGAGGCGGTCCGGCCAGAAGTGCGCAGGGACTCGTCGCGGGGCTGAATGCCGCAGGTGTCGAGGCGTGGCTTTTGTCGCTTAAGCATGGCGATGAACCGTGGGTGGAAGGTGTCCAGCGATTTGTCAATGGTGGGCCTTTTGAGAATGTCGCAGAGCGAATCAAACCAGACATCGTCCACCTGCATGGTTTGTGGAATTGGAATCTCCATCGTTGCGCCGTTATTTGCCGCCGCTGGCGAACCCCATACGTCATTGCGCCAAGAGGAATGCTGGAGCCGTGGTGTCTCAGGCAGAAGTGGCTGAAAAAGCGGATTGCACGGTGGCTATATCAGGATAGGGATTTGAAGTGCGCTACAGCGCTACATGCGACGGCGGAAAGCGAGGCTGAACAGTTTAGGCGGTTGGGATTCAGGAATCCGGTGATTGTGAGTCCGAATGGGGTGAATGTACCGAAAATAGCAGTTAGTCGTAAGTCGTTAGTAGTTAGTGGTCAGAGAGAGGAAAATGGCAGGCAGTCGGTAGTTTCCAGCACTGAAAGAAAACGACGGGTGTTGTTTGTGAGCAGGATGCATCCGAAAAAGGGGGTGCTGGAGCTGGTTGAAGCTTGGGGAAAGTTAGTCGTTAGTGGTCAGTCGTTAGTGGTTAGTGGATGGGTGTGTGAATTGGTATATACTGTAAATGGAGAGATTGAACAAGAGTATGAGGCGAAGGTTAAGACGAGGGTGAAAGATTTAGGCTTGCAAGAACAGTTTATTTTCACGGGTGCGTTGAATGATGATGAAAAGTGGAAGGCGTATGCGCGGGCCGATTTGTTTGTTCTTCCCACGTATAGTGAGAACTTCGGCATCGTTGTCGCCGAGGCGCTATGGGCGGGGGTGCCTGTAATCACGACCAAAGGAACGCCGTGGCAAGAGTTAAATGAGCGGAAATGTGGCTGGTGGATTGACATTGGCGTTGATGCGCTGGTGAAGGCACTTGCCGAAGCCATTGCTTTGACGGATGAAGAGCGACATGAAATGGGGATGCGAGGCCGCAAACTTGTTGAAAAGAAGTACACGTGGAATGCGGTTGTAAAGGAGATGATCGAAGGGTATAATCGTTCATACTTATCTTCCGTTCTTTCTATGTCTTCCGTGGTTAAACAATAAAATAATGAAACAGATTAGTATCACACCAGGGACTTCCCATGCTTTTGCCTCCATGAGTTTTTTCTCTGCCTGCATGATTGTTGGTTTGCACTCAATGTCGTGCGATGGCGGGGGATTTGTGGCAAAGATGATTTTCCGTGTTTTGGGTGCATTGTTCGCTACAGCCATCCCCTGGTTTTTCTTTGCGGCAGGGTTCTTTCTTTGCGGGCATTATGGAGAAGAAGGGTGGTGGCTTAAGGAAATCAAAAAGCGGATTAGGACTTTGCTTGTCCCATTCTGGATATGGAGTGCCATTATTTTCGTTTTTCATGTCGCCATCGCGCTTGTTATCCATAAAGTTGGCTACAGATATGGTGGGGAAGATGCAATGGAGTGGCTTTCCGTTTCAGGCATTGTCAGGTTGGTCGGTTTGGATTTGCGCGAAACAATGCCAACCATGTGGTTCTTGAGGAGTCTTTTTGTGCTGGTCGCATTATCTCCAATCATAATCAGATACTGGTATGTAGTTCTGATTCTTTCATTGTCGGCAATGCAGAATTCATTTATGAAGAAAATTGGACTAGGGGATTGGGTGTGGCTTTTTTCGTCAACCGGATTGCTTTCGGCACGTGGTTTCGCTTATTTTTCCTTGGGAATAGCAGTAAGACGAGGGCTTACAAATTGGTTTGGCAATCTGATAGGCGGAAGGCTTCAAAAACTCGCGCCAGCTCTTGCCATGATGTTGATTATTGTAGATTTGCTATTTGGTAGTGGCTTGGAGTGGATTGTCCCTCCGTTGATGTATATCATCTATAAAATCTGTAGCAGGATTTCTTTTCCGCAAAGTTTATTGGGGTTGTCCTTCCCTGTTTACGTTATCCATATGATGATAGTTTTTTTGATTTCCGCTTCTTACGGAATCCTTGGCATAGGAGGTGTAGGACACATATCCTTTATGGAGGGATTGGTGCGCTGGGGACTTGTACTGGTTTTGTCGTTGTCTTTTTCGCGCCTTATATGCAGATTCCTGCCTCGCTTCGCGGCAGTGGCGTATGGAGGAACAGGCAGAATTAGCAAAAAGTGATTTAAGGTTTGTCGGAGGGTATTTATGGGACGCATCAGGGAAAGCACTAAACGAATTCTAAAGCAATCGGCCATCGGTCGCTTGGTGTATCCAATATTGCATTGGGCATGGAGGTTGTATTCTGTCCCCCATAGAAGAAGGATGCTTCGGCGCAATGGCAAGATAGTTATAAATAAGTTGGCGGATATATTTGCGCGGCACGACATTCCGGCATTTGCGGCATACGGGACTTTGCTTGGATTCGTGCGGGAGGGCGGATTCCTTAAACACGACGATGACGTTGACATCGGAGTATTGCCAAGTGCTTGGACACCTAAACGAATTCTACGGCTGTTGCTTAATGAAGAAGGGTTTTCTTTTTTGATGGCATTTGCTTACGATGGTAAAACCACGGAATATAAAGTCCAGTATGCAGGTGTTCCTATTGATTTCTTCTTTTACGAAGACGATGGCGAAAGGTTTTATGCAGGAAGTTACCACTGGTCGCCAGATGTCGAGTATCCTGCTCCAAATGCAAATTCTGCGCAAAGAGTATGTGAACAACGAATAGAACGATTGACAAAAATCAAAGTCTATGGAATTGAGTTCCCGATTCCGGAAAATGTTGAGCATGTGCTAGAAGGATTGTATGGCAATTGGCGAACCCCCGATACCCACTGGGATGACAACAAACATCCTGGCATAGAAGATTTGCCTGATTATGCTTATGCAATAACGAAAGAAGAAGTATTAAATGCTGAATCGTAGAACAAAAATGGTTTTATTAATTGATGCGGAATAACTTGCAAGGAGCAAATATTGACACATTATTCTACAGAGTGGTGGGAGCGCCAAGATTACCATACCGCGATTCCTGCAAAAACGAGGCGAAGGCGCCTTGTATGGATTGGCGCGTGGAATTTGTTGGCAAAGTGGACACCCTATTTTTTGTTTCGTGGCTGGCGGATTTGGCTTCTCACGAAATTTGGGTTACAAAATTGCGGGGAGATTGCCGTATATCCGACCGTAAGCATTTGGGCTCCTTGGAATATACAAATGGGCAAGCATGTCGCGGTTGATGATCAGGCAAATTTGTATTCTGTGGATAAAATAACAATTGGCACTAAGGTCGCAATCAGCCGTGAGGTATTCATATGTACGGCAAGTCATGATATAACAAAACCCAATAGACCGCTTATCACAGCACCTGTCACGATTTGCGATGGGGTATGGATTGGAGCTAGAGCGACTATTTTGCCGGGAGTGACAATAGGCGAGGGTGCAATAGTTGGCGCTGGCGCGGTTGTCACGAAAGATGTCGAGGCGTGGACTGTCGTTGGTGGCAATCCTGCGAAGTTCATCAAGAAGAGGGTGTTGATAGAGACTGATTGCGTCGAATAAGGAGTGGTGTATGGAAATCAACGTGACAGATATGTATGCTATGGGGGCTGTTAACTGTAAACCACACGTTGTTATCTTGGGAGCAGGTGCTAGTTGCGCAGCAATTCCCAATGGGGATAAGTATGAGCGCAAGATTCCTGTTATGAAAGGATTTCTGAACGCTTTAAAATTGGAATATCTGCTTGATGGGGTGAACCTGCGCACAGATAGTGATAATATTGAAGATATATATTCGGAGTTATCTGAACGTCCAGAGTGTGCAAGTATTGTACAAGAGATTGAGGCTGCAATTGTGCGTGAAATGTCTGGCTTCCACATACCAGATGAACCAACTGTATATGATTATTTATTGTTAAGCTTAAGAGAGAAAGATTTGATAGCAACATTCAATTGGGATCCTTTGTTGTTGCAGGCATACGAGAGAGTAAGTAGAATAACCACCAAGCTTCCGGAAATGTGCTTTTTGCATGGGAATGTTGCGGTGTGGCATAGTGTCTGTGATCATAAATGTGTTGGGCGTACAGGTTTTGTTTGCTCTAAATGTGGTGTACCATTTGAACCAGTGCCGCTTCTATATCCTGTAAAGCACAAAAACTACGTTTCTGACTGGTGGATTAAGGGTCATTGGGATTTGCTTAATGCTTATATGCAACAGGCTGGGGCACTAACAATTTTTGGATACGGTGCCCCCAAAAGTGATGTTGAAGCTGTTTCGCTTCTAAAGAAAGCATGGGGCTTGCCAGAAGAGAAGAATATTCAGCAAATAGAAATTATTGACCTGAAGGATGAAAATGAATTATATTGCACATGGGATGACTTTATCTTCAATGGGCATTTTGAGGCGAAAAGCTCTTTTTTTGAGTCCAAAATGGCATTGTATCCAAGGCGGACTGTAGAAGCCGATATTGAGAGTTTTGTCTGCAATAATTTCATTTCACACAAGAATTCGGCTTTTAGAGAAGGAATGTCATTTGAGGAAATTCATAATCATCTTGAACCATTGTTGCAGACTGAATGATTCATAATTTATTGAATTAGCTCCTATGAAGACAACAATGATTGATGTGGCAGTTATAATTCTGGTTGGACAGGAGAAACTTCACATTCGACGCTGTCTTGAACGACTAAAACCGTTTAAGCCGCATCAGTTATTTGTAGTAGAGTCCAAGCCCAGCGACGGCACACATGAAATCGCTCTCGAGATGGGGGCGATTACTGCATTTAATAAGTGGCCGGGGCTTTATGCAAAGCAATTTAACTGGGCGCTGGACAACCTGCCGATAACGACAAAATGGGTTCTGCGGCTTGATGCCGATGAGTATCTTACGCCAGAGACTATAGAACACTTAAAAGCGAGGTTGCCGAATTTGCCTGAAGAGGTTACTGGGCTGACCCTTGAATTGAAACGGCGGTTCATGGGCGGGGAAATCCGCCATGGAACAAGTGGAATCCGTCTGATGCGTGTGTTCCGTTATGGCATTGGAAGATGCGAGGAGCGGGCAATGGACGAGCATATAATCTTGAGCAAAGGACACTGCATCGACTTTGACGGCGCTTTTTATGATGACAACCTGAACTCAATGGATTGGTGGCGCGGTAAGCATCGAGGCTACGCCAAACGCGAGGCTATGGATGCCATTGCTGGAGAGAAATTCAAGAGTTCCAAGACTTGGTATTACCGTTGCCCGCGTTATTTTCGCGCTTTTGCCTATTTCTGCTACCGCTACTTCTTCCGCCTTGGATTCCTTGACGGCTATGCCGGTTGGATGTGGCACTTCTGGCAAGGGCTTTGGTATCGCTTTCTAGTGGATAGGGAGATTGGGAGGATGAAGAGAGTTAGTAGCTAGTAGTTAGTTGTTAGTAACTAGTGGTTAGTGAATTTAGTAGTTAGTTGTTAGTAGCTAGTGGTTAGTTGTTAGTAACTAGTGGTGGTTAGTGGTTAGTGGTTAGTAGCTAGTGGTTAGTGGTTAGTGGTAATTTCAAGTTTCAGCTTAGAGATTAGTACGGCGGTTTTTTGGGTATAATTTCCGAAAAAAGGATAGAATTCTTATGATCAGCAAGCTCACCATAAGAGGTTTCAAATCCATTCGCGAATTAGTGGATTTTGATTTGCACAACCTGAATGTCATTGTCGGTGCCAATGGTGCAGGGAAGAGTAATTTCATCCAGATATTTCGCATGGTCCATGCAATGTCGCTGAAAGGGTTTCAGGACTTTGTCGTTACGGCCGGAGGCGCAGATGCGTTCCCTTTTAATGGCGTTAAGGTTACACCAAAGATCGAGGTCGGTTTTTCGTTCGGTAGAAACTCATATGCCTTTACTTTGACTTCGACCGCAGACGAGAAGTTCTCGATTTCCGAGGAACGGCGATTTACGAACCATGGTTGGACGCGCTATGGTAGCGGGATGCTTGAGAGTCGTTTGCAAGACGAAAAAGACGAGCGGTCGGCCGTATATCCCAATTCACCTGGCGTTGGATATTATGTTTACGATGCAATATCTAGATGGACAGTTTATCATTTTCACGACACGAGCGCAACCGCGCCTATGCGTCGCTCGGAGATTATAGAAGATTGCGAGAGGCTACATAACGATGGTGGAAATATCGCGCCTTTCTTGTTAAACCTGCGAGACGGTGAGACAGCTTCTCGCGAGAGCTACAAGCGAATCGTGGAAGCCGTTCGCCTCGTCACTCCTTTTTTCGATGATTTCAAGTTGGATGTTGTCAAGGTTGGGTCGGCGGATAAAGTGAAGCTGTCTTGGCGCCAAAAGGGAAGTGAATATCCTTTTCAGCCATACCATCTTTCTGATGGTTCAATTCGGTTTATATGTCTCGCCTCCGCGCTTTTGCAGCCAAAGCCACCTTCGACGATCATTATTGATGAGCCAGAACTTGGGCTTCACCCAATGGCCGTCTCGCTGTTGGCCGAGATGATTAAGACAGCCGCACGACACACTCAGGTAATCGTGGCGACGCAGAGTCCACAACTCATAGATCAATTTGGGGTCGAGGACTTGATTGTTGTCCATCGTTCGGATGGCGCATCCATATTTGAACGTCTTGATGAAGCAGCGCTTAGTTCGTGGCTTGAAGATTATTCGCTCGGCGAACTTTGGCAGAAGAGCATTATAGCGGGAGGTCCCGTTCATGAGTAAGGTGGCAAATGTCATGGTTGTCGCTGAAGGGGCAAGCGAACAGTGCTTCGTTGATTCGGTTTTAGCACCCTATCTGGCTGGCAAGAATATTTTTGTTCGGGCTACGCAAATATCTAAGAAAGGTCAGAAGGGGGGAGATGTTAAGTTTGTGAGGGCAAAGCGAGACGTGGTTAATTTTCTCAAGCAGCGGGAAGATCTCTATGTCGCTACATTCATTGATTATTATGGCGTCAAGGAGTGGCCTGGGCTAGACGAGGTTGTGGCTTCGTCTTCGCCGTTGCCAATAGAAATTGCTAGAATCATGAACACGGCTGCTGTTGAGGAAATCAAGAACGACTTGCCAGATGGCCAAGTGGAGCATAGGTATATCCCGTTCACGGCAGTACATGAATTTGAAGCGTTGCTTTTCAGCGATGTCGAGATTTTGGCAAAAGAATTGTGCATTGACAGTTCATTGATTGAAAGGGTGCTCAAGGTCTGTGGTGAGCCAGAACGAATCAACAATCACCCTGAGACGTCGCCGTCAAATCGTCTGCTTGATTGGACGAACGGTCATTATAGTAAAACAGCGCGAGGCATTGTCGTGGCAGAGAAGATTGGTGTTGACAAGATGCGTAATAGATGTCCGAATTTTGATTTCTGGCTCAAACGACTTGAGTCATTAGTAGTGATTTGAAGAATTGGTGGACTGTCGTTGACAGCAATCCAGCGAAGTTCATTAAGAAGAGAGTGATTAGTGATTATTCGCTTGTTGTTATTCGCAAGTGGTTGGTTTTACTGTGTAGAGGGAGAGTGGTTTGACGGGCAGAATTCTTCCATCAGGATAGGGGATGGGGGATGTGGTAGCGGTGGTTGGTTGAAGAGAAATTGGAAGGATGAGGAGAGTTAGTAGCTAGTAGTTAGTGGTTAGTCGTTAGTTGTTAGTGGGGAGTAGGTGTAGAAGAGAGGTGTAGGTGTAGGGAGTGGGAGTCAGTTGCAGGTGTAGGGGAAAGTTGTAGGTGTAGGGAATAGGTGTAGGCGTAGGGGGAAGGTGTAGAGAGTAGGTGTAGGGGGAATGTGTAGGTGTAGGGGATAGGCGTAGAGAATAGGTGTAGGTGTAGGGAATAGGTGTAGGCGTAGGGGGAAGGTGTAGAGAGTAGGTGTAGGGGGAATGTGTAGGTGTAGGGGATAGGCGTAGAGAATAGGTGTAGGGGATAGGTGTAGGAGTTAGGTGTAGACATAGGGAGTAGGATGGGATGGAGCCATTTAAGAAATTGATAGTATGGCAAAAAGCCATGGAGTTTGTTCGCATGGTGTATCTGCTGTCGAAAGGTTTCCCTGCCGACGAGCGCTATGCATTAACGGATCAATTGCGTAGAGCAGCAGTCTCAATTCCATCTAATATTGCCGAAGGTAGTGGGCGCGCGTCAAGCAAGGATTATGCGCATTTCCTTGCAATCGCCCGTGGCAGTCTTTATGAAACACTCACGCAAATTCAAATCGCACAAGATTTGGGGTATGTCGACAAAAATGATGCCTTGTATGAACTTGCGGCAGATGTTGGGAGAATGCTTACATCTTTGATGAAAAAACATGGAGCCATCCAATCTACTTCTTGTGACTAGATTATAGGTGTAGGGAGTAGTTGTAGGTGTAGATAATAGGTGTAGAGGAGATGTGTAGGCGTAGAAGAGAGGTGTAGGTGTAGGCGTAGGCGTAGAGAATAGGTGTAGGGAGTAGGTGTGGTCCAAGCATTGGATTTTAGCCACTCTACAACTACAACTTGTCACTACGACTAACTTTGAGTTTTAATGTCCTTTTACATTAATAAAATCGTTGCGGGGTTTTCGAGCCCTATTGGCGTTTGTCTGCTCCTATTGGCTATGGCGGGAGTTGCAGCGCTTTTGAAGCGTCGTCGCATGGCCTGGGCGGTCGGCATTCTGGCTTTTGCGTGGCTCTGGTTCTGGTCAACAAGTTTAGCTGTCCGTCTTGTTGCGCAGCCACTTGACGATTGCGAAACAGTTGCGATTGACGATCTCCCGAAGGCCGATGCCGTTGTCATTCTCGGCGGCAGCATGACGGTCAACGGATTTACTGGCAGGCCGGAAATGTATGGCGCTGCCGACCGCGTCTGGCAGGGCGCCCGCATTTTCAATGCGGGAAAAGCCAACAAGGTTGTCCTTACCGGAGGCGGTGTCATGGGTAGTACCGTTCCTCTTCTCGTTGATTTTGGCGTGCCCCAATCCGCGATTGTCATGTTCGACGATCCGCGCAATACTGAAGAGGAGGCGAAGCGCATCAAGGACGAATTCGGCGCGGATGCAAAAGTCGTCCTTGTCACAAGCGCCTGGCACATGCGCCGGGCGCTTCTTCTTTTCCGGCGCGCTGGCATTGATGTCATCCCCTGCGCCGCCGACTATGAAATGTCCATTAGGCGTGGGTCTTCGCTTGATTTCAAGGAACTATTGCCCTCCGCTGACGCCCTTATGCGCAACTCCTACGCTGTCAAGGAGTGGGTCGCGCATTTTTGCTATAGGTGGTTTCGTCGGTAGCCCACAACGTCGGCTATAGGTTGTTCAGGAGATGAGCGGCCTCTCCGCCACTTGTAAATGAAACAGCCGTTGTTCAGTTGCGTTATTCCCGTAAAGGGGGAAAGACCCTTTCTTGACGAAACTTTTAGGAGTCTCGAGGGACAGGAGCTGGCAGACGATCTTGAAGTCATCGTTCAGGATGGCGACATTGAGCGCGATGGCGGACAGAGTGACGCTTTGAACAGAGGATTTGCCAAAGCGCAAGGCGAATGGCTTTTTTGGCTGAATTCTGACGATCTGCTTTTGCCTGGCGCACTTTGCAAGGTCAAGAAGGCCATTGAAAGGCAAAGCGGCAAGTCTGGCAGGCAGGAAATTGAATGGATCGCCGGCAACCAGCTGCTGATTGACAAAAAAGGGAAGATTCTGAAGTGTTCTGTTGGCAACGGCTGGCATGATTGGCTCTACCGACACGCCGTGCCTCACGTGTATGGGCCGAGTTCATTTTTCCGAAGGGAACTTTTTGAAAGGGTTGGCGGTTTCGATGTGTCGCTCGGCATCTGCATGGATTGGGACCTGTGGATTCGTTTCATGAAAGCTGGCGCCCGTTTTGTGCGCATCAACGATTATCTTTGGGCCCAACGCCAGTGGCAGGGAAGCAAGACGCAGCGCAGAATCTCCGGAGCCGAGCGTGTCGCACATCGTTCCGAAATCAATTCAATGTTCAGTAAAAACGCATTTCAGGTGACCGCCTCCGGCCTTTTTCTGAACCGTGTTTGGCGTTTGCTGAACGGAAATTACGCACGCGAATGTCTTGACACTTTCAGGATGAGAGGGAAATGCGCCGTCTGAAAGGTGTAATAAAGGGGTGGCTCCTCCGGCTTTCCTTGGCTCTTCCGCCAAGGGCGGGAATGTATCTCATCAACCGCTCTCCTTTTTGGGGCCGCCCTGTTCTGGACTATCTTGAGTTCCATCTAGCCGATCACTGCAATTTGAATTGCGCCGGCTGCCTACACTATGCCCCTTTTGCGGAACCGCGTCTCGCAGATGCCGCTTCTTTCCGGCGCGACCTTTTGCGTCTTGCGTTCTTATTTTCCAATGTCCGCCATATCCGGCTCATGGGGGGAGAACCGCTTCTGCACCCTGATGCGGCAGACTTCGTCAAGATTGCCCGCGAAGCATTCCCCGCCAGTTCCATCCGCGTCGTAACTAACGGCGTAAAACTTGCGCCGCCCATCGACGAACCTGTCGCCAGGTTGCTTTCCGCCATGGCGGAATCACATGTCGGCATAGACTGGACGAAATACCCGCCTCTGGCTGGCCGCGACGGCGACATCCGCCGCGTTTGCGACGATGCCGGTGTAGATTTGCGCGTAACGGAGAACTCGTTATTCATGGCGCGATTGCGTCCTGAGGGCGGTTCCGGGATAAGGCGTGCTTTCAAGTGGTGCCGCCACAGGCTTTATTGCCCAATCCTCAAGGACGGGCGAATCTATCTTTGCGCCCCTGCTTGTTACGCTGCATTCTACAATAAGCGTGCCGGAACGCGCATTCCAGAGGAGCTGGGCATCGATATCCATTCCGCTTCGGCCAAGGACACCATGCTTTACCTGATGTCGCCATCTTTTTCGTGTTCGCATTGTGCCGAGGGGATGCGCCAGTTCGCTTGGAAGGGTAACGCTAAGCCAGAGGACTGGGTCATATGAAGATCCTTTTCGTCTGGAGTGGCCTCACTGGCTACATGGGCAGTTGCTGGCGAGAACTCGCCTCGCGTCCGGGAGTCGATTTGAAGGTCGTTGTCGATTGCGCCAACGATGTCATTGGCAAGGGTTTCAATCCATCGGAAGTCATGGCCGGACTAGACTGGGCTCCAAGTCTCGATGCCATTGGCAGCTGGGACCCCGATACTGTCTTTTCCGTTGGCTGGCACAACAAGGTTTGTCGCTCCGCCGCCCTGCGGCGCTGGGGCGCATCAACGAAAAAGGTATGTTGCTTTGACATGCCTTGGGAATTCAAGCCTAGGAAGTTCGCGGCGCGATTTGTTCTATGGCGCTATCTGCGCAATTTCGATGCGGCGTTCGTGCCGGGTGCCAGCGCAGCCAGATACGCCCGTTGGCTAGGCTTTGGTGAGAACCGCGTTTTCTGCGGCCTCTTTTCAACGGACACGCGTCGGTTTGGGCTACATAAGGGCGGCGCTGGTTTCCTTTGTGTCGGACGCGATGCGCCGGAGAAGGGATTTGACATTCTGCGAGCGGCTCACAGTCTTTACAAGGCCAAGGGTGGAACATGGCCGCTGAAAATAGTGAGTGGCGTGGCGCCATCCGAACTTGGGCCAATCTATGCAGAGGCCGACTGCTTTGTCTTGGCAAGCCGATGCGAACCCTGGGGGGTTGTGTTAGCCGAGGCTGCGGCAGCAGGGCTTCCAATCATTTGCACCGATGTCTGCGGCGCACGCCACGAGCTTGTGAAAGGCAATGGCCTAGTCGTTAAGGCTGGCAGCGCAAGGGCGCTCGCCGATGCAATGCTCAAGGTTGGAGGCAAGGATGGTGTGCTTCCGGATGGGGAATTAGGGCGAGTTCTCGCCAAACAATATTCCTGCGCGGCTTGGGCCGACAGGGTTGTCGGCATTTGCGAAAAACTTGCGGGGGATTTGCCGTGACAAATGCAAAAAGAGCCTGGACACTTCTCAAGCACTGGCGGGAGGCAAAGACGGCCTTTTCCACCCTCAGCTATCTCTATGAAGATGGGAACGCATCCCTTGACGCTCTTGGTGGCCTGACGGAAGAGGAAATGAAGGCAGTTGTCTCTTGGGCAACGGAAGAGATGGGTGCGACTGTAGTTGAAGTTGGAACGCTCTTTGGCCTTACTGCCCGGGAGTTGGACACCTGGATTGTCGGCGGAAGAGTCATCGCAGTTGACAACTTCAGCTGGAACCCCTTTGGTCTTCCGCCCGCCGTCCATGAGGCTTTTACGCGGCAGATATTGCGCGGGACGGGCGTTGAACTCGTCAATTGCTCTAGCGAAGACTGGCGCAAGCAGGTGACTGGGCGTATCGACATGGTGTTCTTCGATGCCAGCCACCGCTACGAAGATGTCAAAGAAGAATGTGAGTGGGCAAAGTCCGCAGGTATCAGAATTATCAGCGGACACGACTACGGCAATCCCAATCCGCGCTTTGGCGTCACACGTGCAGTGGACGAGGTCTTTGGCAAAGAAAATGTCGAAGTCGTGGGGATGTGCTGGAGGGTGAGGCTTTGAAAATCCTCCATGTGTGCGCAAGCTGGCGCGAAAACAACGGCGCTGCGAATATCGCACGCATGATAATGCGCGAGCAGGAAAAGGCAGGGGAACAGGTGTCATTCACAACCTGGGCCTCACCTCTGGCGCTTCGAGCCGCCGACGAGGTTTGGATTCATTGCTCATGGATGCCCTGTCTCTGGTGGGCCGCCCTCTGGGGCAAAAATAGCCACTGGGTACCAGAGTGTAGCTACGATCCAATTCGTCGCGCTTATCATGGCTGGAAGAAGTCGCTAGTTGGGCCAATCGAGCGCTTTTTTCTGCGCAGAGCAGATGCCGTTGTGGCCACATGCCAGGCGGAGGCTGAATGGATTCGCAAGTATGAGCCTAGGGTGAAGAAGATTGAGGTGACGGACATCAAGAGGTTTTTTGATTTGAACCACGAAATACACGAAACACACGAAAAAAGACAACCGCTGCATCTGTTATATTTGGGCCGCAGACATCCGCTGAAGGGCGTTGAGTATTTGGAAGCTGCCTTGGGGGGATGTGAAAATGTGAAAGTGTGGAAATATGGAAGTGTGGAAATACCCAATAAGTGTGAACAAGGAATTGTCTTTCGGGCAGAGAGTAATGTGTTCGGCGAAGGAAAAGAAAAGGTATGGGACTGGTGCGATGTGTTGGTGTTGCCAACTCTTTCTGAGAATTTCGGGCTTGTCATAGCCGAGGCGCTTGAGCGCGGCAAGCGCGTGATTACCACCGATGGCGCACCCGCCTGGGGCGATGACTGCAAATGTAGAATGGATAGTGTAAAATGTAAAATTGGAGATGGCGAGATTTGGAAAGGATATGGCGGCAGGTTGATTTACCTTAAGGGCTATCGGGAAGGCACACGCGAAGAGCGCATAGCCTTGATTCAATCTGCAATCGAAAAATTCAAGATTTGACGTTAAGGAATGCTCTTATGCTAAATCGAGATATTCCCTTTTCTTCATATGTGTTGGCATCTGGCGTAAAGGGAAGGGCTGCTTTGCAAATAATAGAGATTGCACCATGCAGAGCGCAACGCCCATTCTTCCTTCATAAGTCATTCGGGAAGTTACTGAATAATGTTGTTTATTATCGCGATGGGACTTCAACCGCCATTGCAAATCCTGAACAGGTCAAGGCGATGGGTGAAGAAGTAGCTATGGGAATGGCTAGACCAGTCGTGGAACTGCCGGAGGATGTCAGAATCGAGCAAGATTGGTCCGCTGTTGTTGTTAAAGATGCTGATTTCTCCGATCTTGATGATGCTGCCATATCGCAGGCAAGGCGTGGTTTTGCCGAGACGCATAGCGGGAAAGTGACGCTTGAAGAAGTAGAAACATGGCCACTGGAAGCTTTTCTTGAGAAAACGAAATTGGCTATTGATGGCAAATTGACTCGCGCAGCACTTTTGCTTTTAGGAAAGAACGAATCTTCGGCAAAGTTGTCTCCGTATGTTGCTCGGATAACATGGAATGTTTCAGATGAAGATTCGGCGTATGAACATTTCGGCCCGCCTTTTTTGCTTACAACAAGCGAAATATATAGAAAGATTAGAAACTTTCAGATAAAGATACTGCCCAAGAATTCACTATTGCCGATTTCAGTCCCGAAATATGTCGAAAAGGTCATTCTTGAGCCGTTGCACAATTGTATTGCGCATCAGGACTATACCAAGCAGGAGCGAATGCTTGTGACTGAATATTCCGATAGCGTGAAAATGGAAAATGCTGGCACGTTTTATGATGGATTGCCAACGGATTATATCAATGGATATAAGCGGCCGAGACGATATCGCAACAGGCTTCTTGCGGAAGTGATGGCGGACTTGCACATGATTGATGCAATGGGGTATGGCATAAGGGATATTTATCAGAGTCAAAAATCACGATACTTGCCAATGCCTGACTACGATGTTGGAGGAGATCATGTGTCGGTCAGAGTGTACGGCAATGTCGTCGATGAGGCATATAGTCGGCTTTTGATAGCAAATGCCGACATATCGATAGAGGATGTGGTAAATCTTGATAGGGTTCAAAAGCATCTCCCGATTTCCACACAAGCAGCCACTCATTTAAGGAAACTCCACTTTGTAGAGGGGCGGGGCAAACAAATGCGGATTTCATCCCACATAGCGGAATTGACCGATAAAAGAGCCGAATATATCCAAATGCGTGCGACAGACGATGCGCATCTTAAAGGGATGATAATTGATTACTTGACACGTTATCATTCAGCAACAAGAGTGGATATCAATAAGCTGCTTTTGCCTAAAAAGCATGAAGCGTTGAACGAGAGTGAGCGGCTGAATAAAATAGGCAATTTGCTTTCATCGTTGCGCGTCAAGGGGAAAATTGTGAATAGTGGTACGCGAACTAAACCAAGGTGGGAAATGGTTTAAGAAAGAAAAGTGCATGTTTAAGAAAGGCTATTGGAGTGCAATGGCAATGTAAAAGATGGTTAAATAAAGTAAAATAAGGTTTTCAAATTTATTATTTGGGGAATATGAATAAGAAAGAGAAAAGATATAAATCAAATAGGCTTTCTTATGTCATAAATTTTGGCGGAAAACTCAATTTGAATAGGATGGGTGCTGTTGTTCCCATGTGCTGTTTGTGTCATTTTCCCTGCCGAAGAAGGGACGCAAGTGCGATGTCAAAATTGAGCGATAGGGACAAATTCATGGAAGATGTATAATAAATGAAAGTAACTTTAATAACCGCTTGCTACAATTCTGCGGCCACAATCCGCACGGCAATGGAGAGCGTCGCCGAACAGCGCGGCGTCGAGGTGGATTATATCGTCGTGGATGGCGGATCGACCGATGGAACGGTATCTTTGCTTCAGGAGTTTGAGGCAAAGATAGGGAACGGGGAACGGGGAACAGGGAACGGGGAACGGGGAACAGGGAACGGGGAACGGGGAACAGGGAACGGAGAAGAAACTGATTCTACACGGCTTTCTTTTAGATGGGTTTCCGAGCGCGACAGGGGCATGTATGATGCCATCAACAAGGGTATTAAGATGGCTACGGGCGATGTGATCGGGATATTGAATGCAGATGATGTGCTGGAGTCGCCGGATACGTTGGCGAAAATCGCTGCGCGATTTGAGGGAACGGGGAATGGGGAACGGGGAACAGGTAATGGGGAACAGGGAACGGGGAACGGGGAACGGATTGAGGCTGTTTACGCTGACATTAGGTTTGTGAGGGATGGCGATTCCTTGGAGGCGCTTCGCTCTGCGCCGACTGTCCGATATTGCTCCGCAGCCCGCTGGCGTCCCTGGATGTTCCGCTTTGGCGCCATGGTGCCGCATCCGTCCTTCTATGTGCGCTGCGAATGTTTCGCCCGCCTCGGCGGCTACTCCCTTGACTACCGCATCTGCTCCGACTTCGAGCTGGAACTCCGCTACCTCGGCCTAGCCCGCCTCCACTCCGCCTATCTGCCAGAATGCGTCGTCACGATGCGCATGGGCGGCGCGTCCACCTCCGGTTGGCGTTCAACCGTTGAGATCAACCGCGAAGACCTCCGCGCCCTCTGCGCCAACGGCGTTTGGTCGTGCCTTCCGCTTCTCTACCTCAAGTATCTTTTCAAGATCTGGGGATTCGTTTTCAAAGGAAGGGGTAGCTGTAGCAGGTGAAGTCGGAAGGGGTAGCGGTAGGGAATAGGTGTAGGGGGAGAGTTTTTAGTGCGTAGTGCATAGTTATTAGTGCGTATATATGAAGCGGATATTCATCAGTAGTATGCAGAAAGAATTCGAGGCGGATCGGGTCGCGATAAAGCGCATGATCGAGTCTGATTGTGGTGAAGTCATCAGCCCCGGACGCCTTCACCGTGCGATTACCGTTGCCGACCTGTACAAGAAACACGAGTCGTATGCACCGAATCCGCGAATTGCCAGGGCCATGTACCAAGTAAAGTACATTGAGACGCTTGGAACTGGTTTAACGGATTTGCTTGCAGAATGCGCGGCTAAAGGACTCAAAACACCTCTCTTTGAGGAAATTGAGGGCCGTTTCCGCGTAGTTCTCTGGCGTCCCAAGGTCACAACCAATAGGGGGGCCAATAGGGGGACCAATAGGGGGACCAATAGGGGGGACAATAAGGGGGACAATGGGGGGGACAATCTATTGTCGACTCTTCCAGAAGAACAGCGTAGGATTTGTGAGATGTTGATTGAGAATCCTAAAATTGCAATTCGTAAAATGGCTGCGGCCTTGAACATTAGGCCAAGGACAGTAGATAAGCAAATGGAGGCATTGAAAGCAAAGGGAATACTTGTCCGCAAGGGTGGAACACGTGGATATTGGGAAGTAAAGGCTGATTAATTCGTAGTGCATAGATGAAGCAATATTGGTCAATTGGAGAAGGATCCAAAATGACTGCAAGAGAACTTCGCAACATTGTGCGGCGCGGAGAGGATAGCCGCCATCAGTTCAAACTGGACATGAAGAGTCCGGACGCCCTCGCATCCGAGATCGTGGCGTTCCTGAACTCGAAGGGCGGCACGATATTCGTCGGCGTGTCCGACGCTGGCGAACTTGTCGGCCTTGCGGCGGAGGATGTCCGGCGCATCAACCAGCTTGTGTCGAATGTCGCGTCGCAAAGTGTCCGCGACCCTGTCTCGCTGATAACGGAGAACATCGCGGTTGACAGGTCGCGAACTGTTGTCGCAATCCGTGTCGAGGAGGGAAACGACAAGCCGTATTTTGACGGCAAGGGCGTTGTCTGGATGAAGGAGGGCGCGGACAAGCGCAAGGTAGTCTCGAAAGACGAAATAAGACGCCTCTTTGAAGCATCCTCATCACTCCATGCGGATGAGCAGTCAACAAGGGCGACGATTGCCGATCTTGACATTCCACGCCTCTCCGCGTTCTTCACGCAGACCTACGGCATGGCATTCCCGAAACGCGCTGCGGATCGGGCGCGGATGCTGAGGAACCTGAACCTTGCGGACGACAGGGGCTTCCTGAATCTTGGCGGATTGCTCATGTTCGGGAAGCATCCCGAATTCCTTGTGCCGCAGTTTGGCGTGAAGGCCGTAAGGCTTGACGGCGTGTCGCTTGCCGCGATGTCGTATTCGGACAGCGAGGACTACGGGGGATGCCTTGGCGACATATACAAGGGTGCAATGGCTTTCGTGATGCGGAACCTCCACAAGCGGCAGGGGCCGGGCGGTGTCAATATGCCTGGAACGAGCGAAATCCCCGCCGAGGCGATAGAGGAACTGCTTGTGAACGCGCTTTTGCATCGGGACTACTTTGTGTCCGCGCCGATTAGGGTGCTGGTGTTTGACGACAGAGTGGAGATAATAAGCCCCGGATCGCTGCCGAACCACCTTACGGTTGAGAAGATACTGGCGGGCAACTCCAACATTCGCAATCCAGTCCTGGCGTCGTTCGTGGCGAAAGGGATTCTGCCCTATCACGGTCTTGGCTCCGGCATCATGCGCGTCATGGAACTCTGCCCAAATGCGAAATTCGTGGACGACAAGGACGGTGTCCAGTTCAAGGCGATTCTCCCTCGTGTAACCATGCAGATGGGAAGTGCCGGGACTTCTCATGGTGATGCAAATGGCGAAGCAGACTTGACGACGGATAAGTTGGGAGAAAAGTTGGGAGAAAAGTTGGGAGAAAAGTTGGGAGAAAAACGACGGCGCATCATTGAGGAAATATCACGGAACCCAGTGGTGACAACATTCGATCTTATGGAGGCGCTAGGCGTCTCCCAAACTGCAGTTGAAAAAAATATCGCATGGCTCAAGGAGCATGGCTACATTCGTCGCGTTGGTGGCGACAAGGGCGGGCATTGGGAAGTGACGAGGTAGAGGTGTCTGAAAACGGCAAATAGACGGCACTCCTCTTTTGAAAATGACGGTTTGGATCATCAATCCGTTCGACAACCTCCCAATGGAGGGGAGCAGGCCGCAGCGCTACTGGCTGATGGCCCGCGCCTTCGTCGGGGCGGGGCACAGTGTCGTCTATTGGACGAGCGACTTCTCCCACGCCCAAAAGCGCCGTAGGGTTTTTGTCGTTGAGAATCCCGACCCCGCCATTGTGGTGCGGATGGTGTCAACGCGCCCATATCCGCGCAACATCTGCCTGCGCCGTGTGTTCAGTCATCGCGCCCTCGCCCGCGAATGGCTCCGCCTGGCAGAGGCTGCGGGCGAACGTCCTGATGTGGTTGTCGCATCCACGCCGCCTCTTTCCTTGTGCGCCGCCGCGCTTGATTTCTCCTGCCGCTCCGGCGCGTTCTTCGTGGCCGACATTATGGATGCCTGGCCAGAGACTTTCTACCGCGTCGCACCGGCATTTCTGTTCGCCCACCTCCGCGCCACGGCTCGCCGTATCTACCGCTCGGCCGACGCCATCTCCGCCGTTGCCGCCCGCTACCTTGACCTCGCCTCCTCATACGGTGCAACCGCCCCCATCCGCCTCGCCTACCACGGCATAGACCTTGGGCCTTCCCAGCATTTCCACATTTCCACACTTTCACACTTTCACACTTTCACACTTTCACATTCTTCAACTCTCCGCCTTGCTTACCTTGGCGCAATGAGCACCTCCTACGATCTTGAGACGACCATTGACGCCGTCGCCGCAATGCCAAATGTGTCGCTGGACCTTGCCGGCAGCGGCCCCAAGGAGGAGGCGCTGCGCGCCCGCGCCGCTTCCTGCCCGCGCATCCGCTTCCACGGCTTTCTTGGCGACGCAGATATTCGCGCCCTCCTTGCCAAGTGCGATGTCGGCCTTGTCCCGATGTTCCCCGACTCATGCGTGGGTGTTCCATACAAACTTGCCGACTACGCGGCAGCGGGGCTTCGCGTTGCCGAATGTCTTGGCGGGGAAACGGAAAGTCTCGTTGCCCGCCACCATGCGGGGCTTCACTACGAGGCTGGGAATGTTGAATCGCTCAAGGGCTGTCTCACTAGCCTGATGGCACCGCCCGATCCCGCATACGATCCTGCGGCTTTTGCCGCGGAGTTCGATGCCACGCGCATCATGGATGGGTATGTGGCTTGGGTTCAGGGGCTGTGTGCTGCAAAATAGAACGTTATCACATCATCAATGCTTACGCCAAAAGGCCGGGCCAATGCCCGGCCTTTTTTGTTTTTAGGAAAGGTCATCAAACAGTTTTAATTATCACAAGAAAACCGAGCGTTCAAGCCGGAATCGCTGCGCGCTTCGTCTCTTGCGTTTCCATGCCGATGGCTGAAGTCTGCGCCTTCGCCACGGCTTTGATACGCAAAAAGCCTTTCGGCTTCGGCTTTCCCGCCCGGACAGAAAACCCCGCTTTGCGGGGACAGAAAAAACAAAAAGAGTGGCATTTGATAAAATGTTCTTCATGGAAAAGGATCTTGTTTTTGCAGATGAAATATACGCCATTCGCGGTGCCGTATTTGAGGTTTACAGAGAAATTGGAAACGGCTACCAGGAGGAGGTCTATCAGCAATGCCTTGAGCGCGAATTCACCACACGTGGCATTCCTTTTGAAGCGCAAAAGCAACTAAGAATTTTTTACAAAGGCAGTCCAATTGCGAAAACATACGTGCCGGACTTCTTCTGCTATGGACAGATAGTTGTTGAAATCAAGGCGGTGAAAACTCTTACCAACGAACACCGCTCCCAGCTTTTCAATTACCTTCACATGACAAATTCTCCTATTGGAGTCTTAGTTAACTTTGGATCGTATCCCAAGGCAATGGTTGAGCAATGGCCAAACAAAAAGGGAGTTCAGAGGAATGATGAGCCGTAGTTGTTTTTGTTCCAACACCGCTTGTCGAGAGCCTTGCGTTGTGGGGCGGAACGCGGTAGAATGGGATGGATTGAATCAAGTGTTTTGAGGGTTGGAATGGAAGAGAAGGCAAGAGCGGCGCTGCTGCGGAGGCTGGCGGCGAAATACGAGGTCGCGGAGTTCGAGGACGGCGATCCCATCCACTTCCTTTGCGACGCCACGAGGTGCGGTTGCTGCGAGGCCAACTGCGAGACTACCGCCTTTGTGGCTTCATGTCTGAGCTATGGCAGCCGAAAGCAGTTCCTTCCAAAAATCGCCGAGATCATCGACATGGCCGGCGGTGATGTCCATGGCTGGACGGTCAGCGGGGGCTTTAGAAAGGTCTTCGCCAAGGACGACAAAAAGAGTTTCTACCGCCTTTTCTCTCGCGGGCTGATGTGCAATCTCTTCGACGAACTCAACGCCATGCTTGTGCGCCACGGCACCATTGGCGGCTATCTGCGCGACTCCGGCGTCACCGACGGCCTCTCCGCCGTCAAGGCCATTTGCGCCGCATTCGGCGGCCGTGTGGCTCCGGCAATTCCTCGCGACGCGACTTCCGCCTGCAAGCGCATTTGCATGTTCCTTCGCTGGATGGCGCGCGACAACTCCCCAGTTGATGCCGGCCTCTGGAGCGGATGGCTCGACAAGCGGACGCTCGTGATGCCTCTAGACGTCCATGTAATGCGCCAGGCGCACAAGCTCGGCCTCCCATGCGGCGCCACGGCCTCGATGTCGTCGGCGCTCCGTCTGACTGCGGCCCTCGCCGAGGTCTTTCCCGACGATCCGCTCAAGGGCGACTTTGCCCTCTATGGGTTGGGCATTGACACCTCGTCCGACACCTGAATCACATCCTGGGCGCGTAGGAGGACTGCGCCTCCATCTTCAGAGCCAAGCCCCATCACGAAAAAGGCCGTCGAGCAGGCGTCTGCCCTTTCCGCTGTGTCGGCGACGACCGATACCGAGCCTTGTCGTGCCACCGGATGCCCTGTGCGCGGATCGACGATGTGGGAGAAGCGGCGGCCGTCAATCTCAACATAGCGCTCGTAGCTTCCGGAGGTGGCCACGGCCTCGCCCGAATGAAGAATGGCGATCTGTCCGGTTGTGCGCGATGGGTTGGCGGGGTCGCGGATGGCGACGCGCCATTCGTCGCGTCCGCGCTCGGGGTGTCCGGAGACGCGGATGTTGCCGCCAAGATTGATGAGGAAGTCGGTGAAGTTCGCCATGCGCAGCTTGTCAAAGGCATAATCGACGGCGGCGCCCTTGGCGATTCCGCCGAGGTCGAGTTGCATCCCCTGGCGCTTGAATGAAACATCGGTGGCCCCATCCGGCATCGATGAGAGGACGACATTTTCCCAACCCACTTTTTCGAGGGTGGCAGCGATGGCCTCGTCGGACGGCTGCTTGACGGGGATGCCGTCTTTGCGGAAGCCCCAGAGGCACATGAGCGGATTGACGGTGGGGTCGAATGCGCCGTCGGTGGCGCGCGCCATGTCAAGGGCGCGCCGCAGGAGCGCCGCGAGGTCGAAGTTCCCCGGCATAACGGGCGGCAGCCGCACGGAGCCTGTGGCGTTGAGCCGCGCTATTGAGGAGTCTTCGCGAAAGACGCTGGCGGCGGCCTCGACTTCCTCGAAGGCGTCGCGCACGATTTGCATGCCCGCTGCGGCATCGCCGCCGATGAAGGTCACTGTGGCCATCGTCCCCATGGCCAGGAAGTGCGCCGTGACAGGCTGGCTGGCGTACCTAGACGCCTCGCGTGCGCGAAGCGTCAGGACGGCCGCCGCAGCGCACATGGCCGTCAGCGCGGCGAATGCAAAGGGCTTTATTATTGGTGGCCTTTTCACGTCAGTGGCACAATACCTTAGAGGACGGTTAGCTCTTTCGGCGACTTGGTGAGGACCTCGCAGCCGTTGCGCGTTACGAGGACAACATCCTCGATGCGCACGCCAAGGCGGTTGGGGAGGTAGATGCCAGGCTCGACCGTAATGACCATCCCCGGCTTGATGACGCGCTTCTCCTTCGTGGAGAAGTTGGGGCCCTCGTGGATCTCCAGACCCACGGAGTGCCCGAGGGAATGTCCGAAGGCTTCGCCATATCCGGCCTTCTCGATGATGCGGCGCGCGATGGCGTCCACCTCCGCGCCAGTCATGCCGGGGCGCAGGCGCGCGATGGCTTCGCGGTTGGCCTTCAGCACAATCGAATAGACCTTCTTGTAGAGAGGCGACGGCGTGCCGAAGGAGAGGCAGCGCGTCATGTCGGAGTGGTAGCCGTCGAGGACGACGCCGAAGTCCATGAGAAGCGAGGAGCCGCGCCGGAGGATGGCGTCGCCGGGGCGGTGGTGGCACTCCGCGCCGAACTTGCCGGCGCAGACAATGGTGTCGAAGGACTCGCCGTGGCCGAAGCGGTCTGCGCCGATGCGGAAGAGGTTGCGGATCTGCCATTCGCTCATGCCGGGGCGGATTTGCGGCAAGACCCAGGCGTAGAGGGCGTCGCCCTGCGCGATGGCGGCGCGAAGCGCCTTCTGCTCGCGGGGCGACTTCACCGCGCGGAGTTCGGACAGCATGTCGTCGATCTCTTGCCAGGAATCGGCTGTCTTGATTTTCGAGAAGAGGCGCTCCGTGGCGGCGCGGGAGGTCAGGCCCTCGTAGCCGATTTTCTTCCACGACTTGGCGAAGGCGAGAGTCGCGGAGTCGCCGTCGCCCTTTACCGCCTGGCACTTGACGAAGGGCATTTCCCGCCGCGCCATGATGACATAGCGGAAATCGACGGTGAAAAGCGCGCCCTTCTCGGCGGAGACGAGCAGCGTTCCGGCGGAACTCTGGAAGCCCGTCAGGTAGAGGCGCGAGACGGGGCGGGTGACTATGGCGCCGTCGAGGCCCTTATGCGCGAGGGCGGCGCGGAAGCGTTCCAGCCGCCGCGCGAACTCTTCGGCGGGGAAGCTGCGGGGCGGGCGCATGAAGCCATCTGCGCCGGCAACGGCGCCTTCTTGCGGGAATTTCTCTTTCATGGTTCAGTCCTTGATACGCGCCAATCGACGGGCTCCTCGCCGTCGTAGCGCATGAAGCCGTGGAAGGGGCGCGGGTCGGCGTCGAAGACCATCGGCAAAAAGAGGGCGTCGCCCTTCCACATTGGGAGGGAGGGGATGTCGTCGATCTTCACCCATGAAAGCGCGCCCTCGTCGTTGGCGGCGAAAGGTTCGCCGGAGAACTTGTCAACGACGAAGACGAAGCCGAGCCAGTCCTCCTTCTTCGGGCCGAAGTCGCGCCAGATGACGGTGCCGCGGAAACGCATGGACTCGACCTTGAGGCCGGTTTCCTCCATGATCTCGCGGCGCATGCCCTCTTCGACGCTCTCGCCGCGCTCGACCTTGCCGCCGACGCCGTTCCACTTGCCGAGGTTCTCGTCGCTGTCCTTGAAAGTCCTATGCACCATCAGAACGCTCTCGCCGTCTGGCGACTTGATAAAGGCGAGCGTTCCCACAATTGGCCTGAACCTCTGCGGGGCCTGTTCCCCGCCATGGTTTTGCTTCGCGTCATCCATCGTCACACACCTCAAGGCGCTATCGCGCCGGAACACGGGAAAAGGGAACGGGGAACGGGGAAATGTGGAAATGTGAAAATGTGGAAACAGCCAACAGCCAATGTGGAAATGGGGGAACGGGGAAGAGGGAACGGGGAATGGGGAACGGGGAAATGTGGAAATGTGAAAATGTGGAAACAGCCAACAGCCAATGTGGAAATGAGGGAATGGGGAAGAGGGAATGGGGAACAGGGAACGGGGAAATGTGGAAATGTGAAAATGTGGAAACAGCCAACAGCCAATGTGGAAATGGGGGAACGGGGAATGGGGAACGGGGAAATGTGCAGACGTCTTTTTTTCGTGAAGGGCGAAGCCCGTTTCCCAGTAGCGCCTTGCCAAGCATGACTTGCCACACCCGTTTCCACAAAAAACTTGGAACAAAAAAATGGTGCTCGGGGGGGGACTCGAACCCCCACGGGTTGCCCCACAAGCACCTCAAGCTTGCGTGTATGCCAATTTCACCACCCGAGCGCGTCCAAAAAGACGATACATAATATGATACAGCAATGCGCCCATTTTTGCAAGTATTTTTTTCTGAGGGCTCACACAGAGACACAGAGGCACAGAGGGGGATGGCGCGATGGAACACGGGAAGCTGACGCACAACGAGGTTGACTCACACAGAGACACAGAGGCACAGAGGGGGATGGCGCGATGGAACACAGGAAGCTGACGCGCGACGAGGTTTGCTCACACAGAGGCACAGAGACACAGAGTTTTTGATGATTGGCGCCACCGCGCCGAGGCAGGGAAGCTGCCGAGGATGCGCACGCGCATTCTGCGCCTTGTCTGTCGCCACATCGAAACAAGCTTCAAGCGTCGACACACTCGTCGCACGGCTGGTGGCCGTCTCTCGGCAGATTGGGAAGGCCGCTTCGCGGCATAGGAAAAACTGTATAGCTCACACAGAGGCACAGAGGGGGATGGCGATGGAACACGGGGAGCTGACGCACGACGAGGTTGACTCACACAGAGACACAGAGGCACAGAGGGGGATGACGATGGAACACGGGAAGCTGACGTGCGACGAGGTTTTCTCACACAGAGACACAGAGGCACAGAGGGGGATGGCGATGGAACACGGGGAGCTGACGCACAACGAGGTTGACTCACACAGAGACACAGAGGCACAGAGGGGGATGGCGATGGAACACGGGGAGCTGACGCGTGACGAGGTTGACTCACACAGAGACACAGAGGCACAGAGGGCGCTACCGCGCCGAAGTTGGGAAACTGGTGCGCCGCCTCTCTGCGCGAGCCATAGGCATTGATTCTGACGCATTGGTGCAAGCACCATGCGTCCGCATCCATGCCGTGCGGCTTCGCCACGGCGCACCAGATTGGGAACCGCCTCCGGCGGATTGGAAATTCTTGGAAAGTCTCCAAACATCTAAACTTCGCCCGAAGGGCTCAAACTTCCAAGGTGCGAAGCGCCAAACTTCCTTCTCTCATTTATCTCCGTCGCCACTGGAGCATCGTCATGCCGGTGCGGCGTTTGAAGAAGGACATGAAGTGCGGCGGCGAGACGAAGCCGCAGCGCTCCGGAATCTCGCATACGGGAACATCGGTGTCGGCCAGAAGGCTTTTTGCCAAGTCGAGCCGCGCCTCAGCGAGGTCGTTCTGAATGGTGCGGCCGAAGACGGTTTTGTAGCTGAGCTGCAGAAGACGCGGCGAGCAGCCGAGTATTTCAGCCAGGCGGGCCGTTCCCAGCGGCTCCCCGGCGTGGGCGCGCAGGTATTGCCTTGCGCGGACGGCACGGTTGGCGCTGCCGTGCATGTCGGTGGTTGACATCCTCTGTTCGACGCCCTTCACGCCGAAGGTCTCCTCCGCAGCGCATTTCTTGCCGTCCATCAGGCGCAGGAGCGTTTCGACTGCACGCTGGCCACAGCCCTCGAAGTCGGGTTCCACCGATGTGAGGGTAGGCGACGTGTGGTCGCAAATCCAGGCCTCGTTGTCGGCGCTCACGACCTGTATCTGCTCGGGCACGGCAATGCCGGTGGCGCGGCAGATGCCCAAGACACGCATGGCGCGCTGGTCGTAAGCGGCAAAGAGCCCGCATGGCTTGGGAAGGGCGCTGAGCCATTCGGCCAGCGCGGCTGATTCGGCATCGTCGCCTTCGATGTCTCCGGATGGCAGATACACATGGGTCGCGAAGTTGTGCCTTGCCAGCGCGGCGACGAAGGCGTTGCGGCGGTCAACATCCCATTCCGGGGTGCTGGATCCAACGCGAGTCCCGACATATCCGAACTCCTTGAGGTCATGGCGGACGAGAAGCGCGGCTGCTGCTTCGGCCACGGCCGCGTTGTCGCATAGTATCGCGGCAGAGCGCTGCCGCCCCTTGAGGCGAGTTGCCACGCGCATGACACTGGCGAAGACGACAGGACAGCGCGGGTTTGCGGCGAGGACGCGGTGGAGTTCCGACCGGTCGGTTCCGAGAAGTGACACAATTCCATCCACGCCTTTAGACGCCGCGTATTCGGCATCGGCGTTTTCCGGGTGGCCTCCGACAATGCGCAGGTCGATGTCGGGGCGCGGCGAAACAAAGCGGACGACGCCCGTTGCGACGGCCTTGGCCGAGGTGTAGGCGAAGTTGGCAAGTAGCAGGACACGCCGGCGGTGCGAGATTTGTCTTTTGTTCATTTGAAGCCATTCTACATGGTTTTACGATATTTCGCAATAAGTGAATAAATAATGCGCTAAAACTAAACATATTTTAGTGGGGCTTTGATACAATTATTGGCGTATCGTGGCATCGTGCCATGGGCAATCCACACAAAATTAACAAAAGGAAAAGCACATGAATAGCAATCCATCCAGCAAGTTCGTCAGCAGCATCGCCGCAACAGTGGCGGCCGCCGCAATGGCCGCAGCTCTTCCGCCGGCCGCCCGCGCGGGCATCGTCACCACGCTCCCCGCCCCCGATGCGGAGGGGTGGTACGAGTTCGGCGATTCCGGCTGGTCGGTGTCGTCCACGCTGTCGAGCCGCAACACTTCAACGGACATCAATAACATGGTCTATCCCAAGTGGGGCGAAATGGAGATCCCAGCAAACGCGAAGATCCGCCTTGTCGGCGGCATCGTGATGGACGCCGGACTCCCCGCAGACGCGACCATCGACATGTCGGGAGCGAAAAACGTCATCATGATTGACCAAGGCGCATTCGGCTCGCGCACGATCACCGTTCCTTCCGGCTGCCGCTTCAAGCCGTCCTTCAATCCGGTCACAGAATCTGGCGGCGTCCTCTCGCAGTCAGGCAGCATGACTTCCGCAACGGTGACGAACGATGTCGTGATGAACGGCACGCTCATCATCGCCGACTTTGGAGGCACGTGGAGGCAAACCTACGCTGGCACATTTTCGGGAACGGGCATGATTCACGTGGGCAAGGAATGGGGCGGAAGCGTGGCCTTCAGGGGCCCCGACTTCGCCTTTGCCGGCACGACTGACATCGGCTGGACTGGCATTGGCGCATCAGCATCCATAAGAA
>JAEEGL015087642.1_pt1 | contig 110123 bp, 90 predicted proteins | sample 9134231 | NCBI WGS metagenome assembly JAEEGL01 (sample SAMN16246548, study PRJNA631951) | gut metagenome | biome: gut microbiome; feature: rumen; material: fiber-attached | host: Bos | place: Iran: Karaj | collected 2018-10
GACTTTCCCACACGTCGAGCGCCTTTAACCAACAGGGCTGTCTTTCCGTTCTCTTCCCTTTTCCATTCCTGTAATTTACTGTATATCTTACGTTTGAATATTTTGAACTCTTCCATATTTTCAGTAATTTAACGCTGCAAAAATACGCATTATTTCCAAATCCTCATAATTTATTTCTGCCAAATATTCCAAAATCTCACAATTTATTACTGCCAAATATTCCAAATCCTCACTTTTTTACTCTTCTTTTGTACCAGCTCCAAGCTCGTTTGAACATTATTGACTCGCGACGGAATTCGACGTATTCAAATGTTTCACGCCTCCGCAAAATTTTTCTTCTTCCGTCAATATTCTCCCTAAAATATTTATCCTCTTTGAGATAAGATATTCACCATACATCTTCCGTCTGTCATTCGGCGATTTCCTCGGACTGGCCTGCGGCGACAAAGTGTCCTATGCGCCTTTCGTTATATATAATTTACAACTTGTAATGAAAACAAAAACAAAAGTTTATATATTTGCCATGTTATAATAGATAACCGATAATCTATCTATTTGACTGAACACAAATTATTTATAAAACAAAAACCTATGACAACAAAAACAGGATTTATCCCGTCTCACGGCAACTACACCGAATTACTCTCTTTCAAGAAATCGCTCATCGTCTATTCCGGCACGGTGCTTTTCTGCGAGCGCTTCCTGAACAAGCGCGACCGCACCGTTGACCAGATGGTGCAAGCGGCGCGTTCCGGCAAACAGAACATCATTGAGGGCTCAATGGCCTCGGCCACGTCCAAAGAAACCGAAATCAAACTGACCAACGTGGCAAGGGCCAGTCAAGAAGAGTTGCTGGAAGATTACAAGGACTACATCCGCAACAACCGGGGTGTTATTTGGGAAAAAGATAGCAAAGAGGCCTTGTTCGTCAGGCGGTTGGCTTACCGGAAGGACGAGTCGTTTGAAACCTACCGCGAGTTTTTGGAAACGCGGGACGGCATCGTCTGCGCCAACATTATGATTTGTCTGGTGAACCAGTGCAACTATCTTTTAGACAGGCAAATCAAGCGCTTGGAACAGGATTTTGTCAAATTTGGCGGTCTGCGTGAGAGGATGAGCCAGGCAAGGAGGAATTATCGGAAATATTAGAGGTAAGAGGAGGGTGGCCTATAGGTCCTATGGGTCTTATAAGTCTTATAGGACCTATAGGACAAATAAAGCAAGATTTTACGATAACTCACTCTGCTGTGGCTTTACGGGCTTGCGGTTTCCAATGAGTGGTGACATGTTTCAGCACCTACAGAAATTGCACGGTGCGCCCTTTGTCTCTCATTCACTCATAATCAAACCATCATATACACAATCTTTCCACAAGCACTTTGCCCAAGTTGCCCGAAGGAAGCGGAGGGGTAGAGTACACATTGTCCTTGTTGTGTTCTATAGCCAGTTTATGTAATATCGTTCTGTATATCTGATATGCGTTACCTATCGTGTTGTCTGCATTGTAACTATAAGACCCATTTGGGTACAATTCTGGAAACAACAGGAAGTATATAACCTTCAGATGCTTTTCAATCTCATTTCGTAAACGACAATATGTTTGTATATCCCCCTGGGATCTAACATCAAGTCGCTCTTGTAAAGCCGTATCGTATGTCAAATTCAGTTGTCCGGCATAACGTCTTGACCAAGCCTCAAGGCACTTGGCTATGATTAATAGCTGCTGTTCATTGCAATACAAGCAATAAGTCGGATTATCCATATCTTTTTTCATAGTATTTGTTTTTTTCAACACATATTCACTCCAACCTTCTCAATCGGCACCCATTCCGCATTATCTATGATAGCCTGTTTTATCTCCCTCGTCCATAGAGAATTATCGTCATCGCATATTTCATCAAGGGGCAATCTAATGACCGAACCTTCCTTGTGATGGTTGAGATAGTCGTGGAACGTATATGGCCGTATGGCCACATAGTCTCTTTCTTCCAAAATATCTAGAATTCTTTGCGCATCACCCACCCGAAGCGGTGCTCCAGCTTTGTAAAGCGCCACGGCAATATCAAGCAGTTCTTCCACGTATGCAGAGTAACTTGTTGAAGCATAAATGGACCAGCCTTTCTCTTCAGGTATATAATACCCATAAATATTAACTCTTGAAAACCCAAGTTCGCCATAGTGATCGTATGCGAATTTTTTGAACGTTTCTTCATTTTCCAAATCCATACCATCTTCCAAATAATTGAACTTGTGATCTTTATAGAATTCAATGTCCGATTTTTTTTCATCATGTTCCTCTTGAGAAAATTCCTCGTGTGCTATACGGTAAAAATGACAGTATTTCCCGATATTCATGTTTTCCCATAGTGGGATACTTTTGTCAAGTGATTTCTTCAGCACCACAATTGATGCATCCTTGTCTTTTGGCTCAATTTTGAAGATCGGTGATATTTCATAGAGCTTTTTCCGTTTGATGCGACCTCTTCTATAAATATACGGCAGATGTTCGGCTACATAACGGTTATAATTGTCCGGATTGTTTAAAATGCGATTTATCAGTTTGTTAACAGCAAAATAAAATCGTTTCAAAAATTGGGAGATATTGTATCGGCGGCAGCATCCCCTGTCCTTGCTCACCATTTCGCAATAGAATCCGCGACCGTTGATAATGCGCAAGGAATGGAAGCTCTTGTAGGTGCTGGAACAAATCTCATACCACTGTGACGTTTCTCGCCTGTTTCCCGGAACCTCTATCCAGAAATATCGCAATTCATCATCTCCCATTACCTGAAGTCGGTTTATCTCGTATTGAATTAACAGCAGCCATTCCAGAGACTCCCCTTCAACAAGAATGGCATCATGACCACCCAGTTCTATGGATATGAAATTATCACTTTTCAAATTCCCGAATCTTTTCATGTTTTTCAATTTATTATTACTCAGCAAAAATACTACGAGAAAATCTGTTCCAAAAATTTTGGAAAGCCTTTCCAAAATTTGGATTCAAGCAATAATTGTTATATCTTTGCGGCATGAAAGCAACAGTAGTATAGAAGGTGCTTTTTTCTTCTATACAATTTTTAAGTAATGTATTTTATATTTATGAAAACAATAACATCATCAGAACATTTTGAAAACGAAGAGATTAGTCTATTCGGAATAGAGGCTTTAATTGCCATAGATATGGTGTCATACAAATTGGACCCTCCTGCAAACGATTGGTGCGCGGAGGAATCTGGCATGGAGTATGGAAGTGAGGAATACAAGGATAGACGGGAAGCGGAGGAGCTTCTGGAAATTGTGCGACAGACTTCGGAACGGTTGCGCGAGATAGGAGTGCCTGAAGAACAGATACGAGCTTGCTGCGACGGAAGAGACGGAAAACACCCATTGGAACGGATACATATCACCGAATGGTATCGGATTCTGCTGCCTGACCGCGACAACTTGGAGGTGAAGATGCGTCCATTGGCCAAAACCCTTTTCATTCTCTTCTTGCGCCATCCCGAAGGGATTTCATTCAAATCCTTATCCGATTATAGAAGCGAACTATATAGGATTTACGGTCGCATTTCCGGGCGCTCCGATTTGGAGGCCATGTCCCGCAGTCTTGAAAAACTGATGGATCCTTGCAATAATGCGGTTAATGTGAGCAGGTCAAGAGTGTCCGAAGCCCTTGGACGGTATTTTGAACATGGCCGGCTTGGCCAATATGTCATTGCCGGACAAGCGGGCGAACCCAAGCACATTGCCCTCGACCGGTCGTATGTGTCTTGGGATGGGTAAATCTATCCCAATATCTGCGCCGTGTGCGCCTTGGCGTTCACCTTCCCGATGGCATCGATGATAACGCCTTGCTCGTCAATGACATAGGTTGTACGCAGTGTGCCTTCGGTCACCTTGCCGTACATCTTCTTTTCGCCCCAGGCCTCGTAGGCCTTCAATATGGTGAGGTCGGTGTCGGCGATGAGGTGGAAGGGCAGCTCGTATTTGGCGATGAACCGCTGGTGCGAGGCGGCGGAGTCGCGGCTCACGCCCAACACCTCGTAACCCATGGCGAGAAACCGCTGGTAGTTGTCGCGCAAGTCACAGGCCTCGGTGGTGCAGCCCGGCGTGCTGTCTTTGGGGTAGAAGTAGAGCACGAGCTTCTTGCCGGCGAAGTCGCTCAGTTTCACAGTGTTTCCATTCTCGTCAACGCCCTCGAAATAGGGGGCTTTTGTTCCGATTTGCAGCATATTATTGGTGTTTTTTGTTGAAAAGGCAAAGGTAGTGTTTTTTCAAATATCCGCATTTAATCAGGATATCGGATTATTTTGTAGTTTTGCATTTTTAACAAACGAATAATGGAAAAAGAACGCAGCATCGACCGATTGGCACGCTATATCATCATCTTGGGCACGCTCGCCATAGCCGCCGTGCTATGCTATTTCTTCAGCAGCGTGCTGGCCTACATCCTCCTGGCTTTTGTCGTGTCACTGATAGGACAACCTGTCTTTAAATTGCTCAAGAAAATCAAAATCAAAGGAAAATCGGCCCCAGACGCCCTGCTGGCCGTTATCACCCTCATCATTATCTTCGCCTTGCTGTTCCTCTTAATCCTGCAGGTGATTCCCGTCGTTTCCGGCATCTTACGGGATGCCTCTCTGATGAATACGCAGGAAACGATGGATGCACACAACTTGATCAACCAGGCCAATGATTGGATAATCAGGGTCATACCTTGGGTGGGCGAGGATTTTGACGGTGTGCAGATGCTGATCCAGAAACTCTCGGAAGTGTTGGATTTGTCGGACATACCCGCCATCTTGGGTTCAGTGGCTTCTGCGGTGGCCGGTCTTGCGGTCGGACTTTTCTCTGTGCTTTTCATCTCGTTCTTCTTCACTAAAGATGAGACTCTTTTCGGGAGGATAATCGGTTCTTTGGCACCTGATACCATAGAAGAAAAGGTGAAAAAGACCATTTTGGACATTGAACGGCTTCTTTCCCGCTATTTTGTGGGACTGATCATGGAGATTTTCGGCGTAGTGGTGCTCGACTGCCTCGGCCTCTGGCTCATCGCCCGCATCGGTTTCAACTACGCCCTCGGCATCGCTTTCATCGCCGGCCTGCTGAATATCATCCCATATGTGGGACCGCTGATCGGAGAAGCCATCGGCGTGGTGCTCTGCCTCATCCTGAAATACGGCGCAGGCATCGGGTTAAATGTGAATATTTGGGTCTTCGCCCTCATCGTACTGGCTATCATGCTGGCCGTGCAGTTAATAGACAATTTTATCTACCAACCACTTATCTATTCCACCAGCATCAAGGCACACCCGCTGGAAATTTTCATCGTGCTGCTCATTGCCGGTCACATCGGTGGCGTGGTGGGCATGCTCATCGCCATCCCCTCTTATACGGTTATCCGCGTCATTGCCAGCCGCTTCTTCTACGATTTCAAAATCGTGAAACGACTGATTCCCGATGTGGAGAACGAAAATACGGATTCGTTGGTGTAATCCTTATAAAAACCGCCTGTTATGACCGCATTTGATTTTTGGAATATACTTTTATCCCTCCCGAAGACTCTGCGCTTCAACCTTCACTATTTTCCGCTGAAAATCGCTTTGAAACTGCCTGTTTTCGTGTCACATCGCACTTTTCTTCGCGAATTGCACGGCAAAATCATGCTGCCTGAAAAGGTGAACACGGCCATGATCAAAATCGGATTCGGCGATGTGGGCCATTATGACCGCAAACGCTCCCGCAGCATCTGGCAGGTGAGCGGAACCGTCGCTTTTGGAGGCAAAGCCAGCATCGGACACGGTTCCAAACTCTCTGTGAGAGGCAATCTTACGCTCGGTGCAGATTTCAACATGACCGCTGAAAGCACCATTGTCTGCGCACACCAAATTTCTTTCGGGAATGACTGCCTGCTGAGTTGGGACATCCTCATCATGGACACCGATGAGCACCCCATCATCAACCAAGACGGCATACGCACTAATCCTGACAAACCCATCCTCGTGGGCAACCATGTATGGATCGGATGCAAATGCACACTGCTGAAAGGCACAGAAATACCTAACAATACTGTTGTGGCGGCCGGAACACTATTGACCTCTGCATTCTCCGGCGAAAACCAAGTCATCGGCGGCAATCCCCCCGCCGTTTTAAAGAGTGATGTCCGCTGGGAACACTAACCTCAACATTAGGGATTTTTTCCAGCTGTATAATCAACCTGTTTTTCGCAAAAATACTTTTTTTATTTTTGCACCTTCTTTTAATAACAGGCAATAAATCTACAACTTCTTATAAATTAGAATTTTAAAACAAAACTAGTATGAAAAGAAACTGTATTATCATTCTGTTTGTCGCATTTTTTGCAGGCATATTGTTTGAAGCAAACGCACAAGCCCCTTATAAACACAGCATTGGAGCAACTCTTGGCACCACACAGGCCGTGTCATACAAGACATTTCCTCTGAACCACTTCGCCATCCAACTGGATTTGGGCACCAAGTATTGTTATGTTTATGGCACCCATACTTGGTCTTTTGAACTTGCCCCGAATTTCATGTACGAAGGCCGTCTCACGAAAGGCCTGTACGGCTTTGTAGGTGCTGGTGGAAGCATCGGCTACAACTGGCAACCTTATTCATATATTTTCTACGGATATCACACGAGCTATCACAACGGGAAAGGTGGTGTAAACGGTTTCTTCGGAATGGAATACAAGTTCAACATCCCACTTACACTACAGTTCGATTTCCGACCTGGATACCGTTGCGTGTTTAACCGTTATTTTGCCGACCATATTTTCGATTGGGGATTGAATTTTGGCGTACGATATACCTTCTAATATATATAATCCGTTATTTTCCTGTTTTTTTCCTACCTTTGCATTTCAAAAATCACACAAGATGAAACATAAAATCAACCTTTTGTGCATCGCTTTCATGATGCTTGTTTTGGGTGCCCGCGCCGATGAGGGTATGTGGCTCCCCTATTCTATTAACGGACAGAATCTGGCTGATATGCAGCGACTTGGCTGCAAGCTCACCGCCGAGCAGATTTTCAGCTTCAACCAACCCAGTTTGAAAGATGCCATCGTGCAATTCGGTGGCGGGTGCACCGGAGAACTGATCTCGCCCGAAGGCCTGCTGCTCACCAACCACCACTGCGGCCTCTCTTATGTGCAGGCCCACGCTTCCGTGGAACACGACTACCTGCAAGACGGCTTCTGGGCACGCAGCAAGGATCAAGAACTGCCCAACGAAGGTCTTTCCGTATCCTTCCTCACTTATATTGAGGATGTTACGGAAGCGGTATTGAAAGGTGTCACCGACAACATGTCAGAAAGTGACCGCGCCAAAAAGATTGAGGAAAATTGCAAAGCCCTGGAAAAAGAACGCAAGGGCAACCGGAATGTAGGGGTGGAAATCGTTCCCTTCTACCACGGCAACCAATACATCCTGTTTGTTTATGATGTGTACAAAGATGTGCGTCTGGTGGCTTGTCCGCCTTGGGGCATCGGCAAGTTCGGCGCCGACACCGACAACTGGACCTGGCCACGCCACAAGGGCGACTTCTGCATCTTCCGCGTTTATACCGCCCCCGATGGCTCCCCCGCTGAATACAGCAAGGACAACATTCCGATGAAATCAAAACACTATCTGCCAATTTCCTTAAAAGGCGTTCAACCAGGTGATTACACCATGATTCTCGGTTACCCTGGCAGCACCGACCGCTACTCCTACTCCGGCGCCGTGAAGAATGTCATCGAATTGGAAGGCCCCGCCATTGTGGACTGCCGCACCACCAAACTGGAACAGTACCGCAAGCACATGGACGCCGACCCCGCCGTCTTCATCCAATACGCCTCCAAACAAGCCAGCGTGAGCAACTACTGGAAATACTATATTGGCCAAGTGAAGCAACTCCAACGCAACAAGGTGGTGGAAAAACGCATGGATCAGGAGAAGGCGTTCCGTCAGTGGGCCGAGCAGGATAAGGGCCGTTCCACTAAATACAAAGGCATCTTCGATGAGATGGACAACTACTGGAACAATCAGAACAAATACACCAAAGCCCTCATTTATCACCGCGAGGCGGGCTGGCGTGGCGGCGAGGCCGTGACTTTCGCCTTGAGATTCAGAGCAATAAATAACGCCATCGAGTCAAAGGCGGCTCCCAAAGAAAACATAATCGCCTATGTGAAGAAAATGAAACCCGATTTTGAGGATTTCTTCAAAGATTATAACAAGGCTTTGGACCGTGATGTCACTATCGCCCTGCTGAACCTATTCTATAAAGATGTGAATCACAATCAGTTGCCCGCCACTATCCGTAAAGTGGGCGACAAGAACGGTGGGGATTTCACCGCATTTGTCGATAACGCATTCGCCAAATCCATTTTGGTGGATCGCGACAAATTGTATGCTTGGATAGAGAATCCCAAATCACTCTCAAAAGATCCCATTTATGCCTTGATGTACAGCATTTTGGAATCGTATTGGGATTTGGGTGAAAAGGCAGACGAGGTGAACTGCAAACGCGCTGACCGCCTCTACATGCAAGGTCTTATGGAGATGCAGAAAGACCGCAATTTCTATCCCGACGCCAATTTCACCATGCGCCTTACTTACGGTAGCGTACAAGATTGCAAACCGTCGGATGCCATCACCTACAACTATGTAACCACATTGGATGGTGTAATGGCCAAGTACAAACCCGGCAATTGGGAGTTTGATGTTCCGAAAGACCTCATCAGACTTTGGGAAAATCACGACTACGGCCGCTATGCTGACGAAAACGGCAATTTGGTGGTCAACTTCATCACGACCAACGATATCACGGGCGGCAACTCCGGCAGTCCCGTCATCGATGCCAACGGCAACCTCATCGGTCTGGCCTTCGACGGCAACTGGGAAGCCATGAGCGGCGACATCGCCTTCGAGAATGAGGTACAACGCACCATCTGCATGGACATGCGCTACCTGCTCTTCATCATCGACAAGATGGCCAATGCCCAGAACCTGATGCAAGAACTGACCATTGTGAAATAATCCCAATAGAGAAAAACACTATTTTTGCGCCTTCAAAAAAAAAAAATATGACTTCTAACGAAATTCGAGCCGCATTTTTAAAATTCTTTGAGTCTAAAAATCATACAATCGTTCCCTCTGCCCCGATGGTCATCAAAAACGACCCAACTTTGATGTTTACCAATGCGGGTATGAACCAGTTCAAGGACATCTTTCTGGGCAATAACCAGCCGGAACACCGCCGTGTGGCCGACTCCCAAAAGTGCCTCCGTGTATCAGGCAAACACAATGACCTGGAGGAGGTGGGACGCGACACCTATCACCATACCATGTTCGAAATGCTCGGAAACTGGTCGTTTGGTGACTATTTCAAGAAGGAAGCGATTGACTATGCTTGGGAGTTTCTGACCGAAGTCATGAAATTGGACAAAGACCGCCTCTATGCCACAGTTTTTCAAGGCGACGAGAAGGATGGAACCGATTTTGACCAAGAGGCATACGATTTCTGGAAAACCTATTTGCCTGAAGATCGCATCCTGAAAGGCAACAAAAAGGACAACTTCTGGGAGATGGGCGAAACGGGGCCCTGCGGTCCGTGCTCCGAAATCCATATCGACCTGCGTGATGACGACGAGCGCGCCAAACTGCCGGGACAGGAACTGGTGAACAAAGACAATCCACTGGTGATTGAGATTTGGAACCTCGTGTTCATGCAGTACAACCGCATTGCCTCCGGAGAACTTAAATTACTGGCTAACAAGCATGTGGATACCGGCATGGGATTCGAGCGCCTTTGCATGGCTGTTCAAAACAAGAAATCCAACTACGACACCGATGTCTTCCAACCCATCATTCAAAAAATTGCGCAACTCGCACAGGTGAACTATGGGGACAAGAGAGATGTGGATATTGCGCTGCGCGTGGTGGCCGACCACTTGCGCGCCATCACCTTTGCCATTGCCGACGGACAATTGCCCTCCAACACCGGTGCCGGTTATGTAATCCGCCGCATTCTCCGTCGCGCCATCCGCTACGGCTTCACATTCCTGAACTTCAAGGAACCCTTCATGCACACACTTGTGCGCGACCTCGTGGCCCAAATGGGACACCAATTCCCTGAAATCCAGAAACAGCAGACGCTGATTGAACGCATTATCCTCGAAGAGGAACAGTCTTTCCTAAAAACTCTGGCTAAGGGTATTGCCCGTTTTGACGAATATGTGGTGAAAAATGCGGAAAAAGGCGTGATTGACGGCGATTTCGCCTTTGAACTCTTTGACACTTACGGTTTCCCCATTGACTTGACACAACTTTTGGCTTCGGAGAAAAACCTCACCGTTGATATGGATGGTTTTCACCGCGGCTTGCAACAGCAGAAGGAACGCTCACGCGCCGCTGCCGCCGTCGCCACCGACGACTGGGTGGAACTGATACATCAGGACACGCCTACCCAATTTTTAGGTTACCACAACACCGAATGCGACTGTAAAATAGTGAAATTCAGAAAGGTAACAGCTAAAAACAAAACCTCCTACCAGATTGTGTTGGATCAAACGCCATTTTACGCCGAATCGGGCGGACAGGTGGGAGATACGGGTGTTTTGGAAAGTGTGAATGAAAAGATTGTCATTTTCAACACAACAAAAGAGAACAATCTGACCATTCATCATGCCGCTTCGGTGCCTGAAAATCCAACAGCCGATTTTACCGCCCGCATTGACACAGAAAAACGCCAAATGACGGCCAACAACCACTCTGCCACACACTTGCTCGACCACGCCCTGCGCACAGTTCTCGGCACACATGTGGAACAGAAAGGTTCCATGGTGGCCTCCGACCGCCTTCGTTTCGATTTCTCCCACTTCTCCAAAATGACAGATGAGGAAATCATCAAGACGGAAAAAATGGTCAACGACTTGATTCGTCAGAACCTTCCGTTGCAAGAACATGTGGACATGCCGATTGAAGAGGCCCGCGCCAAAGGCGCTATCGCTTTGTTTGGCGAGAAATACGGCAATTTGGTGCGCGTCATCCAATTCGGCAATGCCATCGAACTTTGCGGCGGCACGCATACATCCGCAACCGGCAATATCGGTTTCTTCAAAATCGTGTCCGAAGGCGCCGTGGCCGCCGGTGTGCGCCGTATTGAAGCCGTGACCGGAACAGCAGCAGAAGAGATTGTCTATGGCCAGCAGAACCTCATCAAGAACATGAAAGAGATGCTGGGTTCCAACAATATCGAACAAGCCATCCAAAAACTCAACGACGACAATGCCGCTTACCGCAAGAAAATCGAAGAGTTTGAAAAACAGCAAGTGGTGAATTTCTGCAAGGAATTGGAACAAGAGACACAGGATATTAATGGCGTGCAGGTGCTCTCCAAAATCACCGGTTTCGGACCCGATATTCTGCGCAACGCCGCCTTCCAACTGCGAAATGCCGCTAACCGCATTGTGGTGTTAGGCAGCGTATTCGACAACAAACCGAATTTGGTGGTAGCCATTTCCGACGACCTGCTTGGCAGATTTGAAGCGCCAAAGATTGTGCGTGCCGTAGGCAAACTCATCCAAGGCGGCGGCGGTGGACAACCTTCCCTCTCCACAGCCGGCGGAAAGAATCCCGACGGACTCCCCGACGCCATGGCTGAAGTGCTGAAACTGATTGCTGAAAACTAATCGTAAAAACTGAAATTCAGTTCTTTCATCAACTCCTTGGTGCGATCTGTAACAATGGGGGCCAGCAAGAAACGCACGATTTCTTCCTGCTCCTCATTCGAAAATGGATAGTGGGCAATATTGTTTACGACAAACATTGCATACAAATGGCTGCTTACATCTTCCTTGAACTGGTAGTGATTGATGCCTTTTTGTATGATCTCCCCCAAAATAGAAACTAATGGACATTCTGAAGACAATAAAAGACCGCTCTGCTGCACATATTGATATAGGTGCTTTTCCTTGCTTCGGATAAAGTGTATCTCATACCCGAACTGCAACAATTCTTCCACAGCATGGTTGCACTGCATCGTTTTTTCATGAAAACGCTCCCGGATATTGTCAAACCAGAATTTAACGACCATCCAAACCGAGTTTTCCTTGCTCTTATAACGGTTGAAAAAGGTTTTCCGGCTTATAGACATTCCTTCCACAATCTCATCCGTGCTGTGGTTGAACCCATTCTTTTTATAATATTGGTATAAATCCTCTATTTTTTTATCAACTTTCGGCATAATGGATTTTCTTTACTCGGTTAAAAAAGAACGAATCTTGTTATCATTTAATCCCCTGATATCCATTGCTTCAACAGGTTTGCCGTCTTTTACAAGCACATAGGTTGGAAATTGGCCTGAAACCAACTGTATAGCTTCAATCGGACTTATTTTGGCATAGCGGAAATGTGTCGCATCCGTCTCTTCCTTGAAGTTTTTAATCGATTCGTCTCCTCCCCAAATGAGGAAAACCACCTTATTGGTATCCAATTGGTTGTTCTCCACCATAGTGTTAATCTTTTTCGCACTCAGTTTGCAATACTTGCACCCTGAAGCCAAATATCCCAGCACATAGTTGCCCTCTTGGATATTAAGAGATTGAGCGATAGAATCTTGCATGAACTGTTCGAATGATTTTTCATTTACATTGTTATCCGACTTTTTGAAAAGATTGTAGGCCGCATCCGTAGGGAAAAGAATAAAAGGCACACCCAACGCCAATATCGCAAGAACAATGCCTACCGCCTTTTTCCCTTTGAATTGGTAATCCCCTTCTTTTCGTATAAAAAACAGTAAAACAATGGTAATCAGATTTTTGATGATGGAATATGCGGGATTGAGTTCCACAAGATCACCCATGCAGTGACAATTGCTGTCCTGACGGAAAATAGCCACATATACCAAAAAGAATGTGAAACCGACCAACATCAACAGAGTAAGCCACCATGTGGGCTTATAGAGGATTTTGGCAATCAGAAACGCACCCACCAGCAACTCGGCTGCAATGACCAGACGGGCAATAATGGCACACAAGTTGAAACTGAAAATATTGAAACTGTAAATGTATATTTCAAAACTGTCCAAAGAAAGCAGTTTCAATATGGCTGTAGTGATAAAAAAAGCGCCAATCAGAATTCGGAGGATGAATTTCACTACGATGGCGGCGGAAATATTGTGTTCTTTCATTATGATATATTTAAAAAATGCAAAAATACTATTTTATTCGTTGAGAATGCCTTTCGGGATGGCAGACAGCAGCTTTTGCGTGTACTCTGTCTGCGGGCGGTCGCAGATGTCATCCGCATCACCCATCTCCACGATGCGGCCGTTTTGCATCACCACAATTCTGTCCGACATGAAACGAACGACAGAAAGATCATGGGAGATGAAAATATAGGTGAAATGATACTCTTCTTTCAGTTCGTTGAGCAGATTCAGCACCTGGGCTTGCACCGACACATCCAAAGCGGACACGGACTCATCGCAAATGATGAATCTCGGATTCACCGCCAAGGCACGCGCGATGGATATGCGCTGGCGCTGACCGCCGGAGAATTCGTGCGGATAACGGTAAAAGTGCGATTCGTCCAAATTCACACGCTCCAACAGGGCTACCGCCTTCCGTTTCCGCTCCTTGTCATTGCTCCCGATATTGTGCACACGCATAGGTTCCATCAATGCGTCACCAATTGTAAGTCGTTGGTTTAAAGAAGAATATGGGTCTTGTAGAATAATCTGCAAATCCTTGCGCATCTGACGCATCTGCGACATGGACAACAACATCAGATTGGTGCCCTTGTAATACACTTCGCCCGAAGTGGGTTCAATCAACCGGATCATGCTTCGCCCCAAAGTGGTTTTCCCGCACCCTGACTCGCCTACCAAACCTAGTGTTTCTCCTTCGTAAACCTCCAGATTGATATCCTGTAACGCATTCACATACTGTCTTTTCTCAAACAATTTGCGTTTGCGTACCGGATATTGTTTGCTGAGATGCTGAACCGTGATAATCGGCTTTTCAGCGTATAATGTTTGATGAAACTGTTTACGCTCTTCAGGGGTTACCATAAGATCCCCCACCATCTGGGACATGTTTACCGTTTGGTTCCGCATGAAATCATCCACCGTAGGCAACTTCTTCAGGCGGGTTTTCATAGAGGGTCTGCACGCCAGAAGGCCTTGTGTGTAAGGGTGTTGCGGATTCAGGAAAATTTGGCGGATATCGCCGTGCTCCACCACTTTCCCCTTATACAAAACCAGCACTTGGTCGGCAATTTCAGCTACCACGCCTAAATCGTGCGTGATGAAAAGCACACTCATGCCATGCTTGCGCTGCAGTTTCCTGATCAGTTCCAGAATGCCTTTCTGCACTGTGACATCCAAGGCAGTGGTGGGTTCGTCGGCAATCAGCAGGTCGGGCTGGCAACTCATAGCCATGGCAATCATCACACGCTGCTTCTGTCCGCCTGACAATTCGTGCGGATAAGAATTGAAGATCTGCTCCGGACGCGGCAGCATCACCTCCTTAAACAACTCTATCACATGCTGTTTCGCCGCTTCTTTGGTTTGGGTTGTGTGCAGCAGAATCTGCTCTGTAATCTGCTCACCACAACGGATGACCGGATTCAGTGAGGTCATCGGCTCCTGAAAAATCATGCCGATTTTGTTTCCACGCAAATGACGCATGGTCTTCTCCGGACAATTCACCAGGTTAATGGGTTTTTCAGCTTCAGGGTTGTCATAAAAGAGAATCTCACCTTGCGGATAACGGGCAATTTCGGGATTAAGCAACTGCATAACCGACAGAGCGGTAACGGATTTGCCCGACCCAGACTCTCCTACAATACCCAATGTTTCGCCTTTCCCAAGGCAAAAACTGACCTCGTGCAAGATGGATTTCCAGTTGCCATCCTGCTTGAGATCCAAGGATAAACCCGATATTTCCAATAGATTCTCCATTTTAGGCGGCAAAGATACACCTTTTTCGTATCTTTGCCGCCTAATTCAGCAACAATAATGCGATACTTTATTCACTTGGCTTATAACGGGACCGCCTACTTCGGTTGGCAAATCCAACCCGAGCACCCTTCGGTGCAAGAGACACTGGAAAAGTGCCTGTCGCTGCTGTTGCACCACGACCGCATTGCCATAACGGGTTGCGGCCGCACCGACACTGGTGTCCACGCCGCCTCCTTCTACGCCCATTTTGATGTGGAAAATGCCTTTTCTCCCACCGAATGCGAACGGATTAAAAACCAACTCAACAATTTTCTACCCAAAGACATTGTCATTTTCCGTCTTTTTGCCGTAAAAGGCACCGCACACGCTCGTTTTGATGCCGAAAGCCGTACATATCAATATTTTATCGCCACCAAGAAGGACCCTTTCACCTACTCGCAACGCTTCTTCTATCACCGCCATCTGAATCTTGACTTAATGAATCAGGCCGCGGATATACTGAAAAAAAATGAGGATTTCACCAGTTTTTCCAAAGTCCATACGCAAGTCAACAACTTCATTTGTCACATTTCGGAAGCTTTTTGGGAAATGAAAGGCGATGATCTGGTTTTCACCATCACAGCCAACCGCTTTCTGCGCAATATGGTACGCGCCATTGTGGGCACACTGCTTGATGTGGGGTTGGAAAAACTGACCTTGGAGGATTTTCAAAATATCATTGAACAAAAAAACCGGTGCGAAGCAGGCATTTCCGCACCTGCCCACGCACTATTTTTGACAGATGTTCGTTATAACTGGAATGAAATACTACCGGACAATGAAGAAACTGATAGATAAACTGTTTGTTATTCTGCTACTTATCCCTTTGGTATTCGGCGCGCTCTCCTTCTCCGGCTGCCATAGGGGGGGCTATAATGAAGATGCAAAACTTGTCTTTTCTTCGGATACGGTTATGTTTGACACCATCTTCACGACCATCTCCTCCGTCACCCGCAGCTTCACCGTCACCAATCCGAGTCCGGATCCTGTAAAACTGGACATTTATCTCGCTGGCGGCGACCAATCCTATTATAGCATCAATGTGGATGGCGTTGCCGGAAAAGAATTCCATGATGTGGTAATTCCCGCCCACGACAGCATTTTCGTTTTCGTGAAAGTGACCATCAACCCCACCAATCAGAACACGCCTTATCTGGTCACCGATTCGGTGCTGTTTTACAACACACAGCGCAAACAGGCCGTGCAACTGGTGGCTTTTGGGCAGGATGCGCATTTCATCCTGCCTGATCACCTAAATCCCAACATGCCTTATCGAATCGTCGCACACGAGCATGAACATGTGCACTGGACCAACGACAAACCATGGGTAATCTATGGTTGGGCGGTGGTGGATTCGCTGGGCAAACTGACCGTGGATCCCGGCACACAAGTCTATGTCCACCATGGAGGCGGCATCTGGGTGTATCGCTACGGCAATATCCAGGTGAACGGCACTTTCGATGAACCAGTCCTCTTTGCCGGCGACCGGCGCGAATCCTTCTATGCCGACGACTACGAACAGTGGAGCCGTATCCTGATCAATGAGGGAACCGAAGACAACATCATTAATAACGCCATTATCACCAACTCCTCCACAGGCATTGAGGTGTCCGCACTGATGGAATATCTTGGAAACAAGACTGTTATAAACAACTCCATCATCCATAACAACAAATACTACGGGGTGGCCGCCCAAAGCGCCGATGTGGAGATGAACAACTGCCAAATTAGCAACAATGGAAGTTACAGCGTTGTCTTGCAAGTGGGTGATTTCGTATTGAACCATGTCACAATCGCCAATTTTTACTCCCAAGCGGCGCGAAAAGAACAGGCATTCGGACTCAGCAACCACTATACTAAAAACGACACCCGATATATCGGCAACACAAACTTCACTTGCAACAACTCCATTATCTATGGTAGTATCCTTGAGGATGAAATCATCACTTCAGCATTCGAAGGAGTGGATCTGAATTATCATTTCTACAACTGCCTTGTGAAAAAAGAGCAATTGGATGCCCATTATACGAACTGCATGAACTATAAAGATCCTCTATTTGTATCCAATTACGGCCAAAATTATAACTTGAAAGAAGATTCTCCGGCAATTGATGCGGGAAGAACCGGCCTGAACATCAATACGGACATATTAGGCAGATTACGGAACGGAATACCCGATATCGGCGCCTATGAATACTATCCGGCACCAGATGAGAAACGACTTTCCCGTTTCCGTTAAGATCAGTATCCCAAGAGTATCTTCACTCCCAGCAAAATCAGAATAACACCACCAATGATTTCCGCCACATGCGCTTTCACATGCTTGCGCAGGCGACGGGTGAGGTAATACCCGACCAGCGAAGCGCCGAAGGAGACTATTCCGATGAGAAACAAAGCCACCCCAATGCGCACATCCTGCATCATGGAGAAACTGAATCCTACCGCCAACGCGTCAATGCTGGTGGCCACCGACAACAGCAAAACCGTACCGATGCGGGTCATATCCACCTTGGAATCAGACTCATCGTGACGAATACCCTCCACGATCATTTTCACACCAATAAAAGCCAGAATACCAAAGGCGATCCAGTTTGTGAAACGGTCCAGGTATTGGATAACCATCTCACCGCCCAACCAACCCAACAATGGCATAAGCGCTTGGAAAAAACCGAAACAGAAAGCAAAAAACAGGACATTCTTCGGCTTTAAGTTCGGCTGCAGGGCTCCGGCGGAACAACTGACAGCAAAACAGTCCATGGCCAAACTTACCGCCAACAAAAAAAGTGAAAAAAAGCCCATTTTTTTTAGTTTTTATAATTATTTTTGCCCTGCTTGAAAAGAGATGCAAAAGTAATAAAAACTGACACTTACAGATAATAAAACAAACATTTTTGCGTTGTTTAACACTATGTTTTTAGTAATTGACATCGGAAACACCAATCAAAAGGCGGCTTTGTTCGACGACAAGGGATGCCAAATTTCATTCATACAACAGATAACGCTTACTGTCAGCGACTTGCAGACACTGATTGGTCAGCACAATCTTCATTCGGCAATTCTGTCCTCCGTAGGCAATATGGACAGCACTGTACTCAACTGGCTCGAGCACCAGGTTCGTCTGATCCGCTTTTCCTCTAATCTTCCGTTGCCCATCCAAATCCAATACGAGTCCGCCGGCACTCTTGGCACCGACCGCATCGCATGTGCCGTGGCCGCCAATGCGATGTTCCCCAATCAAAATGTACTGTCCATCCAAGCCGGCACCTGCCTGGTTACCGATTTTGTGGATTCAACAAACACCTATCTGGGCGGATCCATCTCACCCGGACTCCAGATGCGCTTCCATGCTTTGCACGAACACACGGCACATCTGCCACTTCTTGAACCTCAAAGAATCGACTCTTTCACGGGAAATTCTACCCAAAACTCCATTTTATCGGGTGTTATCAACGGACTCTCCTGCGAAATAGATGGTTTTATAGGCCATTATCTCACACATTATCCCGACACAGTGACGATTTTAACAGGTGGCGACGCGCCTCTCCTTCAGAATTACATAAAAAATCGTATATTTGCCGCCCCTAATTTAGTACTACAGGGATTGTATAAAATCTTAAGGTATAATACGGATGACCTATCTTAAAAAGTTTTTTCTTTTATTGATAATCCTTTGCGGGTTGTTTTCTTCTCATGCGCAGAATGAGATCAGCAACCCCTATTCCGGTTTTGGCATCGGCATAATCAACAAGTATTCCAATGCCATTCTTGACGGAATGGGTGGTGTTTCTTACGCCATGCAGAATCCGTATTACATCAATTTCCGAAATCCCGCGTCATACGCCGCCTTCGATTCGCTCTCGTTTGTGGGCGATGCCGCCGCTTCCATCTACTCCTCCACTCTTGCAGAGGGTTCCCTGATTCAAAAAAACTCCTTTGCCCGCGCCAGTTACATCGCAATCGGCCTGCCCGTTACCCGCCACTGGCGAACTAGTGTGGGACTCGTTCCCTTCAGCACAGTGGGCTACAACATTGAAAACACCCGACTCATTGAAAATGTGGGCAATGTAACATACAACTACTCGGCAAAAGGCGGACTCAACCAACTCTATTGGGGTAACGCCTTCAAAATCTGCAAAGGATTCTCCATAGGACTGAACGCCTCCTATATGTTCGGCACTATCTACAACATCCAAAACACCAGCTTCGACGGAACCAACTTCTACAATTCCCTCATCAATGACTCCTATCACCTTGACGGCATTCATATGACCGGTGGTTTGCAGTATGTGTTCCGCGTGAAAGAGGACCATAAAATCGGATTGGGAGCCGTGTATGGCAACACTGTCCATATTTGGGCCAAAGAAAAATTGATAATCAACTATTACCAAGGCACTTACAGCACCGTTACCACTTATGACACCATGTATTACAATGATAATGTGCGCAGCAGTCTCAACATTCCCCAATCCGTTGGTGGAGGCGTGAGTTACTCCTACAAGGACAAACTCCTCGTGGCCGCTGATGTGACTTGGAATAACTGGAAAAATTACAAGTTCTTCGACCATACAGACTCTTTGAAAAACTCCATAACCGCCTCTTTAGGCGCCCAATTCACCCCTGACCCGCTCTCCAACAAGTTCTTCAAAAAGCTGAACTTCCGCATCGGAGCCAAATATTCCACGGGTGAATTGTTGCTCCGCTCTAAACCTATCGACGAATTTGGAGTCAGTTTGGGCGTTGGAATTCCATTGAACTCGTTCAATACGCACTCCTCTATCAACCTCACTTTCGAATATGGAAAACTCGGCACTCTCATCAACGATCTTGTCCGCCAGAACTACTTCAGGTTTACCGTCAACTTCATCCTGCAGGAAAAATGGTATCAAAGAATGAAAATTGAATAATCACCGAAGAAATTAACTCTTAAAACAATACAGAAATGAAAAAGTTATTGATCGCAGCGCTTTTACTGTTTTCTGGCAGTCTCCTGTTCGCCCAGAATAACAATTGCCCGTTCAAATACGGTGCCAATGAGGAAGACTCCCTCAAAAGCTTGGAACAGATTACCAACTTCAACATGTTTTACAAAAGCAAGAATTACACTGATGCTTACGAGGCTTGGCGTTATCTTGTTGCCAACGCCCCTTGCTGCTGGGATGGTATCTACACCAATGCCCAAAACATGTTTAATGGTTTGATTAAAGAAGAAAAGGATTCTTTAAGAAGAGAACATCTGATTGATACGCTCATCTATTCGTATGAGGTTCGCAACCTGTATTTCCCAGAGAAATTCAGCAAAGGCAAATGCCTTGGGTACAAAGCATACAACATGATGATGTATCGTATCAAATCTATGGATTTCAACCAGATAAAAGACCTGAATAACATGTTTATCCAGTCTGTTGAGATGGAAAAGGAAAAGACCGAACCGATTATTTGGGACAAATACTTCCAATTGGCTGAGAACATCACCAAGGCCAGCAAAGACACCAGTGTTGTGATTGAGGCCTACGGACGCGCCACGGACTATCTGGACATCTCCATCAACAACTCTCTGGTACAATATGAGAAACAAGCATCCGTGATTGACAGTCTGTATGATTTATACAACAACGGCAAAATCGACACCAACTATTTGGTTGAACTTTGCAAGAAACCCGCTGCCGACACTGCCCGTCAGATGAAATTGGTGGTGAATTACCGCAAAACCCTGGCCAAGATGGAAAAGGCCGTTGCTCCGTACGCCTCCTGCGAAGTGCTTGAGGAACTCTACTCCGAGAAACTGGCTGAAAACAAGGAGGACTTGTCCGCTATCAACAAGATGGTCATGACCATGGCAAAGGGCGGATGCGTTACCAGCCCCGTGTTTAAAGATGCTTTGGAAATCCTGCACAGAGCCAATCCGAACCGTAACTCCGCATACTGGATGGGTAACCTCTCTCTGAGAAGTTTCGGTACTACAAAGGACAACAATGAGATTGATCGCTCCATCGAATATTTCAGAGAAGCCGTAACATTAAGCGAAACCAATGAGCAGAAGGCTGACGCCAACTATATGTTAGGTTTGGCATACTACACCAAAGGATCCTATTCAGAATCTCGCAGTGCCGCACTGGCCGCTCTGAAATACCAACCGAACATGGGTAAGGCATACATCCTCATTGGCGACTTGTACGCTAACTCCGCCGGCAGATGCTCCGGAGGCGATATGCTCCCGCTGGCCAACGCCTGGGCCGCCGCCGACAAATATGCCAGAGCCGCCGCTGTTGACCCGAGCTGCGCAGAAAGAGCCAACGCACAACGCGCAAAACTGAGATTCCCGAGCAAGGAAGACCTCTTCAAACGCGGTTTGAGCGCAGGATCATCCTACCATGTGGGCTGCTGGATTCAGGAAACTACGACAGTAAGATAATAATAGCGTTCTTACATGTCAGATTTTATGACACATCTCTCAAAAAACATCATAATGGCCTTGTGCCTTATGATGTTTTTTGTTTGTTGTAACCATAAAGACAAAAACTCTGGATTGCTGGAATACAAAGGCAAATTCCCTGACGAATCGGCGGAAAACATCACTCTAACGGTAAGTGACTCCGGTATCGTCAGTTTTATCGTCAAAGCGCCTCTGTTCAACACTTACCGCACCGATTCCGCCTATATGGATTATCCTGAAGGCATCACCGCCATCTCCTTCACCGAAAACGGGCAGCAACAAGCAATCCTTACCGCCAAATATGCCTGCAACATCAACAATTCCACCTATAAAGCATCCAATAATGTGGTTATTGTGGATATTATCAAAGGGGATACTCTTGAAACTGAGGAGATTATCTGGGATCAGCATCAGCGCAAGATCTACTCCAATGTGCTGGTTAAACAGACCAAAGCTGATGGTTCCGTTAATTACGGTGACGGTTTTGAAGCGGATGAAAGATTTACCAAATACACTATCTTCCACCCCCACGGGGAAATGGTGGGATTGGATTTCTAACAGCAATATTTCACTTGACCCAATTTTTTCAAAGCCGTGACAATGCGTTCGGCTTCCCGCTGGCGAACTGAAAATTGTATGGTACAGTTCAGGTCGCTCTGCTGGCTGATGATGGTTACATACGGGTCCTTCATCAGTTGCATCACATTGTTCATCTGCAAGTATTCGAAGGTCACTTCGTAAGTCTCATCAATGGTCTTTTCAATAATGGTGGCGGCTTCCAGCGCTTCCTTTGCAGCAATCTTATAAGCGTTTTGCAACCCACTGACACCCAGTTTAATACCCCCAAAATAACGGACTACAATCACTAAAGTGTTGGTGAGATCTTTTGACATCAACTGTCCATGAATGGGACGACCTGCCGTGCCCGAAGGCTCCCCATTATCGTTCATCCGGTAAGCGTCTTTTCGTGGACCTAAAATATAGGCGTAACAATGGTGACGCGCATCATTGTGCTTTTTTTGGATCTCCGTCAGGCGCTCTTTTACCTGCTGCTCCGTCTGCACAGGAAAAGCATACGCCAGAAACTTGCTTCGTTTCTCGCTGTAACTTCCTGTTGATGGGGATGTTATGGTTTTATAGGTGTCTTCGAACATACAATATCTGATTATCGTCAATGTGTTGAACGGTCTGGGGAGACATCGAAATTTGAGGGGCTTTTGTTCCCTTTCCCCACTGTTGCGCACCCACCAGAATGCGAGCTTCATCCCATAACCCCACTTCAAGGAAACGGTCTAAAGTCTTTCTGCCTCCTTCCACAATCACGGACTGCACCTTCAGCTCATACAATTTCCCCATTGCTTCCGACAGATCCATTGGCAACGGGGAATAATAACCCTCCGACACTTCTTCTGCTGCACTTGACAAGACAAACCGTTTGGGGTTTTTGCCCGGATAAAGACGCGTGGTCAGTTGCGGTTTGTCGTTAAGAACCGTGTTGTAACCTACCAAAATAGCATCTTCCTCACTGCGCCACTTGTGCACAACAACCTTCAGTGCCGGATTGGTAATCCAATAACTCTTGCGCTCAACGGCATTGCTTCGGTCTATGTCCATATAACCGTCCGCAGTTTGTGCCCATTTTAGGATGATGTAAGGGCGATGTTGCTGATGATAGGTGAAAAAGCGTTTGTTCAATTCGCGGCATTCTTCTTCGCAAACATGTTCAACCACTTCAACACCAGCATCTTTCAGCTTTTTTATACCATTTCCGTTCACTTTATCATGGGGATCTGTAGTGCCTACCACAACTTTCGGAATTCCCCATTGTATGATGGCATCAGCGCATGGCGGCTGTTTTCCGAAATGGGAACAAGGTTCCAACGAAACATACAAGGTGGATTCCTTAAGCAACGAAATGTCTCGCACTGACGCTATCGCATTCACTTCCGCATGAGGTTGTCCATATTGGTGATGATAACCCTCCCCAATAATTCTATTTTGATGAACAATAACAGCGCCCACCATCGGATTGGGTTGTACCTTCCCTAATCCTAATGCGGCAAGTTGCACGCATCGGCGCATAAACATCTCATCTTCTGGTGTTTGCATCACTTTTGCGGTTTCAGAAAATAAGAAAGTGGTTGATTGGCTCTGTCAAAATGATAATATTGGCACTGCAACAGATCCTTGGTTTTTCCGTTCAGGACAGCATAGAATTTATCCCGGTTGTACGGCAAGTCCACTGCGGGTGCTTCCTGTTCCAGAATAGCGTCCAAATACATGGCGTCCGGTTGCAGTTTACGATACATGTCCAAGCGTGTTTCAACCCCATTCACATCCACTAACGTGATGGTTTTAAACTTGTTGAATCGTAAAATTGAATCACGGGCCGATTCGCTCAACGCCTTAACATAAAGCTCATAGTTCAAATCCCTGTAAACAGAAAGCATATCCAACAGTTTGATGGTATCATAGTCCAGAATGGGCTGATGCTGACCATTGAACAGATTGAAGAAACGGGGACCGGATTTTTCCACGATAAACGATTCTTCGGGATTTTCAAAATCCTGCACTTTCAAGGATTTGATACGGGTAATTTTGGTGCTGAACAGGTCGCAATTGTACCAATCTATCGGTCTAAACGAATAAAATGGCGTTATAAAACCCCTAAAACCAGGAATATACACAATACAGGGCTCGTCATACCCTTCCAAAATGGCGAAATTGGCCATATTATCCATCGTGGCCGGACCCATATAATAAGTTTTCACTTTCCGTTCCTTATCGAAGAATCTCTTGCCAAACAAGGTGAATTTAGGTGTCTTTTGATAGATTTCCACCTTAATCGCATTCACCGACATCATCTTGTTGATGTTGGATTGGGCGGTTTTGGCCACCGGCTGTTGTAAAGTCACATTGCTGATCACCCCTAACAGGTCTTTTATCTTGGGATCCTGGGCGCGTATCGAATCATCCACATACCATTCCCCATCCCGGCGGTTCAGCAAAACATGTTCTCCGTTCATATCGGCAATGAAAATTTTGCTAATCGTGGAAGTGTCTCTTACCGCAAAAATATCAGATTTCGGAATGCTATTCGATGTGTGAAAAACACCTGTCTTGAAAAGTATGACCACCAAGCAGATAAGCAAAAGAACAGCGGCCGCAAGAATATAAAAACGATTCTTTTTCATTGTTTAAAATTATGAGGTGCAAAAGTACAAAAAAAAGAGAATAGGGCTATTTTTGTATCTTTGCAAACTTTTACAATTCGGAATGGGTATAATCATACGACAGAGCATCAAAGGAACCATAGTCAACTACATAGGTGTGGCTATCGGTTTTTTCACCACTTTCTTCGTCATCACCAATTATCTGACGCAGGAGGAAGTGGGATTGACGCGCGTGCTGGTGGATGCGGGTGTGCTTTTCGCAAGTTTGTCCCAAATAGGAACCGGCGCCTCCATTCTCCGGTTCTTCCCTTACTTCAAAGATGATGAGAACAAGCACCACGGGTTCTTTTTCTGGACTATTGTGGTGCCTCTGATTGGTTTTTTAATCTTTTTAGCCGTTTATCTGCTCCTGAAAAAACCAATTGTGGCCATTTTCTCCAAAAACTCACCCCTTTTCGTCAACTATTTCCGGTTTGTCATCCCCATAGCATTGTTTATGCTGTATCAATATGTCTTTGAAGCCAATTCAAATGTGTTGATGCGGATTGTGATTCCTAAATTTGTCAGGGAAGTGGGCATTCGGTTGGGATTGCTGGTTATTTACATATTGTATGGACGGCATATCATTGACTTGGACGGACTGGTTTTGGGCTTCTGCATTACATATTTTCTTGCCGCCTTGGTGGATATCCTCTACCTGTTTTCCCTGCAGAAAATCTCGTTAAAACCTGATTTCAAGTTCCTTACAAAACCTTTACGGAGAGATTTCCTTTTTTACACCCTGTTTTTGGTTATGGCCTCCATTGCCGGCACCATCACACCGCTGCTCAGTTCGTTTTTTGTGACTGCCAAAATGGGACTCACCTTCACCGGTATCTTCGCCATTGCCAATTATATCGCAACTGTAATAGAGATCCCCAACCGCTCGCTCAATGCCATCGCCCAACCCAATCTGTCAGAAGCCATCAAGAACCAAGACTGGACTCGTGCGGACGAGCTATGCAAGTCTGTTTCTTTGCACTTGTTGTTATCCAGTTTTTTCATTTTTTTCATCATCTGGATCAATGTGGACCTTCTTTTTATGATCCTTAGAAACGGTGAACTATACACATCCGGAAAAAGCGTAATCTTCATTTTGGGACTTGCGCGTCTGTCAAATTCCGCCTTCAGCATCAGCAGCAATGCTTTGAGTTTCTCCAAGTATTATTACCTGACCCTGGTGTTCACATTTCTGCTCACCATATCTTCCGTCGTATTGAACATTCTGCTGATTCCAAGCATGGGTATGAATGGCGCCGCCCTGGCCAATTTCCTGTCTTACTTCATCTATTTCATATTCCTTCTGATTCTTCTCAGGTGGAAACTGAAAATCTCTTTGTTTTCCATCGGGCAACTGAAAATCATCGCTATTATTGCGCTGCTTTTTGGACTTAACGCTTTGTGGACCTCCTCGCTCACACCGCTAATCATGAAAATTCCCTTTAACCCATTAGCGGTTTCTATTTTGGAAGGCGGAATGCGAACCGCCGTGCTCGTTGGCATCGGTATCACACTAGTATATTGCTGGAAAGTGTCTGCAGATGTGAACAGACTGATAGACAAAGTGATAAAAAGGAAAAACGCCTAACTCCAATCCCTATTCCTTATATCTGGGGTGATACTGGGCCATAGTGCTCCGGATATAGTCCTTATCCAAATGAGTATAAATCTCTGTTGTGGTAATGCTCTCATGTCCAAGCATTTGCTGCACAGCGCGCAGGTCAGCGCCGCCTTCCACAAGATGTGTGGCGAATGAGTGGCGAAAGGTGTGCGGACTGATGGATTTCTCTATACCGGCCTCGTTTGCCCATTTTTTCACCAACATAAAGACCATTTCACGCGTCAAATGGTGGCCTCTCCGATTTAAAAAGAGGTAATCTTCCTCTCCTTTTTTTATTTTCAACTTCTTCCGGGTGCCTTCCATATACAATTTTACCATTTTTTGCGCCATACTCCCGATGGGGACAAACCGTTCCTTGTTTCCTTTTCCCAACACTTTTATAAACCCCTCTTCAAAAAAAAGATGGGAAATTCGCAAGGTCACCACCTCACTCACACGCAATCCACAGCCGTACATCACCTCCACCAGGGCGCGGTTCCGGTGGCCTTCGGGCGTACTGAGATCGATGACATTGATAATGGCCTCAATCTCCGGAACTGAAAGCACATCAGGAAGATGCAGGCCGATTTTGGGAGCATCCAGCAAAACGGTTGGATCATCCTGAATGGTGCCGTCATACAACAAAAAACGATAAAAACTCTTTATCCCTGAAACAATCCGGGCCTGTGACCTGGGTTTGACATTCTTTTCCACCAACGAGCGTAAAAAAAGCTGGAGATTCTCCAATTTGGCGGTTTCCAAGGGTTTATGCTCCAAAAAATCCTCCAAAAGCGACACATCATGCAAATAGGCCTCCACACTCTTCGGCGAAAGCCCCTTTTCGAAAATCAGATATTGCTTGAACTGGATGATTAGAGGGGACATGGGAAGAGGAAATGTCTGTTTGCTTTAACGCTGGTCTTTTTCAATTTCGATGCGAAGCATATTGAGGGCGGCGCGGGCGGCACGCTCAATGATTTGCTTGCGACCCATACGGCTGCCAAAACGGAATTCCTTGGTTGCAAGTCGCACGGGTGTGGCCACGGCAATCCAAACGGTGCCGACCGGCTTTTCGGGCGTACCACCGTCAGGACCGGCAATTCCGGAAGTGGCAATTGTGTAGTCCACATCAAACAACCCCATAGCGTTAAGCGCCATATCGCTCACCACCGGCTCGCTCACTGCACCACGCCGCTTCAAATTGTCCTCACGCACATTCAACAAATCGCGTTTTATATCATTGCTATAGGACACTAACGAGCCCTGAAAATATCTTGAACTTCCTGGAACAGAAGTGATTAAATGAGCAATATATCCTCCCGTGCAACTCTCCGCCGTAGCCATGGTTTTGCCTGTCTTCACCAACAACCGGCCTACAACCTCCTCCAATTCGATATCTTCATCGGTGAACGCATACTCCGCAACTTGCTGTTTTAACAAATCAAATTGCTGATCCAGTGTCGTTTGCATCTGTTCTGTATCATTTCCTTCGGCGGTAAGCCGCAACCGGATAATACCAGGTTTGGGCAAATAAGCGAGTTTGAAACCCTCGGGAAGCTGCTTTTCGTACTCCTCCAGCATGTCCGACAAACCGCTTTCGGTAATATTGGTACATTGTACTACTTTATACAACAGCGACGATGAACGGAATTTTCCCGCTTTCAGTCGGGGAAGAACCTCATCTTTAATCAGTTTTTCCATTTCAAACGGAACACCCGGAAGCGAAATGAGAACTTTCCCGTCCTTTTCCAACCACAAACCCGGTGCTGTTCCCAGAGTGTTGGTCAGCACGACGCATCCTTCTGGAACGGCGGCCTGCTGACGGTTGGTTTCGGTGAGTTCCATGCCCCGTGCGGCAAACATTTCCGTCACTTGCTTCAGTGTGGCCTCATCAATTACCAACTTGCGTTGAAAAATATCACAAATCACTTTTTTGGTGATATCGTCCTTGGTGGGCCCAAGTCCGCCGGTCATCAACACCACATCGGTTTTGGATATGGAACGCTCCACAGCTTCCCGGATGGCAGGACCGTCATCTCCAATCGTTATCACATCGGTCAATTCAAATCCGGCGGCGGTCATCTGCTGGCCTATAAATGCCGCATTCGTGTTAACCACTTGGCCAATAAGGAGTTCGTCTCCAATATTAATCAGTATCATATTGTCTTTTCATTTCTTGATCCCTAAAATCCAACATTTCCAACCGGTGCTGCATGTTCTGCACATATGGATTGTCAGGATACTGTTTTTTTAAAGTTTGGGTTATTTGTCGCAGCAGGTTGCGGTCTTCTTGTTCAGAAAAGAAACTTCTTCTATTATATCCTTGATAAAAAGCAACATACGAAGCCATTTTATCGGGATGATCCTGGATGAATTTCGTCAAGTACGCTTTATGCTGGCCCAGCAGCTGCATATACTGTTTCTCCACATCCGCCCTTGCGGAATCATCCTCAATATTATCCTGATAAACCTGATAAAGCGCATCCACGGGTTGCACAAAACTGTTCAACGCACTGTCGAGTTGCCCTAATAGCACAGCCTCTTCACCGCCCGAAACTTTATAAGAATCGATCAGACTTTCCGCATCCGCTTTGATGATAATGTGATCACCGCCTTTTGCTATCGTGGTCAGGGTGTTATAGGGAGACAGCATAATCTGGTACATCATAGGGGTTGCTGCGCGGGCTTTGGTTTTGTCATTATCCGCCTTCAACTCAAAACAAAAATGACCGTTTTTCATTTTCATGGAATCCAGTCGTTCCAAACCCTCGTTTGTGACTAGAGCGAGCACAATATTGTCGTTCTTCACCCCGCTAATATCTCCTTCAATCACAATGAGTGATTTTTTATTCTGGCAGCCGAAAAGCATGAAAACGGCAATGATCAATAATAGATTCTTCTTCATAGTTCTATTTGTAATAGGTCATCAATGAGTCTAACGCACAAGGTTCGGTTCTATACTCACAACCGCAATTCCGTTCCTTGCGATGCGGACGGGCGCCTGAAATTTTAGGGGCGCATGAGGAACCTATAAGCATAAGCAAAACAAAAACAATTAGCAACTTTTTCATCTTGATACGATTGGGTGCAAAAATACAATTTTTATTATTTTTGCAGTTTTAACGAAAACAAGGATGAAACTATTGCGATATTTCATATTAATATTTGGTTTTATTGGATTGTCGGTTTCAGGATATGGACAAGGCATACAACCCTCAAATTCTTCAGAAAACATTGGAAATGAGGAGTTTGTGTGTCCAAAAATAGATTCCATTATCGCATTTGCCAAAACAAAACTCGGAAGCACCTACAAACCCGGCGGCACCGGTCCGCACTCGTTTGATTGTTCGGGATTCATGTATTATGTTTTTGACCATTTCGGCATACGGCTCGGGCGTAGTTCCCGCGATCAGATTCTGATGGGTCAAGTGATTGAGAAAAAGGATGTCAGAAAAGGAGACTTGGTTTTCTGGTATCGTGGGAAAGGATATGTCGGTCATGCCGGATTGGTGGTGGATGTGGATTCCGCGCACAACTTCACCTTCATTCATGCCTCTACGCAGGGCAAAGGGGTACGATACGACCGTTCCAACGGCAACTGGTATGCCACCACCTACGCGGGGGCACGGCGCATCATTGACTGCGACAAAAACGGACAGTCTTTTTTAGTACAATCCGAAAAACCCGCGCAATATGCCGAATCCACCCTCCATGAAAACACAACTCCAAAAGATTCAACAACAGTAAAAAACGCCCCTACCCCTCCTAAACCCACCTCAAAAATCACCTACCATAAAATCAAAGAAGGGGAAACCCTGACTTCCATCGCCAAAAAGCACCATGTTTCCGTGAAACAGCTCAAGCAGTGGAACCATCTTCGGTCTGACCGGATACGGGCTGGGGAAAAACTGAAAATTATCAAAAACAAATAGCCCAAAACCATTATGAGAAAGATTTGGTTTTTATTCTTAATATTGGCGGGATACACCGCAATGGCGCAAAACACTCCCACCTGTTATCGGATTTCGCTTTCCGATAAAAACAACAGCCCGTATTCTATAAGTAATCCTTCGGTTTTCTTGTCACAGCGCGCCTTGGACAAGCGGGCGAGGTTCAACATCGCCATTACAGAACAAGATTTTCCCGTAAATCCACAGTATATACAGCAAATTAAAGCAATAGACGCCAACATCCAGGTTCTTTGCACATCGAAATGGATGAACACTGTGACCGTATATTGTCCCGACAGCACCAAACCCGCCACCATCTCCGCCTTACCCTTTGTGACCAATGTTTTGCCCGTGGCGGATTACGATTTACAAGGAATGAAAAAACAGCTTCAAACCTTTGAAAACAACTATGTATCCATCGTTTCCAATCCCGCCAAAGACTCTATGGCGGATTTGGACTATGGTGAGGGGTATAGGCAGATTGCTTTACACAACGGACATTTGCTGCACAAGGAAGGTTTTCTTGGAAATGGGATGCTGATTGCCGTTTTTGACGCAGGATGGGCAGGTGTGGATACGAGCGTTTATTTCCATCCATTATTTGAAAACGGACAGATTCTGGGCACCCGTGATTTGATTCCGGGGCGCCATAATGTGTTTGAAGGTCATTATCATGGCACGATTGTAACCTCCACCATGGCCATACTGGCGGAAGGCACGCTTGTGGGCACCGCACCAAAGGCCAATTATTTCTTTATTCGCTCCGAACATCCTCTCAGCGAGGAACTTATTGAAGAGGATTTCTGGGCTCAAGCGGCGGAAATCGCCGACAGTTTGGGTGCCGATGTCATTAACTCCTCATTGGGATACACTACTTTCCGTGATTTTCCGCAAGGCGATTTCACCTATGAGGATGTAGATGGAGTAACCAGCATCGCTTCACGCGCCGCCACCATTCTGGGACAAAAAGGCATCGTTGTATGCGTCAGCGCAGGCAATGAGGGCACCAGTTCATGGTACCATATTGGCCATCCCGCGGATGCTTTCGACATTCTGGCAGTAGGTGCCGCTAATGTGATGGGCCATATTGCTGGATTTTCCTCTCGCGGACCCTCATACGATGGGCGTGTGAAACCCGATATCACCTCCGTAGGTGTGAACACAACTTGCATCTGGCCTGACGACCGCCTTGGCGAAGCCGACGGCACCAGCTTGGCTTGCCCTGTGGCAGCCGGACTGTGCGCTTGCCTGTGGCAGGCGTTGCCCGAGAAAACCGCCTCCGAAATCATGCAAATCGTGCGGGAAAGCAGTTCCTGTTACAACAATCCCAACGACTCACTCGGATACGGAATCCCCGATTTCTACGCCGCCTACCAGAATCATGCGCACGATGGGGTGCCCGAGCATATTATTCCCACAGCGCACATTTTCCCCAATCCCTGTACCAACCAATTCAACATCAGCAGCCGCGAGGATAATATAGACCGTGTGGAACTCTTCTCCATAGACGGAAAACTTGTGCTAAGCACATGCCCTGACAAACATTACTACATTTCCGTCAATGTGCAAGATGTGCCAGCTGGGTTCTATATTGGTCGTATTTATTTGAAAAACAAGCAAATCCAGACTTTTAGAATTATCAAACAATAAAATCAACCTTAACCATGAAAAGCAAAACACTGAACAATTTACTCTCCTTCTTCTACCCGCGCCTCTGCGTGGGTTGTGGCGACGCTTTGCAGCAGAATGAGGAACATCTGTGTCTGAACTGCATGATGCACCTGCCGGAAACCAATTTTCACAAGGAGGCGGACAATCCGCTGACCAACATTTTTGCGGGGCGCGTGCGCGTACAAGAGGTGGCGGCATTGCTGTTTTACAAAAAAGGCACCTCGGCGCAACACATTCTGCATGCGCTCAAATATAAGGGACAAAAGGAGTTGGGCGCATATTTGGGTGAGTATTACGGCAAACTGCTCATCCAACAGCCGCGTTTCCAGCAAATTGATTACATCATCCCCATTCCTCTTCATCCGAAAAAACAGCGCAAAAGAGGATATAACCAAAGTGAGTGGATAGCGAAAGGATTAAGCAAGGGTATGGGAAAACCATACCGGACCGATGTTTTATCGCGTGCTCAGTTCACGGAAACGCAAACCAAAAAGAGTCGTTTCAGCCGTTGGGAAAATGTGAAGGAGGTGTTCGTCGCCAATGAAACGGACGACATTAGAGGAAAGCATCTTTTGCTATGTGACGATGTGCTGACCACCGGAGCCACTATGGAAGCCGCCATTCAGCAATTGCAAACCATTCCGGACATCACCGTTAGCGTGGTGACACTGGCTACGGCGCAGTTTTAACAATTTATAACGAAAACTGCACGATGACAAAAACCAAACCCAACAGGAATGTGGAGATAATCAGACCGCGCCCAGTTTTATCATATTTGAGCTTCAGCAGATAGTGTCTCAAAATGAAAAGGGAAGGTATCATGCTGATCAGGATCAATTTTGGCACAATCGTCTTGTAAAGAGACGGATTGTTAATCAGCATGTTCGGATTGGAATGCACCAGAATGCTCAAGACTCCAAACAAAATGCCAAAAACAATCGCAGGAATTACAATACCCAGCACAATGCCCATGGTATAGGTGTCTTTTCTTAAAAAATCTAAAAATCTATTGAACATTTTCCAAATATTTAATATCGTTCATTGCTTCATACGCCGTTAAATCATAATGAACGGGCTGAATGGAGATAAAATTGTGCTGCAATGCCCATTCGCAGGAATCTTCCTTATTATCCGTATTTACCAGATATCCGGTTAGCCAATAGTACTCACGCCCGTATGGGTCAACCCGTTTTTCCATATCCTCATACCAGTAGCCGTCCGTCTGGCGCGTTACTTTCATGCCTTTGATCTCTTCAAACGGGATTTTAGGCACATTGACATTAAGGCAAACATGCGGGGGAAGACCTTTTTCCAATACGGATTTCACAATAATTTTACCGTAATGGACGGCCGCGGTGAAATCTGCGTTGGGAGAGTAATCCTGCACAGAAAGTCCGATGGCAGCCGTATCGAATGAGGCCTCAATGGCGGCACCCATTGTGCCGGAGTAAATCACGCTGACAGAAGAGTTGGAACCGTGGTTAATACCCGAAAGCACCAGATCTATTTTCCGGCCGCGAAGCACCACTTTCTGCCCAAGTTTAACGCAATCCACCGGCGTTCCGTTGGTGCGCCAATACTGCACACCATCAACCGTTTTGTATTGACGGACATGCAACGGCACATTCATCGTAATAGCATGACCCATAGCCGATTGCACTTTGTCGGGGGTTACCACAACCACCTCGCCGAAAGTCTTGGCTATCTCCACCATGGCTTCGAGACCTCTAGCCTCATAACCATCATCATTCACCACTAAAATCAAAGGTTTCTTTTCCATTGATTACTGTTTAACGATCTTTATGGTTTTTACTGTCTGCCGGCCACTTATAATCTTCAAGATATAGATGCCCGGTACGAAATCCGCAATATCCACCATCTGTGTCATTTCTGTTAGCAGATCCTGTCTTAACACCCGACCTGTTAAGTCAAACAGTTGATAATTGGCGTTTTGCGCAACCAAATCTTCGTTAGAGACAATCTGTATCCATTGGGTAGTTGGATTCGGACTCACAGCAATGTCTGAAGTTTGATAGGATTCCACCGTAACCGGTCCGTTTGTGCACGGAAATTCAACCAGGTCGATCATAGCCCGGTCTTGACCGGAAGAGTAATAGGCGTCTTTCTTATATTCCCACTTGAAGGTGTGTTGTCCTGCGGGCACATTAAAAGCAGCACGGGTCCATGAAACATTGCCGCTCCAACTGTCCATTTTCTGATTATCAATATAGAAATTCAGGAAATCATAATCCGCCTCACTGGACACCTTGTAATAGAACGAAATTGAATCCGAAACCTCACTGTTAAGCGTTATTTTCAATGTACTTGTTGTATTGTTGCCTATTTGGCCAGAACGAGCGGCATAGGTACCTTCGTACGCACCTTGGTCAACGACAAACCAACCATTTGAACTGGATGTGATCCAGTTATAGTCACTCATACTGTTGCTTTCCCAGCTTTCCGCTTCGGCGCCCACTTTCACCACAAAAATTTTCGAGGCGAAGTACGGATGCACTGAGTAACGGGTACGCACGCCAAACATGGAGGGCGCATGGATAGATGTGTCGATGGTTGCGCTAACACGGAGTTGCGAGGTGGCGTTTTTGGACAAAACAGGGGTTGCAAGTTCCAGAATGTTCAAATTCAAGTGCTCATCATAACTGAAAAGTTTCAGATTACCCGCTTTGGCATCCCCGTTTCCATGGTTGGCTATTGTAAACACCAACTCAACGGTCTCGCCAAAATCAAATTTACCGTTATTGTTTCCCACGGAAGAATCGTCCACCTGCATGCTCATGACTACAATATCGGGCGCGCAGATATCCAAGAAATATTTGGAACGGGTAGTGTCATTATTGCTATTGATAAACTCCACGGTGATGGGGGCTTTATGAAACGCCGGTGTTGCGGCGGCTATTTGCATGAAGAAGGAACCTGTGACGGTTGTGCTTTCGCCAGCGGCTAATCTGTTGATTATATGAACATTGTCATATAAGGAAATATAAGGATCGTCAGAATAAACGCGCGTTTTAATCACTTCCGCAGGTTGCGAACCAATATTGTTGACATTCAAATCCAAAATCATGAAATCACCGGATTCCGGAATGTTATTCTGATCATCACGGAATGTAATGCCGTTACAAAGCACATACGGCCCGTCGGTGGGGATTCTTAAAATTTGACCTTCGAAAGGCAGATAGTTTGAAGCGGTGGCCAAAACGGTCAGGGTGTCAACCTCAACCGGAAGGTCCGAAATGCTCAACACAACTGCCCCGTTCTGGATTTTTCCGGAAGCCACTGCCTCGTTATTTTTGGATATGATAACTTTCGCATTCTCAACTGTAGAGTTGAAGGTAAGATTGGAAACTCCTAAAGGGCATATATCATTGAATGTGAGAGGTAATTGTTGGGGCTCTGCCGTGCGAACCATCAGAGTGGGGTCGCCAAAAAGAATCCATGTGCGGGTAACCTCGTAATCGTTGTAGTTGTCCAGCATTTTGATGAATCCGTTGAAAACGATACCACCGAATGTGTACTGCTGGGCCTTGCCATTGGAACCCGTGAGATACTGGTTCATGTGATCCTGTGCGCACATGGGAGACTCCCAAGGTTGGTTGATGGTGGACATCAGTGTGCTGACAGCGCCTGTCGGCTGACCGTCTTTTGTCGCACGCATCCAGGCCTCAGCAAAACAGGTTCTTCCGCTATAGTCTCCATTAACACATGCCACAGAAATGATGAACGGAAGCTTGCCTGCATTAGTCAGACCATTCACACCACTAACACTGAAACCAGTGGTTACCCAACTGGTTTCGGAACCGTGTCCGCAATAATTGATGATACCCACTCCACCGTTCACCTTTTGGGCAACCATGGATGCGGTAGGGTCTCCAGAGGCATCAAGACCTCCTTGAGAACCCTCAAACAACTCATGACCAGAAGTATAGGTATAAGATGTCAACAGGTTTCCGATGTTGCGGATATGATCATAGTCATACTCGTTGTTGTCGCCAGGACCTTCGGAAGAGGCGATACCCAGAAAAACCGGAAAATGATCCGTTTGGGGCGGATTCTGCTCATATTGGATAAAACGCTCCACTTGTGTGGTCACATGGGCAACCGTTTCAGCGGAAATCTTTCCGATAATAACATCAGGATAGTTATCAGAGCCGGCAATCTCACCATAATAGTTGTCAGACACATTGCCCCCCGCCATGATGTTCGGGAATTTGGTGTTATCGCCCACCAAAAGCACATAGGCCATGTGGTTTTCCTCGTAATAGGTTCTAATATAATTTTTCACAGCGGAACTGCTGTTCCCTATCGTTTCCAATGTCACGACCGTTGTCGGATAACCAGTCCTTGTTTTCCATTCCACATAGGGTTGTAAGGCGGAGCTAAACTCCTCGGGCGTAATAATCAGAATGCTTCCCTCCTCTGTCAAAGGGTTGGATTTGGCACTGTTGAAATTGTAGTTAAGAAAATGATCGGCATAAATTGCGTCAAACGGTTTGACTATCTTTTGCGGTTGTTTAATGGTTTGACGACAATTGAAGTTGATTTTAAATGTAATGGTTTTATACACTTTCAAGGCCTGACGAACCGGATTGTAGGCAAACGGGAACACCTGAACAGCGACACCATAAAAGTCGCGCAAGAGATAAGGTTCGCCTAAAGCGACAGAGTCTTCCAAAAGGAATGAATCCTCCTGATAAGCAGCGCCTTTGAAACTGGGCACAGTGGCAGGATCCACATTGCGGTACAATTTTCCTTTCGAAGGGGCCACCTTCACCTGATTCACAATTTGGAAATCCGTGCTCAAAATTTCCGCTGTAGGACGGCTTCCTTCTGGAATAATCACTGATGCGGCAGATGAAAGCAGTTCCGGGAATCCGGCTTTTAACAACGGATAGGCATCCTGCATGTGAAGGATTTTCATCTCTTCCCCATTAACCTGCACATTGTTCAAACTATAATCTGGAAAAGTCACTTTCACGCACACACCATCGTTAGACGCGCTTAACAGCGTATATTGGACATTCTGTGCGTGTGACAAAGAAACCAATGTAAGTAAAACACTTACCCACAGGATTTTAAAAGATATTTTTTTCATAAAAAAACAATTATCATTAAAAAGGCGCAAAAGTACAAAAAACAATGAATATTAGTCAATTATTCCTAAAAATAATATTTCTGTGGATTTTATATCTTTGTCGGGCAAAAAATAAGAGAAAATGGTTGAAAAAAAAGCACTTCGTCAGCAAGTCAGAGCACTGAAAAAACAGTTTACCGCCGAACAATTGGCGATGGAATCGGAAAAGATTATGAAAAAATTATCCAATCATCCTGATTTTCAGAATTCTGAGATTGTTATGTTATACGCCTCGCTGCCCGATGAGGTGCAAACCTTAGGATTTATTGAGGAATGGCGCAACCGCAAGCGCATCATCCTGCCCACTGTTGTCGGAGATGATATTATCCCGGTGGAGCTGACCGCCGGCAGCGGCATGGTGGAGGGCGACTTCCACATCTTGGAACCAGAGAACAATCCTTATGATGGTCCCATTGATTTAATCGTAGTGCCGGGTATGGCCTTCGACCGACAAGGCCACCGTCTGGGCCGCGGAAAGGGGTATTACGACCGTTTCTTAATAAAATATCCCGAGGTGAAGACCATCGGGATATGTTTCAATTTTCAAATGTTGGATGAGGTTCCCGCAGAACCGCATGACCAATTGATTAATGAGGTAATCACCTGTTAATCAGATGTTTTAATACCATAAGCCAAGTCACCGGCGTCACCCAAACCGGGTACAATGTAGGAGTGTGCAGTCAGTTCCTCGTCAATGGCCCCGATCCAGAGTGTGCACTTGGAGGGTTTCAGGTGTTGCTGCAGATATTCCACTCCCTGGCGGCTGGCGATGATACTCACGATGTGCGTGTGCTCCGGTTCCCCTTTCGTCATCAATTCCTCGTACGCCAGCAACATCGACTTGCCCGTGGCCAGCATGGGGTCGGCCAGTATGAGTGTCTTGTCGTCCAGCTCCGGAGCCGACATATAGTCCACCTGAATCTCGAAGGTGCCGTCCTTGTAATATTTGCGGAATGCGGAGATGAAGGCGCTCTCGCCGTGGTCGAAGTAGTTGAGCATGCCCTGGTGCAGGGGCAGTCCGGCACGCAGGATGGTGGCCAGCACGGGCCTTTCCATCAGGCGCGGAATCTCAGCAATGCCCAGCGGGGTGGAGACCTCCTGCGGTTTGAATTTCATCGTTTTGCTGATTTCGTAGGCGAAAATCTCGCCGATGCGCTCCAGATTCCGGCGGAAGCGCATACTGTCGATCTGCACATCCGCGCTTCTGATCTCAGCAATGAACTCATCAAAAAGAGAGTTCCGGTTTCCAAGGACATTCAGGTTGTTTTTCATTATTTTGGATTTTTGAGGGTGAACGGAGAAAGAGGGAAGAAAAGAGAAAAGAGGAAAAGAGGATTGGAGGAGTAGAGGAGTAAAGGAGTAGAGGGAAAGAGGTGAATGGGGGGGGGTATAGACTGTTGGGTTTTGGCTTTATAGCTAATGGTTAACAATTCTCAAAGACGCGTTTGAAAATGGTGGGCACTTCCTTCATGTAATATTCCAATGTGAAGCATTGGGCAAGCTCCTCCGGTGTGAAATTTTGTTGAATAGTTTCGTTTTGGAGGAGAAGTTCCTGATAGTCGAGGCCGTCGAACCAGGCCCTCATGGCGATGGGTTGCACGAGATCGTAAGCTTTCTCGCGGGCGAATCCCTTGTTGATGAGGGCGGTCATCACGCGTTGCGCGAAGATGACCTTATTGGTTATGTAGATGTGTTTCAGCATGTTTTCTGGAAAGACGACAAGGTTTTCCAAGATTTTGCCGAAGCGGTTAAGCATGTAGTCAAGCAGAATGGTGGCGTCGGGGAGCATGATACGCTCAGCGGAAGAGTGGGAAATGTCACGCTCGTGCCACAAGGGGATGTTCTCATAGGAACTCACCATGTAGCCCCGGAGGATGCGCGCGCATCCGCACATGTTCTCGCTGCCGATGGGGTTGCGCTTGTGCGGCATGGCGGAGGATCCTTTTTGTCCTTTTCCGAAGGCCTCCTCGGCCTCACGGAGCTCGGTGCGTTGCCAATGGCGCACTTCCACCGCCATCTGTTCCATTGTGGATCCGATGAGGGCCAATGTGCCCATATAGTGCGCATGGCGGTCGCGCTGGAGCACCTGCGTGGAGATGTTGGCAGAGTGGATGCCCAATTGCTCGCACACATAGTCCTGAACAAACGGCGGCGTATTGGCGAAATTGCCCACCGCCCCACTAATCTTGCCGCATTCCACATCGGCGGCAGCGGCCTCGAAGCGGGCCATGTTGCGCTTCATCTCCTCATACCACAACGCCCATTTCAGTCCCAAAGAGGTGATATCGGCGTGTACACCATGTGTTCGGCCAATACAAGGCGTGTCCTTGAACTCATAGGCGCGTTTTTTCAGAATCTCCATGAAATGCTGGAGGTCCTTACGCAAAATCGTGTTGGCCTGCTTCAGCAGGTATCCGTTGGCCGTATCCACCACATCGGTGGAGGTGAGTCCGTAGTGTACCCATTTTTTTTCATCGCCTAACGACTCGCTCACAGCACGGGTGAAAGCCACAATGTCGTGGCGTGTTTCTTGCTCTATTTCATAGATGCGCTCCACTTTGAAAGTGGCTTTGTCGCGGAGTTTCTGCACATCTTCTGCGGGAACAACGCCCAATTTGCTCCATGCGGCGGCGGCTTCAATTTCTACTTTCAAGTAAGCGTTGAACTTGTTGTCTTCGGTCCAGACAGCACTCATTTCAGGTCGGGAGTAGCGTGGTATCATAATTTTTGTGTTTTTCAATGAGGTTGCAAAGATACAAAATTACTTTTTTTATATTTTTGCCCGCACTAATTTTAAAAACATGGCACAAGAAAAATTTGCTGTTATCGGAGCCGGGCATTTCGGTCAGGCCATCAGTCTATCCCTCTCAGAGAAAGGACATGAGGTGCTCGTTATCGACAACGATATCAATGTTATACAAGAGATTTCCGAAGATGTGGCCTATGCGGTTTGCGTGGATGCCACCAACAAAAGAGCACTGCTCAATGAGAATATCCTGAACTTCGACGCGGTGATTGTTTCCATCGGCAACGACTTTGTGGGACGACTGCTGTGTACCGCAAACTTGCTGGATGTGGGCGTGAAACGCATCATCTGCCGTGTGATGGGCAAAAGCCAACGCACCATTTTGGAGAAAATGGGCATTACCGAGTTCCTCTCCCCGGAGGATGAAGTAGGCACATTGCTGGCCGAACGGCTTACCAACCCCAATATGATTTCCTATCTGCAACTGCCTGACGGATACAAGATTGCGGAGGTTATCACCCCCAACCGGCTTATTGGTTTGTCTGTTGGCGACATCAACTTCCGCGACAACCACCGCTTGAGTTTGATCACTATCCGACGCAATTTCGAGGAGAATGTAGCCGGCAAAACCGATACCAAACAACACATCCTCGGCGTGCCCGACAATAAAACCATCATCCAGGAAGGCGATGTGTTTGTCATTTTCGGAAAAGAGCACGACATTGACAACTTCATCAAAATCAATCTGTAATGTTCAACTGGGGATCGCACAGGGAATACAACAGCAAGCGTAAGCTGCATATTGCCACTTACAAGGATAGTGTGCGCCGCATTTTGCAAATATGCAGCGCTGTTATATCTCTTGTGACGATTGTCTGTATCATCTGCTACCATGGAATGTACATCTCCCTGGAAGCCAAAAACATAATTCGGATCATTATCCACGGAAGCTTATGCTTCTATGTGGTGAAATACTTTGTGCTTCTTTTCTACTCACTACACCGAAGGGATTACCTGAAAAAATCCTGGTTTGAGGGTGTTATCATCTTCCTGCTGATTGCGCAGTTTTTGTCTGTGCACATCTTCCACCTCAGTTTGGATCTTTTCGAGTCGGAGAACTTTGAAAACTACTATCTGCTCTTCATACAGTTCTATTTCCTGATCATCGTACTGATTGAGTTCACCAAGGCAAACGGTTTCTTAGGAAAATTCAACTTAAGCCCGCCTTTGCTCATGGTGGCTTCCTTTTTCATTTTGATAGCTTTCGGAACCCTGCTGCTTTGCATGCCGCGCATGACGGTCAACGGAATCTCCTTCGTGGATGCGCTGTTTACGGCCACGAGCGCCAGCTGCATCACCGGACTTACGGTGGTGAGCACCGGCACCTGCTTCACCGTGAAAGGCCAAGTGGTCATCATGATCCTGATTCAGTTGGGCGGTATCAGTATCTTGTCATTCGCCACATTTTTCACCACCTTTTTATCAAAATCTTTCGTCGGACTCCGCTACCAATACATGTTGCGCGACATGTTGGACACCAATCAATTGTCCGAATCGGTGGCATTGCTGCGCAGCATTGTACTCACCACCGCCATTATTGAGTTTTCGGGCGTGGCATTGCTCTATACCTATTGGAACACCACCGGATTCTTCACCACAAACTCCGAAAACCTCTTCTATTCATTATTTTATACCATTTCGGCCTTCAACAACGGTGGTTTTGTGCTGATGGACAAGAGTCTGCTTGACTTAGGTGTATCCAACAGCTATTTTCCGCAGACCATTATTGCGGTTTTGGTGTTCTTAGGCGGCATCGGATTTCTCACCATTCGTGATTTCTTCAGTGCGCGCCGCATTCGTGAACGCAAAAAGCATCAGTGGAAGGGGTTGATGCCGCAAACCAGAATCATCCTCACCACCACTTTCGCCATCATCCTGATTTGCACCTTAATCTTTTTCCTCATCGAAAAAGACCATGCACTTAGCGGACAAAAGAGTTTTTTTGACAAAATCTTCACCTCATTCTTCCAGATTATCACTTGCCGCACATCAGGATTTATGGTTTTGGATGTGAATACGATGGCATTGCCCACAATGATTATGATTACGCTGATCATCTTCATTGGCGGTTCTCCCGGTTCCACCGCTGGCGGCGTGAAAACCACTACGCTTTTTGTGCTTATCAAGTCTGTGTTAGCCACCATTCAAGGCAAGAAAAACATTGAGTACAAGCACCGTACCATACATTTTTCGCTGGTTGACCGGGCTTATTCCATCATCCTCATGTCCTTGGCTTTCATTTTAATATCCTGTTTCCTCATCACGCTGGTGCAGCCCGATGTGTCGCTCAATCATGCGATTTTTGAAACCACTTCCGCCTTTACCACTTGCGGTCTTTCCTCCGGCGCCCCAGCCGACTGGTGCAATGCCGCTAAAATCATTCTGGTAATCAACATGTACATCGGCCGTATCGGAACGCTTACGCTGGCCTTTGCCCTCACCAAGCACAGAAAAGAGTCACAACACACCTACCCCAACCTCTATCTGATGGTGGGTTAAAAGCAATCCTTTTCATAAATATTTATTGTATGTGTAAGAATATTTTATTATTTTTGCACTCTGTATGTGTGTTTGTTAAAAATCAAATAATCAAATAAATACATTGAAATGAAAAGAATTTATGTTTTAGGTTTCGCTGTTTTGATTGCAGCAATGATGACCAGTTGCGGTTTCGGCAAGATGGTCACCAAGTATCCGGAGGTTTCTGTCACCCTGGACAATCCTGATCTGGAGAACAAAGGCGGACAAGTGGCCTACACTATCAAAGGCACATTCCCGCCCAAATACATGAAAAAGAAAGCTGTTGTGACCTTGTCACCGACCTTGAAAGTGGACGGCACCAACCTCAGCACTCCTTTCACCACCATCAAACTGAAAGGTGAGAAAGCCAAAGGCGACGGCACTGTCATCAGTTGGAAAAAAGGCGGCAGTTTCACACAATCCGGCACTTTCAAGTTTGATCCCAGCTATGAAGATGCTGAAATCGTGGCCCCGGCTATTGCCCAAATCAAGAAGAAATCCACCACACTGAGCCCGGAAAAGAATCTTGGCGAAGGCATCTCCAACACCTCTTCCCGCATCGGTTTGCAACCCAAGAGCACCTACGAAGCCACCAGCGGCAATTTCATTCACTCTCCGCACAACTTCAAGCCCGAGTTCATCGGCAAAACGGCCACCATTTACTTCGACCTCAACAGTTCCAATATGAACTGGAGCAACAAGAACAACAAATCACAGGCCGCCAAGGACTCCATCAAAGCGTTTACTGATTTTCTGTACAACGACAATATCATCGACCGTGTGGTCATCTCCGGCTGGGCATCACCCGAAGGTGAGGAAAGCAACAACCAGGGTTTGTCTGAAAGACGTTTCGAACAAGGCAAGAAATGGTTCCAAGACCAGTTTGAAAAATACCTGAAAGATTATGCCAAGAAGAACAAAATCAAACTGAAAGACCTGCAAAGACCTGAATTCCAATATGTAAACAATGCCAAAGGTGAAGACTGGGACGGTTTTGAAGCCGCTATTGAAAAATCCAATATTGCCCAGAAGAACCAGATCTTGAATGTGGTTCGTTCCCAAGCCAACAACGACATGCGCGAGCAGAAGATTCGCGAGATGACGGACATCTATCCTGAGATTGCCGACGCTATCCTTCCTCCACTGCGCCGCGCCGAAATGCAACTCATCTGCAAGAAGCATGAAACCTATACCGACGCCGAACTGGTGAGCCGTGTGAAATCCAACCCGAACGACTTCTCCATTAACGAGCGTCTGTATGCCGCTTCTGTGGCCACTTCCGTGGAAGACCAGGAGACCATCTACAAAGCGCTGATTCGCGACCCGAAGACTCAAGGCGACTGGCGTGCCTACAACGACCTGGGCGTTCTTTACCTCAACAAATATTACAACGATGGCTCTGAAAATGATTTGGAAGAGGCCATCAGCAATTTCAACAAAGCCGCTGCCATCTCCCCCGACAATGGTATTGTGCTCAACAACTTGGCCGTGGCCGAATTCCTGCAAGGCAACCACGATGCCGCCAGAGCCAACTTCGAAGCATCCCAAAAAGCCGCTGTCAGCCCCGTCAGCCAATCCTACGCACTGGGCATGTACTCCATCCTTGATGGCGATTACTCCAAAGCAGCCCAGATGATCGGCGGTGTGAGCTGTGATTATAACACCGCTCTGGTCCAACTGCTCAACAAAGACTATCCGACAGCAAAAGCCACCTTGGACTGCATCCAAAATGTGGATGCCAAGACCGCTTATCTCAAAGCCGTGCTGGCTGCCCGCATGAAAGATGAAAACGGCGTGTATAGCAATCTCGCCACTGCCGTACAATTGGATCCTTCTTACAAAAAGACCGCTAAACGCGATGCCGAATTCAAGAAATACAAAAGAACAGAAACATTCAAGAACATCGTGAAATAGTTGAGAAAGAAAAAGATATTTACAGGCGTGCCAGAACGGTACGCCTTTTTTAATATCTTTGCAATCACTGACTTAATACAAAAGATTTCTATAACCCATTGACAATAAGATGATTAAAGAAAACCGTAATATGGCTATCGCGTACGATTTTGACGGTACGCTGGCACCGGGCAACATGCAGGAGTACAACTTCATACCCGACCTCAACATGGACAAGGGCGAGTTTTGGCAGGAGGCGAACGAACTGGCCAAGAAGCACGACATGGATGAGGTGCTCGCCTATATGCACCTGATGCTTATCAAAGCCAAGGAAAAAAACATCCCCATTCGGGAAGAGGCCTTTATGAAATATGGTGAAAAAATCACCTTCTTTGAGGGCGTGGAGACCTATTTTGAGCGCATTAACGCCTACGCTGCCTCCAAAAACATGCATTTGGAGCATTTTATCATCTCATCCGGCCTGCGCGAGTTTGTGAAAGGCACGGCTATAGCCAAACATTTCAAGACCATCTTCGCTTCCGGCTTTGAGTATGACGAGCATGGCGTGGCCTGCTGGCCTGCACTGGTGGTGAACTACACCAACAAAACGCAATATCTGTTCCGCATCAACAAAGGCATCTACAACTCGTATGACAATACACTGATTAACAAGTCGATGCCCGAAGACGAACGCGCCGTGCCCTTTTCCAACTTCATCTACATCGGCGATGGGGAAACGGATGTCCCGGCCATGAAAATGGTGAACCTTTATGGTGGCACCACCATTGCCGTATATAATCCCGCCTCTGTAGCCACCCCGCACAGACCCAAATCCTCCAAAGACATCTGCCTCGACCTCATCCGCCAAAACCGTGCCGACTACATCGCACCCACCAACTATACCGAAGGCGGGGAGTTGGACATCATGTTGAAGAAAATCATCGACAAAACCGCTATGGAGCAGGACTTGCTGCATATCAAATACAAGGAAGTAAGTAAATAACTTAAAATCAGCACACTATGGAAAGCACATCTCCCATTCCAGTGAAAATAACCCCCATGACAAGGGAGGAATTCAAAGGGAAAGACAAAAAACTGATTATTCATTACAGTTTCATCTCTGTTTTAGGGGGCAAAGTGCTTGTGGCCTCTACCCAAAAGGGAGTATGTCTGATGATGCCGGGCGATATGAAATGGAATCCTGTGGAAACGCTGAAAAAACACTTCCCGAAGGCCAGTTTCCGTTGTCAAAAGGTGGCTGCGCACAAAAACATCTCCTTGTTGCTACGAGGCAAATGGGACAGTGGAAAGGAAATACCGCTTCATTTATATGGCACCCCGTTCCAGCTGGCGGTGTGGGAGGATTTGCTGACGGTACCCGCTGGCAAAGTGACCACATATCTAAACATTGCGGAGCGGGTGGGGAAACCGCGTGCGGCCAGGGCTGTCGGCAAAGCGGTAGGCAGCAACCCTGTCATGTATGTAATTCCCTGTCACCGAGTTATTTGCTCTAACGGCAAGCTCGGTGGCTATCGTTGGGGCGTGGAGCGCAAAATCAAAATCCTGAACAAAGAGGCGCGCAAATCCCGCAAAATCAAAAACGCCTCCAACTGGGAACCCACACTTTTTTAGTTAATAGTTGATATATAATAGTTTATAGTTAATTTATTCTCCTCTTTTACTCCTCTACTCCTTTCACCTCATTCACCTCATTCACCTCATTCACCTTTTTCATCTAATCCATGCGTATCACCCATTTCGTTGATGTTCTTTTGCCCTTGCCGCTGCCCGCGCTGTACACCTACCGTGTGCCGTACGAGCTGGATGATGCCGTGAAATTTGGTGTTCGCGTCATTGTCCCCTTCGGGCGCAGCAAACTCTACTCTGCGTTGGTGGTGCGCGTGCATGAAAACGCCCCGCAAGTCACCGCCAAATACATCCTGGATGTGGTGGACGACCGACCTGTGATTTCCGAGCGGCAATTCCAATTATGGCAATGGATGGCCAACTACTATTTGTGCACACTGGGCGAAGTGATGGCCGCCGCACTGCCCTCCGCCCTCAAACTGGCCTCTGAAACCAAAATCTACCTCCATCCCGACTTCAACGGGGATGTCTCTTCCCTTAACCCCAACGAACTCCGCATTGCTGAGGCGCTGACCTACCACGAGACTATGACGGTGGATGAGATCAGTAAAACCATCCAAATTCAAAAAGTCATCCCCATCATCAAATCCTTGGTTGATAAGAAGATAGTGGTCACAGACGAGGAGGTTCGGAACCGTTATAAGGCCAAAAGGGAAACCGTCATCCGACTGGCAGATGAATATGCGAGCGAGCCCGCGTTTATGGCTTTGCTCGACCAGTTGAACTTGTCGCCCAAAACTGCCCCACAGGCCGATGTTTTGCTGGCGTTCATCATGCAGACCAAAAACCAAAAGGGCTATGATTTTGCTTGTAAAGTTCCGAAAAACAAATTGTTAGAGTCGGGCAACATAACACCCGCGCGATTGCAGACCTTGATCAAAAAAGGTTTCTTGATTTCAGAAGACATCGTCATCTCACGCTTGACGGATTATTCTTCTGCGGAGAAAGCGTCTGATATTCTGCTTTCCGAACCTCAACAAAAGGCGTTTGAGCAAATTCATGAGCAGTTCGATTCGTTTCCTGTAGTGCTGTTGCACGGCGTAACCGGCAGCGGAAAGACCGAGATTTACATCAAACTCATTGACGAAGTGCTGCAACAGGGCAAACAAGTGCTCTATTTGCTGCCCGAAATCGCCCTCACATCACAAATTGTGAACCGCCTTCGCAAATTTTTTGGCGAAAAGGTGGGGGTTTACCATTCCCGATTCAACGAATATGAGCGGGTGGAAATTTGGAACCGAGTGCTGGAACAGGATTCTGATGCGGCGCAATTATCTAAATATCAGCTGATTCTGGGCGCACGATCCGCTCTTTTGCTCCCATACAAGAACTTAGGACTCATCATTGTGGATGAAGAGCACGATGCCTCGTACAAACAGCAGGACCCCGCACCGCGCTATCACGCCCGCGACTGTGCCATTGTGTTGGCCAATATGCATAATGCCAAAACATTGCTGGGCACGGCAACTCCCTCGTTGGAAAGTTATTATAATGTAAAACAGAACAAATACGGACTGGTGACGCTGACCCAACGCTTCGCCCTAAGCAAATTACCCCAAATTTGGGTGGTGAACATGGTTGAAGCGAGAAAGCAGCATCAGGTACAAGGACTGTTCTCCGATTTTCTGGTGGAGCAAATCGGCAAAGCTTTGGACAACAAAGAACAGGTCATCCTCTTCCAAAACCGGCGCGGCTATGCGATACGGATGATCTGCAACACCTGTCAAACCATGCCTACTTGCAAATATTGCGATGTGACACTGACCTACCACAAGAAATCAAGACTGCTGAAATGCCATTATTGCGGCTATGCGATTGATGTGCCGCAACGGTGTCCCGCTTGCGGCAGCACTGACATAGAAATGAAAGGATTCGGTACAGAAAAGGTGGAAGACACTTTAGCGGAAATTTTCCCGAACGCCGCCATTGCCCGCATGGATCTGGACACCACCCGTTCAAAGAATGGTTATCAGCAGATTATCAGTGATTTTGAGCACCACAAAACGGACATTCTCGTTGGCACACAGATGGTTACCAAAGGTTTGGATTTCGATAGGGTAAGTGTGGTAGGCATCTTGAATGCCGACTCGCTGATCTCCTTCCCGGATTTTCGTTCGTTCGAGAGGGCGTTTCAGTTGCTGGCGCAGGTGAGCGGGCGCGCGGGCCGGAAGGAGGTGCCCGGCAAGGTGGTCATCCAATCGTACCAGCCCCAGCATCCGGCACTTAAATATGTGGAAACCAATGATTTCATGGCTATGTACAACAGCCAGATTGCCGAACGTCAGGAGTATCATTATCCTCCCGTGACCCGATTGGTGAAGGTTACGCTAAAGCATCCCGACGAGAAGGTGGTGACCGCTGCCGCTCAGGCATTGGCCTCACCTTTGCGCGAGGCATTCCACGGTTGTGTGCTGGGCCCCGAAGCACCGCTGGTATCCCGCATACAAAACTACTATTTGGAAGATTTTTGGATTAAATTGCCCAAAGACAACAAGTTGGAACAACGGAAAAAACAACTGTTGGAGATTACAGAATCATTTAAGCAGAATACCGCCTTCAAGTCTGTACGGGTAGTCATCAATGTGGACGCATAGTTATTGCCTTTTTTGTATTTTTGCACACTTTTTAAAACAGCAATATGAAAGAAGTATCCGCCGAGAGCAAACAGAAAGCCATTGACATTTTAACCAAACACAGCGACAGCAAACTGATCACGCATTTGAATGCCTGCGTACACTGTGGGTTGTGCGAAACCAGTTGCCTGTTCTGGAAAACCTTCAAGGATCCCAAATACATTCCGGGAAAGAAGGTCGATATGGTTTCTTCCATCTATCGTCGCTATTGCACTTTCTTGGGCAAGACCGCACCGAAACTTACGCATGCGCGCGAACTGGATGAGAACACCCTGACTGAAATGGTTGACTCGCTGTTTGGTGCTTGCACCATGTGCGGTCGTTGTGTGAAGCACTGCTCCATTGGCGTGGACATTCCGTTTGTGGTACGCACGGGCCGCCGGATGCTGGCCACCATGGGGTTGGTGCCTGAAACTTTGCAGGCCACCGTGGATGCCGCCATCAACACCGGCAACAACATGGGCATTCCGACGGAAGACTTTGTTGATACCATTGAATGGATGGAGGAGGACTTGCAGGATGAGGTAGGTGAAGAGGCCAAGATTCCGTTGAACAAGGAAAATTCCGACATGCTCTATACGCTGAATCCCCGCGAACCCAAATTTTTCCCACTCTCCATTGCCGCCGCCGCTAAGATTTTCTACGCCGCTGGCGCTAATTGGACACTCTCTACCGAAATGTACGATGTGACCAACTATGGTTATTTCTCCGGCAACGATGCGGAAGCCACTGCCATTGCCAAACACATGTTCGATGAGGTGCACAAACTGCACTGCAACACGCTGGTACTCGGTGAGTGCGGCCACGGCTCGCGCGCCCTGCGATGGGAAGCCCCAAACTACCTCAAAACCCATCCGGATTTTAAGATGATTACACTGATAGAACTGCTGGAAGACTACATCAAAACCGGAAAAATAAAAGTCGATAAAAACCTCAACACCAAGAAATACACCATCCACGACCCGTGCAATATCACCCGTAACGGCGGTCTTTACAACTCATTGCGTTATGTGGTGAAGCAGGTGGTGCCCGAACTTATCGAGATGACGCCTACCGGCAGTGACAATTTCTGTTGTGGAGGCGGCGGAGGCATGCTTGCCATGAGCGAATACAATGAGCGCCGGCTGAAAGTGGGCGAAATAAAAGCCAACCAGATTAAACAAACCGGTGCCAATGTGGTCATTACACCATGTCACAATTGTGTTGACCAACTCACCCAACTCAATCACACATACAATCTCAATGTGGAAATCAAATCGTTAGCGGAAGTCGTGGCGGACGCGTTAGTACTATAATTTTATTCACATTTGATGTTTTATTTTTTTTTCATCGCTTAATTAAAAAATTATATATCTTTGCCCCGAAAAAAATTTATTAACCAAAAATCCTAAATTATGAAAAAAGTTTTTACCCTTGTTTTAACTGTTTTCGCAGTTTTCGCATTGAATGCACAAAACGCTAAAATCATTCTTGAAGCCCATGATGTTTGGCAAGATGGCACTGGATACCAGTTGTTGATTGACGCTGACAATGTCGCTTATGCAAGCAACTATGGTCCTAACTGCGGTTCTGCTTACACTGATTGGGAGTATATGATTCCAACTAACGCATCTGCTAACGATGCTGCCGTTGTTGCTGACGGCGCTGAATCCATTCTGATTCCTGCCGGTACCTATTCTTACCTGATTTTGAATCCTGGTTGCTCTGGATATGGCACCAATTACATTGCTTCCAACCAAGTTGATCCTACCAACACCTCGGATTATGTTTTCGAAGCCAACAAAACTTATCATTTCACAGCAGCCATGGGCCCCAACGGTCAAAATGACGCTGTTACCATTGTTGTTAGCGATGGTCTCGTAGGTATTGAAGAAGTGGAAAACACCACTTTCACCATCTATCCTAACCCTGCCACCACTTCCATTAAGGTTACTGGCGAAGGCAATGCTGTTATCTCCAACATCCTTGGTCAAACCGTTAAATCCGCTTCTGTAAACGGTGTTGCTGAAATCTCTGTCAGCGAACTCGAAAGCGGTGTTTACTTCATCAACATGAATGGTGCTACCAAGAAATTCATCAAGAAGTAATTCTTTAACACAAACTTATAGAAAGGCGCTTCTTTACGAGGCGCCTTTTTTTGTACTTTTGCCGCCATGAAAAAACTCTATATCGAAACCTACGGCTGCCAGATGAACTTCGCCGATAGCGAGGTGGTGGCGGCCATTCTGAAAGACCAATATACCCTGACACAGGATGTGCAGGAAGCCGACCTTATCCTCATCAACACCTGCTCCATCCGCGACAAGGCCGAGCAGCGTATTCACAAGCGTCTTCATGAACTGGAGGCATTGAAGAAAAAACACCGCTCGCTGCAAGTGGGCCTGCTGGGCTGCATGGCCGAGCGCATGAAAGAGGATCTGTTTGAAACAGAACCTATTCTGAACTTTATTGCCGGACCAGACTCATACCGTAACTTGCCCCAACTCATCGAAAACTCCGCAGCGGGTGAGACTCAGTTTAATGTAATTCTTTCTGAGGAAGAAACTTACGACAACATCATGCCGGTGCGCTACGACCTCAACGGGGTCTCGGCTTTCGTGTCCATCATGCGCGGATGCAACAACTTTTGCACCTATTGCGTGGTGCCTTACACCCGCGGGCGCGAGCGCAGCCGTAGCCCTCAAACCATCCTGCACGAGGTGGAGCAACTGCTGCATGACGGCTATAAGGAAGTGACCCTGCTCGGCCAAAATGTGAACTCCTACCAGTGGGAAGACATGACCTTCGCCAAGCTGATGGCCGCCGTGGCGGAAATGTCGCCCAAACTGCGTGTGCGTTTCGCCACCTCTCACCCAAAAGACATCTCCGATGAACTTTTGGAGACCATCGCACGCTACGATAATATTTGCAAATACATACATCTGCCGGTGCAGTCGGGCAGTAATGCGGTGCTCAAGCGTATGAACCGCGTCTATACCCGCGAATACTACTTGGACCGTGTGCGCAAAATCAAAGAACTGATGCCTGAGTGCGCCATCTCCACGGACATCATTGCCGGCTTCTGCGGTGAAACGGAGGAAGACCACCAGCAAACGCTCTCCATCATGCGAGAAGTGGGTTACGAATACGCCTATATGTTCAAATATTCCAAAAGAGGCGGCACCATGTCGGCCAAACGCTTCCAAGATGACATTCCCGACGAGGAAAAAACACGCCGTTTGGAAGAAATCATCGCGCTTCAGGGCGAACTCTCCTTGGAAAGCAACAAGCGCGATATCGGCAAAACCTTCCAAGTGCTGATTGAAGGCGCTTCCAAACGCTCCGCCGACCAATTTTATGGTCGAAACAGCCAGAACAAAGTCATCATCTTCCCGAAAGGAAACCACAAAATCGGTGACTATATTGATGTGACCGTTAAAGACTGCACTGCCGCCACGCTGTTTGCATAAAACACTAAGAATCTATGCTTTACCCCGATAATTTTGAAGAGAAAATAGGGTTCGACACCATACGCCAACTGCTGCGCGGACGGTGCCTCTGTCCCATGGGACAAAACTATGTGGACGCTATCGCCATGATGTCGGACCTGGACACCATACAACCCGAACTGGAGCGTGTGGAAGAGATGCGGCAACTGTTGTTGTTTGACGATCCTTTCCCCGCTCAAGACTACTACGACCTGCGCGCCGAATTGAAACGCCTGCAGGTGGACGGCACTTACATTGAACTGGAGGAACTGGCCCAACTGCGCGGCTTTATCGTCACCATGACGAATATTTTCGTCTATTTGCGTTCGCGTCAGCAAGATAAGAAATATCCCTATTTGTGGGATATCTGCGAAGAGATGCCCATCCAACGCGACCTGCTGAACGCCATCAACCGCATTTTGGACGACAAAGGGCAATTGCGCGACAACGCTTCCGATGAACTAAGTCGCATCAAAGGCGAAATCAACCGCATTTCCAACAGCGCCGACCGGCAAATTCGCAAAATCCTGAATGCCGCCAAGCAAGACGGTTTGGTGAAGGAAGATGCCGAGATGACCATCCGCAACGGACGACTCTGTATTCCCATTGCAGCCCAATACAAGCGCCGCCTCAAAGGTTTCATCCACGATGAATCGGCCACCGGACAAACTGTGTTCATCGAACCGACAGAGGTTTTTGACGCCAATAACGAACTGAAAGACCTGCAAAATGCGGCAAGCCGGGAGATGGTGCGCATTCTGACGGAGTTGTCCAATACCATCCGTTCGCTGATTCCGGAACTATTGGAAGCACAGCACATTATGGGCCGTTACGATTTCCTGCGCGCCAAAGCGCTGTTCGCCATTGATATCAATGCTGCCCTGCCGCACATTCACAACCGCCAACTCATTGAATGGCAACAAGCCGTGCACCCGCTTCTTTACCTCACTCTAAAGAAATCTGGCAAAAAAGTGATTCCTTTGGATATGAAACTAGTTGATGGTCAGCGTATTCTGTTGATTTCAGGACCTAATGCCGGAGGCAAATCCGTGTGCCTCAAATGCGTGGGACTGTTGCAATACATGATGCAGTGCGGACTGCTGGTTTCCATGCAAAGCACCTCCGATATGGGCCTTTTCGACAGCATTTTCATTGACATTGGAGATGAGCAATCCATTGAAAATGACCTCAGTACATACAGTTCGCACCTTTCCAACCTGAAGATGATGGACGACCATCTCAACGGCAAATCGTTGTTTTTGATTGACGAGTTCGGATCGGGCACGGAACCCACGCTGGGCGGTGCGCTGGCCGAAGCCATTCTGGAAAGTTTTTACGAGCACAAAGCCTTCGGCATCATCACCACGCATTACGGCAATCTGAAGATGTTTCCCGACACGCACCCCGAAGCGGAAAACGGGGCCATGCTGTACGACACGCAGGCGCTTCAACCGCTGTATAAACTCAAAATCGGCAAGCCGGGAAGTTCGTTCACCTATGAGATTGCCCGCCATATAGGACTGAATCCCAATATTATAGAAAACGCTATCGCCAAATCGGGAACGGCACAGATTGACTATGAGCGCAAACTGGAAGAGATTGAGATTGCGCAGATGGAAACGGAAAAAACGCTGAAACAAGTGCGTGCCGCCGATGACCAACTGGCCGAGATGATTGATGAATATTCGGAAAAATTCTCCGAATTGGACAAACAGCGGAAAGACATCATCCAGAAAGCCAAAAACCAGGCCAACATGATTGTGGAGAGTGCCAACAAGGTTATTGAGAAAACCATCCGCGACATCAAGGAGGCCAAAGCCGATGCGGTGAAGACCAAAAAGGCGCGCGAAAATGTCACCAAACTGAAAGAAGAACTCAAGGAAGAGATACAATCCATTGAAAAAGAGGAGAGTTTGAAGCCCATTGTGCCGGTGAAGCGCAGTGCTCCGAAACCCAAGAAAGTGGAAGAAAAACCGGAGGACAACATCATCCGCGTGGGCGACAGTGTCTTCATGGCCGACATGCAAGTAACGGGCGAGGTGACTGCCATCAGCGGCAACGACGCCACCATTGCGTTCAACTCCATATCCTTCAAGACGGATGTGCGCAAGTTGGCGAAAATCAGCAAACGGGAGGCGCGTGAGGTGCGTCGGGGCGGGGTGGTTCATTACAACGAAGGTACCTTGGGCGATGCCATGAACAAGAAGTTGGCGGAATTTGACGCCACCTTGGATGTGCGCGGGCAGCGCGCCGACGAGCTCATTGCCAATCTGGAGGAGTATTTGGATGAGGCCGCTCTATTGAGCATCCGTTTCGTGCGCATCCTGCACGGCAAAGGCAATGGTATCCTCCGCCAAATCACCCGCCAGGAACTGGCCAAGCGCAAAGATGTGGAGGCCTTTCAGGACGAAGCCCTGGAAATGGGCGGTAGCGGCATCACGGTGGTGAAGATGAGAATCTAAACCAAAAGATGATTTTGTATCTAACTTTTTGTATTTTTGCGGTTTATAAATATCATTTTTATCATTTTGAACCGACGGGTCTATGGTATATAACAGACAACAAGGATTTATGAAAAAACTGTATTCTTTTCTCCTCGCAGTATGTTTATTTGTATCTGCCTATGCACAGACACCAGTAGCTATTCTTGACAACGGTGGAACCTTGCTTCCCTTTTATGGCTCCGATGCCTTGATCAACGCATACAATCAAGCCAATGAAGGCGGTACCATAACCCTGTCCCCTGGCATTTTCAACGCCTGCGACATTCAAAAGAATATCACGATTCGTGGTGCCGGTATGATGATGGATGTGGCCAACGCCATATTGCCCACGACCATTGATGGCAATTTCACCATCCGAAATGTTGATTCTACTCAAGGCCTGGTGTTCGAGGGTCTTTACATCGAGGATTATATTTATTTTGACACCGTTTGGAACGCCCAGTTTATCAAGTGCTATGCTGGAAGAATCGCCCATAATTCCATGTTCACTTCCGCCTATCACAATGGCACCTTTTTACACTGCATTCTGCCTGCGGTTTACTGCAGAATGTTTAAAAACTGTCATTTCTACAACAGCGTGTTTGGTGAACCCAACGACAACAGCGTCGATCTTTGGAACAGTGACCAGTCAACCGTTTTCACCAATTGCATCCTTAAATTCCATGCCACTAACATTAATACGTTCCATTCTACCAATTGTATCATGATGGGTAATGACACCAACCACACAACTGGCACGGGCAACCCCTGTCTGAAACACTATTACGGTATTGGCATTACCACAAGCGATAGCCCTTTCTTCCATCCTGAAGATTTGATGGTGCCTCACCACTGGTACAATTATTCAACTTGCGAAGAAGTGTTTAGTAACTTCAACCGCACTGTTTCCGTTGATGCCGATTATCATTTGATACCCAGTGTGGCTGCGCTTTGTTTGGGCAGTGACAGCACACAAATCGGCATCTATGGCGGACAAACACCGTTCGATCCCCGCGTGAACAACCCGAGTATCGGTCGCATCACCGTGGGTGGCGAAACCGATAGCCAAGGCCGTCTCCCTGTGTCCATTGAAGTGATAAATGAATAAATCAAACGCCGTTATGAAACGATTGATTTTTTTCTTTGTAGCTTTGCTGCTATCGGGAGTATTGTCGGCTCAAAACCTCTCCCGATGCGAGTATTGGTTTGACCAGAACTATGCTAATCGTCAGGAAGTCTCCCTTACCAACAGCACTCTCCAATGGCAGGCTGACGCTTCTGCGCTCAGCGAAGGAGTCCACAGTATAACCCTACACATTCAAGATGCTGATGGACGCTGGTCCTCCCCTCAGAACTTCATGTTCTTTCACATCTCCACAATTCCCTATGCTCAAGCCACTTATATGTATTGGTTTGACGACAACACGAACAATCATCACGAAGGAACGCTGGTAAACGGCTCCATGCTGTTGGATGCCTCTGCTCTTTCGGTCGGACTCCATAAAATCACCCTGTTGTGTTTTGTGGAAACCAGCCTGCGTGCGGAGAGCTATCTGTTTTACAAAGTGGCAGAAGAAGCCGTCTCCACCGCCATTACTTTCCATTATCGCATTGACAATGGAGCATTCCAAACCATTTTGAGTTCTGCCAACAGCAGTCTTATTTCTCTGGATTTGGACATGAGCGAATTGACTGCAGGGGTGCACACGATCGACCATTTCATCACCAACGCCAACAATGACATTTTGACGGCTTTGCAAACCGATACGTTTGAGGTTGCTTCTGATTCTGTTGGTGTAGATATCTATTCCAAAGAAAACATTTTGGTTTATTCCCACAACGGCAGCATTGTTGTCAACAGCGAACAGCCGCAACCGATATGGATATACGACACGCAGGGCAAGCTTATTGCGTTCAAACCCGCTGATGATGAAGTGTCCCCATGTTCTTTTTCGGTACCTAACGGCGTTTACATTGTCAGAACCGGCAAATCCTGTGTCAGAAAAGTATTGGTGATGGATTAAGAGGCGGTTTTTTGTATCTTTGCCGCCCTAAAAAATCACCCTGAAATGAAAAAGACTTTTCTCTGCATTTTTTTGCTCTGTGTTGGCTGTTTGACGATGGTTTTTGCACAAAATCCGAACAAAAACTACCAGCCCAACAAGACCAAAATGGACCAGCTCATCAACTCCATCAACATGATGTATGTGGATTCCATTGATTTCGATCCGCTGATGGACAAGGCCATCGTGGCCATGCTGAAGGAGTTGGACCCGCACACCGCTTACATTCCCAAAAAAGATGTGCAAGCCATGAACGAACCCCTTATCGGTTCTTTCGACGGCATCGGCGTGACATTCCAACTGATTAAGGACACCATCAATGTGATGGAGGTCATCATAAACGGCCCTTCCGAAAAGGTGGGACTGCTGGCAGGCGACAAGATTGTAAAGGTGGATGACACCATCGCCTACGGTGAAAAAATCACCAACGACTGGGTGCGCAAGCATTTGCGCGGGGCTAAAGGTTCCAAGGTGAAAGTCTCCATCAAGCGCGGACACAACCCCGAACTGCTCGATTTTGTCATCACGCGCGGCGCCATCCCGATGCACAGCATCAATGTCTCCTTCATGGCTGACGAAACCACCGGCTACATCAAGTTGGAACGCTTCGCCGCCACTTCCACCAACGAGCTGACCTCAGCCATCAAAAAACTGAAAGACCAAGGCATGCAAGATCTCATCCTGGACCTCCGGGGCAACGGCGGCGGCTATCTCAATGTGGCCTTCGAAATCTGCGACCAGTTCATCTCCGGCAAGAGAATCATCGTTTATACAGACAATTTCCGCAAAACCGGCGAGAAGTTCTATTCCGAGAAGAACGGACTTTTTGAAGAGGGCAAACTCATTGTTTTGGTGGACGAGAACTCCGCCTCCGCCTCCGAAATCACCTCCGGTTGCGTGCAAGACTGGGACCGTGGCTTGGTTATTGGCCGCAGGACCTTTGGTAAAGGATTGGTACAAAAACCGTTAACCTTTATTGACCAATCCCAAGTGCGCCTCACCATCTCCCACTATTACACACCTACGGGCCGTTGCATCCAAAAACCCTACGATGACGGTTTGGACAGCTATTTCAAAGATTTGCAAAAGCGAGCCAACCGCGGAGAACTCTACACCGCCGACAGCATCCAATTCCCGGATTCATTGAAATACAAAACCCCGCACGGACGCACCGTATATGGCGGCGGCGGTATCATGCCCGACATTTTTGTTCCGCTGGACACCACCAAATATTCCACCCTTTACAATGAAATCGTGCGCAAGGGCGTGTTCGGCAGCTTCGTGGCTGACTATATGGACAAGAACCGCGAACCGCTCAAAAAACGATATCCCACTTTTGAAGCGTTTAAAGACAACTATGTCATCACAGACGATTTCTATAAAGAATTTATGCAATATGCTAAAAAAGAAGGTGTTAGCGACAGCGCTTCCTTCAAATTCTCCAATTACGCCAATGCTTTCATCAAAGAGAATACCGCAAAACTGGATTCACTTTTCACTTCTACCAACAGCATAGACCAACACATGCTGGACACGATGTTCACCAATTATGTGAACAAGAACTATGCGGAGGCCATGCGTTTGCGCAATGAGGAACATGTGAGCGAATACATCAAAGAGTACCTCAAATACGAAATTGCCCGTAGTCTTTATGGTTTCGGCGAAGCATACCGCATCTTCCTCGAAAGCGACGACACTTATCAGAAGGCGTTGGAGGTGATGCACAACAAGAAAATCTTCAAAAAATTCAAAGTTTATTCCGGAAAGGGAAATTCTGACAAAGACAAAGACAACGATTGATGATTTCCAAGAAAACCATAGACGAAATCAACTTCGCGGCCAAGATTGAGGAGGTCGTGGGTGACTTTGTTCCGCTAAAACGGCAGGGGCAAGGTTATGTGGGCGTATGCCCGTTCCACGACGACCGCAATCCTTCCATGCATGTGAATCCGCGTCTGGGCATCTACAAATGCTTTGTGTGTGATGCCAAAGGCGGTGCCGTCACCTTTTTGATGGAACATGCCAAGATGACTTATCCGGAGGCGTTGGAGTATTTAGCCAACAAATACAGCATCACCATTGAGTACGACCGGGTTGAAACACCGGAAGAAAAAGAGCTCCGGAGCGAAAAGGAGAGTCTTTATCTCGTCAATGAGTTTGCGGAAAAATGGTTCATGGACCAGCTGCGCAACGGTGAGGAAGGCAAGCTGTTAGGTCTCTCCTATTTCAAAGAGCGTGGTTTCATGGACGCTACTCTTGATAAGTTCAAATTGGGCTACTGCCCCGGCGGTTGGGACACTTTCACCAAAGAGGCGATCAAAAAGGGATATAAAGAGGATTTTCTTCTGAAATTAGGACTGATTAAGAAGTCGGAAAGTGGAAAGTTGTACGACGCTTATCGCGGGCGCGTCATCTTCCCCATCCACAACACCACGGGCAAGACCATCGGTTTCGGAGGACGCGTGCTGAAAAAAGACGAAAAGACCGCCAAATACATCAACTCGCCCGAAAACGAAATCTACCACAAGAGCGACACATTGTACGATATCTATTTGGCCAAGAAAGCCATCCGTCAGAAGGACAATGTATATTTGGTGGAGGGTTACACGGATGTAATTTCCATGTTTGAGGCCGGCATTGAGAATGTGGTGGCATCTTCAGGCACTTCGCTGACCAACGAGCAAGTGAAAATTCTGGGCACGCAAACCCGAAATATCACCGTGTTGTACGACGGCGACCGCGCGGGTATCAAGGCCTCGCTGCGCGGCATTGACATGCTGTTGGAGAAAAATCTCAATGTAAAAGTGTGCTTGCTGCCTGACGGGGAAGATCCGGACTCGTTTGCCAAAAAACACAGAGACAGTGAGTTAGCGGATTATTTGGAGAAAAATTCCACCGATTTCCTCTTGTTCAAGGCCAATATTTTGTCGGAGGAAGCCGGCGACGACCCGCGCAAGCGCAGCGAAATGGTAAAAGAGATTGTGAAGAGCATCGCCAAGGTGCAGGACCGCATCGCGCAGACATTCTACATTAAGAAGTGCGCCACACTCTTTGACTTATCTGAAAAAACCTTGGGCGATGAGTTACGCTTTCTTACTTGGCAGGACAAGGTAAAGGGCGGCAAAAATGCTGCTGAAGTTCCGGAACTTGTCTCTCCTGTTGAGAAAAAAACGCCCGAAAGACCCGCTAAAAACGCTGATTTGCTCTATGAGGCGGAAAAAAATCTCATTATTCTCCTCCTCAAATACGGTCTATATGAGATTTTTGTGGAAGCTCCGGAAAACGGCGAACCCATCCCTGTCCGAGTGGACCAATATGTTTTTGATGAATTGTACAACGACGGCATTATCCTGCACGATTCCAACCTGTTGAAAATGTACGAGCACTATGCCGAAGTGGCGGAAATACTCCGTGATCAGGATGACATCAAGCGCACCTTTCTGCTTAGCGAAAACAAAGAAGAAAGCGCTTTCGCTTTGGAATATATTGGCAGCGAAGACCCCACTTACAGTCCGCAATGGGTCAAAAAGTACGAAATGTACACCAATTCTGTGCAAAACAGTCGCTCAACCTTGCAACAAGAAGTGGAAAACACCCTTCTTTCCCTCAAGCTTCGCATTGCCGAACATGAAAAGGCATTTTTAGAAAAGGAACTTGCGGATAACAGTTATACGGAAGAAGAAAAATTGGGTATTATTCAAAAAATCGTGGCAACCGATAAAATCAGAAAAGAAATCGCAAAGCGTCTTAATATGGCGATCAGCCGATAAAAAAACAGAATATGAAACTCTTTAAGAAAATAGACTGGAAAAATATTGATTGGAAGAAAGTCCTCAAAGACTATGGCCTGATTGTGTTGGGAACATTCATCATGTCCATTGGTTATGTGATATTTGTCTCCCCATTGAAACTGGCTCCGGGCGGCGTGTACGGTATCGCCATCATTCTGCACCATGTCTTCAATTTCCCGATTGGTTTGTCGGGTATCTGTCTGGACTTGCCTCTTCTTCTGATCGGAACCTTGTGGCTGGGTCCGAAATTCGGGGCCAAAACGCTGGTGGGTGTCATCACATTGCCGGCCTTCATCTCCATGTGGGAAGGCATTTATGGATATGCCCCTCTGATTAGCTTGCCGGGCCAACCCATGACCCCCGACCCGTCCGCCAACTTCATCATCGCGCTCTGCGGAGGCGTTATCATCGGTGTCGGATTGGGCTTGATTTTCAAAACCCGCGCCACCTCCGGCGGTTCTGACATCATTGCCATGATCATTGGCAAATATGTGAAACACATTCCGTTAGGAACCTTGTTGATTATGGTGGACTCCACTATCGTGTTGGCCGCCTTGGCCGCATTCAAAGACTGGACCATTCCATTGTACTCTTGGCTCATCATTTATGTGACGGGCATTGTGATGGACAAAGTGATTGCCGGTTTCCACTCCAGCAAAGCCGTGTTGATTATTTCCGACAAGCACGAGGACATCCGTCTGCGCATTCTCGATGAACTGGAGCGCGGCGGCACTTACCTTCATGGTGAGGGCATGTATAACTACAATGAGAAAAAAATCATATTCACGACCATTTCACGCAAAGAACTCCCTGTTCTCATCAATTTTGTACACGAAATCGATCCTAAAGCGTTTGTTACCATCGTAGATGCGTCGGAAACCCTTGGCGACGGTTTCACTTCACTGAAAGAAAAAGCACTCCAATAATTATAATAGTTTATGAAAGAAAAAGTCATTGAAGTACTGAACTCCATTTATGACCCGGAAATCCCTGTAAACATCTGGGAATTAGGATTTATTTACAAATTGGAAGTCAACAAAAACAACGATGTCTATATTCTGATGACCCTCACTGCGCCCAATTGTCCGGTGGCCGAAAGTCTTCCGATGGAAGTGAAGACCCGTGTTTCCATGATTCCGTGCGTGAACAAAGTGGAGGTGGAAGTGACTTTCGACCCACCTTGGGAGATGGACATGATGACGGAAGCCGCAAAATTGGAGTTGGGACTGATTTATTAGAAGTTCCCCACATTTTTTGTACTTTTGCAGCCGTTTTATAAAACATTGACAAACATACCTTTAATGGCAAGAAAATTCAACAGCGAAGATTTTTCGGACGACCAGACTTTCGAGAGAAAGCCACGCACAGAGAGTCGTCCCAAGCGCCGTTTCAACAACGACGAAGCGGGCAGTTCCAAACCCAGGCGTTCATTCAAGGACAAGCCCTATAAATCCAAACGAAAATTCGAAGATGACGGGGAGAATTCTTTCCGCAGTAAGCGCGGTTTCAAGAAATTCGACCGTGATAATGATCGGCCAAAGCGCCGTTTCAACGACAAAGACGAGCGCCCCAAACGCTCTTTCCGCGACCGCAAGGAGGACGACCGTCCGCGCCGCCGCAATGTGACCGCCGAGTCGGAGATTCTGACCGAGATCGTGGCCCGGCGCAAACGCGAAGGTCGGCAAACGCCCCGCGCGCAGAAAATCCTCACCTTGGAATTCGAGGAACAGCACGGTCCGATCCGCTTGAACAAGTACATCGCCAACGCGGGCATCTGCTCACGCCGCGATGCTGACATCCTCATCGCCTCCGGCGCCATCACCGTGAACGGCGAAGTGGTGACCGAGATGGGCCACAAAGTGCTGCCCACCGACGAGGTGCGCTACGGCGACCGCGTGCTCCAACGCGAGAAACCCGTTTATGTGCTCCTCAACAAACCCAAAGACTACATCACCACCACCGATGACGAGCGCGACCGCGCCAATGTGATGGAACTCGTACGCGACGCCTGCGAGGAGCGCATCTACCCTGTTGGCCGCCTCGACCGCGACACCACCGGACTGCTGCTTTTCACCAACGACGGAGACCTCACCAAGAAACTCACCCACCCGAGCTCACAAATTGAAAAAACCTACCTGGTGGAACTGGACAAACCCTTCGCCTCCATCGATATGGCCGCCATTCGCAACGGACTTGAACTCTCCGACGGCGTTATCATCCCCGATGATGTGCAATATGTGGAGGGTTCCGAATCGAAAAAAGAAATCGGCATCACCATCCATTCCGGCAAAAACCGCATCATCCGCCGCATGTTCGAATTTCTCGGTTACAATGTGGAAAAGCTGGACCGCGTGATCTTCGCCGGACTCACCAAAAAGGACCTCCCCAGAGGCATGTGGCGCTTCCTCACCAAAAAAGAAGTGGCTTTCCTGAAAATGATCTCCAAAAAGGAGCAGGAAGAAAAATAGCTGCATAAGGTACATGGAATTAGAACCCTCTCTCGTCTTAAGTCTCACATCTCACGTCTCATATTATGATCGAAATAATGTCACCGGCCGGCTCGTATGAGTCTCTAATGGCCGCCATACAGGCGGGTGCCGGTTCCGTATATTTTGGCGTAGGGGTATTGAATATGCGCTCGCGCTCCGCCGCTAATTTCACACTGGAAGACCTGCAACAGATTACGGACATTTGCCACGAGCATCATGTGAATTCCTATCTCACCGTCAACACTATTGTCTATAACGACGAAATTGAAAAGGCGCACGAATTGCTCGATGTGGCAAAAAGATGCCAAGTCACCGCCATTATCGCTTCCGACATGGCTGTTATACAGTACGCCCGCCAAATCGGGTTGGAGGTCCATTTATCCACCCAGTGCAATGTCACCAATGTGGAGGCCGTACGCTATTATGCCCAGTTTGCCGATGTGATTGTGCTGGGTCGCGAATGCACACTGAAACAAGTGGCAGATATTTGCCAAACCATTAAGGAACAAAACATTACGGGTCCAAAAGGCGAATTGGTGAAAATCGAAATCTTCGTGCACGGGGCCTTGTGCATGGCCGTATCCGGAAGATGTTACCTCAGCTTGGACAACTATAATTTTTCCTCTAACCGCGGTGCGTGCAACCAACCCTGCCGACGCGCCTACAAAATCATAGATGAGGAAAATGAAATTGAATTACATGTGGATAATCCCTATATCCTATCACCTAAAGACCTGTGTACCATAGGTTTTCTGGATAAAATCATCAAAGCGGGGGTTTCCGTCCTTAAGATTGAGGGGCGTGGCCGCTCACCGGAATATGTGAAAGTGGTGACGGAGTGCTATCATGAAGCCCTGCGCGCCATTGAGAATGGAACATTCACCCAAGAGAAAACTGAGGAGTGGACCTCCAGAATGCGCGATGTCTATAACCGTGGATTCTGGGGAGGTTATTACCTTGGCCGCACTATGGGCGAGTGGTCCAAACGCTACGGATCACAAGCCACCCGCTACAAACAAAGGGTCGGAAAAATCACCAACTATTTTTCCAAACTATCCGTGGCTGAGGTCTGCATGGAGGAAGGCGAACTTTCCGTTGGCGATGACATTCTCATTATCGGCTCCACCACAGGTGTGTATGAAGACCATTTGTCGGAAATCCGACTGGACCTGAAACCCGTGGAAAAAGTGGAAAAGGGTGTGCTTTGCTCCATTCCCGTGAAAGAACTTGTGCGCCGCGGTGACCAGATTTTCAAATGGGTCACGGTTGTGGATGAATTCTAAATTCCCTATTTTCTTCATTTATAGATATTTATCTTTTTTTATTAAAAATTGAGTAAATTTACTTACTTGATTTTATAATTATATTGTTTTATTTTTGCATGGTATAAAATCAGATATTGTTACACTAACACTATAATTATGAAAAAGCTTTACTTTACCTTGATTTTCTGCGCCTTAGCATTCACGGCATTCTGCCAGACGGGCGTAGTGACCGCAGGCGGCACGGCCTCCGGCAACGGCGGCTCCGCCACCTACACTGTGGGACAGATCGCCGACCAGCGTGCGGAAACCGACGGCAAGTACATCATCGAGGGTGTGCAGCAGCCCTACGAGATCCAGACCGTGGGCGTGAACAACTATCCGGGCATCCAACTCGAGGCGGTGCTCTACCCCAACCCCACCGCACACTCTGTGCAACTGAAAATCTCCAACTACGAGATCCCCTCCGACGGACTTAAAGCACAGCTCTTCGACAAGAGCGGCAAACTCCTGCGGGTGTTCGATGTCTTCGACCTCCTCACCCGAATGGACCTCTCCGAGTACCCCTCCGCCACCTACCAATTGCGCATCATGGACGGCAAGCAGCTGCTGAAAACCTTCCAGATTGTGAAGAACAGATTTTAGGTTCGGTTTAACATAAAACTGTCCTCTGCTTTTGGGGTTCCGCTGCCTTCGGCAGCGGAATGGTGAGTCAAGGTGCCATATGGCATCACCATTCCGCTCGCAATGCGAGCGGAACCCCAAACACAACCGACAACTGACTCTAATTGTTTAACTAAATCCCTATATTATGAAAAAATCTTTACTCTTTCTTTTCGTTTTGATGCTCTCAGCGGCCGCTTTGTTCGCACAGGCGCCGCAAAAGATGAGTTATCAGGCCGTGGTGCGCAACGCCAACAACACGCTTGTCACCAGCCAGAATGTCTCTGCCAGGGTCTCCATCCTGCAGGGCAGCGTGAACGGAACGCCCGTTTATGTTGAGATTCACAACGCCACCACCAACGCCAACGGCCTGCTCACCCTCGAGGTGGGCGGCGGCAGCACCGTTGTGGGCTCCCTGGCCGCAGTTGACTGGGCCAACGGTCCCTTCTTCCTGAAATCGGAGATCGACCCGAACGGCGGCGTCAACTACAGCATTGAAGGCACCCAGCAGCTGATGAGTGTGCCTTACGCCCTTTACGCCGAGAAGGCTGGCAATGTGCCCGCCTTCGGCATCACTCCCGTTGATTCCGGATATGTGATTGCTGTTACGCAGCCCGGCGGAGCGCCGCAAACCTACTTCCTGCCCACCGGCGGACAAGGTCCTGCCGGCCCTGCAGGCCCTCCCGGCAACGACGGAAATGACGGCGTGGGCATTGACTCCATTGCCAAGACCGGCACCGCGGACAATGTGGACACCTACACCATTTACTACAGCAACAACACCACTTCCACCTATACCGTAACCAACGGTGTGGATGGAGCACCCGGCACCCCCGGTGACCCCGGTACTCCGGGTGCTCCCGGCGACCCTGGCTTCTCTCCCACCATCACGGTGGACACGGGCGCTGCCGGCATGGTGCTCACCATCACCGATGTCAACGGCACCAACCAGTACATCATCCCGAATGGCGGAGGTTCCGGATCCGGCGGCACGATTGTGCAACAGCAGGTGAACTGGAACGAGACCAACCCCGCCAGCGTGTCCTACATCCTCAACAAGCCCTCCCTGGCCACCGTGGCCACCAGCGGCTCCTACAACGACCTTCTGGACAAGCCGGCCATCCCCACCAACATCAGCCAGCTGAACAACGACGCCGGCTTTGTGACCACCGCTTCCGTGCCCACTCTTAATGTGACGCAGACCGACACGGGCTATGTGCTCACCATCACCGAGAATGGTTCCACACAAACCTACATCCTTCGCGACGGGCGGGATGGTCAGGATGGCCAGGACGGAAATGACGGAAACGACGGTGAAGACGGCAATGACGGCGTGTCACCCACCATCACATTGGACACGGCCGGTTCCAATCTTATGGTCACCATCACGGATGCCAACGGCTCCAACACCACCATAATTCCGCTTTCCTCCGGCAGTGGCACCTTCACCCAACTGCCCGCCGACTGGAACGCCACCAGCGGTGTGCAGCAGATTTTGCACAAACCGACACTGGCTACAGTAGCCACCAGCGGCAACTATAACGATTTGACCAACAAACCGACCATCCCCGCCGAGCAGGTGCAGGCCAACTGGAATGAGACGAACACCTCATCCAAGGCATACATCCAGAATAAACCTACGATTCCTGCGGCTCAGGTGAATGCTGATTGGGACGCCACCAGCGGTGTGCAGCAGATTTTGCATAAGCCCAACCTTGCTCCTGTAGCCACCAGCGGCAGTTACAATGATCTGAGCAACAAGCCGACCATTCCCGCTGCTCAGGTGAACGCTGACTGGAACGCCACCAGCGGCGTGGCACAGATTATGAACAAGCCTGTTCTGGCCGATGTGGCCACCAGCGGTGACTACGATGATTTGGACAACAAGCCGACTCTCGCCACCGTTGCCACCAGCGGCAGTTACAACGACTTGACCAACAAGCCGACCATTCCGGACGCTCAGGTGAACGCTGACTGGAACGCCACCAGCGGCGTGGCACAGATTATGAACAAGCCTGTTCTGGCCGATGTGGCCACCAGCGGTGACTATGATGATTTGGACAACAAACCGACTCTCGCCACCGTTGCCACCAGCGGCTCCTACAACGACTTGACCAACAAACCTACCATTCCGGACGCCCAGGTGAACGCTGACTGGAACGCCACCAGCGGCATGGCCGAAATCCTCAACAAACCGGACATTGCCGGTATGCAGAATACCATGGACAGTCTTGCTGATGCTCTTGACAATTTGCACGAATCTATGGGCTTTATCTGTGGCAAAGACAAAGTGAAAGACATTGATGGAAACGAGTACAACACCGTGAAGATTGGCCAGCAATGCTGGATGAAAGAGAATTTGCGCACCACCAAATACCCGAATGGCACTGAAATTCCTATTGGTACAGACTCTTCTTCTACTATTGGCACCCGTAATGCACCTGGTTCTGAAGCCAATGTTGCCACCCGCGGTTACTTGTACAACTGGGTGGCCACCATGAATGGCGCTACCTCCAGTGGCACCAATCCCAGCGGCGTGCAAGGAATCTGCCCTGACGGATGGCATGTACCAAGCAATAAAGAATTTACCCAATTAGTAGAATATGTCAGAGGAGTAGATGGCAATGTTTGTGGATCTTACCTTAATAATATTGCCAAAGCCCTTGCAGCCACTACATTATGGCATTCTTCCAGTATTGAATGTGCGATTGGTAATGATTTATCAGGCAACAATGCTACTGGCTTTTCAGCAGTCCCCACTGGCTATTATGGTCTTAATTTTTCAGGACATGTTGGACAATGGTATTATGATTTTCAAAACAACTCTACTTACTATTGGACCACGGAAGAACATACGAATTCCGCTTATATTTATACTGTTAGTTTTGGTTATAGTTCTGCTTCGATAACCCAGACTAATTATGATAGATATAAAAATGCTTATTCCGTCCGTTGTTTGCGCGATCCAGAAAACTCTTTAATACAGGATGTGATAGACATCATTGTTTCACCTTTGCAAAACACTATTGACAGCTTACAAAACACCATAAATGAATCTTTTGATAACTTGCAAGAATCCTTAGGTTTTATTTGTGGTGTGAATACAGTAAAAGACTATGATGAAAATGTTTATGCTACCATAAAGATTGGTGAACAGTGTTGGATGAAAGAAAACCTGAGGACTACGCACTATAGCGATGGAACCGAAATCCCATTGGGAACAGATACTTCTCGGACAAATGGTTATCGCTATTATCCATCCAGATCTGCTGAATTTGTCTCGGAATACGGATACCTATACAATTGGGCTGCTCTGATGAATGGTTCCGCCAGTTCCTCTGCCACCCCCAGCGGTGTTCAAGGCGTTTGCCCCACAGGTTGGCATGTGCCAAGCCCTAATGAATGGACACAATTACGAACTTATATGCAATCACAAAACCAATATCGTTGTAATGGGACCTCTGCCAACATTGCTAAAGCATTAGCAGATAAAACGGGGTGGAATCCTGTGAATTCAAACACCAATTCATCTTGCGCTATTGGTGTAAATTTTGAGGACAACAATGCATCAGGATTTGGTGCAAGAGGTGCTGGATGGTTGAGTGACAATGGCAACAGCTATGCACCAGTTGGAGGCTCGGCTCTATTTTGCACCTCAAATTCTACTTCACATTCAACTTATGGAACTGTTTATTTTGTATATGGCTTTTTCAACAGTGATACAACCTTAAGAAGTTGGGCAAATCCTGTCTGGCGGGGTCATTCTGTCCGCTGCTTGCGCGATCCGGAATCCTCTACTCCGACGAGTCTCACCCCTGAAGATGTTCAGAATATGATCAACAACAGTCTTGCCCCGCTACAACATACTATAGACAGTTTGCAAAATGTGATTAATCAACAACAACAACAGTTGAGCGAGAACGGTGTTTGTGGCTTTGCCAAAGTAACGGATTATGATGGCAATGAATACAGCACTGTTAAAATAGGCAATCAGTGCTGGATGAAAGAGAATCTTAAATCTATGCACTACAGCGATGGAACTGAAATTCCATTGGGAACAGACTCATCAAAAACGATAGGTTATCGGTACTATCCTGACAATGATAGTTCTACTGTATCTTCTCTTGGTTATTTGTACAACTGGCACGCGGTTGTGAGAGGAGGTTCCGTTGGCACGACCAGTGTTGTACAAGGTATTTGCCCAACAGGATGGCATGTGCCCAGTCAAGATGAATTCACACAATTAAAGGAGTTCGTTAAGAGCAAAGAGGAGTATCGTTGCAATGACAATCAGTGGAGTATAGGGAAAGCTCTTGCCGATTCGGTACTATGGTTGTCTTATTCTTTAGAATGTGTTGTCGGTAATAATTTGTCTGCCAATAACGCTACTGGTTTTTCTGCTCGGCCTACGGGTTATTATAGAACAAACTTTCAAAATTATACTGGAGTATGGCATTATGGTAGTCGTAATTTCAGTACAGCTTATTGGGCCTCTAATACTAGTACTTCTAATTCAAATAATGCATATTATTTGTCTATTTCTTCAAGTACAAATAATATGGGCGGTTCTCCAACAACCGATAGTAAATGGGATGGTAATTCCGTCCGCTGCCTGAAAGACTAAACCCAACTGTTGATTTTTACCATTATGAATAAACCGCAAGGGTTTCCGGCAAGAGCCGGGAACCCTTTTTTTTGTATCTTTGCAACTGTCTTTAAATCCCACCACTATGAAAAAGTTGCAAATTGTCAAAATCGAACACCAACGCATCGGATACGATGAGACGGATATTGAAAAAGTGGAATACACCGAACTCGAAGCCTCCTACAATGAGGCCGGACAAATTGTCCGTGAAGAACGCTTCGACCCCGACGGCAACCTCAACACCCTCACCATCAACCAATATAATGAGCAAGGACAACTCATACAAGCCGAACAATATGACCAAGATCATATCCTGCTCCAAAAGTCTGTGAACACTTATAATGACCAAGGTCTTATGGTCCAACAAAGCAATTACTTCGGTGAAGGCGATGTGGAATATGTGACCCACTTCGTGTACGATGACGATGGCCATCTTCTCCGCCAGGAAATGTACGACGACGGCAAATTGGACTATGTGGAAAAAGAAATGCATTATCAAAACGGCCTATTAATCAAAGAGTTTGAAAATGACGACTATGGCAAGACCTTGAACATCCACACCTATGAGTACAACGAAAAAGGGTTGGTTTCCAAATACATCCGTGACGAGGTTCAAAACAAAGACCGCCGCACGCACGAATTCACTTACGATGAACACAACAACTGTGTGAAAGAACTCGTTTACGATTTCAACGACATGCTGATCGCCAAAACCTATCGCCAGTTCAACGAATTAAACCAACAAGTGGAAATCGAATCTGAAGACCTCGACAACTATCGTAAAATCACACTGGAATATGACGGCGACCAAGTGGTTAAAAACTCCATAATCAACAAAGAAGGCCAACTGACGGGCTGGGCGGAATACACCTACGATGAAAACGGCAAGGAAAATTCCGCCAAAGAATTTATCCAAGACGAGGTCCAACCCGACCATTTCCGCCTTTTGAGAGAAACCTATTATCAACGATCCTAAAACCAACTTCACCGCATTTTTTATATCTTTGCGCCTTAAATTTTTGAACCCATGCTACAGATACAACTTTTAAGAGAAAATCCGCAAGAAGTAATTGACAGACTGAAAATCAAGAATTTCGATGCCACTGAACTGGTCAACGAGATTCGTCAACTGGATACAGACAACCGTACCCTCAAAAAGAGCTTGGATGACAACCTCATGGAGCAGAACCAAGGCGCCAAGCAGATTGGCCAACTGTTCAAAGAGGGCAAACGCGAGGAGGCCGAAGTGCTGAAAGCCCGCATGGCCGAGCTGAAAGAAACCGAAAAGGCAGACCGCGCCAAATTGCAAGAGCAGGAAGTGCTGCTGCAAAACAAGATGGTGCTGCTGCCCAATCTTCCAAGTCCTGCGGTGGCACCGGGCAAAGGTGCTGAGGACAACGAAATCGTCTATACCGAAGGCGACGCCTCCAATTTCGACTATGACGCCATGCCTCATTGGGAGTTAGTGAAAAAATACGACATCATTGATTTCGAGCTTGGCACCAAGATTACGGGTGCCGGATTCCCTGTTTACAAAGGCAAAGGTGCCCGCATGCAGCGCGCGCTCATCGACTTTTTCCTCGACAGCGCTGTGGCCGCCGGTTTCACTGAAATCCAACCTCCTTATATGGTGAACGAGGATTCCGCTTACGGCACCGGCCAACTTCCCGACAAAGAGGGTCAGATGTACCACTGCGAGGTCGATAATTTCTACCTCATCCCCACCGCTGAAGTGCCTGTCACCAACATATACCGCGATGTCATCCTCAAAGAGAGCGATTTCCCGTTGAAGAACTGCGCCTACTCCGCTTGCTTCCGCCGCGAGGCCGGCTCATACGGCAAAGATGTGCGCGGACTCAACCGCCTGCACCAGTTCGACAAGATTGAAATCGTGGTCATCGAGCACCCCGACAGAAGCTACGAAACATTGGAGAAGATGACCAACTACGCCAAAGGCCTGCTCACCAAATTGGGTCTGCCTTTCCGTGTGCTCCGTTTGTGCGGCGGTGACATCAGCTTCACCTCTGCCCTCACCTACGACTTGGAGGTCTATTCCAAAGCCCAGCAGAAATGGCTGGAAGTGAGTTCCGTATCCAACTTTGAGTCTTATCAGGCCAACCGCTTGAAACTGAGATTTAAAGACGCTACTGGCAAAACCCGCTTAGCCCACACACTGAACGGCAGCGCCTTGGCTTTGCCGCGCGTGCTCGCCGCCATCCTCGAAAACTACCAGACCGACAAGGGCATCATCGTGCCTGAAGTACTCCGTCCTTACACTCGTTTCGACATCATCGACTAATCCAAACCATGAAAAAAGTATTCTTTTTCCTGCTCCTGCTCTTCTCGCTTGGAGGGCTCTGCGCCCAACAAAGCGACGATGAGAAATTGGCTATGCAGTATTATAAAGACAAAGAATACGACAAAGCCATCACCCTGTTTGAAAAAATCCACGCCAAAAAACCATCTTCCTACACCTACTACTATTATTACTCCTCGCTGCTGGAACTGGAACGCTACGCGGATGCCGAAAAGATGGTGAAAAAACAAGTGAAGAACTTTCCCAATGTGCAGCGCTACAAGGTGGATTTGGGTTACATTTATGAGCGCTCCGGCGACAATGCCAAAGCGGAAAAAAACTATCAGGAAATCCTTAAAAACCTGCAAGCCAAGGAGTACGCCGTGCAGGAACTGTACAGCGCATTCTATTCCCGGATGAAAATCGATCATGCCATCGAAGCCATCCAAAAAGGCCGCCGCCTGCTCAACAACCCCCAACTGCTGTCAAAGGAACTCATCAACTTGTACCAATATCTCCACCAAACCGACAATGTCATTGAGGAGGTGCTGGCATTGGTGAAGGATGACAACAACCAGCAGTATCTGGACCAGGCCAAAACCGCCATCCAGAATCTGCTTCAGGATGATGAGGACAATCAGAAGTACATCACCGTAAAAACCAACCTCCAGAAGTATTCGCAGAAAAACCCCAACAACCTCAACTATTTGACTTTGCTGTACTGGATTAACCAATTGCACAAGGAGTATGGCGAAGCTTTGGTTTTGGCAAAGGCCATCGACAAGCGGATGAAAACCGAAGGCATCAAGGTGTATGAATTGGCTTGTCTTGCCGCCGACAACCGCGATTTCACCACTGCCATTGAAGCGTTAGAGTACATCATTGGCCGTGGGGAAGAGACCCACAACTACACTCAAGCGAAGATGAAGATTCTGGATGTCCGCTATCAGCAACTCATCTCCTCTTCGCCTGTCAAACTGGTGGACGCCCTGAATCTGGAGAAGGATTTTAAAAAGGTGCTCAACGAAAACGGCCTGCACTCCGGCACCATGGACTGGATCCGGAAATACGCCCACTTGCTGGCTTTTTATGTCAACAAACCCCAGGAGGCCATTGATTTGCTGAACCAGGCGATGAACAACACGCGCGACGCGAAGGAGAAAAACCAGTATAAAATAGACCTCGCCGATGTGCAACTCTACATGGGAAATGTGTGGGACGCCACTCTGAACTATTCGCAAGTGGACAAGGATATGCCCAACGACGCGTTAGGCAACGAGGCCAAGTACAAAAACGCCAAACTCTCGTTCTACATTGGTGAGTTTGAATGGGCCAAAAGCCAACTTGATGTGCTCAGCGCCGCCACCTCCAAATTAGTGGCCAACGATGCCATCTATTTCTCATTGCTCATTTCCGACAATCAGGAAGAGGAGGAGGAAGATGAAGAGGATGCCGACACCACCTATCTGCTGTTCAGCAACCCCTCCACCAATCTGCCTCTCAAAAAGTTCGCGGAAGCCGACTTCCTCATCTTCCAAAACAAGGACGACCAAGCGTTGGTGGAACTGGATTCCGTTATCACACTCTCTCCTTTCGGCACACTGGTGGACGACGCTCTCTACCAAAAAGCGCTCATCTACATCAAACAAAGAAACTATCTGGGTGCGGAAGCGCTTTTGAAGAAGATTGAGGAGAGCCATGGCGGTGAACTTTTGGGCGACGATGCCGTTTTCAAACTGGCGGAACTGTACGAATATTACCTAAAAGATATTCCGAAAGCCATGGAATATTATATGAAAGTGATCCAAAACTACAGCAGCAGTTTATATGTGATTGAAGCGCGCAAACGCTATCGCGCGCTCCGTGGCGACACGATTGAATAGATGAAGAATAACGAACAAGTACGGGCAAAAAAGAGATTAGGGCAGCATTTCCTTAAAAATGAGGATATTGCCCGGAGCATCGCCGAGGCGGTGAAAACTCCTGATGCACATGTACTTGAGATAGGCCCTGGTATGGGTGTGCTTACCCAATTCCTTCTGCAACAGCATTTCACCGACCTTTCTGTCATCGAATTGGATGAAGAATCCGTGGCTTATCTGCAAGAGCATTTTCCTCAGTTGGGTGAAAACCTCATCTCTGGCGATTTTCTCCAATTGGACCTTGCCAGCCGCTACCCCGATAACTTTGTGGTTGTAGGCAATTTCCCTTACAACATCTCCTCCCAAATCCTCTTTAAGGTTCTGGACCATAAAGACCAAGCCGTTGAGGTAGTTGGCATGTTCCAAAAAGAGGTGGCGGAACGGGTAACCGCCAAGGCGGGAAACAAGCAATATGGCATTCTAAGTGTTTTGCTGGGAGCGTTTTACGATACCGAATATCTGTTTACGGTCGAACCCTACGAGTTCAATCCGCCGCCACAAGTGAAGTCGGCGGTAGTGCGGCTCACCCGCAATTTCGACAAGAAACTGCATTGTGATGAATCCAAATTTAAACTTGTGGTCAAAACCGCTTTCAATTACCGTCGTAAGACTTTGCGCAACGCCTTGCAATCGTTGAACTTCCCGCCCGAAATCGTCTCTACGGATCCTCTTTTCACCAAACGCGCCGAACAACTGGATGTGCAAGACTACGAAAAACTCGCTAACCTCCTCTAAACACACAATTCTTTAAAATTGTTTTGTATCTTTGCCCTGTAAAAAATAAAATTATGAGAAAGTTAATGTATATCAGCATTTTATTATGCATTATGGCCAGCTGCCAATCTCAAAAGAAATTGGTTTCGGTCAATAAGGAAACCAACGAAGTGGAACTCAAAGTGGGCCAGTCCTGTGAGATTGAATTCCGCACCAACGCGTCCACGGGTTTCTGGTGGCAGCTTGCCAACTCCGACCAGATTACCGTAGTGGACTCTGTGGCAAAGCGTTACGAAAGCGATGCGCCCAAGGGCATGGTGGGTGCCTCCTCCAATTTATTCTGGAAATTCACCGCCAAGGAAAAAGGCGAGCAAACCCTCAAGTTCGTCTATGCCCGCCAAAACATCAACGAGCCCATCCGCATCCGTGATGTAAAGGTGACCGTGAAATAATGGCGGCCACCCGTATTTTCGTGGCCATCCCGGCCATGGATGAACTGCAGGAACTGCCGCTTACCCTGCAAGACCTGTCTGTTCAGGATGTTCAGTTTCCCGTTGAGGTTTACATTTGCGTAAACCAACCTGACAATTTCTGGCAACTGCCTGAAAAACACGATATTTGTTCCCACAACCAAGCCCTGTTGTCTTTTTTGAATAACATTCAGGGTCTGTCTATGCATATTCTGGATTACGCCTCTCCCGGAAAGGGCTGGAAGGGCAAGAACTTCGGTGTTGGATGGGCTCGTAAAGTGTTGTTTGACACCATCTTAAAAACCGCCCTACCCGATGATATCCTCATCAGTCTGGATGCGGACACGCGCATTCATCCTGGTTATCTGCGGTCCATTGCGGAGAATTTTGCGGAGAATCCGGAATTTCCCGCCATTGCGGTGCCCTATTACCATCCGCTCACGGGCGACGAGGCGCGCGACAGGGCCATTTTGCGCTACGAGTTCTACATGCGCTGCTATGCCATAAACCTGCTGCGGATTGGCAGTCCGTACGGATTTACCGCCATCGGATCGGCGATGGCCATGCGCGCGGGGGCGTTGCGCAAAATCGGCGGCATCACACCCTTGAAAAGTGGGGAGGATTTCTATCTGATGCAGAAATTCCGCAAAATGACGGCTATTGGTTTATACAACACGGAGTGCGTTTATCCCGCCGCGCGCTATTCCTCCCGCGTGGACTTCGGCACCGGCCCCGCCATGCTGAAAGGAAGCCAAGGGGTTTGGGACAGTTACCCCATCTTTCATTACACTCTCTTTGAACCCATAGAAAACACCTATCGCATTTTAAACCAATTGTTTACTCAGGATTATCACACCCCATTTCTGGATTTTCTGCAATCCAACGCCAAAACCGAAACCTCGCTTTGGGATTCCATCCGGCAAAATGTGAAAGACCTGCCACACTTTATCCAGGCGTTTCACGAGAAGGCAGACGGGCTCCGAATCCTGCAGTTTTTGCGGACCCAACAGCGGCAACATGAGATTTTAAGCGATGAAAACGCCCTTTTTCAGAATATCAAGCACTGGCTTCCTGACGGAACGCCCGCTTGGATGACTTCAAATTTTTTATTTAAAGATTTGTCTGTCAAACAATTAGATGATACACGAAATATACTTTTCCAATACGAATCCCAACTAAGAAAAAAGGTTGGCAATTCAAAATAATATTCTTATTTTTGCAATCTGAAAATTCAAGCAATACAAATGTAAAATCTTATAAAATAAAAACTTATGGAAAAAATTAAAATTGGTATCAATGGTTTTGGTAGAATCGGAAGATTAGTTTTCAGAGCTACTACAGAAAGAGACGATGTTCAAGTTGTGGCCATCAACGACCTTTTGGATGTGGATTACATGGCATACATGCTGCGTTATGACACCACGCACGGCAAGTTCAACGGTACTGTTGAGGTTAAAGACGGTATGCTGGTGGTAAACGGCAACAAGATTCGCGTCACCGCTGAAAAAGAACCCGCCAATTTGAAATGGGATGAGGCAGGTGCTGACTATGTGGTGGAATCCACTGGTCTGTTTTTGACTGAAGAACTCGCTTCCGCACACTTGAAAGCCGGTGCCAAGAGAGTGGTTATGTCCGCTCCTTCCAAAGACGACACCCCGATGTTCGTTATGGGTGTGAACAACAAGGAATATGCCGGACAACCCATCGTTTCCAACGCTTCCTGCACCACCAACTGCCTGGCTCCGTTGGCAAAGGTTATCAACGACAACTTCGGTTTGGAAGAGGGTCTTATGACCACCGTACACGCCGCTACCGCAACTCAAAAAACAGTTGACGGTCCTTCCAAGAAAGACTGGCGTGGTGGCCGTTCCATCCTCGGCAACATCATCCCTTCCTCCACAGGTGCCGCTAAGGCCGTGGGTCGTGTGATTCCTGAACTGAAAGGCAAACTTACCGGTATGTCTTTCCGCGTTCCCACCGTTGATGTTTCTGTTGTGGACTTGACCTGCAAAATCCGCAAGGCCGCCACTTACGACGAAATCAAAGCCGCAGTGAAGAAAGCTTCTGAAAATGAGCTCAAAGGCATCCTCGGATACACCGAAGAAGCTGTTGTTTCCACCGATTTCCTCGGCGAAAAGAGAACCTCCATTTTCGACGCTACCGCCGGTATCATGCTCAACGAGCACTTTGTGAAACTGGTTTCCTGGTATGACAATGAGATTGGTTACTCCAACAAAGTCGTTGACCTCATCTGCAGCATGAACGAAACGGTGAAACTGTAAACCGTTATTTCAATCTTCTAAATTTTAAAAAGAATGAAAAAAGTATTATCGTTATTTGTGACCGCACTTTTGCTGTGCGCTACATTGACCATGTCTGCTCAAGACAATCAAGATAAGAAAATCTCGTACAACATGATCAATGAATACGGATTCTATCTGGGCGGCGGTTCTCAAGGCGTAACTCAGCAAACCAATGTCGGATTTGAAGGCTTGCTCGTGAACAGCATCCTCTTCAACCGCACACAAGACCTGCTTGGTATTGGTTTGGGCTACTCCGTGGATATTTGTGGCGGTCATGGTGTTCCGATGTTCTTGAACTATCGTCACTACTTCGATCGCGGCAGGGCGGTGAAACCCCTTGTCAACATCGCAGCTGGCGCCACGTTCATCTTCAGCGGAAACTTTAACTACTACGACGATTATTATAACGGGCATTATTATAACGGAACTATCTATGATTATCCTGGAGACAACCAGAATAAAACCGGTTGGGGTCTTTATGCCACTATTGCTTCCGGTTTCCGATTCAAAGCCCTCTCTTTTGCAGCCGGCTTTTATTTGAGAAGCAATCCCATCAATCACTATGTGCTTGATGGCACCGGTCATTATCAACTTGAGCGTTCAAAGGCCTTTAACGGAGGTATTCAGGTTAAACTTGGATACACATTCTAATTCAAGTTTTCCCTATAGACAAAAAAAGAACGGTCAAATGACCGTTCTTTTTTTTATTCGTAGTAATCGTATTTCAAATGCTTTACGGTTATACCCTTATTGATAAGCTGTTTTAGGGAGTCAATGCCGATTTTCAAGTGGCGTACACTGTAATTTTTGCTCACCAACTTGTCGGACGCTTCCGTTTTCACGCCATCGGGCAGCATAGGCTGGTCGGAAATCAACAGCAGGGCGCCTGTCGGAATGCGATTGTAAAAGCCCACCGAAAAGAGCGTTGCGGTCTCCATATCGACTGCCGTGGCCCTGATTTCACGCAAATAATCTTTAAAAACCTCATCGTGTTCCCACACGCGACGGTTGGTGGTATAGACCGTGCCCGTCCAATAGTCCAGACCATAATCGCGGATGGTGGTGGAAATAGCTTTTTCCAGGTTGAACGCCGGAAGTGCGGGAACCTCTTCCGGAAAATAGTCCAACGAAGTACCTTCACCGCGTATTCCGGCAATGGGAAGAAGCAGTTCGCCAAGACCAATGTTGGTCTTCAGACTGCCGCACTTGCCCAAAAACAGCACCGCCTTGGGCTTGATGGCGGTGAGCAAGTCCATGATAGTGGCCGCATTGGCACTGCCCATCGTGAAATTGATGATCGTGATATTGTCTTTAGTGGCACACTTCATGGGATGACCTTCTCCCCTTATCTCGGTATCCATCAATTCCGCAAAATTAAGGACATAATCCTGAAAATTGGTCAAAAGAATATACTGGCCGAACTCTTCCAACTGCATTCCCGTGTAACGGGGCAGCCAATTACGTACAATGTCTGATTTTGTCTTTAGCATTTCTATTATTTTAAAACGGATAATCTTGAACTAAAACATCGGTGACTGGGGAACCAATTCCTTTCAATAGTGTGAAATTGATCCTGCCATCCTTATTCTTCTTATCCTGAATCAGATACGGAAGCAAAACATTCCATTTTTTCTTGGAGAAGGGTTTCACTTTGAAATGACGCTGAATCAGGTTTTCTATCATAAGGAACTCATTATGAGGGAGTCCCATAAGTTTTTCCGACAACAAACTCTCGTAAAGCAGTCCGGCGGCCACCGCCACACCATGGGGAACGCCGCGCCCGGAGGCCGCATAATAACCCTCTATCGCATGACCGATGGTGTGCCCGAAATTCAGCACATGGCGCTCGTGATGGTCATTCGGATCTTTTCTCACAACATTTTCTTTGATCCGAACACACTCCTGAATCCATAAAGGAGAAACAGATTCGGATGTAAGTACCTCTAAATCATTTATTTGCTTTAAAAGCGAGGGCGAAGCGATGAGTGCATATTTGATCATTTCGCCAAAACCGCTTTTCAACTCCGCCATCGGCAGTGTTTGGAGAAATGTCGTGTTTGCGGGCATCACATAATCAGGTTGGCGCACCACTCCGATGCAATTTTTCACATGATGGAGGTTGACCGCTGTTTTTCCACCGTAGGCGGCGTCAATCATCGACAGTAAGGAGGTAGGGCAATAAACACCGTGGATTCCGCGCTTGTAGGTGGCCGCCACAAAACCGCCCAAATCGCAAACCATGCCGCCACCGAACATGATGAGCGTGTCGTTTCGCTCCATCTGCCATTCCTGCAACTGTTGCCACACTTGCACAACTTGCTCTATGGTTTTGGAGAATTCGGAGCCCGGAATTGTGATTGTTCGGCATGTGAAATGGTCGCTCAACGCATCAAAAAAATGGGGATAGAGTGCCGCCACATTGGCATCGGCGAGCACCACCGCCTGGCGGGTGCCCCATTCCTGCATTTTTCTGATTAGCGTATCCATTGCGGACGGTTCAAAAGGTTGTCTTATAAGGTTCCGTCACCGTTATTCGGCGGAATCGGCGCGCTTTTCAGCGCGTTTGCGCTCCAGTTCATCCAAGATAATCTTGCGCAAGCGGAGCGATTGCGGGGTGATTTCCAAGTACTCATCCTTGGCAATGAACTCCATGTACTGTTCGAGGGAGTATTTGATCGCCGGAGCGAGCACCAATTTCTCGTCAGAACCCGCAGCACGCATGTTGGACAGTTTCTTGGACTTGCACACATTAATCACCAAGTCGCCTTGACGGATGTGCTCGCCAATAACCTGACCGGCATACACCTGGTCGTTGGGTTCGATGAAGAAACGGCCACGATCCTGCAATTTGTTCAGCGAATAAGCATACGCCTGGCCTGTTTCCATAGCGATGAGTGAGCCGGCATGACGGCCAGGAAGGTCGCCTTTCCAAGGTTGGAACTCCATGAAACGGTGCGACACGATGGCCTCGCCTTCCGTAGCGGTGAGCAACTGGTTGCTCAACCCGATCAAACCTCTGGAAGGGATGGTGAATGTCAGGTGCACACGGTCGTTGAGCGTATCCATGCTCTGCATCTCACCTTTTCTTCTTGACACATAGTCAATTACGCGACTTGACATCTCCTCTGGCACCAGCACGGTAAGCTCCTCAATCGGCTCGCATTTCTGCCCGTCAATTTCTTTGATAATCACTTGTGGCTGACCCACTTGCAATTCATAACCCTCACGGCGCATGGTTTCAATGAGAATGGAGAGATGGAGAATACCACGGCCATATACATTGAGTCGGTCGGGGGAGTCGGTTTCTTCAATGCGCATTGCCAGATTACGCTCCAATTCGGCAAACAAACGGTCGCGCAAGTGGCGGGAAGTCACATACTTACCCTCTTTTCCGAAGAACGGGGAGTTGTTGATGGTGAACAGCATACTCATCGTAGGCTCATCCACCTTGATGGGCTGTAATTGTTCCGGATTCTCGAAATCGGCCACGGTGTCGCCAATCTCAAAGTCATCCAAACCGAGGATAGCGCATATCTCACCTGCCTCGACAGGGGTTTTGATTTTCTCTTTTCCAAGTCCCTCAAACACATACAGTTCCTTCACTTTCGACTGTTGCACGGTGCCGTCGCGTTTCACCAAGGAAACATTCTGACCCCAAGAGATTGACCCGCGTTTCACACGACCCACAGCGATACGGCCCACATATGAGGAGTAATCCAATGATGAAATCATCATTTGAAGGTTACCCGGATCGGCCTTGGGAGCGGGAATATATTTTATGATGGTGTCCAAAAGATAGGAGATATCGGAGGTTGGCGTTTTCCAATCGGGACCCATCCAGCCGTTTTTGGCTGAACCGTAAACAGTCGGGAAGTCGAGTTGGTCGTCGGAAGCGCCCAGATTGAACATCAGTTCGAACACGGCCTCTTGTGCCAAGTCGGGTTGGCAGTTGGGCTTGTCCACTTTGTTAATCACCACGATGGGTTTCAAACCCAGTTCAATGGCTTTTTGCGTCACAAAGCGGGTTTGCGGCATGGGGCCTTCGAAGGCGTCCACCACGAGGAGAACACCGTCGGCCATGTTGAGCACACGCTCCACCTCGCCGCCGAAGTCGCTGTGCCCGGGAGTATCTATGACATTGATTTTCACTCCTTTATAACGCACGGAAACATTTTTGGAAAGAATGGTGATGCCTCTTTCCCGTTCCAAATCGTTATTATCAAGCACTAAATCCTGTACCTGTTGGTTTTCACGAAACAGGTGTGACTGGTATAAAATTCTATCTACTAATGTTGTTTTACCATGGTCAACATGGGCAATGATTGCTATGTTTCTAATTTCCTGCATTTTATAAAAAATCTTTTAAGCGTGCAAAGATACAAAAAAAGCGTTTTTCCGTGATTTTTTATACTTTTGCAATCTTATTAAAAACAATTTTTATGAAAAAATTACTTCTCTTATTCGTTTGTGTCGTACTGACTTCATCTCTGATGGCCCAACAGCGGCTTGAAGTGTCTAAAAAGAATATTGCAAAACAGAAATTTGAACGCGTCGTTCAGGGTGACATTAAAACCATCACCCTCAACAATGGCATGAAAGCCGTTTTGTGTGAGGACCACTCCAAACCCCAGATTTGGGGTGCCGTTTGTGTGCACGCCGGTGGGAAAAACGATCCTTCCGACAACACGGGAATGGCGCATTATCTTGAGCATTTGATGTTTAAGGGCACCGACCAAATTGGCACCCTTGATTGGAAATCGGAAAAAGAGATTTTGGACCAAATCTCGGTGTTATACGACAAACTTCACGGCACAACGGATGAGAACGAACGGAACAACATCTTAAAGGAAATCAACAAACATAGCCAGGAGGCCACCCATTTTGCCATCCCCAATGAGGTGGATGTCATTTTGAGCAAGATGGGCGGACAGGGGGTCAACGCCTTCACATCCAATGATGTAACCGTTTACCTCAACGGATTTCCTTCCAATCAACTGAAAAAATGGTTGGAGGTCTATACCGAACGGTTCCGCTATCCTGTTTTCCGTCTTTTCCAAAGCGAGCTGGAGGCGGTTTATGAGGAGTACAACATGTACCAAGACCAGCCTGTGAGCGTGTTCATGGAAGACGCTCTGGCAAAGGCCTACGAAAACCATCCGTACGGCCGTCCGGTGATTGGTTATCAGAAACATCTGAAAAACCCGCAAATATCAGCCATGCAACGCTTCTTCAACACTTACTATCATCCCAACAACATGACCTTGGTGCTGGTAGGCGATTTTGACAAAGAGTCTATTATTCCTTTGCTTAACACCACCATAGGAAGTTATCATAATGAGTGTGAAAACGCAAGCGAGCAGACAACCGAAAGAATGCACACCGAACTCAATATGACGGTGAAACCTTTTCAGGGCCATCAGATTGAAACAGTAAAAGAAACGCCCGTGAAAATGGGTATTATCGGTTTCCAAACGCCCGGTTCAACCAATCGGGACGACTTTTATTTGGACCTTCTCAGCAGCTTCCTGAACAACAGTGAGGAAACAGGCCTCTTGGACCGCCTGTCCAAAGAGAACAAACTGTTGTCGGCCAGCGCTTTCAACTACACCATGCTGGAACATGGCTTGTTCGCATTCTTTTATGTCCCGAAAATCATCGGACAGTCACATGAAAATGCGGAATCTTTGATTTTTGCCGCCATTGACTCCTTGAAAAAAGGCCATTTCAGCAATCAGTTTTTTGAAGCGGTTAAAATGAGTTATCTGAAAGACTACCTGAACGACTTGGAAACTTTGGAGAGCAAATTCAACTTGGTATTAGGGGCAGTAACCAGCAATCAGGATCCGATGATGGTGTTCAAGCGTGAACTTTTGATCCGTTCTTTGAAAAAGGCGGATATTGTCAATATCGCAAACCGGTATTTTAATGATGATTGCTTGATTTTCCGTTCGGATATGGGTTCCAAACAACAAGAAAAACTACAAAAACCGAATTGGGAACCCATTAAATCATCCAACACGGAGGAATCATCCGAATTTGCCAAAATGATAGAGAAAGAGCCCGTTTCGGATTCAAAAATCCAAATTCTCGATTTCAATCAAGATATTACAGAAGTTCGGATTTCGGATAATGCAACGCTTTTGGGCTGCAAAAACCCTTATAACGATTATTTCACCTTAAAAATCGCTTACAATTATGGCAATTTGAACGACAAACTGTTTGCAACAGCGGTAAAATATGTGAATGGCCAAGGGACGAGTCGTCAGAATTTCAACGAATTCCAGATGTGCCTGCAGGAACTGGGTGCCACAATGGATATCTATTCAACGGATGATCAGATGTTTGTGTCTATCTCCGGTTTTGATAATGATATTGAGAAAATTTTATCCTTATGCCGAGATAAGCTTTACAAACCGGGCAATGATGAGAAAGTGCTTCAAACGATTATAGAAGACAAGAATGGGGAGAACAAGATGATGAAAGATGACGCTTCGGAATGGGGGCGTGCGCTGTATTATTATGCGTTATACGGTGAAAATTCCCCTTATCTTACCGGCCTGACCGTCAAAGAGCTGAAGAAATTATCCGGAAAGCAACTTCTCAACGCTTTTGAAAACGCTCTTCCTTTTTATACCTGCATAACATACACCGGTAATATGGATCCGGAAAAAGTCGCCACATTGCTGAAAGACAATCTTGACTTGGATCAATCCAAAGAAAACAAGCGTTTGATACGCCCGATCAAGCAGTATGACAAACCCACCATCTTTGTTGCGTCAAACAGCAAATTCCTTCAAAGCAACATCTATTTTTACAAAACAGGAAAAACGCTGCCGGAACTTGAGGACAAAACATCTTGTGCCTTATATAACGAGTACATGGGTGGCAGCATGGCCGGTGTGGTGTTCCAGGAGATCCGCGAACTCCGCTCTCTGGGATATTCGGCATACGCTGCATACCAGTATGACAGGATGAACCGAAGACCCGGTTTCCTGATGGGCTATTTGGGAACACAAACCGACAAAACCTTAGACGGTTGTCAGGCGATGTGTGACCTGCTGAACCAGTTCCCTTACAAACCCGAGAAGTTCGAGATGGCCAAAACATCCTACTTGCGCTCTGTGGAATCCGACCACATTACGGCGCGCAACATTCCCGACCAAGTCAGAAGTTGGCAAGAACAAGGATACCAGCAGGATCCCCGGAAAATGATCATCGAACTTGTAAACAACTCACAAATCAATCAAATTGCGGAGTTTTACAATATCATTGATTCCCCGATGGTGATTACCATCGCAGGCGACAAGAGTCGCATTGACTTGAAGCAATTGGAAAAAACCTACAAAGTGGTGGAACTGAAATACAAAGACTTTGTAAAAGAGTAAATCAAAAAGGCTGACCGTTTGGTCAGCCTTTTTTTTATTTCATCAGGAACGGGAATTTGTCGAAGTTCTTAAGGGAGATTGCCGTTCCGCGGGCCACTGCCTTGAGCGGATCCTCCGCGACACGAACCTCCAAGGTTGTCTTCTTGGACAATCGTTTGTCAAGACCGCGCAGGAGCGAACCACCGCCAGCCAAATAGATACCGGTTTTGTAAATATCAGCGGACAGCTCGGGCGGGGTGTTTTCCAAAGCATTGATAACGGCCGTTTCAATTTGCGCAATGGAACGGTCGATGGCCTGTGCCACCTCGCGATAGTTCACTTTCACTGCCGTAGGCACGCCCGTGAGCAGGTTTCGTCCATAAAACTCGTAGTCTGCCGGTGGATTTTCCAAATCCTCGACCGCAGAACCGACATTGATCTTAATTTGTTCGGCTGTGGACTCACCAATGGCAATATTGTGTTTCTTGCGCATATATTCCTGAATATCACTGTTGAAACGGTCACCTGCCACCTTCACGGACTTGAAAGTGGTGATACCGCCCAACGAAATCACAGCGATTTCAGCGGTACCGCCGCCAATGTCGATAATCATGTTACCGCAGGCGGCAAGCACATCGATACCGATACCGATAGCGGCAGCCATAGGTTCCTGGATTAAACGCACATCTTTGGCTCCGGCTTGCTCGGCAGAGTCACGCACGGCGCGCTCCTCCACTTCCGTAATGCCGGAAGGAATACAAATAACCATCTTCAATGCGGGAGGCAGGAAATGACCTTTATTGCTGGTCATTTTGATAAACTCACGCAACATCAACTCGGTGGATTGGAAATCCGCGATAACACCGTCACGCAACGGACGGATGGTCCGGATTCCTTCGGGCGTCTTTCCATGCATCATCAACGCCTTCTTGCCCACGGCCTTTACTTCCTTGGTTTTCTGATCAATAGCTATGATTGATGGCTCGTCAACCACCACCTGGTTATTTTGCAAAATAACGGTGTTGGCGGTGCCCAAGTCTATAGCGATTTCCTTTGTAAATATTGAAAATAAACCCATTTTTGCTTTTTTAAAATTAAGATTGCAAAATTATAAAAAATCTAACTTCTATACGCATATTTTTACATAATGTTACAGTTTCATAAAAAAATACTACTTTTGCGAAATTATTCTTATGAAAAGGTTTTGGATTGTTTGCTTGTTCTTGATAGTGGGCCTGACGGCGTTTTCGCAGGTCCGTTATTCCATTGACCCAAAAATCAAACAAATACAGGCAGATTATATCAAAGCGTGGGAAAAAGTGGACAAAATCAGTGGATACCGCATCCAAGTCACGGCTTTTTCGGGAAACAATTCACGAAACCGCGCCGAGAACGAACGCGCCGCCTTCCAAACCCGCTTCCCGTACATCAGCATTTACCTGACCTACTCCGAACCCTATTTCAAGTTGCGCGCCGGAAATTACCAGAACCGGTTGGACGCTTATAAAGATTTGAAAAACATTCAATTAGTATATCCAAACGCTTATATCGTTCCCGATTTTATAAATTTCAGGAACTGACATGTTCGGATGTTTTCCTTTTGAAAAAAACAAAACCACATGAAGATTATAGACGGCAAACTTTGCGCTCAGCAAATCAAAGACCAAATATCCAAAGAGGTTGAGATGATACGGGCTATCGGATTCCGTGTGCCCAAACTGGCTATTATTCTGGTGGGCAATCGTCCCGACAGCGTCTCATATGTCCGCAGCAAAGAGAAAACCTGCAAGTCGCTGGGCATGGATTGTGACACCTACTTTTTGGAAGACACCATTTCGGAAAAGGAAATCCTGAATCTTATTGACCGTCTGAACAATGACCGGACCATTGACGCAATTCTTATACAACTTCCTCTTCCTGAGTATTTTGACAGCGCCAAGATCTTGGATTTCATCGATTACAAGAAGGATGCTGACGGATTGCATTTGATGAATGTGGGATTGTTGCATTTGGGCGAGCCGTATGTTATGCCCTGTACGCCGAAGGGGATCATTACTTTGTTGGAAACCAACAATATAGATGTTGCCGGCAAGCACGCTGTTGTCATTGGGCGCAGCCAACTGGTGGGCGAGCCCACAGCCCAATTGCTCATCCGTCAGAACGCCACAGTAACACTTTGCCACTCGCACACGCAGCATTTGTCCGACATCACCCGCATTGGAGACATCATCATCACCGCCGCTGGACACCCTCAATTGCTTAAACCAGAGGATTTTAAAGAAGGCGCTATCTTGATTGATGTGGCCATCAACCGTACCGAAGAAGGTTTGGAGGGCGATGTCTATAGTCCGCGCACCCGTGAGGCGCTGGAGCAGCGCTTGAGTGCCGCCACGCCCGTGCCTGGCGGTGTGGGCCCCATGACCATCGCCATGCTTATGCAAAATGTGCTGGACATGTACAAGATCAAGAACGCGTGATGGTCTGTAATGGGCGAATGATTATTCGCCTCTGCCAGAAATTACCGCGCGTAATAATCAATCACCTCTTCCAAGGTTTTCTTGCACACCGGACAGAAATCGTTGTACCGGATTTGGTGCATCGTGCAGTGCTGGGCGGGACGATACACGCCCTTGCCCACATAGCCGCCGCCTTCATAGACACCCAACCGGTTGTATTCCGGTGTGTTTTTGCCCGTAACAGGTGTGGGTATCGGCGTGCCTTCCGGAAGCATGTTCTTCCATTTCGACTCGAAATCCACCAAAGTGGTCAGATTCGGTTCCACGGGCTCCACACCTGCCGGATAAAAGTCTTGAACCGAAACTTCTGAGGTGTAGTATTCGTCACCCAATCCGCCAATGAGGTGACCCATTTCATGCACGATCACATAGTCGGGATATTCTCCATGATTATACACGGTACAATAGAAATTGTAAATTCCACCTCCACCGTATTTTTCACTGTTACAGATAATTACGATAGCATCGTAGGGTGCGTCATCGGCCACATCGTTCAAGTGCCACACTCCGTCGCACATCAGATAACGGTCCAAATCCAACGCGTTGTATGCCGTGTTGACGAGCGTTTTCTTGTAGATGTTGTTTTGCGGCTGCGTAATGCCCGAATCTTCCGAATAGCCCTTTATGGCACGCACATTCACTTTGTTTTTCATCTCCTTGTAGGGCGAGCAGTTCATCACATAGGAGGCGAAGCGTTTCATGTCGTGTTTCAGCAATTTGGCGTCGCTTTTCGCATATCCGTCGGGAATAAAAAGGATGTCGATGGCTTTGTCTGATTTGTTTCCGATGTGCAGGTTCATCGTCTTATACTGCTTACTCAGAGGAACCGTGGGCGTGGTTTGCGGGTTGAAGTATTGTTTCAACAGTTCAGCACCATTGCGTTTGCGGTCAAAAGAAGTGAATTTCAGCAAAACCGTGTTTTTTGGGAACGGAATGTTGATGGACTCTTCCATGGAGGCTATTTCGGTTTCGCCCTTTTCCGTGGTCCTGTACTCGGTAAACAGGCAGGAGTAGCTGCGGCTGAATATCAGTTTGTTGGATACCGAATCGAAAACCTCAATCATAATATCGCCGTAAGAGTTGGGCTCAATCAGGTATTGACGGGTGCCATTCCATGTGCCGCCAGCGGTATAATGGTCTATTTTCAGCGATTCATTGTTGAAATTACCGATGTGAAGGTAATTTACCCGCAGGTTTTTATTGATAAAATATTGGTCAAAGTGTTGGGCAGAGGCAAAACCCAGTGCAAAAAGGATAACCAAAAGGGTACAAGATATTTTTTTCATTCTTATAAGGGTTTTATTTTGATTTTTTTTCTATTTTTGCAGCCGCAAAAAGCCACTTTAGCTCAGTTGGTAGAGCGACGCATTCGTAATGCGTAGGTCGCGAGTTCAAGTCTCACAAGTGGCTCCGAAGGGACACGAAAGTGCCCCTTTTTTTATGCGAAAAATTTGGCGTGAACTTCATCCCAAACCTCATCGGGCAGTTTGGCGCCCATATGTTCGATTACACGACCGGCCAGGTATGCGGCCAACTCACCTGCTTTGGTAGGCGTGTAATCATTCATCAAGCCATAAAGGAATCCTGCCGCATAGATGTCGCCCGCACCTGTGGTATCCACCGCTTTCACCGGAATCACGCCCACTTGCGTGACTTCACCGTTCATCTTGATGAAGGAACCCTCCTTGCCGACTTTCACGATGGCCACGGGGCAATATTCCGCCAGCACCTCCAAGGCATCTTTGCCTTCTTTACCCGTGAAAGCTTTGGCCTCCTCCTCGTTGGCAAAAATGATATCCACATAGTCGGTGAGCAGCATTTTCACGAAATCGTAGTTGGCCTCTATGATGTTATAGCTGGCCATGTCCATGGAGATTTTCAGACCTTTTTCTTTGGCGATCTGGCATACTTTCAAGATAAGGTCATGATTGAAGATGAGATAACCTTCCACATGGATGCAGTCGTACTGGTCAAACACCTTGGGGTCAAGTTCATCGGGAGTCATCATAGCGGCGGCGCCGAGGTAGGTGGCGAAGGTGCGCTCGGCATCCTGCGAGATGAAGGTGGTGGCGATGCCCGTATCCACATCCGACTCAATCAAATGAGGCGTTACATGAAAGCGTGCCATTTCGCGGCGGAAGAAGTCGCCCATCTCGTCGCGGCCTATTTTGCCGATATAGCCCGCCGGAGCACCCAAACGCGCTAATCCATGGATGGTGTTGGATGTGGAACCGCCCGTAGCACACGACTGCTCCATTCCTTTAATCCGGTTGTGAATTTCTTTTTTCCTGTCGGCGTCAATCATCACCATGCCGCCCTTGTCCAGGCCGTTCTGACGCAGAATGTCGTCATTGTCAATATTTAACAATATATCAACCAGTGCGTTACCGATTCCTAATATCTTTTTCATATTTCTCTTTTAAAAAAAATTAACACTCTTTTGCTTTGAATGCTACCGCATACAATTTAATTTGCTTGATCATGGAGGCCAGGCCATTGGAACGGGTGGGAGAAAGATGCTCTTTCAGTCCGATAGCGTTCAGATATTCCAAATCATTATCAATAATTTCTTGCGGGGTGCGCTCTGACAACACTCTAATGAGCAGATTCACAATACCTTTGGTAATGATGGCATCGCTGTCGGCGGTGAAAAACACCAACCCGTCACGATAGTCGGCATGTAGCCAAACTTGCGACTGGCAACCTTCGATGAGGTATTCCGGGGTTTTGTATTGCTCCTCTATCATCGGCAACTCCTTGCCCAATTCTATGATGTAGTTGTACTTGTCCATCCAATCATCGAACAGTTCAAATTCTTCTATCAAGGTCTGTTCAACTTCCTTCATTGTAGCCATAATTATTTCTGTTTTAGTTTATTCTGGATTATCTTCTTGCGTTTCAGAATGGATAATGTTCTCCCAATTCAAGGCATGGGGAACTATCGGTTCCACATATTGGTACGCTATGGATTTCTCTTTTGTCTCTTTTTTCAGTATGATTTCATGCTTGTCCACCATATTGATCAGATAGAACAACACGCTGAATATCAGCATCACCTTGCCGGCTCCGAACAGCAAACCGAAGATATGATCAATAACACCGGGTATTACCAATTTCACAATTTTGCACATCAGTTTGCCCGCCAAATGCACCAAAAACAAAGTGATAAAAAATGTTAATGTGAACGCGATTTGCTTGGCAAAAGGAACATTGGGGAGCAGCAGCGCCACCGTGTCGGAAAACCGGTAGGATGCCCACACGCCGAGCACCAGCGCGAGAATGGAAGTCAATTCATAGATAAGTCCCCTTTTGAAACCCATAAATGCGAACCAGCACAGCGGAATCAAAACTATGTAATCGAGCAAGACCATGATTTATAGTGTTTGTCGGATTTTCTGTGTTAAAGGTTGCGCATAGATGAAATCATTGAGTTCTTTGCTGTCGGAGGTAAGCACATTCTCCTTGTTGCCGCGCCAGGCAAGATGCCCTTCGAAGATGAACGAGATGGTCTCTCCGATGGTGATGACAGAGTTAAGGTCGTGTGTGTTCACCACCGTCGTGATGCCGAACTCGTGGGTAATGTCGGTGATCAGTTCATCAATCACCAAAGATGTTTTGGGATCAAGGCCGGAGTTGGGCTCGTCGCAGAACAAGTATTTTGGGTTACAGGCGATGGCACGCGCGATGGCGGCACGCTTCTTCATACCACCACTCAATTCCGCCGGATAGAGCTGGTTCACATTGTGAAGGTCCACCCGCTCCAAGCAGAAGTTTACACGGTCAAGTTTTTCATTTTCAGACATTTCCGTAAACATATCCAACGGAAACATCACATTTTCCTGAATGGTCATGGAATCAAAAAGAGCGGATCCCTGGAACACCATGCCCATCTCAGCGCGCAATTTGCGCTGTTCCAGCGTCCCCATGTGATGAAAATCACGGTCATTATACAGCACAACACCCTCTTCCGGGGAATGCAGACCAACAAGACATTTCATCAATACGGTTTTGCCGGAACCGGAGCGCCCGATGATCAGATTCACCTTGCCCTCCTCAAACGACGTGTTGATGTCAAACAAAACCTGTTTGTCGCCAAAATACTTCGATACATTCTTTAACTCAATCATCTTACAGCATTATTTGTGTGACTAACACGTTCAAAATCAAAATGATAAAACTGGACACCACGATTCCTTGGGTGTTTGCCTTGCCCAACTCCAAAGCGCCGCCATCAATCTTATAACCATAAAATGAGGCGACAGAGGACATCACAAACGCGAAGACGAAAGTTTTCACCACGGCATAAAACACATCATACACGCGGAAGCAGTAGGTGAGACCATCCATGAAATCGTAAGTGGAAACGCAACCCGTCATGGCCACCGTGATATAGCCGCCCAAAAGGGCGAAAAATATGCTGAAGATAATCAGCACGGGATTGACAATCAGGGAGGCCACTACTTTTGGAAGAACCAGATAGGAAGCGGGGTTGATACCCATAACTTCAAGAGCGTCAATTTGTTCCGTAACCCGCATGCTGCCTATTTCGGCTGTGATCCGGGAACCGAGGTTGCCCACCAGCAGCAAACTGATGATGGTGGGACAAAGTTCCATCACGATGGAGGTTCGGGAAACAAAACCCACTGTCCATGTCGGAATCCAACTGCTTTCTATCTGCATGGCGGTCTGCGTGGTGATAACGCTTCCCATGGCTATGGACACGATGCTCACAATCAGCATGGAACCGATACCCATGGCATCCATCTCAAAAACCAGTTTTTTGAAGAATACATTCCATTTGTCCGGCTTGGAAAAAACCTTGCGCAGAAAAATAAAATAATCTCCTATCGTTATAAATAAACGCTCTATCATTATGTGTTTTAAAGATGGTGCAAAAATACACCTTTTTTTGTACTTTTGCGCCTGCGAAATTCTAAATACAATGAGACCTATTGTGACCTTGATCAGTGATTGGAGAACCCGTGACCCCTATATTGCCATGTTTAAGGGATCGCTGCTCAATACCATTCCCGACGCTCTAATCGTTGACATCAGTCATGTGGTGGAGTTGTACAATCTGAACCAAACCGCCTTCCTGACCAAGCATAGTTACAAAAAATTTCCTGAGGGCTCCATACACATTTTGCTCACCAATGCCTCTATCAATTCCCGGTTTTCGCCTGTCGTAATCGAGTATGACCATCATTATTTTATTAGTGAGGACAATGGGGTTCTGTTTATGATGTTCAATATGTACGGGCCTATGAAGGGAAGGCAATATGTTGATGATACGACGAATGCGATAGAAAAAATCATTCGGTTGACGGAAGCGGTATGCAACAACACATTGGAATCTGTCACTACGGAGTATCGTGACTTCCGACACGCCTTCGCTCCGCTGCCCATCCATTTTTCCAGTGAACGGAAGATTGAGGGGGAAATCGTCTATATCGACGCTTATTTTAATGCCATTACAAACATTCCTACTTCAATGTTCAAAGAAGCGGTGCAAAAAAATGCGTTTGAGGCCATTATCCTTTCAAAGAATAGTTGGAAATCCAGTGTTTATCATGACAAATACCAACCCGAAGAGGATATATATCTCACCAGCAATGCATTGGATTGTTTGGAAATCACTATGTATCAGGCAGATGTCGCCATTTTGGCAGACTTCAAGGTGGGCGACAAAGTCATTATCAAATATTGATTTTTATGATAACGGTAGGATTAGTGCAAGCGGACATCAAACCGCATAATGTGGATGCGAATCTGAAGCATTATGAAGAATTGCTGCTCGACAAGATTCAGGAACCTGTCAACTTGCTGGTGTTCCCTGAAATGTACCATTGTGGTTTTTCTGAGGATTTGGTTCAACATGCTGAACCGATGAATGGCAGAAGTGTGGCCTTTTTGCATCAGACAGCCCAATATTTCCGTTGTGATGTGGTGGCCACACTGCCTATCCGTATGGGCGATAACATTGTGAACCGGCTGGTTTGGATGTCACCTGAGCGCATCTTGGGATGGTACGACAAAAAACATCTCTTTTTGGGTATTGAGCAAAAAATTTGCACTGCCGGAGAACAACGAACGATTATAGAGAGTTTGGGTCAGCGATGGTTACCGCAAATATGCTATGATGTGCGTTTCCCGAAATGGAGCCGTAACACTTTTATTGATAATAAGTTTGACTATGACTGCATGGTCTATACCTGCAACTTTCCCGCACCACGGGAGCAGGCACTGCTGAAATTGGCCACTGCCCGTGCCATTGAAAACCAAGCGTACGCCCTGGTAGTCAACCGCATCGGATACAACGGGGAGGGGCTCCGCCATGTGGGAGGTACCGCCGTCATTTCCCCCGAAGGCGAAATTCTGTGCCAGGCGGATTTCAATCAGGAACAAGTGTTGACCTATACCTTGGATTTTGATTGGTTGCGGCAATACCGGGAATCTTTTCCCGTAGCAGCACAATGGGATTAGGTTTTTTCCCATTTTTACCCGTGTGCGGCACACCAATCCGCGAAACGCATTTGCGTTGAGCGGAAACTACCGCATAGCCGAGTCAACATCTATATCATTACCAAAATTAATGTTATTTAGGGCGACCCGTTAAAAACAACCATCTTTTTTTGCTATTTAAAACATTGATTTAAAAATATTTACAAAAAAATTCATTTCTAATACGATTTGAATGAAAAAAATTGTATTTTTGCAACCTCAAAACTGAGATGGTGCTGTAGCTCAGTTGGTAGAGCAACGGACTGAAAATCCGTGTGTCACTGGTTCAATTCCCGTCAGCACCACAGAGCCCTGAAATATTTCAGGGCTTTTTTGTTTTCCGTCATTTCCCTTTTTTGTATATTTGCCCCGCTTTTACAGCGCACATTTCAACTATTGCAATATAAAAACATCAAGAATATGAAAAATAATCTGTTAAAACGATTTTCAAAGTACATTTCTTACGCTACAACCTCCGATGAATCATCCGAATCCTACCCCAGCACTCAAGCATTGATGGATTTTGCCGATGTGATGGTGGAGGAGTTGAAGTCTATCGGCATGACCGAAGTGAAGAAAGACCAATATGGTTATGTTTCCGCACTGTTGCCGGGCAATTCGGGCGAGAACTCACCCGTTATCGGCTTTATCGCGCACATGGACACCGCGCCTGACATGCCGGGCATTGCCGCTCCGCGCATCATCGAAAACTATGATGGCCAAGACATCATGCTGGACGCCGAGTCCAATACGGCCCTAACACTGGTTGACTTTCCGGAACTGGCTGATTATAAAGGACAAACGCTGTTGACTACCGATGGAAAGACACTGCTTGGAGCAGATGACAAAGCCGGTATGGCGGAGATTGTGTGCGCAATGGAGTACCTCATCCAACATCCGGAAATCAAGCATGGTCCCATTAAAGTGGCATTCACCCCGGACGAGGAAATCGGGCAGGGTGTGAAATATTTCAATGTGGAAGATTTTGGGTGCGACTATGCCTACACCATGGACGGTGGCGCTATCGGCGAACTGGAATATGAGAATTTCAACGCCGCTTCGGCGGTCATCAAAATCCAAGGACGCAATATCCATCCGGGCTATGCTAAGAATAAAATGGTTAATTCACAGTTAATTGCGATGGAATTCAACAGCATGCTGCCAGAGTTTGAGCGCCCGCAATACACACAAGATTACGAGGGTTTCTTCCTGCTCATCCACATGGAAGGCAGCGTAGAAAACAGCCAACTCAACTATATCATCCGTGACCACGATAAAGAGAAATTCGAGGCCAAGAAAAAACAGATCCAACAGATTGTGGATTTCTTGAATGTGAAATACAACAACCGCCTGACCTGCGAGATCAAAGACCAGTACTACAACATGCGGGAGAAGGTGGAACCCGTGTTTTATGTGGTGGAACGCGCTATGAAAGCCATGGAAAAAGCCGGGGTGAAACCTATCGTGCAACCCATCCGTGGCGGCACCGATGGGGCAAACCTTTCATTTAGAGGACTCCCCTGCCCCAACATTTTCGCTGGTGGACATAACTTCCACGGCAAATATGAGTATGTGCCGTTAGAATCCATGGTGAAAGCCACGGAAGTTGTCATCAATATTGCGACTATGTGAGTTTAGTGCGCCTCAAACCAACTGGTTCCCTCGTTGATGTCCACATCCAATGGGACTGACAGTTTCATGGCGCCACTCATATGTTTGATCACCAAGGGTTTAAGCACTTCCAACTCGTCTTTACGAGCATCGAAAACCAATTCATCGTGAACCTGCAGAATCATCTTGCTCTGCAGGTTCCGTTGTTTCATCTCCTGATGAATACGGATCATGGCCACTTTGATGAGGTCGGCGGCAGTACCCTGTATGGGCGCATTGATGGCGTTGCGTTCAGCGGCACTGCGAAGCACACTGCTTTGCGCATTGATATCACGGATATAGCGCCGGCGACCTAAGAGCGTTTCCACATACAGATGCTCACGCGCAAACTCCAGGGTGTTGTTCAGATAATCGGAAATCTTCGGGAAATTGCGGAAATAGTCCTCTATCAGCAATCGCGCCTCTTTCAATGGTATCTGCAAGCGTTCGGAGAGTCCGAATGGGGAAATGCCATACAAGATACCGAAATTCACCGTTTTGGCCGAGCGGCGCATGTCTTTGGTCACCTCATTCGCGGGCACCCCGAAAATATGGGCTGCCATGGCCGCATGGATATCCTCGTTCTGGCGAAATGTCTCGATCATGCGCTCATCGCCACACACATGCGCTACAATGCGTAACTCTATTTGCGAGTAGTCGGCGGCCAGAATCACATGCTCGTCATCAGTGGCCACAAACGCCTTGCGGATATCACGCCCGCGCTCCGTGCGCACCGGAATGTTCTGCAAATTGGGATTCACCGAACTCAACCGGCCCGTAGAAGTGATGGTTTGCGTAAAGGTGGTGTGTATGCGACCGGTTTTAGGATTGATCAGTTGCGGCAACGCATCAATATAGGTGGATTTCAGTTTGGTCAGTTTGCGCCATTCCAGAATCAGCGGCACGATGGGATGCTTGTGCGCCATCTTCAACAACACCTCTTCTCCGGTTTGGTATTGCTTGCTTTTGGTGAGTTTGGCATTCTCAATGATGCGCATTTTCTCAAACAACACCTCGCCCAACTGCTTGGGAGAGCCAATGTTGAATGAGGTACCCGCATATTCAAATATCTGATTCTCAAGCTCCTGTAATTCCGCTTTCATCGTGTCGGAATTTTTCTGCAAGGTAGGCACATCAATACGCACCCCTGCGCGCTCCATATCAGCGAGTACGGGCACTAACGGCATCTCAACAGTATCAAACAACTTTTGCAATTGACTGTCTGTCAATTCTTTCTGTAAATATGGGAGCAATTGCACATAGGCACTCACCCGTTCTACAGCTAAATCCTGCAGCGCTTGGTGATCCTGTTTTATTGCATAGTTGAGATACGAGCTGCAAATTCGCTCCAACCCGTGTTGGTTTTCGGGCTGGATGAGGTAGTGCGCAATCTGAAGGTCAAAAATATTGGCCGTCGGCTCTATCTTAAAGGTTTTCAGATATTTATATGTGGGTTTGCTCTCAAAGGTCACCACCGTATGCTTTCCCGTGAAAATCCATTGAATGAGTTTCTGATAATGGCGGTGTTCGCTTTCCACAAAATGGTAATAGCAGGTTTTGTCATCCAAAGCAAAGGCAAAACCGGCAATTTTCCCGTCTTGCATAATCCAGTCGAAGTAATATTGACTATTAGCTATTAGCTGTTGGCCATTGGCTGCTTGGAGTTGGTCAAGGGATTCTATTTGGATAATGTTGGGTAGTAAGATGTTCGTTTGCGGTAATGGTTCGTTTTGTGCTTCAGCGCCTTCTTCCGCCCCCTGATTGAACAAATCCATCTCCGGCGCAGGCTGCTGCTGTTTCAGCGACAAATCTGTGAAGATGCGCTGCGACAACGCCTTGAATTCCAACTCGTTGAATATAGCTTTCAATTTCACCGGATCCGGACCTTTGTACTCCATGTCGGCGAAATCATACTCAATGGGCACATCCACCATAATGGTGGCTAACTGTTTGGAAAGAAATGCCTGTTCTTTGTATTCCAACAAATGCTGACGCTGCTTCTCTTTGTCAAGATTAATGCCACAGACATACATGTTCTCAATGGAATCATAGTTGGCCAGAAGCTTTTGGGCTGTGACTGGGCCTACGCCTGGCACACCTGGAATGTTGTCAGAACTGTCGCCTTGTAAACCCAGAATGTCAATCAATTGCTCCGGTCTTTTGATTTTGTACTTTGCACAAATCTCCTCCGGACCAAGAATCTCTGCTGGTTGCCCAAACTTGCCTGGACGGTACATTTTGATGTTGGGCGAAACCAATTGACCATAATCCTTGTCGGAGGTCATCATATACACATCAAACCCCTCAATTTCAGCATGTTTGGCCAGTGTGCCTACAATATCGTCCGCTTCGTAACCATCCATCGCCACCATGGAAACCCGAAACGCCTCCAGAATGCGTTGGATATAGGGCACGGAATTGATGATGTCGTCTGGCGTGGCTTCACGATTGGCCTTGTAATCCTCAAAATCCGCATGGCGGAATGTGGGCGCACCCGTATCAAACGCCACCGCAATGTGTGTGGGTTTTTCGTTCTTGATAATCTCATAAAACATATTGGTAAAGCCCAGAATTGCCGAAGTGTTCAGTCCTTTTGAGGTGAATCGCGGGCTTTTTATCATGGCATAATAGGCCCTGAAAATCAGGCCCATAGCGTCAATAAGGAAAAGTTTGGGTTTTTCAACTGCCATTTTTAATTCTCAATTTTGAATTCTCTTTTTCTATATTACTACCCTGACCTTCGGCCACCCCTTCTAAAATAGAAGGGGATTATTATTCTCAATCCTCAATTTGCTAAATCTCTGGATTGATCATTTGTGAATAATCACGGGGGCCGAAAATCGCGCTGCCAATGCGGATCATGGTGCTGCCCTCCTCTATTGCGATGGGATAATCGTCGGTCATGCCCATGGAGATTTCCTTAAACCCGGGATTATCCTGGAAATATTTATCTTTCAATGTGTTAAAAATCTGATGGAGATGCTGGAACTCGCGACGCACCTGGTTCATATCTTCCGTGAAAGTTCCCATGCCCATCACACCGCAGATTTTCACATTTTTCAATGTTTGAAATATCTCTCCGTTCAGCATCTGTTCGCATTCTTCCAAGGTAAAACCAGATTTGGTCTCTTCTTCGGCAATGTGAAATTCCAGCAGACATGGTATAACACGCTCATTCTTAACCGCATACTTGTTCACCTCTTGCAAAAGCGCTTCGCTGTGAATGCTATGAATCATCGTAACATACGGTGCGATGTATTTGATTTTGTTGGTTTGAAGATACCCGATAAAATGCCATTGGATATCCTTGGGAAGCACTTCGTGCTTGGCCTTCATTTCTTGCGCCTTGTTTTCGCCAAACGCCCGTTGTCCGGCATCATAAAGCGTTTGTATGTCTTCCACGGGTTTGAATTTAGAGACCGCAATCAATTGGACATGGGCAGGCAGACTATTTTTTATCTGGTGATATTTTTCAAGATTCATAATCCTAATTTTGTGCAAAGGTACGATAATTTTCCGAATCGTTCATTCAAAGCAATAATATAGATGTTGACCTGATTTGAGTGTTGTTGATTGAGTTTCCGCCGTTCACTATGTTCACGGCGGAATGGTGCGCGCATCAAAAGAGTTCTTGGGGAAAATGGGCGGAATCCACAGCAAACTATATCGCCCGCATCACGCAATCCCAGAGTCTTTGGGCGGTAAGGTCCCAACTGAATCTGGTGCGTTGTTGGCGGCCTTTTTGGATCAGTTCCTGGCGCAGGGTTTCGTTGGTGGCCAGTTTTTTCATGGCGGCGGCAATCTCCTCCACCGAATAGGGATCCACGAGCAAAGCGGCATCGCCGGCCACCTCAGGCATGGAGGTCACCTTGGAGGTGATGACGGCCGTTTCCGCATTGAAAGCTTCCACGATAGGGATGCCGAATCCCTCAAAGAGGGTGGCATAGACCAGGGCATGCGCCGATGCCATCACTTGCGACAGTTCTTTGGCGGACAAACGGCCCAGAAAGCGCACATCTTGGGCAAAGGTCATGCTCCGGAGCACCTCATCCACATCGTCCTGTTTCCCGGCGCGCGCACCCACCACCAAGAATCTGGTATCGTCGCCCGCCTCTTTCTTATACCGCTCAAAAGCGCGCAAAATATTGGCCAGATTCTTGCGCTTGTGGATGGCGCTGACAAACAGGAAATAGCGGCATCCATCGGCATATTGCTGACGCACAGACGCTTGCTCTTCCTCGCTCAGGGGTTTGTACACGGCGTTGCTTCCGTTATAGACCACATCTATTTTCTCCTCCGGAATATGGTAAAAACGATGGATATCCTGTTTGGAAAACTCGGAAACAGTGGCAATGCGGACCGCCTTTCGGGCATAGCGAGGAAAAAAGCGTGTGTAGAAGTTCTGGTATTTTGACTTCAGGAAATCCTGGCTGTGCTCAAAGTTAAGGTCGTGAATGACATCCACTTGCGGCACATCTGCGCGTAGGGAAAGCCAGCCGTCCGTGGAGAGGAAGAGGTCCGGTTTTATCTTGCGCAGGATACGCGGGATGGAAAACTCGAAATAGATGTACCAGAGGTAGGGATGGCGCGCGGGCGGGAAAATCTCCACCGGCACCACATTGTCGGCAAACACAAACTGCGGATCGTGCTTGCGGTCGAAAATAAAATAAAACGTATGTTCCGGATGATTCAGAACGATACGCTTCAAACTCTCATAGGTGAACCAGCCAATACCTTCCAGTTTGTCTTTTAGCAGTAATCGTGTGTTAACAGCTATCTTCATGCGATGTGACTGGTCATTGAAAAAAAGTGACCCCGGCGGGATTCAAACCCACGACTTTCAGAACCGGAATCTGACGTTCTATTCAGCTGAACTACGGGGCCATTTTCAACATAAAAGGGTGGGTAAGTTTATTGACCCCCACCCTTTTGTTGAAAAAAATTATTTATTCACTTGGAATTTCTTGTCACCGTTGACGAAGAAGTTCACAATCTGGTTGGCGGCGGCCAAACCGGCGTTAATGTTGGCTTCGGCAGTCTCGGCACCCTGTTTTTTCGGGGTGGCGAAGAAGCGTTTCTCAAACTTGTTGAACTCGTCCAACGCATCGGGAGCGATGTCGGTGCAATATTTGAGGTCTTCTCTCTCGGCCATCAAAGCAATCAATTCTTCCTCATTGATGACTTCCTTGCGGGCGGTGTTGATCACACAGCCACCTTTCGGCATAAGGCCAACCAAAGCCTTGTTGATAGACTTCTTGGTCTGGTCGTTGGCCGGAATGTGCAGGGAAATGTAGTTGCAGTTCTTATACATGTCTTCCAATGTAGCGGGAACCACCACACCTTCGGCTTCCATTTTCTCTTTCGGAACGAACGGGTCGAAGGCCCAAACTTCCATACCGAGGGCACGGGCTTTTTCAGCCACGAGGCGACCCACATTACCGTAAGCTTGGATACCAACTTTCTTGCCTTTCAACTCAGCGCCTGTGCCGGGTTTGAAGGTGTTGCGAGCCATATAAATCATCATACCGAGGGCGAGTTCGGCCACGGCATTGGAGTTTTGGCCAGGGGTGTTCATCGCCACAATGTTGTTGGCGGTGCAAGCGGCGAGGTCGAGGTTGTCGAAACCGGCGCCGGCGCGCACAACCACCTTGAGGTTCTTGGCGGCGTCAATCACCTGAGCCGTAACCTTATCGGAACGCACAATCATAGCGTCCACATCGGCCACTGCTGCGTACAACTCTTCAGGGGTTTCGTATTTTTCCAATAATACTAATTCATAGCCGGCTTTTTCCACGATAGCGCGAATGCCATCCACAGCGGCTTTTGCAAAAGGCTTTTGCGTTGCAACTAATACTTTCATTACTATATTTGATTTTAATTCGTAAATGGTGAATAGCGAGCAATTAATTACTCGCTATTCACTGTTCACTTAAAATTATTTGTTTGCTTTTTCGAAATCTTGCATACAAGCAACGAGAGCTTCTACATCTTCCACGGTGCAAGCGTTGTAGAGGGAAGCGCGGAAACCACCCACGGAGCGGTGACCTTTGATACCGATCATGCCACGCTCTTTGGCGAAGGCCATGAAAGCATCTTGTTTGTCCTCATAACCAGGAGCCATCACCCAGCAGTGATTCATGATGGAACGGTCGGCTTTGTCGGCCACAGTGCCCACGAACATGCTGTTGCGGTCGATTTCCTCGTACAACAGGTTGGATTTCTTCATGTTGATCTTGTTCATCTCAGCCACGCCACCGATGGTGTTCTTCAGCCAAGTGAGGGTTTCGTGCATCACGAAAATAGGCAGTACAGGAGGAGTGTTGAACATGGAAATGTTCTTGGCTTCCTCTGCTGCGTGTGTGCGATAGTCAACCATCGTAGGCAGCGGGTTCATGTAAGCGCGGTCGCCAATCTGGCCAAGGATGTCCTTGCGCACGATGACGAAGGTAACGCCGGCAGGACCCACATTCTTCTGTGCGCCACCGTAGATAAGACCGTATTTGGTCACATCCACCGGACGGCTCATGATGTCGGAAGACATGTCAGCCACGAGCATCACATTGTTGCACTCTTCTGCGGTGAAGTCCTTGCGGATTTCAGTACCGTAAATGGTGTTGTTGGTCGTGATATGGAAATAGTCAGCGTCTGCGGGAACTGTCCATCCTTTCGGGATGTAGTTGTAGGTCTTATCCTCAGAAGATGCGACGATTTCGGTTGTACCGAAGTTCTTGGCTTCTTTAGCGGCTTTCTTAGCCCAAACACCAGTTTGGAGGTAAGCGGCTTTGGTTTTCATCAGGTTGGCAGGCACCATGAAGAACTGGGTGCTGGCACCACCGCCGAGGAAAAGCACCTCATAGTTGTCGGGAATGTTGAGAAGGTCGCGCCACAGTTGGCGGGTTTCGGCCATCACTCGCTCCCAACCCGGTGTACGGTGAGAAATCTCCATCAAACCGATACCGGTGTTGTCAAAATTGCGGATAGCGTTGATTGTGGATTCAACTGCTTCTTTCGGAAGGACGCAAGGTCCCGCATTAAAATTATGTACTTCTTTCATAATTAATTGATTATGTTTGTGTTATATGATATTTTTGATTGTTGTTCTAAAAACTATGCAAAGATACGAAATATATTATGTTATTTCTCTATGCAAGTCATAAAAGGATGCATGATAAGACCATAATTCTCGAAATGAATGGAAGTCGTATCATGATAATTAAGGTCAAAACATTCTTGGGTAAGCACCGTATCGAACACGGTCATGGGCACCGGATAATGATACATCATCGCTCTAAAACGGGCCGAATCCACAATTTCATATACGCCGCCAGAAGTGCAGGTGCACTTTTTCTTCTTTGTGCAAGACACGGAACAGGTCATTAAAAAACAAAGGATTGATACTGCGGCGATTGTAAAATACTTTTTCATTTTAAAAGATTTTAACATTAATAATATATGTGGTAACGACCATCAATGATGTTTATTGCCAAAAAAAAACAGCAGCATTTAAAAACACTACTGCATTTTGTACCGAAGGCCGGGATCGAACCGGCACGAGTGTTACCTCATTGGTTTTTGAGACCAACGCGTCTACCTATTCCGCCACTTCGGCTTAGCGGGTGAAACCACCCAACTTCAACTCGTTGAAATCGGGTGCAAAAATACATTTTTTTTTAATATATGCCACCCGATAACAATTATTATTGCCCTATCCACCCTTGAATCACTTCCAAGGTTGCGGCAGGAACATCCAGTTTCAGTTTCTTGCGCATGCCGCCCAAGTCATTTAACAACTTGTTGGGATTGGCTTGCTTAAGTTGATCAACGGTAAAAATATTCAATTTTTTCAAGGCGGGAATCCACGCAGCATCCATACCTAAGGCAATAAAGTCCTCATCTTTGCTCACTTCCTGTTTCTTTTCGGGACGCATTTGCGGGAAGAAGAGAACATCCTGGATAGAAGGCGAATTGGTCATAATCATGGCCAAGCGGTCAATACCGATGCCCAAACCAGCGGTCGGCGGCATACCGATTTCCAAAGAGCGCAAGAAGTCTTCATCCAGTACCATGGATTCCGTGTCACCGCGTTTGCCCAGTTCCAACTGATCCTCAAAGCGTTTACGCTGATCAATCGGGTCGTTCAGCTCGGAGTAAGCGTTACAGATTTCCTTGCCATTGCACATGGCTTCAAAACGCTCGGTAAGACCGGGTTTGGAGCGGTGCTTTTTGGTTAACGGGGACATCTCAATCGGATAATCGTAAATAAAGGTCGGTTGGATGAGTTTTGATTCACAAGTTTCTCCGAAAATCTCGTCTATCAGTTTGCCTTTGCCCATGGTCTCGTCCACCTTTACGCCTTGCGATTCAGCGAATTTGGCCAAGGCGGCCTCATCCATTTCGGAAATATCGGTGCCGGTGAAATGCTCGATGGCCTCGAACATGGTGTAGCGTTTCCAGGGGCGCTTGAAATCAATGATGTTCTCCCCAACCTGCACTTGTGTGGTACCATGCAAGGCAAGAGCAATTCTCTCCACCATCTCTTCTACCGTGTTCATCATCCATTCGTAATCCTTGTAAGGCACATAGAGTTCCATTTGCGTGAACTCGGGGTTGTGGAAACGGTCCATACCTTCGTTACGGAAGTCCTTAGAGAACTCATACACACCGTTGAAACCGCCCACAATCAGTTTTTTAAGATAGAGTTCGTCGGCAATACGCAGATAGAGCGTCATATCCAGCGTGTTGTGGTGGGTTTTGAAAGGACGGGCCGCCGCACCACCATAGAGGGGTTGCAGAATCGGGGTTTCCACTTCCAAATAACCTTTTTCGTTCAAATAATTGCGCATGGTGTTCACCAACAGCGTACGCTTGATGAAAGTGTCTTTAATCTGCGGATTCACGATGAGATCGATGTAACGCTGACGGTAGCGCTGCTCCGGATCCTGGAAAGCGTCATACACTTTGCCGTCTTTCTCTTTCACAATAGGCAGTGGGCAAACAGACTTGCAAAGAATGGTGAATTCCTTAACATGGACACTGATTTCACCCATCTGGGTGGTGAACACAAAACCTTTCACACCGATAATATCACCGATGTCCAATTTTTTGAACACACTGTTATACATAGTTTTATCCTCGCCGGGACATATCTCATCGCGTTTGGCGTAGATTTGGATTCTGCCGACGGCGTCTTGAATCTCAAAGAAGGAGACGGCACCCATAATGCGCTGCGTCATAATACGACCAGCAATGCTCACATTCTGGAATTTGGAATTGTCCTTAGGGAATTCTTCCAAGATCTGGGCGGTTGTGGCATTCACTTCATATTCGGCAGCCGGGTAAGGGTTGATACCGAGATTTAACAAATCGTCTAATTTTTTTCTACGGATAATTTCTTGTTCGGATAATTCTGGCATAACAACTGTGTTTTAGGTTGCAAAAGTACAAAAAAAGCAGGTGTGACGAGACATGGTGACATAAAAAAAAGAGACCGAACAATGTCGGTCTCTTTTCTATAGGTTTATGTTGAAATTATTTCACAACAACTTTCGTGGTGTGGTTGTTAACTTTCAGCATATAAACACCAGCGTTCATGTTGGCAACATTGATCTTGGTGCTGTTCACAACTTTGTCGCTGTAAACTTTTTGACCAACCAAGTTGAACATTTCAACGAGAACTTCCTCGTTGGTGTTGGTGTTAACGGTGATTACAGAAGTTGCAGGGTTCGGGTAAACGGTAGCAACTGCCTCTTCGACTTCAGGAACATTCACGATAGCGCAATCGTTGCAGTTAGCGTGGAGTCCGATAAACGGTTTCGGGTTGCCTTGCCAGAACATGTTGGGTTCAATAACGGCGAACCATTTTGCGCTCTCGGTGAAGTTGTCAACATCGGTGAAGGTACCGAATTGAATATCGCCCAAGAGTTCTTCTGAGAAACGCTCGTTCCATTCAGGTCTCGGATCATCATAGAGGATGGTACGGAAACTGTTGATATCGGTACCGATAATGGAAGTGGTGTCTCTGGTGTTGCCCGGAATGAAGGTAACGCTTACACCCAGTCTTTTGCAGTTCAAGTTGTTCAGCTCAGCAGGAGCGGGCAAGTTGAAATAGTAGAAATAGGTGCTGTCCGTAACGGTTTCATAATCGAAAAGAACATCGTCCGTAACGATAACGGCGTTATTACCCAAAGAAATGAAAGCGCTGTCATATTCACTCCAAGTGGAGTAGTCAGCAGTATAAGTTTTGTTGTTGTAAGGAACACGGATCATAGAGAAACCAGGACCATAATCAGTGTGTGTGTCATCATAGTAATACAACGGTTGATAAATCGGTTCATCATCCAAATTGTAGAAATAGGAAATTCTAACGGTATCCACAACGCTGGTAGGAACATTGGTACCCCAGTGATACTGAACACACAATTGGAGGGAGTCGATAGAATAGTTACCGGATTGACCAATCAACGGAACATTCATGCCGGAATAGTCAGACAAATCATAGAAATCGGTCCAGCATTGGTGATCCCAATCATAGAATTGGCCGAATGACATGAATTGTACAGGGGAATTGCCGGATGAGAAAGGATAACGACCATTGGTGTCGCACATGATCGGAGGTCCGAAACCATCCAATTCCATACCCCAGTAAGCTTCAAGGGCGTCAGCGAAGTTGAACCAGAAATCAGCTTGGGTATCAATACCCTTCTGCATGGTTGTAGCGGCTTTTGCTTCTTTGTTACCAATCACGACGGGAGCTTTGTCCTTCACAACGCGAGGGGTAAACTGAGCAAATGTTGTAGCTGCGATGAGCACAGCAACTAAAAGCGTAAATACTTTTTTCATTTGTTTGAAATTTTAATTTATAATAAGTTTGTAAGCTTCTATTGATAGAGCCTGCAAATATACATTTTTTTTTGAAACAATCGAAAAAACAAAAAAATTATGATTTATTAAGATTCTTCTGAGAAGTTGTCAATTTCTTCCCGTAAGTTCTCAATGATGAAGTTCTGCCGTTCCATGGTGTTATTGCCCATATAATACTCGATTATCGCATCAATATTGGCCTTGGGGTCCAAAACCACGGGTTCCAGACGAATGGATTTTCCGATAAAACCTTGGAATTCTTTTGGCGAAATTTCACCCAAACCTTTAAATCGTGTAATTTCCGGTTTGCCACCCAACGATTTGATGGCCGCCAGTTTTTCTTCTTCCGAATAACAATAATGTGTTTTTTGTTTGTTGCGCACGCGGAAAAGCGGTGTTTGCAGCACATACACATGACCCGAACGAACCACATCGGGGAACAGCTGCAGGAAGAAAGCCAGCAGCAGCAAGCGGATATGCATGCCGTCCACATCGGCATCGGTGGCGATAACAATATTATTATAGCGCAATCCTTCCAATCCATCTTCGAGATTCAACGCGGCCAGAAGCAATGCCAGTTCCTTGTTTTCATAAATGGCACTCTTCTTCTTGATAATATTAGCCGGCTTGCCCATCAAACTGAAAACCGCCTGCGTGTTGGGATCTCGTGACTGGGTGATGGAACCTGAAGCTGAAATACCCTCTGTGATAAAAATAGTGGTATCCAATGCACGCGAATCGTTCGTGTTGAAATGATACTTGCAGTCGCGCAACTTGCTGTTGTTCAGACTCACCTTCTTCTGCAACTCCTTCGATTGCTTCTTTAAATTGGCGATTGCTGTGCGCTCTTTTTCGGCCTCCTGGATTTTCTTCAAGATGATATCCGCCACCTCCTGATGTTTGTGAAGATAGTTATCCAACAGTCTGCCAATCATTTCGTTAACATAATAACGGACCGTCTGTCCGCCGGGCTCCATGTAGTCGGAACCCAACTTGGTTTTGGTCTGCGAGTCGAACAGCGGATCTTTGATTTTCACCGACATGGTGGCGCATACGGAGTTGCGCACATCGCTGGGTTCAAAGTTCTTCTTGTAAAAATCGCGGAAGGTTTTCACGATGGCTTCACGCATGGCCTGTTGGTGCGTGCCCCCGTGGATAGTGTATTGGCTGTTCACAAAAGTGTAATAATCTTCGCCATACTTGCGGTTGGTGTGCACCATGGCAAACTCGAAGTTCTCATCCGTCAGATAAATGGGCTCATACAAACGGTCTGAACCTGTTTCCTTGTTCAACAAATCCAACAATCCGTTTTTGGAATAAAATTTCTGCCCGTTGAAGTTGATCGTCAGTCCGCGGTTCAGATAGACATAGTTCCAAAGCAGATTTTCGATGTATTCGGTGTACCAATCGAAGTTGACAAAAATAGAATCATCCGGCAGGAAAGAGGCCATCGTGCCGTTCTTCTCTGTGGTATCTTCAATTGGATATTCTTTTATCAGCTTGCCTTTGGAAAATTCGGCTTTTTTGATTTTGCCGTCGCGCACACTTTGCACCAAAAGACTGGTGGACAATGCGTTAACCGCTTTCACACCCACACCATTCATACCGATGGAGGCAAAGTCGCCCTTGAAGTTACGACCGGTGTTCATCTTAGAATAGCAGTCCACCACTTTGTTGAGCGGAATACCACGGCCGTAGTCACGCACGGTGACGCGCTTCTCTTTGATAGTCACTTCAATAGCCTTGCCGTAGCCGTTCATGAACTCATCGATGGCGTTGTCCATCACCTCTTTCAGCAGCACATAAATACCGTCATCGTGGGAGGAACCATCGCCCACCTTTCCGATATACATGCCGGGGCGCGTGCGGATATGGTCATCCCAATTCAGGGTTATAATAGCATCGTCTTTGTATTCTGACATAAATGGTTAGTGGTTTTTTCAATGGGGTGCAAAAATACAAAAATTTCGGATGTGTTGGAGAGGCTTCTGCGTTTGGAACCATTTGTGATTGCATATAAAAACATTCATTGCACGGGCAAAATCTTCCAAAAATCCAAGTGCCCTATCAGAATCAAGCGTGAAAGAAAAATTGCCTTTTTTGTTCATTGTGTCAATATCTGTATAAAAATTGCAGCTTTTCAATCGAAAAATGTCACTTTTATAATATTGATTATTAATGAATTAAAAGTATTTTGCTCTTGAATCGTTTGCTTTAATTTTGTAACTTTGCGGGCAAACAATATCAAAAATGAACGAGAAAATTCTATCCTCCGACAACTCCATTCAGAACATCATTTACGACATCAGAGGTGTCAAGGTCATGTTGGATTACGACCTGGCTGCCATTTATGGCGTGGAGACCCGTACTTTGAACCAAGCGGTGAAACGAAACTTGGAACGATTCCCACAAGATTTTATGTTCAGGCTAACCGAAAATGAATGGGAAAAGGTAAACTGTAACTTGCTGTCTGACAATATGCCATCACAGATTGTGATAGCATCACCCAATCGACGAAATAAGTCCGCCCCACCATACGCTTTTACGGAACACGGGGCGGTGATGCTTGCTTCCGTGCTTCGAAGTCCAAGTGCCGTACAGATGAGCGTGATGGTGACGAGAGCGTTCATCACTATGCGGCAGGCACTCTCGTCCATGCTGTCTTACGACCTGAAAATCGAGCAACTCTCCCACAAGGTTGACCAACTGAACGCGCATGTTGAGGAAATTCTGCACGACCAGGACAACATTAACCAATTGCAGTCGCAATTCAACAGTGAGGTCGCCCTACAAATAGAAGTGATTAACGATGCGCTGGATCAGCTGCGCGAGAAAAAAGAGGAACCGGGCAACCCGATAGGATTCAGGGTGTAGCAGGAGTACTCTAAAAGACCTGAGTTTACATAATTAAGACGATAATAGTATGTACGCCATAGATGAAAAAATATATCTTTGCAGTCGTTTACCAAATTGTGGCCCTTTTATGTTTTTTTGCGTCTTAATAAAAAGAGAGTATTATTTTTATGAATATGAAAAATATACGACTGACAATCATTTTTCTTGCACTTTTACTGTCGTGTGGACACGTTTGTATGTCTCAACAGTCAGACAAGCATATTTTGAAGACACAGCAGGAGATTAGCTTGTTTTTTGAAAAATATGATGAGATTTATGATGTGTATCATGACTTTTACAAAGACAAACAGTTCGATAAGGCGATTCACTCGCTAAAAGAACTTGTCATATTCTTTGACACAACTGCTATTGACAGTCAGTGGGTGGATGCTACGATCTACAAGGAAGAAATGACAGCCGATGTATATTATAATCTTGCATGCTGCTACGCATTGACGGCACAAAAGAAACTTGCACTAGAAACTCTGGAGAAGTCCATACGTGCAGGTTTCAAAGATTATCGTAATATGCTTAATGACAGCGATTTTGAGAGTATCAGAGAAGACAAGAAATTCAAATCCTTACTCGAAGAGATTAAGCAATATGACCGATTAGTGATTTTGCAAAATTCGTCTGACTATATCAAAGATGACAACGATACACTGCCGCAATTTGTTTATCAGGATTCTGGAGACTATCGTTTAATGAATGTCAGGGAGTTTTTTGATCTGGACTCCGTTGCCGGTGACGGTGACGAGATTTCCAAGATCCTGAATATCCTTCATTTCGTTCATAAAACCATCCGGCACGATGGGGGCAATTTTGCGCTGTGTGAATTTGATGCTATAGATATCTACAATTATCACAAATCAACGGGAAAAGGTGTCAATTGCCGTCATTTGGCCATTGCTTTGAATGAGATGTATCTTTCGATGGGCATTCCGTCGCGATATGTGACCTGTATGCCATACGACGAGAAAGATCAGGATTGCCACGTCATCAATTCGGTTTGGTCGTCACAATATCAGAAATGGATTTGGATAGACCCCACTTTAGAAGAATACGTGAAAGACGAGAATGGTAATTTATTGAGCATCCAGGAAGTGCGGGAGAGACTAATTGACGGTCGGCCTCTTTTCTTGAACGAAGATGCCAACTGGAATTATGAGAACAAGCAGACAAAAGAGTATTATCTGGAGGGCTATATGGCCAAAAACCTATATTGGTTTGATTGCGTGAC
>JAEEGL011047826.1_pt1 | contig 110117 bp, 102 predicted proteins | sample 9134231 | NCBI WGS metagenome assembly JAEEGL01 (sample SAMN16246548, study PRJNA631951) | gut metagenome | biome: gut microbiome; feature: rumen; material: fiber-attached | host: Bos | place: Iran: Karaj | collected 2018-10
TCCCGCTCGACTTGCATGCTTAAGACGCGCCGCCAGCGTTCGTTCTGAGCCAGGATCGAACTCTCCATGATGTATTCTCAAGCCCCGAAGGGCTAAAGATCATTTCCAGTCTACCCGCTCCATCCAATGGAATTGCCTGCCACCTCGGACAGGTCTCGGGTCGGTACCTCAATCGTACCGACGTGTGTCAGTTCTTATGAACGTTTGGCTTATCTGGTTTCTGCTACATTGCTTCAACCATTTGTTTGCTTTATTTCCATCCCTTGAACTATCTAATATCAGGTGTCGCATTTCGTTGCGACGATGTTTAATATATCACTAACGTTTTTTTTTGTCAACAGCAAATTCCAATTTTTTTCGAAATTTTTTAAAAATTTTTTATTTCCTTTATCTACCGAAGAATGGATGCACAATTCGCCCGAATCTGACCGAAAAAATTTGCCATCCAAGAAAATTTGTGGTATATTTTATTGAAGGAATCATCAAAGCGAGGGATTTTTTACAACAAATCCTCAGGAGGAAAAATGGAAAAGGACGAAAAAAGCGGAAACAAGCAGAACATCGGGAAGACCATCCTTGACTACATTGACAGAGGCGTCGAGGCAAGCAAAAAGGGACTTAAATCCGCGGGAAACGCATTGAGCGAATTCGGGGACAAATCCGTGCTGAAGATTGAGCTTTCACAGTTAAAATCCCAGCTGGCAAAGAATTATACAGAACTCGGAAAGGCATGCTACAAAATCCTCAGGGGAGACAATCAGGGGGAATTTTCTGCAGGAAACGCGGAAATCGTAAAACTCCTTGATGCGGTGGAAAAAACCGAGGAAAACATCGCCAAACACGAGGAAGCGCTAAAAAAGCCGAAGGAATCCAAGACGAAGGACGCTCCAGCCACAGAACCACCGGCCGAAGCTTCTGTTAAAACTCCGTCAGACTCACCTGCCGAAACGGAAAATCAATCTGAATCGGATGCAAATTGAAAAAAAAAGTCGAAATACGATTGACAAAACATGCCGTATTTTTTAATCTTGTACTAGTGGTTTTTCAGAGGCACTGCTTCTGGAGATTTTAACGCCCGCCGTTGTTGAGACGGTGATTTACAAAGGGGAACAATCATGACCGATGATGACGGCTTTATGGACTTCTCTGCAGCAGGATTTTCTGACGAGGATTATGATTTCGACGAAGATGGTTTTCCTGCAGACGATCAGGACGACTATGACGACTTTGAGGAAGATTACAACGACGATGATTTCGAGGATTTTCCTGAGGACGACGATGATTTCGACGAGCCGTTTGATGATCAGGAAGCCGAAGACGGATACACAAATCGCCGCCGCAACTTCGAGGATGAAATCTACCGGGATGACTATGACGACGGAGACGATTCGGATGATGATGACGATGATGATTTTTAAATAATCACCATCAGCACACTATTTCAGCTTTTTCCCCGCGTGCCAGAGTTTTTCCAGCTCATAGAAATTCCTCGCTTCTTCGCTCATCAAGTGTACGACGACGGTTCCCAAATCAATGAGGTTCCAGTCATCTCCCTGTGAGGATTTTCTTATGGTGCGGTGGATTTCCATGTCATTCTCCGCGATGTATTCCTTGACCGACTTATAGAGTCCCTGCCAGTGGGCGCTACTGTTCACGGTGACAATGACAAAATAATCCGTCCAGCTGTTCAATTCGGAAACATCAATCACAGTGACATCATTTCCCTTTCCATCTTCCATCAGTGTGGCAATCTCAAGTGCCTTCTGCTCATCTGTTTTTTCCATTTTCTACCTCCAGTATCAAATCATCCATTTAGTCATGTCCCATTGTGGAAACATCAGGCTCGCCGGACTCCACCGAACCGCCAACAGAATCAACTTCCGACTCCTCTTCCTTGTTCGGGTTCTCATATCCGCCCTGAACATAACGTCCGTCCCAGTCCTTTCCAAGGATGATAGTAAAATCTGCGCTGGAAACCTCCGTCGCACCACTTGACGGTCTGTGCTCCAGATTCTTACAATTGATGAAACTCGCAAGCGACTTCAATGCCTCGGTTGACGCTGACTGCATGTGATTTATAATCACGGTGTGCTCATAATCATTTCTGTCTGCATCCTGAGGCGGAAGAATGTCGTAGTTTCCGAGTCCCTTAAGCAAAATCGCCGTGTTTGCGGCCGCACCCTGAACCATGGTTCCGTTCAAGACCTCAACCACATAGCGGTAGTTGGTTCCACCCTCGTTCACAAGTTCCTCTATTGACTTATCAACGACGTTCTTTATGAACTCACCGTTGTAAAGCGGGAAAAGGAGCTTCTGCTGGGACGAGGGCAAAGTACGAAGACTTCCCTGCAAGACGTTCGGAACAAGGCGGTCGTTCTCCGTATTGATGTTGGACAGGTGCTCCAAAAGTCTGTAAAGGATTTTCTGCGTGGACGATGTCTTGATTTTTTCCGCATACAGGGGAAAATTCTTTTTGTCAAGAAGCACGGACCTCTGCTCATGGAATGCGGTAAGAAGCGAAACCACAGCGTTCTGCCGCCGGTCCATCACATCGGTGTCCTCCTCCTCGCTCAGTTTATAGCTCATGTAGGTCTGGATCTTATCACCGTCAAGAGTCACGGATCCACCAGGGAGCAGCCATCTTGCCGAACCGTCATCCGCCCTTACATCAACACCGTTCGGGACAAAAAGCTTCATGCCACCGAGCAAATCAGTGAGGAGTCCGAAATTGTCCAGAGTAATCTCAAGAGTGAACGAAATGTCCTTTCCAAGCAGCTTTCCCACTTCCAGAGCATAGGCATCAATCCCCTTTTCGCGGTAGACGGCATCAATGCGGTCAGTACGCCCCTGTTTTCCGGATGCATCGGTCAGGCTCGCAAAAATGTCTCCCGTATTTCCCGGAATATTGAACAAAGCGACCTTATGCGTCTTCGGCGAATAGAATATGACATCCGTGGCAAGGGCATTTCCATCGTCATCAGAAATCACCAGCATGGTCTTTATTACATCAGTGCTTCTCAGGCTGTCCGACTCAGGATCGGCATTCAGTGACACGGCTATAAAAACGCCCGCCGCAACTATGACCGCAAGAATCAGCACCAGAAAAACAACGCCTTTTTTATCAGTAGAAACTTTCATTTTATAAACACCACCCTAATCAATGAGACTCTTCCTAAAATTGTACGACTCTTCCGCGACGGTCCTTCCGTGTGAGAGCAGATAATTGATATTCTCATCCACAACGGCAAGAACCAGTTGGTTAAGACTCAGCGAAAAAAGCCTGTCCAGATATTCCTGGGAGCTCTGGGGTCGTCCCGGCTCAATCTTATCGGCGGCGAAGACTATTTTCGCAAGGGGACACAAATCAGCTCCTCCAAGCGTGTGCCTTTCCACCGACTGAAGAATCTCCGCGTCCTGCACTCCGAAATCTTCCCTGAGCTTCACGGCAGCGGCCCTTCCATGCAAAAGCCCCGGTTTTTCCCGCTCCAAATCCGAAATGGGATTCCCGTCCCTGGATGCAATGCCAATCAGCGTCTCGTCATCAAAATCCTTGCAGATGTCATGCGCCATCCCGGCAAAATACCCCTTTTCGGCATCCTCACCGTAGATTTCGCACATCCTCCTGGCAGTCTCAGCCACACGGATTGAATGCTCGAACCTAGACGGACTTTCGGCACCCATGGCATATTTACGGACCCTGTCAAAAAGCTCCTTACTTATCGCTTCCATACAACCTTCTTTTTATAATATAACCGAAAACCGAAGAAGGTACAAGATACTTGAACGCCCTTCCCTCCGAAATCCTTGCGCGAATCTCCGTGGAACTAAGCACCAGCTCCGGATTTTTTACCGAAAGCGCGTTTTTGAACAAGGGATCGCCCGCAATGTCAAAAATCAATTCCCCGGATGAGTCCCTTGTGGAATGGGGAACCGAGCCGTATCCGCCTGAATGTGCGTTCTCATGTCCTGAGCCGGAAGATTGCTCCTGTGGCCGCAGAGCCAAAATCAGGTCGCATTTTTTGGAAAGCTCTTCCGCCCTGTGCCAGAGATGGAAGCCCGGGATCAAGTCGTCGCCCATCACGAGGCCGATTTTTCCCTCAAGCTGCCCCGCATACTTTTCCTCAAGCGAGCAGATTGTGTCGTAGGTATAGGAGACTCCGCCACGGTCAATCTCACAGGACTCAGCGACAAACCTTGGATCATCCTCGCACGCAAGACGCACCATCTCCAGCCTGTCCTCCGCCGAAACACTGTCCGCCATCTCCTTGTGGGGTGGCCTGAACGCGGGAACAAAAAGCAGCCTGTCATAGCCGAGCGACGTGCATACCTCATCAGCAAGAGCCAGATGCCCTATGTGCAGGGGATTGAATGTGCCTCCAAGAACCGCTATCCTCATATTTTACGCTTCGCTCCCCGGGAACTGCTCCTCCATGTCCGTGTCAACCGAGCGTCCCGCCAAAAATGAGTTCTTTTTCATTTCCTTGGCATTTTCAGCGATGGATTTGCGTCCGTCCTCCATTTTCTCAACCATCTCAACAATGGCCTTGCGGACCGGAGTGATGTTTGTCCTTGCTGCGACCGAAACCGTAATGACCGGGATATTCGGCTCTGACTCGCGGATTTTTCTCCTGACTTCCTCAGCACGCTCCAGCGCACCCTCAATGTCAATCTTGTTGCAGAGAACAATTCTCGGTTTGTCCAAGAGACCGCCACCGAAGCCCTCAAGCTCCTTCAAAAGCGACTCGTAAGCCGTAAAACAAGAGTCGTCCGAGCAGTCAATCATAAAAAGGAGACCCGCCGTGCGTGAGATATGCTTCAAAAATCTGATTCCCAATCCCGCGCCCTCAGAGGCTCCCTCGATGATTCCGGGAATGTCGGCAATAATCAAATCCGTGTCCTGGTCCACATGAAGCACACCCAGATTCGGAACCTTTGTGGTAAAAGGATACGGTGCGATTTTTGGCCTGGCGTTGGTAAAAAGGTCGAGCAGGCTTGATTTTCCGGCATTCGGGAAACCAACAAGTCCCACGTCCGCCATGATGGAAAGCTCCACCTTCAAGTTTCTCTCCTGCCCGGGTTTACCTGGATGCGCGTATCTCGGAGCCTGATTCGTGCTGGACTTAAAATGCACGTTGCCCCATCCGCCTTTTCCTCCCTCAAGAAAAAGGAACTGCTCGTCCTCGCTCTCCGTCGTAAAATCATGGACAAGCTCACCTGTCTCAGCGTCACGGATTGTGGTTCCCGGGGGAACAGGGATAATCACATCCTCGCCGTCCTTTCCATAGCGGTTCCAGCCCTGACCGTCACCACCGTTCTTCGCCTTGAAAATGGGATGATAACGAAGGTGGGCAAGAGTACGGAGATTGCGTCTCACACAAAAAATGACACTGCCGCCCCTTCCACCGTCACCGCCGTTGGGTCCTCCGTTCGGAATATATTTCTCGCGTCGAAATGAGATGCAGCCGTTTCCGCCTTTTCCTGAGATTACCGTTATGTTCGCCTCGTCCGCAAATTGAATCATGTCGCCCTCCTCCGCATCAAGACAATGTTGCCTCTAAAAAAAATACCCAGCATGAACAAATCACGCTGGGCATCGTGAAAACTAAGGATTCAAAGATTGTTCCTGAAACCCTTAAAAATCGAGATCCTATGGATTAGTTAGCTTCCGCTACAGGCTCGACTGAAACGATCTTGCGGTTCTTGCGCTCACCATAGACAACCTTTCCGTCAGCAATGGCATACAGAGTATCGTCACCGCCGCGCTTTACATTGTCACCCGGATGAATGCGAGTTCCACGCTGTCTAACAAGGACAGAACCTGCGCTAACACTTTCTCCACCGTATTTCTTTACGCCCAATCTTTTAGCATTGGAATCACGTCCGTTCTTGGCACCGCTACCACCTTTACTACGTCCCATTTTAATCCTCCACTGGAAAATCCAGTCTGTTTTATTCGGTAATTTCTCGCAGCTGCACGAACTCTGGATACTCACCGGAAAGCATTCTCATGCCAGTCCTGATAAAATCCGCCGCGCATTTCAACCGCTCATCAAGAGCAGAAGACGGACACTCAATCTCAACGGAAAATGCGAGACTTCCCCGCTTTGAAGCATCCGATAAAAGATTCAGTCCCTCGGTTTCTCCAAGAACCGCCATCGCCGTCCTGAGCAGATGTGACTCCGCAGCACAGACTATATCGCGTCCCCGAACACCCGAACCTGCATGACCTTCCGCCGAACATCGCTTGAACGCCCCCGTCCGGTCACACACCAAAAGAACTGACGTCACAGAAGAACCTTATGCCTCGATTTCCTTTACAGTCACCTTGGTATACTGCTCGCGATGACCGATGAGGCGGTGATAGTCCTTCTTGCTCTTATACTTCAGAACAAGCACTTTCTTGTCCTTGAAAGTCTCACCGACTTCTACCGTCACTTTTGCACCCTGCACATAAGGGGTTCCAACAGAAACCTTGTCTCCGTCGCTGACCAAGAGAACCGTGTCAATGGTAATCTTGTCACCGGGTTTGGCTTCCTTTTCCTCGTCAATGCGGCTTACAGTAAGAACGGCATCTTTTTCCGCCTTGTACTGATTGCCCTTATACTCAACGATTGCGTACATTTCATAACCTCTGATAATCTAATTTGCCGTAAGGAGTAACGGGTTCCCTACAAGCCACTTTTTATTGTAAAAAAACAATAAATCTGATAGATAATAACAGATTTCCCCCATCTTGGTCAAGTCATTTCGGCAAGATTTCCAGAAATTTGAGTGAAAAAAGTCCGAATCTTTCCACTCTCATCTTTCCACTTTCCGTTTTCCACTTTCAACTCGAAAACCCTTTAGGCAAGGGAGCCACTATCTCCAGTCTCTCCCCGCTCACAGGATGGTCAAACGCAAGCGAAAAGGCATGGAGCATGATTCTTCCATTGTTCTCAGGAAATCCCACGGGACCGCCGTAAAGCTCATCCCCCACGATCGGAAGCCCCGAAAGCGACAGATGCACGCGGATTTGGTGGGTGCGCCCGGTCAAAAGAGTGCAATCAATGTACACATAGCCGCCGGATTTTTTCACCAACGTAAAATCAGTACGCGCAAACTGACCGCCACGGCTCTCAGGCAGCACACCGATTTTGCATCTTGCGGATTTCGGCGAGACTCTTCCTATATAGTTCTCCACAAAAAAGCTTTCCTTGACTGGAGTTGATTTTTTCACGGCACACACGGCACGGTATTTTTTCACCGCCGTATGATTTTCGAACATCGCATGAACCGCATTGTTCACGCTCCGGCTCTTGGTAAAAAGAAGCGTCCCGGAAGTCTCCCTGTCAAGCCTGTGCATGATTCCCACGTAAGGCGGATTCCTGAGCGACGGATTTTTTTTCCAGAGATAGTCCACCGCCGCCTGATGCATGTTGCCCCTTCCCTTCACAATGGTCTCCTCGGTCGGAAAAAAAGCGGGCTTATTTACCACGAGCAGAAAATCATCCTCAAAAAGAACGTCCTTTTCGGTAAGAGTAAAATCAATGTCATCGGGCTGCTTCTCATAGAAAAATTTCTCCATGCTGATTTCGGCACGCACCTTGTCCCCGGCCCGCAAAATCAATGATGGAACCCTGCACTGCCTTCCGTTCACAAACACGGCCCCCGCCACAAGAAGACGACGGATTTTTGAATTTGAGACCTGCGCCTGAGACGCATCACCCGACTCCGAAAGCACCAGGGGAATTTTCTCCTGCAAAAATGAGATAACTGGGACTGATTTTTCAATCTTCCATTCGAACGCCGCCATGGAGCCATTTTACCGCAAAATTATTTTTATGGTCAATATAGCCGGAAGATTCTCCATTATCTCAAGTTTTAGCTTCAATGTGTCGATATTTTCATCATAAAACATCATTCAGAGGGGATTATATGAGCCAGACGCTGACAAACCCGGCAGACGGAAACAAGAAAAAGCTCATGCCGCTGTTCATAAAAGCAGCCGTAGCACTTGCCGCCGTCGCAGTCATCTTGGTCCTGACAGTTCAGTTGTCCGAATCCATGATGATGTAAAAAAATGGCCGTACAGTATGACATCATGCTGCACGGCTTCTTTTTTTGGGACACATTTTCCGTCCGAATCAGTTGTCTTCCTTTTCTTTAAGGACAGCAAGGAACGCGCTCTGTGGAAGCTCCACGTTTCCCGCCATCAGCATACGCTTTTTACCGGCCTTCTGTTTTTCAAGCAGCTTTCTCTTTCGCGTAACGTCACCGCCATAGCATTTTGCAAGAACATCCTTACGCACAGGATTCACCGTCTCGCGCGCAATAATCTGACTTCCGATCGCACCCTGAATGGCCACCTTGAACTGCTGCCTTGCAATCTCACCCTTGAGCCTTTCGCAAACAGCCTTCGCCCTTTCCACAGCAGACGGTCTGTAGCACAACTGAGCCAAAGCATCAACCGGCTTTCCGTTAATCAGTATGTCAATCTTGATTAAATCCGTGGGACGGTAATCGGTAAGCTCATAGTCAAAGCTCGCGTATCCTCGGCTGAAAGATTTCAGCTTGTCGTAAAAATCAAAGAGCACTTCCGCAAGAGGCATGTCGTAGGTCAGCTCCACGCGCTTTTCATCAAGATACTGCATGTTCTTCTGCGTGCCACGTTTCATGCGGCAAAGCTCCATGATGCTTCCAAGATATTCCGACGGAGTGATTATGGTCGCATTGATGTAAGGCTCCTGGGATGACTCTATCTTGCCCTCGGGAAAATCAGCGGGATTGTCCACAAAAATCTCATCGTGCCCCGGAGTCTTCACCTTGTAACGGACGCTCGGTGCCGTAAAAATAATCACCTGGTCGAAGTCCCTCTCAAGACGCTCCTGAATGATCTCAAGATGCAGGAGTCCCAAAAATCCGCAGCGGAATCCGTTGCCCAGAGCGAGCGAGTTATCCTTTTCGTAAACAAGGGACGCGTCGTTGAGCTTGAGTTTTTCCATGCTGTCCCGAAGCTCCTCATAATCGTTCGAGTCGATGGGATAGATTGAAGAGAACACAACCGGCTTAACATCCTTGAATCCGGGAAGAGGCTCGTCGGCAGGTCTGGTCACGGCTGTAATAGTGTCTCCCACGCTCACGTCCGAAACCGTCTTGATTCCCGCAATGATGTAACCGACATCCCCCGCTTCCAGAACCCCGGTGTCCTCGTACTTAATCTTGAAGATTCCGGCCTGCTCCACCTTGTATTCCGCACCGCTGCTCATAAGACGGATCTGCTCTCCCGCCTTGATTCTTCCGTCCACAACTCTCAGGTGGACAATGACTCCGCGGTACTCATCATAATGGCAGTCAAAAATCAGTGCCTTCAAAGGAGCCTCAGCATCTCCCTGTGGCGGCGGAAATTTCGTGACGATTGCCTCCATCAAATCATCAATTCCCTGACCTGTCTTTGCGGAGACCAACTGCGCGTCGGAACTGTCAAGTCCAAGGTCATGGTCAATCTGATGTTTTACGCTCTCTATGTCCGCGCTCGCCAAATCAATTTTATTTACGACCGGAACTATGGTCAGATCATGCTCAAGCGCCATGTACATATTGCTCACGGTCTGGCTCTCAACACCCTGCGTCGCATCAATCAGCAAAAGGGCTCCCTCACAGGAAGCGATCGCACGGCTCACCTCGTAACTGAAATCCACATGGCCGGGAGTATCTACGAAATTCAGCTCGTAATCATGTCCGTCCTTCGCGTGGTAAGGAATGGTGACGGCCTGACTCTTGATTGTGATTCCCCTCTCGCGCTCAATGTCCATGTTGTCCAGAATCTGATTCATCATCTGGCGGTCCTCAATGATTTTCGCCTTTTGGATGAGACGGTCTGCCAGCGTTGATTTTCCGTGATCGATGTGGGCGGTAATGCAAAAATTCCGCTTGTATTTTAAATCTACCATGAAATCAGTATATCAGAAATAGCACTCGCTGTCCAGTGGAGCCCCAAGAGCCATTCCCACGTCAAGATAACCGTTGCGCCTCTTTTTCGCATAGATCTGCACGACGAGAATTGAGTTTTCCTGCTGGAGCTCGGTTGACAAAATCTGCACGGGATCGCCCTCACTGAATCCGGCTTCGTCCGCGGAGGATCCCTTGATGATTTTTTTCACGCCGTAGAGTTTCTTATTCGATGTGGATGTGTGGACAAGCTCCATTCCGATAATCGGGAGCAGAGACGAGGAAAGCAGGTCATGCGTGTAGATTTCATGTCCCGGTGATTTGGGTCGCTTTTCCGTATAAAGAAAATGCTCGGATTTTTTTCCGTCAGAGTCCACCGCAGTAATCCGCACTATTGTCTCGGGCTGAGTTTGGAGCATAAAGAGATGCAGGTCGTCAAGTCCCTTGATTTCAACACCGTTGCAAGCGATGATTTTCTTTCCCGCGAGAAGTCCGGACCTGTAGGCGCTTCCACCCGGCATGGAATAAATCACGTCAACTCCGTCGCTTTTGGTACCGGCACCCACGGGCTTGCTTGTCTTTCCATAGGCCTGCACCCAGGGATGAGCGCACTTTCCGCCGTTAAAAAGATACGGAAGCTCAGCCTTTAAATATTCCACGGGGATTGCAAAATTGAGCCCCTGGAAATTTGCGACACCTGCAAAAACTATAGCCTGCACGAATCCCTTTTCATCAATCATTGGACCGCCTGAATTTCCTGCGTTCACGGCAGCGTCAATCTGGAAGACGTTTCCCATGGCAAGAAGATTTCTGTCCAGAGCCGAGACTATTCCTCGCGTCAAAGTCCTGTCAAGTCCAAGAGGAGAACCGATCGCATAAACCGAATCTCCAATGGAAAGATCCTTGCTTGAGCCCAGGGGGAACACATACGGAGCGTCCACTTCGGTTTTCAAAAGGGCAAGGTCCATCAAATCATCATAGCCCACAACCTTCGCGGGAATCTTCGTGTCGGGATCCTCGGCAAGACGTATATAAAGCTTTGCGAATCCGTTGTAGCTCGGGTCCACGCAGGATGAGATTACATGATGGTTCGTGATTATGTATCCATTTTTGGAGATAAAAAATCCGCTTCCAAGGACGGAATCCGAGCGGCCCACTCCGCCCTCAACTTTTATCCCACGGTCAACGAAAACAGTGACGGTTCCCTTGATCATGTCGGAAAGTTTCGTAACTCCGCCTGTATTTACAGGAAGGGTCGGCATGGAGGATTTGATTACGGACTCAAGGGCTTCCTCTCCAAAACTCAAGCCCCGGAAATCAGTGCATGCGGCTGTGACAAGGGAACGGTAGACGCGTCGTGCATCCACGTATTTTTTCTCGTCCCAAAATTCAATGCACTTGGCCTGTGTCTTGTGATAACATTCGTCGAGCAATTCCGAAACAGCGTCAAAGCCCTGGGTATTTTCCGAAAGGATTTTCGCGCGCCACAATGCCTTTACCGGATTCTCCTCCGCAATTTTTTTTATGGCGGAAATCTCATCGCGGACGACTTCCTCATCAGTGTAATTTATGTCGCTGAACAGCTCGGCCTTGTTCTTTGTGCTGCTGCATGAAATGACAATGGATAAAAATAAAAATGTAAAGAATGCGGCCTGAAGCATCAAGCCAAGGGTATATTTTTTTTTCATAAGATTTCACATCCTGCAAGAAAAACTCCTGCCTCAAAGCTTTTATAAAATAAACCTCCGAAGCAGGATCCAGTTACATCTTACAGGAACTTAAAATGTATTTCCGTTCAGAATGATTCCGTAGTTCACGCCGTCAAGACGAATTGCCTGTATATCCACGCCATTCACGCTGACCACAATGCTATCTCCGGTTATGTTCTTTTTGTTCAGAGCCTGTATGACCGCCTTTGCCTGAGCGCTGTTGCCCTTGACTCCAATCCAGTAGAAGCGGTAGATTGCGTCCTCGCTTATGGGAAGCTCCTCAAACGCCGTCTTTACGCTGACCGGAACAGAGTTTTCCGAAACAACGCGAATCAAATCCGAGTTGGCTCCGAAGAACATTGTCTCCTCAACAACAGGGGCTTCCGGCTCGTTTTTCGGCATGGAATGTCTGTAGTAGCGGATGTCCCAGCTTCCGTCTCCGTCCGTATCCCATGAGCTGATTTTTCCGCCGCGGGCCAAATATTCCTCGGTAAAGTCCGGCACAGTATCAGGAACACCGGAGTCCACCTGAATCATCTTCAGATAATACTGAGAGCCGACAGAGGGAAGTCCAAAAAGATTTTCCATGATTGCCTGCTCGTCCCTGAGCGTATGAACGTCCATCTCGCCGGTCTTGTCGATTCCGTAAATCTCGGTAGTCTCGAAAACACCGTCGTCATTCGCGTCAACTACCCTCAGCACAGGATTTCCGTTTTCAAACTCTGCCTGCGCGTACTGCTTCTTTCCCTGGAAGTAACGTGCGAGCTGGATTTTTCCATAGAGAATGCTGAATGTGATTGAGGCTCCTTCCCTTTCTCCGCTCGGTACCGTAATGCTGGATGCCGCGTTGAAAAGTTTCGCCGTGTCAATTCCGTCACGAGGAGTTCTTTTTGAAACGTCGGATTCCGCAAGTCCTGCCGAAGAGACATAATCAGTGTTCAGAACCGGGTAATAGAAAGTGAATCCGGCCTTTGCGCTCAGATTTTTGTCCGCAACCATTCTCAGGGGGCTCCACTGCAATCCTCCTGGAACCAGAGTATATGACTGGACATTTGCTCCGGTCTCATCCCTGAAATCCACGGTCCTCAAATCAGGATAGCGGCCCCATGTGAATTCCATGCGCTCAGAGTAAAGCACTCCACCAACCGGGGTTCCAAAATCACAGTCCACGCTCCACTCATACACACCGTCCTGATTCTTGTCATAGTAAACGGTCTGCGGTCTTCCACGGCTGTACTGCACGTAGAGATTTATAATCTTGTCGCCGTCAGTATCCTTTCCAATAAGGCCGTTGTATGCCTTGAGATAGCTTGTCGTGAGTGACTTCACCTGCTCGTCCTCAAGAAGCGAAAGGAAATCGGAAAGCGCGTCATAAGAAATCTGGCTGTCCGCGAAACGTGAGATATAATCAAGAGCCTGCCTGTCCGAAATCAGATTGTACTGAAGGGCAAGAACCGCATAAAGAGGATGCTTGAGTCCCCTTGCGTTGAAAGAGCGCAACATATAGTCCCTGCTCTGTGCGTCGGCAAACGGAATGCAAAGTATCTCAAGCTCGGTGGTAAGTTCCGTGCTGTTCTCGTCGTAATAGGCTCCCTTGTGGTCCATAATCTGTGCGATAAAAAGGCGTGCCATTCTTGAGACATCGGCATTGACCACCGACGGATTCTCATACTTAAAGAAAACCTGCGGGAAACGGATGTCGGAAGGATACATTCTTCGCGCAGTGTCAATCTTCACGCGGGCCATTTCCAATGATGTCTGGTCTCCGAGCCGGTAATATGCCTTTGCCCTGACGTACTCAGCGTCGGCAGAGTAAATGTAAGGCGCGTTCACATAGCACGGATTTCCTGCATACTTCGCGTTTCCGTCAATCACCGGGAAAACATCGGCGTATCTCTGGGTGTCACAGAGGATGTCGGCATAAAACACACGGGCAGCGTCACGATTGTAGTCCACCCATGTATTTTCCTTAAGGGCGCGCTCCAGATATGCACTCGCAACGGCTTTGGTCTTTCCCAGATTTTTTTCGGCCACGGCGAGCATATACCACAAATCCGAGACGGCTCCATCGTAGGAAAGTCCCATGGAGATTTGGGAAACCACCGACTCCCACTCACCCTGCAACGCATAATCCTTGGCAAGTGTCAGACAACGGATTGCGGTCCGACGGTTCGCCATGCGCGCACTGTCCTCAAGAGGGTCGGGACGGCTCACATAATCCTGCGAAAATACGGGTGACGCAAAAGAAACAAGCGTAACAGCTGCTATGGTCAAAAAAATCTTTACTTTCATATCCTTTTCCTAAATTCCTTATCTATAATAATTGTATATAATCCTTGTATAATTCATTCATACTAAACAAACACCGGACGACTGAAATCCGTAACATTCAGTCCCTTACAATCCAGTCTTTGAACCCCAATGCCGAGCCCCATACGCACACAAGATGCTGCCCAGGCGACCTCAGCTCCTGAACCAAGGGAATCTCATCCTTGCACTCGGCGCATTTCCAGTCCTCAAAGACCTTTGAAACCGTCTTAAAAGAACCGTCCGCCGCACGGATTTTATCTCCCGGCTGCCTGCTCCTGAACGCAAACGGAAATCCCAGATCATCAAGAACCAGCGACGCTTTCACATCGGCCCTTTTTGCCAGAAGCACGGTTTTGTTTCCCTGCACGGCGACTTTTACCTTCCAGTCTCCCGCAAGATACTCGCCGCTTTCTTCTATAATAACAAAAAAACCGTTTTCTGTCGCTGTTTTTTTCTGTTTTTGTACAAAAATCCTCGCGTCACGGCAAAAAATCGTGAGACCGGCGGCTTCCTCGGACCATCTTGAGGGATTTTTCGACTTTCGCGACACGGACTCCACGACACTATAGGGAAACCGTGAGTCAGAGCCCACAGCCGAAATAGCCCGGTACAGAATCCTGCGCCTCAAGGCATCGCTCAGGATGGAAAAAAAGTACCTGTCAAAGGACACTTCCCCCTCGCTTTCAGACCATGCAATGCGGTCAAGAGCCTCATCGGTGGCATCCTCAAGAGCAAGGGAATCCTCACGCATTTTTTTGGAGAGAGCACCAACGGCGGTCTGCCATCCGGGAACCTCCTTATTCAACATCGGCATAATCCGGCTTCTTATACAGTTTCTGGCATAGGATGTGTCGAAATTCGTGGAGTCGGTCCTGTAAGCGATGCCCTGCACACTGAGATATTCCTCAACTTCGGCGCGGGTGAGTGAAAGGATTGGCCGCACGAATTTGTCACGGACAGGCGGTATTCCGGAAAGAGCCGAACAGTCACCACCGGAAAGAAAGCGCATCAGAACGGTCTCCAGCTGGTCGTTGTAATTGTGCGCAAGACAAAGAAAATCCAGATTCGAGCAGCGGATGAAAGTCTCAAAAGACTCGTACCTGAGCCGACGTGCAGCATCTTCGGTTCCGGAATCCTTTTCCTCCGCAAGAGACTCCACCTTTCCACGGGGAATGTCATGCCGCGCGCACTGAACGCCGAGTTTCCTGCAATAATCCTGGACAAAAAGAGCGTCTCCCTCGGTCTCGGAAGCCTCACGGATATTGTGGTTTACGGTTATGACTTTTAGCGTGATGTTTTCCGGCAGCACATGGACAAGGGCCGTCAGCATAGCAATGGAATCAGCACCACCGCTCACGGCCGCACCGACGTTTGCCCTTGAAGAAAAATCCAGCCCGAAAGAAATCAGAGAGTTTCTTACCCTATCCTCAAACAAAGTCCGAATATCCATATCAAATCCCACGGGGGAAAGCTATTTGCTGCCCTTCCATGTCCATCTGCAGGCATCCTCCGGTGGAAGCGGCTTGCTGAAATAATATCCCTGGATTACGTCGGCACCGAATTCCTTCAGACGCTCGAACTGCCATTCCTCCTCCACGCCCTCAATGACCATCTTCTTTCCCAAGTCATGCGTCAGATTAATCACGTCGCGGATAAAAGCATCCTTGCCCTTCACCAGATAATTCACCACGAGCGAACGGTCAAGCTTCAAAATATCCACCGGAATATAGGTAAGATAACTCAACGAAGAATATCCGGTTCCGAAATCATCCATAAGCAGCTTGATTCCCATGGCCTGGAACTGCACGAAAAGATTTCCCGCCTGCCATGTGCTTTCCATGAACAGACCCTCGGTAATCTCAATCTCCACGTACTTCGGATCGATGTCGTATTTTTTCAGGAGACCCTTGAGGAATTTGATGTAGCCCGCGTCGTTAATCTGATTGCTTGAGTAGTTGATTGAAATGGGATGAAGCTCAATGCCCTGCTCCCTCCACTCTGCCAGCTGCCTGATTGCAAGCTCCGTCGTAATTCGTCCGATCTGACTGATAAGACCGCTCTGTTCTGCCACCGGAATGAATACCGCAGGAGAAATATTGTCGTCCTTTATGCGCACAAGGGCCTCATATCCCACAAGCTCCCTTGTCTGAACGTCCACCTTGGGCTGATACACCATGTAGAACCCGCCTTTTTCTATGGCGTTCATAACCTTTGTCCTTGTGATGTTGACCGTACGTGCGCTCTCCTCAAATTCTGAAGTAAAGACAGCCGCCGTATTTTTTCCATGCTCCTTCGCGGAGGATTTCGCAATCTCTGAATTGACGAACATGGAGTCCACGGTGGAATTTATATCCGAATTCACAAGTCCAATGCTTACGGTTGATTTCAGAGACTCCATGCCGACGGTCATCGGTGTCTTGAAAATCTCATGCACGCCCATAACCGCGGGACTGTCCTTGAGCACGTTCGCCTCAGAAACAAACATGATGAACTCATCGCCGCTGTACCTTGCAAGATAGTAATTGTTGTCCTCGGCATATCGCTTGAGCAGACCGGCCGCGTGATGCAGATACTGATCTCCCACCGCATGTCCGTAAGTCTCGTTAAGGGTCTTGAAATTGTCAATGTCTATCCTGAGCATGGCGATGTGATGCTTGTTATTGAGCTCGCTTTCCAGATAGTGCTCTGCCGCATGTCTGTTGAAAGTACCGAGCGAAAGGTCATGGTCCACGTCGTACTGAAGCCGCACCTCCGCAGATTTGAGCATGGAATAATTCAGCATCATCGCGATGAAGATAAGTATAATTCCCAACAGAAAAAGACATACGGAGAAAACAAAGGCCTTGTATTGCTGGAAATATTTCACCGGTCTGTTCACAAAATTCGTCTTGGAAGGCAGCAATGACATGTCAAGCCCGAACTTTTTCACCTGCCCCCAGTCATAAGTGGTGATTCCGCTCGTCTCCGTGTAAAGGGGAATCTTGGAAATGTCCTCGCCCCTAAGCACACGGTTCATGGTCTCACCCGCCATGCGGCACTGCTCCGGGAAATTCATCATCGTTCCACCCACAATTCCCTGCCCGTGTCCCTCGGAGTAGTTACGGAAGACCGGAATGGCCGTATGGTCGATGATAAACTTGACGCTCTCCGGTATGGTATATTTGTTTCCCTCAGAATCCTCGAACGCGGTCAAATAAATCAGAATCACATCGTTGCCCAGTTTCATCAGATGATTTCCGAATTCCTCGCGAGTCATAAGCGAAGTGTCCAGCCCGATGAACGTAAATTCAGGAAATTTATCCTCAAAGGAAAAGAAAGTCGCCTTGTCACCCAGCCCCGTTGCGGTCTCATCAAAAATACCGACAACCTTCGTGGCAAGAGGAAGAAGCTTGGAAGCCTGCTCAATGGTCTCATCCAGATAGGTCGCTTCCGAAAATCCTGTAATCAGGGGATTCTTCACCGCCTCATTCGCCAGATTGATATTGTTTATGCCGTAAAAGACAATCGGGATTCCGGGAAAAAGCTCCTCCTGAAAGTCTAGCGCGAACTTAAGAGCCGCATCGTCCCCGCAGATTACGCCTGAATATGTTTTCTTGCTCCTTAAAAGACGCTCCTTGAAATAATCATGGAAAGCGCTCAAATCCTCGTCGCTCGCATAATTCTTTGTGTCCATGTAAATGACATCGTAGCTGATGTTATTCGAGTAAAGCCCCTCCTTGAGCCCCTCCTCCTGCGAGGGATAAGATGAATGTGTCGGTGAATATGAGTCAAGGAAAAGCACCTTAAAATCGGGCTTGGACGGCTCAAGCATCTGCTCAAGAACATCGGTCTCAGGATTCAGGATAGCAATATTGATGAGGAAACTCACAGAAAAAGCCACCAGTATTATGCCAAATGCAAAAAGAAAATTTCTAAGTGCAATTTTACCTTTATTATAATCCATCAACGACCTCATTTTCGAAGCAAAAAAACATTCATAAAATCAACTCCGAATATTACATATTATAATAATAGCACGGATTTAAAAAAAATAATAGATATTTTTGCTTTTTTAATGAATTTTTTAATAAGTAGCGTAAAAAAAATAATAAAAAAACATAATTTTTTAAATTTGCTCTTGACACAAAACGAAACAAACAATATACTACATTCATCATCAGATGAAAAACATCTGAGCACTTATGTGTAATGCGGGGATGGTGGAATTGGTAGACACGCCAGCTTGAGGTGCTGGTGCTGCGAGGCGTGGCCGTTCAAGTCGGCTTCTCCGCACTTTTAAGGACTGCTCAAATCGGGTAGTCCTTTTTTTTATTCTCAGCGAACCTCTTTCACAGATTTCCTCTAAACATAAAAAAAGACATGTCCGAAAGCCACAAAGCCAACGAACATGTCCTGTCCAATGATTTCGCAAAATCAGCGCCCTAAAAGGCCCTTGCCCTTCTTTGTAATGCCGTCGAGCAAACCGCCCGCACCTTCCGAAGTTCCGTCCAGAATCTTGTCGGTAAGTCCTCCGAGTCCCTCCTTCAGATTGTCAGGAACCACATCCGAGACAGCGTCCTTAACTGCAGCCTTCGCCGCATCGGTCTTTTCCGCAATCACTTCCTCAGCCTTTGCCTTTGCCTCGTCAATCTTCTTGTTCGCCTCTTCCTTAAGTTTCGCCTCAATCTCAAGTTTTTTCTTCTCCAGGATTTTCTGTACGTCGGCAAGTTTCATGTTCTGCAAGTCGATGTCGCCCTCAATTCCAAGAAACTCCTTCGCCTTTACCAGATACTCGTTCTCCGAGTTGTTGAGTATGTCCTGGATTTTCGCAATGGCAGCCTTCTTCGCATCCCTTCCCGCTTCCAGCACAATGTTCACCAGAGCCTTAACGAACTGCTCGCCTATGTTTCCTTCCAAATCAAGATAGAGCCCGCGGTCCTTCGTGTACCCCACGTCATATCCGAAATCCAGATTGTCCACCGACGCAAGACCGATGTTGTAATATTTCGTCACAAGCTCGTTGTTGAATCCGTCGCTGGAAAGAGAAACGGGAGCAAGCTTGGCATATCCCTGAGCGGTAAATCCGGTCTCGTCCGCCGTCGCACCAAAAGAAATCAGCGCGTCACCCTTTACGGAAGGAACACCGCTCTTTGTCGCAATCCGGCTTCCGTCCACATCCACCTTGTATCCGGTACCTGTATATTTCGCAGTGACAAGCGGATTCGTAGTCGCACGCCTGAAATCAAGCACAAGATTTCCATCATGACGCACATCCTTTATGTCAAGCGCAAGCTTAGCTTCGGTAGGTCTGTTGCGCACGTTCTGGTCGTTCGTAATCTCTGTGATGGAGCCGTCGAATCCAGTTCCTGAAACCTTCACGCGTTGAATCAAAAAGCTCGGATATGCCGCGGTAAAATAAAAATCGGTTCCGGGAGAACGCTTGCTCACTTTCTTCGGCTTTTCCTTTTTCTCCTTTGACGCGGATTTTGCCTTGAGTTCCCTTGCAAGCTCCAGTCCGTCCATCACATAGGGATAGTATTTTCCGAGCAGATTGCACACGAGGGTGTCAGCCGCATGCATGGCAAGTCCGTCCAGATTCGCGATCGCACCCGTAATCGTGGTAAGACGCTCAACAATATAATCGTAGTCGCTTTTTGCTGTGTCCGCAACCTTTTTCGCCATGTCATTTACGGAGACCGCATCTTTTTTCACATCCTCCACGACAAGTTTCATCGCAGCCTCAAGAACCTTGCCCTGCTCCACAGCCGCAGAAATTTTCTCCAGCGCGGATTTCAGCTCGGCCACATCGGATGCCTTTCGGATGTCGTACATCTTCACGTTGATTGTCTGCAGCTCCTTTACTGAATCAGCAAAGCGCATGACTTCCGCCTTCATCTCCTCCGGCTTGGCCTTCCATTTCTCCACAAGCTCCTGAGCCATCGCAATCGCTTCCTGAGCGACTTCCGGCGTGTTGATGTTGTCCTGCAGAGTTTTGATTATGCTGTCAATGTCGCTTCCACCCAGCAAGTCATAGGCCTCGTTTTTGAGCTGCTCAATGGAGTTGTTTATCCTTGCCTTGATTTCCCTCACGAACGGAGACTCAGCCTTGGGCACATTCGGAAGCTCACAACTGTAAGTGCGGTCGGTGTTCCACGCAATTCCGCTGGCCTCAAGATTTTCCGCGACAAAGCGTTTTTTCAGAAGCTGCACAAGATTGAAATCCACCTGGATGCGCTGCACCTCAAACAGATTCTTCATCACCGAATCCTTGTTGCCCACTTGAATTCTTCCTATTGTAATTGAGGTATCAAGAATCCTTACGTCCACCCAGTCAATGTCGGTCCTTGCCTTGAATATGCCCTCACATGCCGACTTTATTGCGTTGCGCACAATCCTGTTTTTATTCGCAAGCACAAAAGACACGGCACCGACCAAAAGCCCCACAAGCACTGCGAGCGGAATCAGGCGGACTCTGGCCTTGTTCTGTTTTTTGATTTCCTTCGCAATGAACTTGAACTTCTTGACTTCCTTTTTGGAAAACATGAGTTCCTGGGGTATGGCAAGTTTCGTCGGCTTCTTCGGATTTCCACCCTGCACAAAAAGCGCGCTGACAGATTTTCTGTCCTCAGGTATATAGATTTTCCTGATTATTTTCCGATGGAACGAGCGCGGGGAATAAGTGCCCTTGAAAATTGCAGGAAGCTTGTCCCTCGGAATGACCTTCTTGGACTCATCCTCCTCCTTTTTCAGCACTTCGTTTTCCTGAGCCACAACATCCTGCACGCCCGCGGACACAAGTTCCTTTTCCTCCAGGGAAATAACCATAGTCTCTTCTTCCGCAGGAGGTTCTTCCTCAGCAGGTGTTTCTCCCTCATTAGTCTCAACCGACGCAGGTTCATCGCCCGGCACTGTTTCTTCGCTCGGTGCAGTTTCTTCGCTTGGCACAGATTCTTCATCCGCCTTGGCTTCTTCCTCACTGGTCTCAGCCGAAATTTCATCCGAAGTTATCTCGTTGAAATATGAGTCGTCGCCGTCGTCAAAACCCTCGGGGGGTATCTTTTTTTCATCGGGTTCAAGATTTTCGTTTTCTTCCATAATTTACCCCCTAGAATTCCTGAGCCAAGTCCGTGATTTTTCTGACAAGCGGAATCTTGCCAAACATCTTCACAATCTTCAGGTTCTTTAGTTTCGCGCCCAGATAGCGTCTCCACAAAAAAGTAAAGAGCATGGAAAAAAGAAAGAGCGGAATATACGACAAAATCAGGAAACCGAGGCTTCCCATCACGATGGAGTTGTTAATTTTTGTGAACGCCACAAAAGGAATGTTCATCACTTTTATCATCGGTGCCTGCATGTAGTCCCTCGTAAGAATCCAGCAGCCTATGGTGTCGAGCAACGGGTCGGCAAGATAAGCAAAAATCCCCACGATGATCGTCGTGAGCGAAAGGACTCCCCTCTGTATGCGCAGGAAAAAGACAAGCACGAAGAGTATGTACCAAAGCGCGTTGTTCTTTGGCATGAGACCAAAAAAGACTCCCCAGGCAAAGGCATGGGCAATCTCCGCCGGTGCAGTGTTTGAACTCATTGCACGGATAAATTTCACGAAGGCACCTAACATAATTCCACTCTCTTTTTTATATAAAAAAATGTACCTGAAAAAAGAAATTCAATTTTCAGGCACAGAACCCATTTTTCAAATCTTCAACAATGCAAGACGCTTGCAGGCCTCACGGACATCCTCACGATGACCGAAACAGCTGAACCTGAGATAGCTCTCACCGGCAGGACCGAATCCGCTTCCTGGCGTAGTCACAACACGACACTCATCAAGAATCTTGTCGAAAATGTCCCAGCTGCTCCATCCGGGGAAATGCACCCACAGATAGGGAGAGTCACCGGTGTAATAAACCTTTACGCCGGCATTCTTGAAATTGTCGCGCTCAAGAGTCTCCTTCATCAGCTTGGCGTTGTCAAGGTAGTAGTCCACAAGTCCGCGTGTCTCCTTCATTCCCTCAAGGTCAAGGGCAGCAAGACCTCCCGCCTGTGCTATGTTGCTCGCACCGTTGAAAAGGGTCGTCATAACTCTGTTCCAGTCATCGCGCACTGAGCTTCCGTCAGCATAGCGCAAAGTTGAAGGAACGACGCTCCATCCCAACCGGACTCCGGTAAATCCGGCGAGCTTTGAGAATGAGTTGATTTCAATGGCGCACTTTCTGGCACCGCTTATTTCAAAGATTGTCTTGGGCAGCTTGTCGTCACGGATAAATGCGTAATATGCCGCGTCATAGATGATGATGCATCCGTTCTTAAGCGCATAGTCAACGAGCTTTTTAAGCTGGGACTTAGTGCTTGCGGCTCCCGTCGGATTGTTCGGGCTGCAAAAATAAATCAGTGAGTTCGGCTTGATTACCTCAAGGTTCGGGAAGAATCCGTTCTCGGCGGTACAGGGCAGATAGGTGACTCCCTTGTACTTGTCCTTGTTCGCCTTTCCTGCGGCACCGACAATAACGCTTCCGTCAACATACACGGGATACGCTGGGTCCTGCACGGCGATCGGAGTCTTGCGTCCGAAAAGAGTCTGGATTCTGGCAATGTCGCACTTTGCTCCGTCGGAAATAAAAATCTCTTCGGCACTGGCCATCTTCGGGTAAAGGACATCGGCAATCTTCTGTCTGAGCACGGCATTTCCCTGCTCGTCTCCGTATCCTGAGTAACCCGTTTTTTTACCGAGAGCGCGTGCGTAATCAACCATGGCACCTGAAATGTGTGGTGTCAGAGGTTCGGTTGTGTTTCCAATTCCCAAGCTGATTATTTTAGCATCGGGATGCTTTGCCTGATACGCCTTTCTTCTCTTCGCCACTTCCGGGAAAAGATATCCTGACGACAAATTTGCAAATCCTGCATTTCTTTCTACCATTTTCACGCCTCTCTTTTTTCATTATATTAACAAAATAATTGCTTTTAACTCAAAGACTCAAAAAGAATCTCCAACTTTAATTTGAACACAATCGGCACGAAAAGTCAAGATGGAATATGGAATTCGGAACTAATAGCTGGAAGGAATCTGCAAAGTAAACATCGCATATTTGTTTTCCTCGCTTTCCACGCTTATCTTGCCCTTGTGAGCCACTGCAATGGACTGTGCTATGGCGAGTCCCAGACCATATCCTCCGGTTGCCCTTGCCCTGGATGAGTCCGAGCGGAAAAATCGGTTGAAAATCTTGTTCAGGTCCTCGGGAGAAATTCCGTGTCCGGTGTTGTATACTTTCACGAAGCAGCGGTTTCCTTCCTTTCCCGCGGTCACACGAATCAGCGAGCCGGGCTCAGAGTTTTTCAGAGCGTTGTCCACAAGCACGATGATTGCCTGCTTGATTTTCGCCTCATCACCCATGACGGGAAGCATATTTTTGCCTGTATTTATCTCCAGGGTCTTTTTCTGCTCAAACGCAACGCTTTCAAAAGGAAGAACCGCATACGCAGCAGCCTCGGACAAATCAAACGGAAGCCTGGCAAATTCGGTCTTTCCGGCATCATCCTTCGCAAGATAGAGCATGTCCTTTACCAGAGTTCCCATCCTCTCGTTCTCAGTCTTGATGTAACCGAGCCACTTGTTGTCCGGAAACTCATGCTCAAGCACGTCAATATTCGCGGATATTACGGCCACAGGAGTCTTAAGCTCGTGCGACGCGTCCGCAATGAACTGTTTTTGGTTGATGAAGGCAGCCTGCACTGGCCGTATCACAAGCGCGGAGATCATGAGCGAAAGGAAAAACGCCACAACGAGACTCATGCCAAGGATGGAAGACGAAAAAGCCACGAAACTGTGCTGATGACCAATTTCGTTCATACGGTCAATGATCACAAGAAGATACCCGTAGTCCCTGCTCTCAATACCGTATGCAAGCCCGTTGTCTAAGCCGCCATTGTGCTTCGGAAATCTGGTCACAGTCATGCTGATAAAATCATCATCCACGATTGCCTCTGAATAAACCGAAAAAGTGTGCAGAACATGATCCAGCTTTCCGTCCTTATCGAGCCTTGCAACATAATAGTCCTGAAATCCACGTCTGTGATTGGAACCGAAAAGCCAATACTCAAATATGGACGACTCCTGGGGCGGAAGCGGCGGCTTATAAAACGAATCGTCGTCGGATGAGGCAGAATCCTTTTTTTGCCCCTCACGAGGTCTTGGCGTAAGATAACCCTCATTTTCCATAAGCTCAGTTATGAACACCCGGCAATCCCTTCGGTTAATCACCTTCAAATACAAATTCAAAAGCCCGATAAGGATTGAGAAAATTATGGCAAGCACCACCAGCACCATAAAGGTTATCTTGAACCTCAGGAGGATAAACACGTCCTTTTTTTTCATCTGGCGAAAAAACTACTTTCCTTCCTCCAGGGAATAACCGATGCCGCGGGCCGTCCTGATTTGGGTCTTCACCTTGAGCTGATCGATTTTCTTCCTTATGAACGAGATGTAAACTTCCACATTGTTGTACTCAGCGTCCGAGTCACCGCCCCAGATTTTTTCGATGATGCGCTCCTTCTTGATAATCTGATGGGGATTCTCAAAAAGCAGGTCGATGATCTGGAATTCCTTGAGAGAAAGCTTGATTGCCTCACCGCCGACTTTCTGCAGCTCGCAGTTGTTTTTGTTCAGCGTAAGGTCGCCGAATGTGATTATATCTTCCTTCACGTCTGCCTTTCTGCGTGAGAGTGCGCGCACCCTTGCAAGAAGCTCGTCCGTACTGAACGGCTTTGTCATGTAATCATCCGCACCGGAATCAAGTCCCTTCACCCTGTCCTGCACCTCATCCTTGGCAGTCAGCATGAGAATCGGCACCTGATTTTTTTCCTCCCTCAGCGCACGGAGAATTGAAATTCCATCCATGCCGGGAAGCATTATGTCCAGAATCACGACATCATAAATACCGCTCTGTGCGTACTGCAAACCCTCCGGTCCCGTATACACAGCATCAATTCCATAGCGGTTCTTCTGGAAAATCTCGACCAAAGCCTGTGAAAGGCGGACCTCATCTTCAACAAGTAATATTCTCATACTTCTATTATACACCGTTAAAGAAAAGAATTCTTAAAAATTTATAATTTTTTGTTATATTTTGGAAGTTCCATGAAAATCGCTAAAGAATTTTAAAGAACTGCTCTATGTGAGGATGTTTTACCACCATGACCGAGCAATGCGATGAGCCGATAATCTCACTGTCCTGCATTCCCGCAAGACCATGCCTGAGCATAGAAGAAGTCCCGGACTCCTCCCCGCCTCCGATCAGAAGCAGATCGGCCTTGTAGTCATCCGCCGCCTTCACAATCTCCGCCCAGACCGCACCGCTTCGCATCTCAGTCTCAATCTTGACTCCCTTTGCCTTGGCAAGACGCGCAACATACTCAAGTCCACGGTCTCCGTCGCGCTGAAGGTCATCCTTGAATTCCACGCCCTCCTCCTTCATGAGGAATTTCGTAAGCGTGAGCTTTTTGATTGTATCAGTGTCCACGACATAGACAACCTTGAGCTTGCACTTAAAGGACTTTGCCATCATAACGCCGTACATGAACGCATGAAGAGAAGATTTTGAACCGTTGTAAGCGACTAAAACCCGCTGAAAAAGAGGTTTTATCATTTTGCCTCCTGCCTGTTTTTCAATGACTTAAGAACAAAAACATTGTCCCTTTCCCTTTCTTCCAGAACCGACTCAATATATGCGACGGTCTCCTTCGACTGAGGAATCACCATTTTGTCAAGGGCGTTAACCCGTCTCTGCGTCTTTTTAACTTCCATGGCAAGTCTCCAGACTATGGTCCTTATGCTCGCCATCTGGGTCAGCAAAGTCAAAAGCTCGAAAAAATCCTGCATGACCTCATCGCTGTCGGGAAAAGTTCCAAGGAATGATGAAAAAAGCTCCCTCTTCGGCAGGGTCACGTCTATGGTCTCGAAATTGATTCCGCCGATTACCACCGGTTTTTCAGTGAGCTCAAATTTATAGTTCACGGCATGTGCAATCCGCTCCACCCTGTCGCCACCAACTGCCATGAGCATGCGTTTCAACGCCGGATAAGCCTTGGCGACACACTTGTCAATGCTGCCCTCAAGCAATTTCACCCTTTCCACAAGATGCATGAGCTCCATGACAAGAATCTCGCGCTTTTGCTCAAGCAGGTCATATCCCTCGGTGCTTACGGCAAGCTGTTCCTTTACGGTGAGAAGATTGGATTTAGTCGGCGCAATGTTCAGCCTGTTTGCCATCAGACCTCCTGAGTCTCAAAGACAGCCTCTTCCTTTTTCGGAAGATATTTCTCAATGAGCTCGTCCTTAATCCTGTAAAGCTCGTCGCGCGGAAGTATGGAAAGGATTTCCCATCCCAGGTCAAGGGTCTGCTCAATCGTGCGGTCCTCGTACTCACCCTGGCAGAAAAATTTCTCCTCAAGCTCCGTGCCGAATTTCAAATATTTTTTGTCCAGATCCGAAAGCTCTTCCTCACCGATGATTGCCGCAAGGTTACGGATGCTCTTTACCTTTGAGTAGGACGCGAAAAGCTGGGATGAAACAGCGCTGTGGTCCTCCCTCGTCATGCCCTCGCCAATACCGTCCTTCATAAGACGGCTCAAGCTTGGAAGACCGGAAACCGGCGGATACATTCCCTTCTGGCTCATCTCCCTGTCAAGAACAATCTGTCCCTCGGTGATGTAACCGGTCAGGTCAGGAATAGGATGGCTGATGTCATCGTTCGGCATGGTCAGAATCGGAATCTGCGTGATGCTTCCCGTGGATCCCTGGATTTTTCCGGCCCTCTCATAAAGCTCGGCAAGATTTGAATACAAATATCCCGGATATCCCTTTCTTCCCGGAACCTCTCCGCGTGTGGTGGAAATCTCGCGCAATGCCTCGCAGTAGTTGGTCATATCGGTCATTACGACAAGAACGTGCATGTTGCATTCAAATGCAAGATACTCAGCCGCAGTAAGGGCGCACCTCGGAGTGATGATTCTTTCGATTGAAGGAGCGTCCGCAAGAGACTGGAACATGACGACCTTGCTCAAAACACCGCTTTCCTCGAATGTGTGCTGGAAGAACTGGGCCACGTCATATTTAATTCCCATGCCCGCGAAAACCATTACGAATTCCTCGTCCGAATCCTTGAGTTTCGCCTGCCTGATTATCTGAGCCGCAAGTCTGTTGTGGGGAAGTCCGTTGCCGCTGAAAATGGGAAGCTTCTGTCCGCGGATCAAAGTGTTCATTCCGTCAATGGAAGAAATGCCCGTCTGGATAAAGTCCCTCGGATAAACACGCGCATAAGGATTTATCGGATTTCCGTTCACGTTCACCTTTTTGCTTGAGATGATGTCGGGATATCCGTCAATCGGCTCGCCAAGTCCGTTGAAAATGCGTCCGAGAAGCCCGCGTCCCACACGAAGCTCCATGGGTCGGTCAAGGAACTCAACCGTAGTGCCGTCAAGGTCCAGTCCGGTCGTGCTTCCGAAAATCTGAACCACAGCAGTCTCCTCATTTATGTCGATTATGCGCCCTGTCTTTTTCTCACCGTTTTTGTCGCGGACATAGACAACCTCATCATAAAATGAATCCGGGGTACGTTTGACCACCACAATAGGTCCGTCCACAAGCTCCAGGCCGGTGTATTCAATTCCCTTCATATTTAACCACCTCGCGTTCCGCTTTCAGCCGTCAGAGATTTTCCGACGAAGTTCTGTACAGTCTCTCCAGATCTCCCATCTGCTCTTCCAGATGATTGTGTATCGTCGTGAGTCCGTCAATGTCATCGTTCGCAATCACCGACTTTGCCCTTACAATCTCGCTTCTGACCGGCACCTCTATAATCCTGAGCAGGGGACATCCCGCCTTGATTGCCTTGAGTGCGAGCTCGTAGAAATTCATAATCAGCATGAGGAGCTGAATCTGTTTCTCGGGCACGGAATACTGATCAATGTTGTCAAACGCGTTCTGCTGCAAAAATCCGTTCTTTATCATCTCCGCCACGGTCAAAATCAGACGGTCGCTTTCGGGAAGTGCGTCGGCTCCGATCAGGCGTACAATCTGCTGGAGTCTCTGCTCCTTTTTCAAGAGGTCCAGAGCCTTCAATCTGATTTCAGCCCACCTCGGGTCAAGACGGTCCCACCACCCCTTCACTTCCTCGGCATATTCGGAATATGAGTCAATCCATCCGATCGCGGGATAGTGTCTGGCGTTTGCAAGTTCCCTGTCCAAGGCCCAGAAGCAGCGTATGAATCGCTTTGTGTGCTGGGTAACAGGCTCCGAAAAGTCACCACCCGGCGGAGAAACGGCACCGATTACGGAAACCGAGCCCTCTTTTCCACAAAGGGAATTCACGCGGCCAGCCCTTTCATAAAACTCCGCAAGCCTTGTCGGAAGATATGCGGGGAATCCCTCTTCGGCAGGCATTTCCTCCATGCGTCCTGAAAGTTCCCTCAAGGCCTCAGCCCATCGTGAGGTTGAGTCCGCCATGATTGCGACGTGCATTCCCATGTCCCTGTAATACTCCGCAAGCGTAATTCCTGCGTAAAGGGAAACTTCACGTGCTGCAACCGGCATGTTTGAGGTATTTGCAATGAGAATCGTGCGTTCCATGAGAGAGCGTCCCGTGCGTGGGTCAATCAGCTCGGGGAATTCGGTAAGTACGTCGGTCATCTCGTTTCCGCGCTCACCGCAACCAATGTATACAATCAGATCCGCGTCGCACCATTTCGCTATGGCGTGCTGGGTCATGGTCTTTCCCGTACCGAATCCACCGGGGATCGCTGCAGTGCCACCCTTGCTCAGGGGGAAGAAAACATCAATTACGCGCTGACCTGTGACAAGCGGCTCGGTGACTTCAAGTTTCTGTGCAAAAGGTCGTGGCTTACGAAGCGGCCAATACTGCGACATGAGGATTTTTTCACCCAAATCAGTCTCGCCAATCTCCGCGTCAACGGTATAGCTTCCCTTTCCCTTGAAAGAGACAAGTTTTTTTCCTTTTATATAAGGCGGCACCATGATTTTGTGCGTGATTGAGCCAGTCTCGGGAACAGTACCAAGCACCATGCCCGGTTTGATTTCGCATCCGGAGTCAATTCCTTCCGCAGGCGTAAAGTCCCATTCTTTTTTTGCGTCAAGAGGCTCGGTTCTCTGTCCAGGAAGAAGAAAAGCTCCCCCGCTCTCGAACATCTGTTTCAGAGGACGCTGGATTCCGTCGTAAATCATGCCGACAAGTCCGGGACCAAGTTTGAGCGACAGAGGACGACCGCTGCTCACGACATCCTCACCCACTTTCATTCCCGAATCATCCTCGTAAACTTCTATTGTGGCGTGTCCCTTTTCCTGACTGATTATTTCACCGATAAGACGGGCCTTTCCCACGTCAACAACATCATAAAGACCGCATCCGTCAAGTCCCTCGGCATAAACGATGGGTCCTGAAATCCTGGTGATTTTTCCGCTGATCATTCGCTTATCCTCCCGCCGAAGAGGGCATGTGCGAGCTCAAAATTGCTCTCATCCAGAATCTCCTGGATTTTTTCATCCAGAGTGAAACGGCAGACAAGCTCTCCCTCAGGACGCTCCACGCTCAGTATCACTCCGTCATGGAAGCGGAGTCCCTCCACAAAATCATCGGCAACAACTGTCTCGGGGACAGTCTCCACGGTCTCAAGAGAATCGCCAAGGATTGAACGCAGCATCTTCTCCGCCTTGTCCCTTGAAAAAGCGATTATGCTCGCATGGACGGCTCCCTTGCCCAGAGAAGGAACGGCACGCTCAAGAAGCTTTTGAACCACCATGAGACGTTTTTCCTCACCGGCTTCCTCAAAATAAGAGTTTATTGCCTCAAGGACCGCAGCGTGAACAAAAGACACCTCATAGCGTTCCTTTTCAAGAGGCAGGGCTGCCCCGATGTTTTTTCTGTACAGTTCCAGAAGGGAATCCGAAGCGCGCTGTGTCTGAACACGGCTTTCCTCAAGACGCTTGTCAATTCCGCCAAGGATCTCTTTGCATGAGTCCTCTGCCCTGGAGAGAATTTTGTCCGCCTTTTTTTTGGCATCGGCAACTATTTCCCTGTCCAGGACGTCTGTTGAACGTATTTCTTCCATATCAAATCTTCCAAAAAATGCCTAATGAGAGACCGTTACACCTGAATGCCCACAGCCTCACGGATTGAGTCGGTCAGAGTCTTTCTTCCCTGAAGATGTCCCTGCAATCCGGGAATTTCCACAATCAAAGGAGCCTTTCCGCCCTTCTGCCAGTCAATCACTTCTTTTTCCAGCATGTTCGCGACATCCTCGGTCATAATAAGAACCTTGGGCCTGTCCTTTCCTGCGGGCCCCGCGACCTTTGAGGACTGACCTGTCATCAGCTTGAAGGCTTCCAGGGCATCTCCACGGTTGTTCGCCACTTCACCGCCCACACCGACCAGCTTGAAGGCCAGATACAGCTCCCGCTCGCCGATAAAAAAGTACTCCACTCCGGGACCCTACATCAAGATGATGAAAAGTGCGACCAAGAATCCCCAAAGACAAATACCCTCGGCAAGTCCTACGAACGGAAGAGCCTTTCCTGAAATCTCTGCGTTCTCGCTCATAGCACCCATAGCGGCGGCACCAATCTTACCTACGGCCATACCACCACCGAGACATCCGATACCGACGGCAAGGGCAGCTGCAATGTACTTTATTGATGAACCCAATCCGCTGTCAGCCTGAGCCTCAACAGCAGCCTTCTCAGCCGCATCCGAAGACTGAGCAACAACAGCCGCAACGGAAACAAGCGCCATCAGAACCGCCATAAAGAAAAACTTCTTAGTAGAACTCTTCATATTATACCTCTTATATCCAAAGAATCTATTTTCAACTGCCGCAAACTTAGCGTCAGATTTGAACCAATTTAACCGGCGTTTTAATCCACCGACTTGTACTTGAACGAGAAGGGCGTAAACTCACGTCCGGTCTCATTGAAGAACTTGCTGAAAAACTCGTAGTACTGCAAACGCACAACCTGAATGGCGACGATCATTCCCTCAAGCACAATGACAATCGCGTTTCCGATTATGCTGATTGCAATCCCGCCCGGAAGAGGAGCGATTCCGACCATCTTCTCAATGATATATCCGAGTACCGCATGTGCAAGCGCGAACGCACCAACACGAAGGAAGCTGACCGTATTTGAAAGATAGGACGAGACAACCTCAATCAGCTCCACAATGCCTCCGATTACCGCACTGAGCACACCATTCTCAAGCACGGGCCTTTCCTTTTCCACAATGCGCTCGAAGGGCTCACCGAATGCCGTAAAGAAAAGAGACACTCCGATTATAATCCAGTCGTAAATGGCGGGACTGTGATTGAAGAAAGCAAGCCTCAGTGCAAACGCAATGACGTACCAGAAGAATACCGCGCCCGTAATACCGGTCTTTCCGAAAATGGCCTTACCCGGTTTTTTGAGCGAGAACTGATTTATGATGTTGATTATGATTCCAACCGAGTTGATTATGAATCCCACTCCCACGGTGAATCCGAAGAAAATGAACATCCTCTTGATTGACTCAGCCCCGCCGGTCGGCATCATGGGAAGAATCTGGTTGCGCGGAGTACCGAACAAGCCCGTGACCCATCTCGCGAAAGGTGCCAGAATCTCTTCGTTGGCAAAGAACTCGCCGGTCAAAAGTCCCATTATGGTGGAGGAAACACCGATGCAGACGAAAATCACACCGAATTTCTCCCAGCCCGCAAGCTTGATTTTTTTCGCGCACATCAGGATTCCAAGAATCAGGAATACAAGTCCCTGTCCCGCGTCCCCGAACATGATTCCGAAAAGCAGGGTAAAGAAGATTGCGACAAATGGCGTGGGATCGACTGTTCCGTAAAGCGGCGAGCCATAGCTGAAAATCATCCTCTCGAATGCGGAAATGACTTTTCCATGCCTTAGCTGTACCGGCACCTGCTCCACACCAGAGCTTACGGTCGCAACCTCGTCTGGAAGATACTCACGGATTCCTGTCCTTCCCTCGGTGAGCTTGTCCAAATCACGGCCAACATCATGCGTGAGCCGCGCGGGCATCCATCCGTTGATTCTGTATACGAACTCGGTGGACTCAAGTTTGCCCTGAATCTCCGAAATCTGGCTTTCTACCGAATATACCTGCAAAAGATGGAGCAGCCTGTCCTTGTGAGTCTCGGAGAAGCTCTTTTTCTCTTCCTGAATCTCCTTCAGCTCGGCCTCCACCGTCTCCTTCTGTTTTTTCAGGGTAATCAACGCGTCCTCGGGAATTCCCTTGAAATCTTTCGGTATCTGAATCTCCACGAAATCCGCGTGCTTAAGCTCAGTGTCCACCGCAAAACGAGCCTTCTTTGAACATGCGACCAAAATGCTGCTCTTGTCCTCGCCCAACTGAACCACGGTGGCCCTTGAACCGACAGCAGCCTTGAGCATGTCGAATGAGGCGGGATCAATCTTTCCGATTCGCATTGTGAGGAAAGAAAGGTTCTCCAGTTCGGAATAAGAGACGTTCAGATTTGAAAAAGCGATGGCCTCGGTCAGCGCGGAATTGATTTTCTTAAGCTCATCGGATGCATTGAGTTCCCTTGTGTGAAGATCCTCCACGTCCGAAATCAGCTTAAGGGCCTCTTCCTCATCAGCCTCGGTGGGAATATCCAGCTCCTCCACGTAAGATGTCAGATCCGGGATTGCGAGAGCCGCCCTTGTATGCTCCAATTTATTGAAGATTTCAGCGTCTGGATTCAGATTTCCGTCATCCGTTCCGCTCAGATTCTGCTGAAACTGAAACTGCCCCATCTTTCCCAGATATTTTAGCACCTGGTGGACATCCTCCTTGTAGACCATAAGCTCCACAAGACGCATGGTTGTAGTTTTAGCCATTCTTCACCTCCGGGACACCCGCCACAGTCATAGCGTCCTCAACAGAAGCACTGAGTCTGAGACATTCGGATGCCGTTCGTATGTTGTCAAGTTCATGTCGTTTGATTATGTACCAGCAGATTATCGGACAAACCGTAAAAGGATGCTGGTGGAAAAGCCTGTACGCCTTCTGGACGTAGCGAGCGTTATATGCGTTGGAAAGCCATCTCGTGTCCAAAGACCAGAGCGAGCCCTCATCGTGCGGATTAAGAAGATCGGCGTATTTCCAGTTGCGCCATTTTTCCCAGTCGTCCGCATCCCAGTCCAGGATTTTAAGGGCCTCGGCGGAAAGCACGTCCTTTGACTTTGAGGAAGATCCGTGAGCAAGATGCTCAATTACCTCGTCATTGTCCATGCGGTAAAAAATCTTCAGACGAAGAGCCCAGAGCACGTTTTCCATCTGGAATTTTTCGGTAAAAAGATCCAGAACAGCCTTTCCGGGTGCCCCACCAATCTTTCCGGCGGCCAAAAGAATCTCGTTCACGTACTGACAGTCCATCTTATAGTCGTTTGACTGCTGCTCCTCAATGGCTGGAATGGAATTGTACCAGGAGAGGGGACCACCGGATGTCATCGCGTTTATGTCAGGCCATTTGGAATAGTCAACCATACTGTACGGACCTATATCCGCAATCTCAGGCATTTCTTTTTCATTGAAACAAAGGGCCGCCCCTATTTCCTTCATATTATCGTAATCGTAGAAATGCAGGAGGGCAATCAGGACATCGGCAGGTTTTTCGTAGTTTTCAATCAGACGGCGGTACTCGCTGACAAAGCGTCTTTCCGCTGTTTTTTCGAGCTCCCTTGCCAAAAGAGCCTCAGGTATTACGGGCACTTCCCCCTTAAAAACGAGGGACCAGAGTTCCTGTAGAGAATGAACGTTAAAAAGTTCCCTTGCCCGCTTTCCAACAAAAGACCTGGCAAGTATACCGCTGGCTTTTGCATAAACATAAGCATCGGCGGCTGATTTGTCCATCGCCATTTCCGCCGTCCTTATGCGTAAAGTAGTTTTTCCAGCAGCTCGTTAAAAGCTGACTTATCCTGCACTATTTTATGCAGCTCATCCTTGAAGGACCGTATCTCGGTGTCATGTCCCTCAGTGATTTTTGCTTTTTCATCATTGGCCTTTCGGTCAATTTCCGCCACAAGCTCAGAATAGCGTGCCTTGAATTCCTTTTCGGCTTCAGTCCTTGCAGCGGTAATTTTTGCATCAGCCTCCGTCTGGGCGTCTATGAGCGTCCGGGAAGCCTCCCGTTCAATATCCAGAAGATGCTGGATAATGTCCATTTCATCACTCATTCAAAAACTCCTTTCCTAAGCTGGTCAAACGGTGCAGCATTTTTCAAAGGCAGACTCAGACAGCGGCCGCTTCCTTATAGGCACACAGAAGGTCATAAACTTCCTGCGGGTTTTGTTTTTCCATCACTTCCTTGACGAAAGCAGGATTCTGAAGAACAGAAGCAAGCTCCTTCAAAACCGAAAGATGCATCTCAGGCTGGGACGGATTGCAAAGAATCAAAAAGACAAGATATACGGGAGCCTTGTCAAGAGAATCGTAGTCAATTCCCTTGCGACTGATTCCAATTGCACCGACCACATCTTTCGCGGACGCACAGTTTCCGTGTGGAACCGCTATGTTGTGCATGATTCCGGTACTCATCTTCATTTCCCGCTCACGGAGGGCCTTAAGAGCTTCCTCCCTGTTGATTTCTGGCTGAATTCCCACTAAGGACTCAACCATTTCCTCAAAGAGCTCGTCCTTATCCGTACTTTCAAGATTCATAATAATCGTATTAGGCGAGAAAACCTTTTCAAGAATCATAAAGACCTCTCTTAATTAAAAATCAGGGCACTCCCGGAAATGTGGTGGGAAAGTGCCCGTCTCATTTTACTCAGCCGCACCAGTTTCTGCAGCGCTTGCCTCAGCCTCAATCTCCGCTTCTCCGGCATTAATCACAGCCTCTGGAACAGCGGTCTCAGCAGGAGCCTCTTCCTCAAACCAATCCTTCTTTTCGGCGGCAGCTCCGGATGATGTAGCACCCTGCACTTCCGACGCAGCTTGATTCATCTTCGCACCCTCATCTCCGACATTTCTGTTAAGGAACGAGAAAGCAAAAATGATGATGAAGAACAGAGCAACAAGAACTCCGGTAGTCTTTGTCAAAATACTTGCTGAATGTGAACCGAAAGCCGCTGACTGTCCGCCACCGAACGCACTGCCCATTCCGTTTCCTTCCTCGTTCTGCACAAGGACCAAAAGAACCAGCAAAATGGCGATAATTACAAAAACAACCAGCAGAATGCTCTTAATAATACTCATTTTTCATACTCCAATGCCCTGCACACAGGCAGGACAAAAACAATTTTAAGGTTTTCCATCGGAAATACCCATAGGAAAGTATAATATCAAAATCCCCTATTCTAGTCAAGGGCTCAGACATTTTTGTTCACTATGCGGGTCTCATATTTTCCGGTGGCAATATCAATGTAGCGCACGAAAAGAGAAACCTTGTTCTCCTCGTTCAGATTGTCCCAAACAAGTTTCGTGAACTCATCGATTCCTCCGGTAATGTCCACAAGCGCGGGCTCTCCCTCAAAGCTCGGAAGCGGATTTCCGTCACCGATGTATGTGTGGATGAAGCGTCCCTCGCCGTTCTGCGGATTCTCATAGGCGAATGTGTAGCGCAGGCAGTTCTGCTCGTTACCGTTCTCGCTCTTCAGGATGCTCATCTCATAGTCGAAAACTCCGTCGTCCACATGCAGCACAGCGGAAATGCGGGGAGTGAAATTGGGACTGTCCGGCTCAAAGCGTCTCTTCCTGAGTGAAAGTTCAAAAGTCTTTCCTTCCTTCATTCCGTCAAAAATCGTGTCGGTCTGGTCTCCGTTCGTCACAATCGTATCCTTTCCCAGAACACGTACCGGCGCGTAGATTATGAGGCTCGGATCCGTGAGCTTGGAGGGATCGAAAGCCTGTGTGCGGATTCCTTCTCCGTCCTCAACGAAAACGCGGTTCCTGCTGTTAACGCTGCGTCCCATGATAAAATAGGCTGTCACGGCATATTTTCCGTCCGCTGACTTTCCAACGACAATGCCCCTTCCCGGATAAGATGTTCCAGCGAGCTCTTTTGCCAGAGAGATTTTCTTCATTTTAACTCCTTCCATAACCTCTATCTTTAAAGAGAAATACCAAGTTTAAACTCCAGCGAGTAAAAACTTGGCATTTAATTTTTTCCTTACTCAGTCGGACGAGTCTTGAAAGACTTACTTTCCAAAATTGCCTGGCCCTCGCCTACAGACTGCTCCATCATAGCGCGGACTTTAAGCGGCAGACCGAACAGAGTGATGAATCCCTGAGCGTCCTTGTGGTCGTACAGATCGCCTGTCTTGAAACTTGCGATGCTCTCATTGTAGAGACTGTACTTTGAGTATGAGCCTGCTCCACGGATTGCACCCTTGCAGAGTTTTACCTTTGCCCATCCGGTTACGGTCTCCTCGGTCTTGTCAACGAACGCCATGCAGCTGTCAAAGAGAGTCGTAAACCACTTTCCGTCGTAAATCAGCTCGGCCACCTTGATTGAAAGCTGCTGCTTGTAATGATATGTGTCGCGGTCAAGGCAGATATGCTCCATCATCCTGTGCGCGAAGTAAAGGATTGCTCCACCTGGAGTCTCATAAACACCACGGCTCTTCATTCCAACGCAGCGGTTCTCGCAGATGTCAACAAGTCCAACACCATTGCGTCCGCCAATCTCGTTCAATGTCGTAAGCAGCTCCAGAGCGCCCATCTTCTTTCCATTGACTGCAACCGGGATTCCCTTCTCGAAGTCAATCTGAACGTACTCACCGTCGTTGGAAGCTTCCTCGGGCACAGTTGTATTCTTGAGCATGTGCTTGTAGTGAGGCTCGTTCTCTGTCTTCTCCAGCTCAAGTCCCTCGTGGCTAAGATGCCAGATGTTCTCGTCGCGGCTGTAAGACTGATCCTTCTTCATCGGAACCTCAAGTCCCCTCTCCTCAAGATAAGCAATCTCTGCCTCGCGGCTGTCCATGTTCCATTTGTCATCGCGCCATGCTGCAATTACCTTGATGTCGGGAGCAAAAGCCTTGATAGCAAGCTCAAAGCGGACCTGGTCGTTACCCTTTCCCGTAGCTCCGTGGCAGATTGCGACGGCCTTTTCCTGACGTGCATACTCGACAAGGATTTTTCCAATCAAAGGACGGGCTGTGGAAGTTCCAAGCAGATACTCATCCTCATAAACGGCATTTGCTTTCAATGCGGGCCAGCAGTACTCGGAGATGTATTCCTCGCGGGCATCCACAACATAACAAGCGGAAGCACCGGTCTTAAGAGCACGAGCCTTGATTGCAGCCCAGTCATCGCCCTGTCCCAAATCAATGCAGACAGCGATTACATCGTAGTCATAGTTCTCCTTGAGCCACGGAATGATTACCGTAGTGTCAAGACCGCCTGAATAAGCCAAAACAACCTTATCTTTCGCCATAAAAAGACCTCGATATAAATGAAATTTTATGCATTCATTTTACAATTTTTATTATAAATATTCAAGTAGAAGAAGAGTTAAATTTAAAATAAAAAATCCCCCGCAGAAAACCACGGGGAATTTTATCATCAGGATTCACCTAATACCGATCTCACCAAGCATCATCCATGTCATCGGGATCTCTGTTCTCCAGATCATAGAGGTCTGTAACAGCGCGGAGATCATCGAAGTACATGTAGTATGAGCCCTGTGCTTCCTCAGGATTGCAGTCTACACGGAATCCGACAATGCGAAGACCAGGCTTGTTTCCATAGTAAACGCTTGACTGAACGATTCCATGAACTCCATCGGGGGAAGGAGGAATAGCTGTTGTAAGCTTCTTCCAACCGGAGAACTCAAGGTCTCCCATCCAGATTTCGAAGTTATGTCCGTTGTAATCCTGGACCAAAAGCCACAGGTCATGTCCCATGTTGCGTCCGCAGACCCAAACAGAAACAGTCTTGGTGATTCCCTCAATCGCAATCGGGCGAGCTGCCTTGATATAGAATGAGTTTACACCACGGCGGAAGAACTCAGTCTTAACACCGAAAACTCTTGTATCCTCAAGCTCCTGGCTACCAGCATCATCAAGAGGATCCTTAGCAGCGGGACCACCCTCAAAGAGGCGACCAGAAATTACACCGTAATCAGAAGAGATGTGAACTGACCATGAGCCCTCACGCTCGAAACGATCAACACTTACCTCACGAAGAGCCTGACGTGCGCTATCGTTTCCGATGTTTGAAGCATCAGGATCAGAAAGGCTCTGTGCAAAAGCACCGGCTGTAGCAACTGCCAATGCCATAAAAGCTACGATTATCTTTTTCATCTTGTACCGCCTTCTTTATTAGTTATTGTCACCGAAATCGGCGTCTTTCAGGTCGTAACCGTCATATACATTAGACAATGTGTTTGTTGTGAACTTGAGCTGGTCGAAGTAAACCACATAGTTATCAACAGCCTCGCTTACATCTGTGCGGATCCTGAAACCGACGAATGTCATGTCAGGGCGACCAGAGCGAAGGCGTGAGTGCTGGCGGATATATGTCGGCACGTTAATGACGATGTTTCTCCATCCCTGGAACATAAGGTTTCCGGCGGGAAGAACATGAACACGTCCGTCTGCATCGCGAACGAGAACTTCCAGTCTGTAGTTGTAGTTGGCACCCCATACCCAGAAATCAATCTGTGTAACTGTTCCTACGAAAGGAATCTCGTGCTCTTTTCCCTCAGAATCCTGGGGATAAACCTCAAACCAGTTGTCTCCCTTGCGGTCGAAAGCAACTTTTGCACCGAGCACCAAAGCGGTGGGATCAGTGTCTTTGTGATAAGGACGGAGAGAATTAGGAATTCCCTCAAATGACTTTACGATAGGATATCCGTCAGCTATAAAGCGGCTGGCACGGGCACCCCAAGTCCAATCCATCTCATCCGGTGTATCGAAATTATCGATAACGATTGTCTCTACGGCCTTTGCACTTGGCTGTGCTGCTGCGGGAAGGCAGAAAGCAAACGCAAGAATAAGGCTTCCTAAAATGACTACGCCCTTTTTCATTCAATTCTCCTTGAATTGTAGATTTCCTGTTTTACATGGAACCTATTTATTTACTTTTCGGCATGATTCCCCAAAATCTTTAATGCGAGGTTTCCTTGTACAACCTTGCATGAATCTTGAAGTCTCACATCATCCATTATATTTCGCACTTTGAGATTTGTCAAACGTTTTTAATGATTATGCAAAAGATTTTTTTAATTTTTTTGCAACCAGCCGGAAATTCTCCTTACTGATTTCTGGATTTCAACATGTCCAGCACAATCCTAAACGCCGACCCTTCTTTTTTCATCTCTCGGGAACCTCTGGTAATATTGCACAGGGACATGCCGTATTTGCGGGCGATCTCCCTCTGCGTAGTACCGGCGTCAAGCTCCTTTACCAGATGCCATCTGTTCGAAAAATCCTTGAGCTCAGCTGTGGTGAACAGGCATCCAAAAAAACTGTAAATCAGCTCTTTGTCGTCAATCTCTGACAACAACGTACAGATTTCCATTATCGCATCTTCATTCTGCTCATTTTCCAGCGAATCTGTATTTTTTGTCCTCATCTCCACCTCTAAAGGCCGCTGAAATCAAGGAAGTCCCGAAGACATATCCGCCCGGAACTTCCCAACCGACTTATTTTTTCGGAGGAGCGATTGTAACGACCAGACTCTCAGGATTTGAGAGAACAGTCACCTTGTCGCCGAGATTCAAGTCCTTGATTGCGAACTTTCCACCAATGTCCAGCGGAGAAACGTCTGCGCTCACGAATGCGGGCATATCAGCAGGAAGAGCCTTGAGCTTCACATCGGGAACGTGCTTTACCATGAAGCCACCCTTGAGAACACCGGCGGGGTTTCCACTGATGCGGATCTTGAGCACGGCTGTTATCGGCTTGTTACCGCTGACGATGTGGAAATCGGCATGGAGGTTCTTGTCGGTCTTGATGTCATACTCAGTGTCCTTGATATATGCCTGATTGTCCTTTCCGTCAATCTTCAGGTTTACAAGTGTAGTTTTTGTGATTGAGCGCCATGCCTTTGAAAACTCCAGGGCATCCACTTCAAGCATGATTGACTCACCCTTCTCGTTGTAGGCGATTGCAGGAAGTTTACCCTCAGCACGGATTCGCTTTGCAGCAACTTTACCAGACAGGCTGCGAGTCTTTGCATTAATTACAAACTGTTCCATTTCTCAGAACTCCTTTAAAATTGTTGTTTAAACCTGGGACGGCTGGATTCGAACCAGCGGAATGACGGCACCAAAAGCCGTTGTCTTACCACTTGACGACGTCCCAAAAGAGCAAAGTCATTGACAGGAGGCGGAGACTGAATTACTCGTCTGCACCAACTACCCCGTCCTCAACATGTCCCGCGAGATACTCGGAGACAATCTTTTCCTGAAGGGAATTGCGGAACTCAGGGCTAATCGGATGAGCAACATCCTTGTACTCACCGTTAGCAGTCTTTCTGCTGGGCATGGCTATAAAAAGCCCGCTCTTTCCCTCGATTATCTTAACATTATGAACAACAAAGCAGTCATCAAACGTAATCGTAACATAAGCCTTAAGCTTGTTGTCACCCTCAACCTTGCGGATCCTTATTTCAGTAACCTGCATACTCTCCATCTCCTGTATGAATTTATCAAACAAGTACGGATTCCCACTGACCGGATAGTAAGTCTTTCGCCAGCAAAGCCCTGCGTCTATCACTAAAGACCCCGAATATAGTAGAACCCGACCCTGACATATCAACAAAATCCGCACCGGAAGCCCTCAAAGCATCCAATGCCTGCTGAATTTTGGGATACCGTTCCGCAACAGGAGCTGCAAAATCATTAATGAAAGACCATTCCCGTACCGACCTGCAGTAAGTTTTCTCCAGAGATTCCGCAACGCGGCTCTCACGGTTCCCAGGATGCAGGAGCTGCCATTCATCCACAAGTGCATACGCGTCCTTAGTGGAAACTGACACGCCCGGAAAAACCAACAGAATCGAACAATCAGTCCGGCTTTCTATCGGCTCAATTACTTCCCCGCGTCCCCTTACAACAGCGGTAAAACTCTCCCATTCCGAAAGCTTCCCTTCCCTTTCCTCCAGTGCCCTGGTAAAAAAGAAAACGTCGCTTCCAACCTGCCCCGAAATTTCTTCCAAAGCAGAATGTTTCAAATGTGTGCCGAAAATAATATCGATGGATTTTAAAAAAGAAGATGAATCACTGGATCCGCCCCCCAATCCACCGCCGGCAGGAATATGCTTCTTCACTTTTACGTGAACATTTTCCCTTATGCCAGTCAGCACGCAGAAAGCTTTGTATGTCCTTTGAAAAGTATTGTCTTCCGGCAGATTCATACCCTCACAGTCCACAACGCACCGGCCGTCATTTCCGCCGTCCCTGTGAACGCTTATTTCATCACAAAGATTGACGAGCGTAAAAATGCTTTCGATGTCGTGAAAACCGTCAGCCCTTTTCGGAAAAACCCTGAGTCCAAGGTTGATTTTCGCGGGTGCCAAAGCGGTAATACTTTCTAACATACACTATGCATTATACAAATTTGCAAAATAATGTCAAGAGGGAAAGCAAGTTGAAAGTTGAAAGTTGAAAACGGAAAGTGGAGAGTGGAAAGCTGGACATTTCTCACTCCTCACTCCTGACTTCTGCCCTAAACTCCTACAGCTTAAACGTAGCGATCTCGGCTGCAAGCGCGTTAATGTCATCCTGATTCTTCGAAGACGAGCGTGAGACCAAATCCATGGCGGAAGAAATATCCGTGACGCTCGCAGAAATGGACGTCATGCTCTCGTTGATTCTTCTCGTAACGTCGGAAAGATTTCCCATCTCAAGAGCGACCTGCTCCGCACCATTAAGCATCTCCGTAGAGCCGTCCTTAACGGAAACAGTCGCCTCGCTAATCTGACGCATCGCATCAAGGACCTGCTTGTTTCCCTCGTTCTGCTCAGACATGGCGTTCATAACGACGGACTCCTGATTCTTTACAATCTGTGCGACGCTGTAAATCGTGTCGAATTTCTCCTGAACTTCCATAATACTCTGCGCAATGTTCGTAAGGGCACCGGAAAGCGACTTAAGACTCGTCTTGATTGCCTTACCCTGCTTGTTGGACTGCTCGGCAAGCTTACGGATTTCATCGGCAACAACAGCAAATCCCTTACCGGCCTCACCCGCATGAGCTGACTCAATGGCCGCGTTCATGGCAAGAAGGTTTGTCTGGCTAGCGATTGTCTGAATGATATTTGATGCGTCCATAAGACCGGACGACTGCTTGATGACATCCTCAGCGATGACAACGGATTTTTTAACGGCGTTGCGTCCCTCGTCCGAAGCGACTCCCAGCTCATTTACTGCGGCGGAGTTTTTCTCAAGAACCTGAGTTACCGAATTGATGTTGGCAACCATCTCGTCAACGGCAGCGGAAGACTGATTCACGCATGCTGACTGTCCCTCGATGCTATCGTTAAGCTCACGGATGCGTCCCAGAATCTGATTTACTGACGCATGTGACTCCTCGACGACGGCGGACTGGTTCTCCATCTCCATCTCAACGTTCTGAACCGCGGAAGTAATATTGCTCACGCTGCCACCAGCCCTGTCCATGTTCTGGGACAAATCCCCGGCGGTACGAATTGAAGCCGATGCGGAATCCTTCATGTTCATAAGAAGTCCCTGCATCATCTCTCGGAAAAGGTTGACGTTGTTGATGAGGTCACCCATCTCATTTCTGAGCGTAAGCGGAACCGGAGTCATGTCATACTTTCTGTCCGCAAGTTTTCCTGTAAACTCACTGAGCTGCCCGATTCCGTTCTTGATTCCGTTAAGACTGTTGTAAATATTGAAGACGGTCGCAATTCCACCGATTGTGGCAAGCGGGATGAGTTTTCCATAAAGAGTCGCGGAGATATTCTTCAGGTTCGCCGGAACAAAAAGCGGAGAACAAATCAGCGTGATAAGACCGATTACGGCAAAAGCGATGATGATTGTGGTGCGGAACATGATGTGCATGACATAAACGCCTTTGGTCGCGGGAAGCCAGCTCAACGACTTCTCCAGATTCAGCATGAAAAGAAGATAGAAGAAAGTCGCAACCGTAAACGTAACTCCGTTGATAAGGAAGATCCAGAAGGAAAGACCGCTTGCCCCTCCGAAATTCTGATACGTAAATCCACGCTGAGGCGCACGCACGGTTATAAAATACGCAAGTCCAAGCTCAAAGCCAATGATCACAAGGACCAGCAACATGAAATAGTACTTGACGAAATGAAGCAGTCCCATGACATCAATCTTTCCCGCATCATATTTCTTGACCTGCGCGACGTAAGTATAATACACGGCAGTAGGCACGCAACCGGCAACCACAAGCAAAAACACCCAGTACAGCGGGTCTCCCACCAACCTTACGAATTCCTGAACGCTCAGCGCACCGACATACATTCCAATGGGTCCGACAAAAATAATCGGAATGGCGAACGTAAAAAGGATAGGGATAAAAATCGAGCGATTGAACGCGGCATGATTTCCTGAACTGATAGTGTCTGACATGATAGGGGCCTCCCACACGGCTCTAAAAACTTTAATTAATTGCGAAGCAATTTGAGCACAGCAAAGATGCAATCACAGTGCAATATAGGATAATACAAAAAAAAGATTTTGTCAATGAAGTTGCCAATGATTTTTACGCTTGAAAAGGATAAGATGATTTATAGAAGAAAATTACGGTCCCTACGGGAGTTGAACCCATCTTTAAAGATTGAGAATCTTTCGTCCTAGCCGATAGACGAAGGGACCAATATAAGTTCCCCAAGGAGGATTCGAACCCCCACAGTCAGAACCAGAATCTGAAGTGCTACCATTACACAATCGGGGAATGTGTTGATGAAAGTACTATATAACATTGCACATTTTATGTCAAGGACTTTTACAAAAAAATCACAATTTTTTTCAGAAAAATTTTCACCTCCACCTGAGCGACTAACAGCCTACACAAGCTCCTCGGATTTGGCTTCCCAGTCGGAGTTGAGTTTTTCCAAAATCTCGTTGATTTCTGAAATGGATGCCTGAACCGCGCGGGATTTCTCACCGTCAGAATACACGGCGGGGTCGGCCATCTGTGCCTCAAGGGATTTCAGTTCCTCTTCCCTCTTCGCAATCTCAGCCTCAATCTTTTCAATCTCACGCTCAATCTTGCGTCTGTCCGCAGAAGCTTTTTTCTGCTCCTCCCACGATGTCTTTGTCGCGCTGGCAGGGGCTTCCTTCTGTGGCTCAGTCTTTGCTCCCTGATTTTGTGCCACCACATTCAAAGGAGACTCAACGATTCCGTTCTCCTCATCCTCAAGACGACGCATATAGTAGGCATAATCTCCGGGGAAATTCCTCCATGTGCCGGGATGCAGCTCCAGAACCCTGGTCGCAAGGCTTTCAATGAACCCGCGGTCGTGGCTTACGAAAACAACGGTTCCGCCGTAATCCTTAAGCGCCTCAAGAAGAACGTCCTTTGAGTGCATGTCAAGATGGTTCGTCGGCTCGTCAAGCACAAGCAGATTCACGGGCCTGAGCAAAAGCTCCAGAAGTGCAATGCGGCTCTTCTCACCACCGGAAAGCACGTCAATGCTCTTGAAGACATCATCGCCCCGGAAAAGGAAGGCACCCAGCATGTCGCGGATTTTCGGAATCAGATGCAGAGGACACTTTTTTTCCATATAATCAAGCACGCTCTCGCTGCCGGTGATTTTCTCAGCTGAATCCTGGGAGAAATACCCCACGCTCACTCCGGCACCAAGCTTCACATTGCCGCTGTAGTCAGAATCAACTCCGGCAACAATCCTGAGCAAGGTCGATTTACCAGCGCCGTTCCGTCCTGCGACAACAAGCCGCTCCCCTTTTTCAAGCACAAAATCCAGATTGTGGATTATGTCGGGACCGCCGTAATTCTTGCAAAGTCCCTCCAGAGTAAGGACAAGCTGACCAGAGTGCGGGGCCTCCGGGAAAGTAAAGTGGATTTTCTTAAGGCTCTCGGGAATCTCAATGCGCACGATTTTGTCAAGCTGCTTCTGCCTGTCCTGTGCCTGAGCCGCCTTTGTCGCCTTATAACCGAACCTGCGTATAAAATCCTCAAGATGCTGAATCTCCTGCTGCTGCTGCTCATAAGCCGCAATCAGAGACTCAAGCTCAACCTTGCGGACCTCCTCATAATGAGTGAAATTTCCGGGGTATCTTTTCAGTGTGCCGTTAAAAAGCTCGTACACCTCGTTGATTGTGTGGTCAAGAAAATAGCGGTCGTGGCTGACCAAAAGAAATCCGCCCTTAAAATCAGCAAGAAATTTCTCAAGCCAGTTGCGCGCCTCAATGTCAAGATAGTTAGTCGGCTCGTCCAAAAGCAGGATGTCGGGACCGCACATAAGGGCCTTTGCCAATGCGATTCTCATCTGCCATCCGCCGGAAAAAAGCTCGGTCTGCTTGTTAAAATCCTCGCGGGAAAATCCAAGACCAATCAGGACGCTTTCGGCAAGCATCTCACGCCTGTACCAACCGGAGTCCTCAAGTTTCGAAAGCAATGCGGCATGTTCCTCGGCAAGTTTTCCAGCCTGCTCGTGATGATTCTGATTCGTCAGGCTCTCCATCTCCGCACCAAGCTCGTCAATCCGGGTCTGCATCTCGTAGCCCCACAAAAACGCCTTGTCCGCCTCCTCAATCAGCGTGCATCCCTGGTGGACCAATCCGCTCTGGGGAAGATAGGCAATCCGTGCGTCCTTCTGTGCGATTCTTTGTCCGCTGTCAGGCTCCATCAGCCCCGCCATGACTTTTATGAGGGTGGATTTTCCGGCACCGTTCGCACCTGTCAAAGCCGCCTTGCTTCCCGCCTGCAAATTTACGGAAACATCCTTCAAAATGTCGCGGTCGCCGAATGCGAGAGATACCTTGGAAAACTGTACGAATGCCATTTTCAGCCCCTGGTTTTAATTGTGGTTTTAGTTGTGGAAGTACATGACCTGCGCGCCAGAAGGCTCCGTCACATTCGCAACATCGCGTCCGGTCGAAGGATCCGTCGTTACAATGACACGCGCAACGGCAAGTCTGAGTCCACCGGCCTCCATCTTATAGAAGAAATTCACGTCCCTCGCGTCTCCGTTGAACGCAAAGCTCAGGATTCCGTCCCATTTTCCGCGCAGATTCTTCGGCACAAAGTACTTGGACTCAACCGTTCCCGATGTCTTCGCGTCCATGCTGATAACTCCGGGCTGAAGGTTCTCGAATCCAGTCCAGCGGAAGAGATTGTTTCCGGAGAAATTCATGTTTCCGTAGTTGGAGCTGCTGTAGCTCGGTCCGAATTTCACCAGGCTTGAGTACACCTTTTCGCGCCTTGATTTTTCCGACGCAATCAGAGTGGGCACGTCATCCTCAATGGTAATGAAATAAACGCTGAAAGGCCGTCCCGTGTCGTCGGTGTAGCGAATCAGTATGGTGCTCTCATTTCGTATGGTCATCTGGATGGACGTGTTGTTGAAGCGGTAGATGTGGTCGCCAGTCTTTGTCACACCCTCGTACGGAACCTCAATGTCAACGTTGGAGAGCTTGAGCTTAAGCATACCGGTGTCGCTTCCGGGATCGAATCCGTAATCATCCTGCATGTATTTCAAATCAATCTCGCGGTTGTTGATCATCTTCGCGTAATACTCCGGGTACCACAGCGTTGCAAGGGCAATGTCAAGCAGGTCGTCCTTTTCCTGAATGTCCACAAGCACTTCCTCGGTAAATTCATAAGAACCGTCGCCGGCCATCTGGAACGTGCGGAGATTGTAGCTGAAACACCATCCGGACACACCCGTGGACGTAAGCACCTGATACCAGTCTCCCTCAAGCTTCTGCCGTCCCACCGTAGGAATGTCGCCTTCCCCGGTAACAATCGTCCTGATTATCTCTCCCTTACGCAAACGGTAGACCTGTTTCGCTATGTTCGTAGGCTCCTTGCGGATTGGAAGTCCGTCAATTATGGAAACCGCATACTGCTGATTGTAAGCCGCGCGTGAGGCAGCAAGTTTCTTCGCCTTTCCCTTGGACGTTGGAGCCGTAATCTTCCACAGGGGAATCTCCACTCTGTCCTCGCTGTCGGGAACTCCGATCAGGTAGGTCTTGGATATGTTTGACTTCATGAATACTGGGACGACCTTTCCATCCGGAATCTGCCGCTCAGGGATATTCCACAAAACAACGCTGTAACCGATTACACCGCTGGAACAAGAGACAAGGGCCGTCAAAAAAGAAAATGCAAGGACGGCAAAAAATGCTGTATTAAATCGTTTCATGGGAGGGATTATATCAAATTTAAAGAAAATATTCTAGTGGAAAGATGAAAGTGGAAAACGGAAAGTGGAAAACGGAAAGTGGAAAACGGAAAGTGGAAAACGGAAAGTGGAAAACGGAAAGTGGAAAGTGGAAAGTGGAAAGATGAGAAGCGGGAAAATAGAATCTCACTTCTCACCTTCCAATTGTCAATTACATCTTTGACCTGGCAACGCGGAATCCGTTGTAGTCGTGGCGTGAGTCAGGGTCATTGAGTCCACGGCATGCATTGCGGCAGTTTCTTGACCAGCTTGAGTGTCCACCACCACGGAGAACTCTGTCATCATCGTAGTCACCGGAAGCTCCCGTCGGATTTGTCTGTGCGTAGCTTGAGTAATCTCCATGGATGTCCCAAACCCATTCCCAGACGTTTCCTGTCATGTCGTAGATTCCAAGCTCGTTCGGCTCTTTTTCACCAACATCATGCGTACTGTACGCGTTGTCATCATACCAAGCAACGGAATCAATATCGGAGCTTCCGCTGTACTTGTAGCCTCTTGAACGGTTTCCTCCACGTGCCGCATATTCCCATTCAGCCTCGGTCGGAAGACGATATCCGTTTGCGGATCTGTCCATGCGGATGTCACCGCGGATTGTATTTCCACGGCAGGGTGTGTAGCTCCATGAAGAGGGATCCGTAACGCCGTCAATGGTGTAAACCGGAGCAAGACCTTCCATAATACTGAGCTTGTTGCAGAAAACAAGGATGTCGTACCAGCTAACATTCTCTACAGGACGCAAATCACCGTCATACTCGCTGGGTCTGTTTCCCATAACGCTTTCCCACTGCTCCTGGGTCACTTCCGTCGCACCCATGTAGAACGTGTCCAGTGTGACAGAATGGATCGGAACCTCATCATCATCTCCGTCCTCGTCTCCCATCCTGAATGTGCCGCCCTCAACGAGAATGAACTTCATCTTTGCCTTGAATTTCATTCCGACGACACGCACCGCATTAGCCTTTTGTGACTGCCCGAAAGCGACGAGCTCCACACCGTCAAGGCTCACGGGAATCACGTCCCTTCCGTTCACGAGATTGATTGCTTTAAGGACCACGGTGGACTTACCTGCATCGATGAGTCTCATGTTCTCGCGGCTCACGTTCGTTACGGACCATGAGTACATATAGCGGCTCTCGTCACTGATTGGATCGAAGCCCCACTTGAGCTCGGTCTCTGGAAGATTGAAAAGCAGCTTTCCCTTTGCGTTTACAAGCTTGGCGGAAACCGTGTACTTTCTGTCCTCGGGATTATTCTTGAGCGGAAGCCTGTCGCTTCTGTAGCCGGCCCAGTCCTCAGTCCATGCCGCACGCCATCCTGAATACACGACATTTTTCAGCTCCGCATATTTGTTTGAAAGACCCTTGGTGATTGAGGCAGAATAGCTCGCCGTCTTTGCAGCCATGTCAAGTCTTCCTTTCACGAAACCGTTGCTCTTAAAATAGTAGGGACAGTGCAGGTTCCAGAAATCATCGTACTCCTCCGCAATAGCCATCCAACCGTCGTAAATGTCAAACTCGTCCATCTCGCCATATCCTGGCTTTCCGCTTTTAAGGGTGTCGGCAAGTTTCTCGTAAGCCTCATAAGCACCCTCAGCCTTTTCGCTCGGCTCAGCTTCCATTGCATCATAGTAGGAAGAAAGCGCGTTCACCCACTTTCCCTGCTCCTCAAATGATTTTGCCTCCGCAAATTTTTTCTGATACGTCGCATTCTGTGCAAAAAGTCCCGCCGCCACAAACAGGACGGAAAGAAATGTCACAATTTTCTTCATATATACCTCCACTTTTTTATAAAAGAGCAAGTTTAAAAACCCTCAGACTTTTGAAACCTTCTCTAACCACAATCTGATTACATCATAATCAAGTATGTCCAATATGTCAATTATCAAAAAATTATTGGCTCCCCTCTTGACATAAAATCAAAAGTAACTGATAATGAGAATATCTAGATGATAGTGTTACTATCACACTGATAACGTCAATATAACGAGGTGGCCTATGAGAATCCCAAATACGGCGGAATCAATGAGCGCGCGACCCGAAAGCGTGGAAGGATGCGGAAATTTCTTTGAATACTCATTTCGCTACAGTGGAAAAACTGAGGGCGACGGACTTTCAAGAGAGGACAGGGAAAACCGCATTGTCAAAGAATTTTCCATTGACGAGCTGATAAAACTCGCCGTGCCTAAATCCGCACAGGACAAATGCAGGGCCGAAGATTTTTTCTTCTACGGCTCAGGCTGGCAGTCATGGGGATTCGGTGGAGAAATCGAGCCGGGCAAATATCTGAAAAAATACATCCCTCTCATTCCTCAGTGGAAGCATTACATCACTTTTCCGGGAAAGGCTCCGGATTCTGTATTTGACAAAAAAACCTCATCCGAAAAAATCCTCCGCGGCCAGTTCGTAATTTACCTCAGATGGGAAAACACCTACCTCGTGCTCGCCTCAACCGGAACATGCACGGAACTCGAAAACGGAAGCGTCCCCCCGGTGCAATTTTATGTGGACAGGGAATCAAGACGGATTGCGGTAAGCACATACTCGGACGGAAAGCGTTGGAAAGGCGGAGAATTGATTGCACAAATCTGTGTGTTCAGCGCGGACTCATTTTTCGGTCTCAAAAATGGAATACAAAATCTTTTCGGCGACAGTTCCAGCGCAAGATTCGACTACCTGAATTTCCTCAGCAGCAGCACGGACGAAATCAAAAGCGCGGGATGGGAATCCTGGTACAATCATTATGCGGACATAGACGAAAAATCCATCATGCGAGATTTGGACGAGCTTGGAAAAGGCGACAACATAATCAGCGTGGAATACTCGCGGAGAGACAGGCCTGTTGTTTTCCAGGTTGACGACGGATGGGAAAAAGGACTCGGAGACTGGGAGGCAAACCTTGACCGCTTTCCCTCCGGCATGGAAAATCTCGCGGATGCAATCTCCAAAAAAGGATATATTCCCGGACTCTGGATTGCACCTTTCATTGTGGACCTCAGAAGCGACTTCGCAAAAAAACACCGCGACTGGATTTTACGAGGGGAAAACGGAAGCCTGATTCCCGCAGGAATGAATCCGCTCTGGGGAAAATTCCAGCTGATAAATCCCTACTCCTTTTACTGTCTTGACCTGAGCCGTGACGACGTCCTTGAGTATCTGGATGATTTAATGGAAAAGATAATCAACCGCTGGGGATTCCGCTACATCAAGCTGGATTTCATGTACGCCGGAATGATTCACGGAAAATTCGCGAACGGAGGAGCAGCCTTCATCTGGTACGAGAGGGCCATAAAAAAACTCACCAAGCGATGGGTCAACGTGCGGGGCGACAGGGTTGCTTACCTCGGTTGTGGTGTTCCGCTTGAGCCGTCTTACAAAACCTTTCCGCTCTCAAGAATCGGGCCGGACACAAAAGAAGACTGGGACGTAAAGCTGATGCGTCGAATCCGATTCCCGGCAAGGACCGGTGCAAAGCCGAATCTCCAGAGCACACTCGGACACGCTTTCTGGGATCAGGGAATTTTCATCAACGACCCCGACGTAATTTTCATGCGCTTCAACAACATCAGTTTGGACGACGAGGAAAAGGAACTGATTGCGCTCGTGAACCGACTTTTCGCAAGCCAGATTATGTACTCCGACAGTCCCGCCGACGCAGGAAGTGCCGAAGCTGATTTTACATCGCAGGTTCTCGGACTCTACTCTATTTTTGAAGGAGAGGAATTCGGTCTTGTGAATTGCAGCAGCGAGACCTACCTGATTTTCAGCCGCAGCGGAAAATATTGCGGAATGATAAATCTGAGCGAAAAACCATTCACAAAATATATGGATGAAATTCTTGCACAGACCTTCGCCGCAACAGGACGCAAACCCGAAAGCGACAACCTGATTTTAAAACCCGTGGTTGACAGATGCGTGGTCGCAGGAGATTTGTACACCGCAAGAAAACACACAATCTCAATTTTTGAAATTCAAGCAGAGGAAGGAGAATGATTATGGAAGACAAAAGCTCAGTGATTTTTGGAAATGCCATTCCGGCAAGCGTCGTGAAAAAGGCGGAGAAAGCACAGAAAAAATACATCAAAAAATTCGGGGACGACAGAAACAAAGCCTATCATCTTTCGGCGGATGACAACGAGGTTCTCAGTCCGTGCATGGGCGTAAAAGTATTTCATCTCTCGGACAAAGCTCTCGCATCGCTTCCCGAAAAACCTCTCATCATCGGAAACATCCGCATGGGATTCGGACACTACCGCATCTCAATGGCCATGGCATCCTGTGCACGTGCAATGGGATTCACACCGCTCTGGCTTGACCTGAACTCATTCCCGGAGACCACTTGCACAAAAATAATCGGAGCGCAAAATGATTTGTATTCCAAGGCATCTCGCATCTCGCAAAAATCAAAGCTCTTCAATAAATTTGTGTGGGAGCCGCTGAACTACACGGGATTCAAAAAACTCACCTACAACTGCGGCGATCAAAAAAACGCGGAGCTGATGGTTCCTCTTTTTACCGACCTTCCAAAAGACACGCCGTACATCGCGACTCACGTGTGGCCGTCCCAGGCTGCGATCCATGCAGGAATGACTCACGTTGTAAATGCAATTCCCGACAACTGGCCCATGGCGCTTCATCTTTCCGAGGGAGCGCTTCACACTGTGCAGACACCCAACGCATATTTCGGTTACAGGACACTCTCTGGATTCGATGAAAAGAAAGTTTTAAATCCAATGGGAAAAGACGACATTGTTTTCACTGGGCACTACATCGATCACGAGATGGTCGTGAATGCGGAAAAAGATTGCGAGGCGAGAATCAAAAGGATGAAAAACGGAAAGCCCGTGAGATTCCTTCTTTCCATAGGAGGAGCCGGAGCGCAGGGAGACTATTTTGCAGGATTGATCCGCACATTGATTCCGTACATCAAAGAGAAAAAAGCGGTGCTCTATCTGAACGTGGGAGATTACGAAAAGGTCTGGGAAATGTTCCGCGAAAAAATCCCGGGAATAGAAAATCTTTCGGTGACACATTTCAACGACTGGAACGCGACAAAAAAATTCTGCAGCGATGCCATGAACGATTCTGAATGTACAAGCGATGTCTCAAACGGAATCCATGTCTTCTGCCACAAGGATATTTTCGCCGCCGTCTATGCGACAAATCTCCTGATCCGTGCGTCCGACATTCTGATGACGAAACCCTCGGAGCTTGCGTTCTACCCGGTTCCAAAACTGATGATACAGCACGTGGGCGGACATGAAAAATGGGGAGCAATCAGGGCTGCGGAAGTCGGTGACGGTACCCCCGAGTGTCCGAATCTGGAGCATGCACAGAGCATGATTCGACAATTCATTGAGTTCCCGGAGCTTGTGGTCCAAATGTGCGATGCAATCATTGCGGCAAAAAAGGCCGGAATCTACAACGGTGCGTATCATGCTGTGGAGCTTGCGGCGGGACTTACCGGGGTGGACGGGAACGGCTCGGAGTATGCTTATGCAGGCCGCTGAACGAAGAAGGATCGAGCAGGAAAATCTGAAGGCGGAGAGAATCCGGCATATCGTTGAGTGCACCTTCGGTCTCTTTGCCGAAAAAGGGATTGAAGGAATCAGCATGAACGAAATTGCGGAGGAGGCTGAGATCGGAGTCGCATCCCTTTACAGATATTTTTCCTGCAAGGAGGATTTGGTCATTGAGGCGGCACTCTATGCGTGGGAAATGGAGAAGGAAATTTTCAGCAAGGCATTTTCCTCAGGCAGCGATGAGTCGAGCGGCTACACCCAGCTTGAGGCAATCCTCCAGATTTTTCCTGAGGCACTTCTTTCGCAGGGTCCCTTTTTCCGCTTCGTGTATTATTTCGACGCATACATAAAGCGTGAGAATGTCGGTGCGGATCATCTCTCAAAATATGAGAATACCATCGCGGGACTCAAGGAGATTGTGGTCGCTGCAATCAGCAAAGGAAGAAAGGACGGCTCCATTTCGTTCGGAGGAAAAAAAGATTCGGAGCTTGCCTTGTCGAGTGATGACGAGATTTATTTTACGGTTATGCATTCACTTTTCAGTCTTGCACAAAAGCTTTCTCTGTCCGGGGAAATGCTGAACATGAATCTGGAAGTGAGGCCCGAAAAACAAATGTCCCTAGCAATCACTTTTTTTCTGAACGCAATTAAATGATTAATATGGAAACCATGCAACCATAAATCTTAAGGAGGATTTTATGAAGACATTGAGCAAAGGAAAGATCTGGCTTTTCGCCGTGGGTCAGTTCGGATGGGCGCTTCTTTCAGGACTGATTGGAAGCTGGCTTGTTAGTTTTTACTTACCAAGTGCGGAGGCAATCAGCTCGGGACAAAAGATTTTCATTCCGCAGGGAACGGTCATTCTGGGATTCCTTACCGTAATCGGTGGCATCACTGCTCTGGGACGCATTTTCGACGCAATCACGGATCCGCTCATCGCTTCTCTTTCCGACAAATGTAAATCAAAAAAAGGACGGCGCATTCCCTTTATGAAATGGGCTGCACTTCCTCTCGCTCTCACTACCCTGCTTGTCTTCTGCGCACCATTTGACGGAGGAGCAAAATCAGGATCGGTCCTCAACTCAATCTGGGTTTGTCTTACCGTGCTCATGTATTATTTTTTCATCACAATGTACTGCACTCCATACACGGCACTTTATTCTGAAATCACACACAGCGAAAAAGAAAGAATGCTCGCATCATCCGCCATCTCGCTGACATTCATACTTGGTACGGGCATTGGATATTTGGGACCGGTAATCTGGGGATCGCTCACACCGGTTTTGGGAGACCGTGTTCTTGCAATCCGCGTGACATTCGCAATCTTCGCGGTGGTGGCATTGCTGTGCATGTATGTTCCGGTTCTCGCAATCAACGAAAAAGATTATGTGGACACGGCACCAAGCCACACGTCAATGTTCAAGTCGCTCAAGATGACTTTCAAGAACAAATCATTCCGCGTCTTTGTCGGCTCCGATATTTTTTACTGGCTCGGACTCACAATGTTCCAGACGGGAATCCCATATTTTGTCACTTCACTGATCGGACTTCCCGAGGCGTTCCAGTCAATGTTCCTTGTGCTGATGACGGTTCTTTCCTTGGTCTTCTATCCCGGAATCAACTCGGTCACGGCAAAGGTCGGAAAAAAGAAAATGGTGATTTTTGCATTCGCCATGTTCACAGCAGTCTTTGCATTCACGGCGTTCACAGGATTCGGAAAAGACGGAAATCTGATTAACACACCCTTCGGACCTGCCACGGCAATGCAGCTTTTCCAAGGCATCCTGATGATTGTGTGCGGCTCACTTCCAATGGCAATCTTCGGAATCCTTCCTCAGGCAATGGTCGCTGATTGTGCGGAGTATGACCAGAAACAGACCGGTGAAAGCAGACAGGGAATGTTCTTCGCGGCACGCACATTCTGCTTTAAGTTGGGTCAGGCACTCGCGATGGTCCTGTTCACTTCCCTTGCCACACTCGGCAGCGGTGGATTCGGTTACAGAGTCGCGGCAATCACTGCGGCGGTTCTCTGTGCGATCGGTGGAATCATCCTTGTGTTCTATAATGAAAAATTGATTCTGGGGAAGACAAGCGAGTGATAGTTGAAGGATGAGAAATGATAGGTGGAAGGAAAAATTCTTTCCACTTATCGCTCTCTCTTCTCTTTTCGCCCATTGTAAATAAATACCAAAACTGCAATGCCAATGATCAGTGCATATCCCAAAATGCTCAGCAAATCCGGGATCTGACGGAAAGCAATGAAACCGAGGATGGCGCTGAAAATCACCATGAAATATTCGTAGATGCTCACCTTGGAAGCAGGTGCGTTGAAGTATGCCCCGGTAATTCCGAACTGACCGCCGCTCGCTGAAAGTCCAGCCAAAATAAGAAATAGAAATTGCTTCAAAGACATGGGACTCCAGAACACAATCATAAGCGGAAGACAGAGCAAACATGAGAACACGGAGAAAAACAAAATGATTATGCTGCCGTGCACTTTATAGACATGACACTTTCTTACAAAAGAATACGCGAATCCCGCACCCGCACCGCCAAGAAATCCTGCGAGGCCAGGAAGAACCTTGGTAAAATCAAATGACGGCTTCATCACAAGGAGCGCACCGGTAAACGCACCGCACAAAGAAAGGATTGAGACAGTGCCCGGTTTCTCTCCAAGGAAAATGAAGCTTCCCAGAATTGAAAAAAACGGAGACATCTTGTTGAGCATGGAAGCATCCGAAATGGGGATATGGTCCAGCGCATAAAAATTCCCGAAGATTCCCACGGTTCCGCACAGCGCACGCAGAAGGATAAATTTAAATGCAGGCCTCTCCACTTTCATCGCATCAGGATTTTTTCTCCACTCACGCAATGCGATTACAAAAGCAAAGAGAGCCGCAATCAGATTCCTGAAAAATGCTTTCTCAAAAAATGGCAAATCACCGGCAGCATGTACGAACATCCCCATGAGCGCAAAGCAAAATGATGAGAATATCGCAAAAAAAATTGCCCTCGCAAGATTATTTTTTGTCATCGCAGGGAGCTTAATTTTTCTCCGACTTCATTGGACGCACCAAAAAGAGGGACAGGCACATTGCAACGGCATACAAAATCGTGGTCACAATCAGCACATTCTGATAACCCGCCGGATTTGCCTTTACTCCTGCGACATCAACAAACTGACCAGTGTGATTTACGATAAAAGAAGCGAGCTGATTTCCCGAAAGACCTGCAAAAGCCCATGCTGAAAGAGTGATTCCGTGGATTGCAGAAATATTGCCCATGCCATAATGATCCGAAAGAAGAGTCGGCACGTTTGAGAATCCTCCACCATAACCTGCGTTCACAATGAAGATGAGCAGAAGCACGAACAAAGTCAAGACAATGCTTCCGGCACCCCTTGCAATTCCGCCGGTAAAGAGGACTACCAGAGTAAAGCCGATGGAAAGGGCAAAAATAATCTTGTAAACGGTGTTGCGGTCCTTCATCTGATCTGCGAGCGCGGAAAAACCAAGGCGTCCACCAGCGTTAAAAAGAGCTGAAATTGTTGAAATGTAACCCGCAATGCTGCCAAGACCCACGCATTTCACAATCATCTTTTCCTGGGAGATAATCGCAAGTCCGCAAGTGATGTTGATGTAGAACATGAGCCAGATTCCAATGTATGAGCTAAGCGGCTCAACCTTAAGGGAAGCAAGGATTCCGTTTTCCTTCGTCCTTTTCTGAGGCTCAACCCAGCCCTCTGGTTTTGCGAGCATAAAATGCCCCACCATCATCATCACAAAATAGACGAGCGCAAGGATGTAGAACATTTTGTAGATTCCCTCTCTGCCCATCTTGTCAAGAATCGCCTGCATGATTGGGGATGCAATAGCCTTGGCCGCACCGAAACCAGCCACGGCAAGACCCGTCGCAAGTCCCTTTTTATCCTTGAACCACAGCATAAGAGTCTTTACCGGAGAAAGATATCCCGTTCCAAGACCAATGCCCATTATAAATCCGTAGCTGACATAAATGCCGATCAAAGCAAGAACACTGGGATTTCCAGCCTGCAAGCACCTTCCGCCGTACCAGATGAAAAAACCGGTTCCAGCCATTCCAAGCGCAAAAGCAATCGACGCAATCAGCGATGACTTATGTATGTTTTTTTCCACAAGTCCGCCCAAAAAAGCCGCCGACATGCCAAGGAAGAAAATCGCAAAGCTGAACGCCCATTCAACCGCACCCTTTGAAAATCCGATATAATTCGCAATTTCCTGACTGAACATAGACCAACAGTATACAGTTCCAATGCTGCAATGAAGGAGAAGCGCAGGAATTGCACCGCGTATCCACTTATTCTGAATGTTTTTCATGATAATAAAGACCTCATTATAATATATCGGAAGAATTATATCATTTTTTCTAAAGAATGAACATAGGATAAACACAAGATTATAGAAAGCAAGCGCAAATCTAAAAAAATTCATTTGTCAAACGGAGTTTTATGGTGTACAATGTTAAATATGAAGAAGATTACTATTACATTCCCCGATGGCTCGTCCATCCAGGTTGATGACGAAATCAGACCCATGACCTTGCTCAACAGGCTGGGACCGCAGGATAAAAAAATCATGGCCGTAAAGGTCAACAACGAGATTCTTCCGCTGGATTCCGTGGTGGACATAAGCTGCACTATGGAGCCGGTTTTTGAGGAGACCAAGGACGGCGCAAGGATTTACCGTCGCTCGCTTTGTTTTTTACTCGCAACCGCGGCACACAATCTCTTTCCGGGTGCAAGACTTCTCGTGGGTCACTCCCTGGACTACGGCTATTACTACACGCTGGACACAGGCAAGCCCATCTCGCCCGAACAGATTGCACAGCTCAAGGATGAGATGCTCAAAATCGTAAAGGACGACGAGCCGATTCTCACGGACTATATCTCATATCAGGAAGCATGCTCGATGTTCGAAAATCTGGGACTGATTGAGACACGCAAGCAGCTGAACTACCGCACGCCATCCCGCGTAAAAATCAACACGCTGAAGGGATTCTCCGACCTTTATTTCGGTCCCTTGGTTGGAAGCACCGCCGAGCTTGATGTCTTTGACCTCATGCCGTATCAGGAAGGATTCCTCCTCCGCTATCCCAAGCACGAGACTCCCGACCGCCTCCCGGAATTCCAGGACCAGCCGAAGCTCTTTGAAATCTACAAGCGGTACAAGGACTGGGGAAAACGCCTCAACGTAACATCCGCCGCAAGCCTTAACCAGCTGATTCACGAAAGAAAAGTGAATGATTTCATCGACATAACCGAAACCCTCCAGGTAAAATGCATTGCCGACATCGCCGACCAGATTCACAGCCGCAAAACCGCAAGGGTCGTCCTGATTGCAGGTCCCTCGTCTTCTGGAAAAACCACGACGAGCAAAAAACTCGCATTGCAGCTGCAGGCCATCGGATATGTTCCCAAGGTAATCAGCCTTGACTCATACTACCGTGGACGCGCCGAGACACCGAAGGATGAGAATGGAAATTATGACTACGAGTGTCTTGAGGCTTTGGACGTAAAGCAGATTAATGAAGATTTGCTCTCGCTTTTTGACGGAAAGACAATCGACGTGCCATGCTACGACTTCCACGAGGGAAAGCGCTATTACAAGGGAGAGACCATGAACCTCGGTCCAAACGACATCCTCATTATGGAAGGAATCCACGGACTGAATGACAAGCTCACTCCCCTCGTACCGCCGGAACTCAAATTCAAGATTTATCTTTCCGCACTGACCCAGCTGAATCTTGACGACCACAACCGAATTGCCACGAGCGACAACCGTCTTATCCGGCGAATCGTAAGGGACGCACAGTTCAGGGGAAAGAGCGCGGCAGGTACAATCTCCATGTGGGATTCCGTGCAGAAGGGTGAACGGCTCCATATCTTCCCGTTCCAGAACAATGCGGATGCCATGCTCAACACGGCCCTTGACTACGAGCTTTCCGTGCTTAAAGTCTATGCGGCGCCGCTTCTGAGATGCGTCACTCCAATGGAAAAAGAATATGGAGAGGCATGCCGTCTTCTGACCTTCCTTGACAACTTCAGCACCATTCCGGCAACCGCGGTTCCAAGTCAGTCAATAATCAGGGAGTTTATTGGAGGATCTGCGTTCCACTACTGATAAGTGGAAAGATGAAAGTGGAGAGTGGAAAGATTTGAAATGACATATTGAACGTAGCAAAATATCTTTGAAGTGATTCTTTACTGCGTTCAGAATGAAATCTCTCCGTTTTCAGCTTTCAACTTTCCGTTTTCCGCTTTCCACTTTTGCATGCTGCTGGGATGTCACGACATCATCCACAATCTTTTCGTCCTGCTTGTTCATGGCCGCCTGCCATTCCTCATACTTGTGCTTTTTGAGTTTGTCCAGGACCTTCACCTTTTGCATACACTGACGAACCACTTCCCTTTTCTTTTCGGCGAGCAGCTGGAGTTCTGCAAGCTCAGCGAGGAGACCTTCTTTTTTTTGATCAAGGAAAATAAAATAATCCTGAGTCTGATGCCAAACATTAAACTCAGATGAACTGTCGGAATAAGATGAGAAATTAACACGCTCCTGCGCAATCTGCTCAAGAGACCTGTTCACGCGTGCAATCTCGGCGTTTACTTTGCCCAAATCAAGCTCTGCCTGATCGAGCTCAAAATTCCGGAGGTCCAAAATTTTCTGCATTGAAAAAACAAAATGCTTCATTTTTCGCCTCCGAAATCAATGTGCAAAATGAGAAGGAGTTTTCAAAAATCGTCCGATCCTTGAAACTCCCCCGCCCTATTTTGCGAGAATATCAAAAGTTGGATGAGCGTTGGCAGGACTTTCCACGTACTCTTCCTTTGGAATATTAATTCCGGTGAGTGCAGAAAGTTTTTCCAGCGTATCATCAATCGTAAGATGCTCGGATTCATCCTGACAAAGGAATTCCTCGATCGCAGGATGCTTGTCAATGGCCTCGTCAACCTCAGGAGAATTTCCCTTCTGATAAACACCAGCGAGAATCATTTCCTCCTGCTCGGCATAATCGGCCATCCATTTTTTTACCTGAGTAACCGCCTTCAAAGTCTGAGGTCCGGAGACCCTTCTGTGAAGACGGGAAATGCTCTTTGCCACATCAATCGCAGGATAATGCTGCTTCATCTGGAGATCCCTGCTCAGAACGATATGTCCGTCCAAAGTTCCGCGCACCTTGTCCGTAATCGGCTCGTCCATGTCATCACCGTCAACAAGCACTGTGTAAAATGCGGTAATGGATCCCTTCGCATTGGTTCCTGTTCTTTCAAGCAGTTTCGGAATCATGTCGAAAACGGAGGGCGGATATCCTCTCTGCGCTGGAGGCTCACCGGTAGCAAGTCCGATTTCCCTCTGTGCATGAGCAAATCGAGTCACGCTGTCCATCATCAGCATTACGTCATTTCCCTGGTCGCGGAAATACTCGGCAACTGCGGTACAAACATAGGCTGCACGGAGACGGGCGATTGAAGGCTGGTCGCTTGTCGCCACTACGACAACTGAGCGCTTGAGTCCTTCCTTTCCGAGGTCCCTTTCAATAAAGTCCAGAACCTCACGACCACGTTCTCCAATGAGTCCGATTACATTTATGTCCGCGTTTGTATTGCGTGCGATTGTAGAAATCAAAGTTGACTTACCCACACCGGAGCCAGCGAAAATTCCGATTCTCTGTCCCTTGCCGACAGTCAGAAGCGAGTCAATGGCACGAACACCGGTTACGATTCTTTTGTTAACGGGTTTTCTTTCAAGCGGATTCGGAGGACTTGCAAGAGCCGGATAGAATGTCTTTGTAGCAATGTCTCCCCTGCCGTCAAACGGATGTCCTGTCGCATCGATGATTCTTCCAAGCAGCTTTTCACCGACGGGAACTTCCAGAACGTTTCCGCTGGCCGTCACCTGCGCACCCGCCTCAATTCCCTTGGTCTCTCCGAAAACCATGAGCCTTACGGTGTTTCCCTCAAGACCCACGACCTCAGCAAGGACCGAAGTATTTTCACTAAGAACCTCAATGCGGCAGATTTCGCCAATAACACAGCGGGGACCGTTGCTTTCAATCATCAGTCCCTTAACGGCAGTCACCGCGCCCGTGTATTTAATTGTGTCCGTATCTTTTACGGCCTGTATGTATTTGTCAAAAAAGTTTCCCATTGGTCCCCACCCTTTCCAACGGATTTTTTAGAGATCCGGATTCGGAACTTCAGATTTGTTGACAGACTTAATCGGAGAAATTCCCAGGATCTTGGTCTCAAGTTCAGCAAGCTGGCTGGAGATACGTGCGTCGATTGCGCCGAAATCAGTTTCAACAATGCATCCGCCGCGATCAACAGAGCTGTCCTCAACCACATGCACGTTCTTGATGTTTTCCACCTGAGTGATAAAATCCCTCGTGTGATCTGTGGTCAGCTTTACGTCCGCAAGATTTACGCGAAGCACAACATCTCCGCGTCCCTTTACTTTCTTGAGAGCCTGAACCACGTTGGACATGATTACGCTCTTCTGACTGTCGCTCATGATTTTTACAACCTTACGCGTCATCAAAAGAACCAGGTCCACAATCTGGCCCTCAGTCTGGTCAAGGATTTCCTGCCTCTTGTCCTGCACTCCCTCAATCATCTTGTGGAGTCTTTCAACAAGGCGCTCTGCCTCCTGATTTCCAACCTGATATCCTTCCTCGTGTCCCTTGTCAAAACCGTCCTTCTGAGCTTTGTCAAAAATACGCTGCTCCTCATCGTGGGCGGTCTTAACAATCTGCTCTGCCTCAGCCTTAGCCTTGTCCAAAACAGCCTGGGCCTCAACCTCCGCATTGTTCTTGATTACGGAAGCCTGGTCGCTCTGTTTCTTAACCTCATTAAAAGCCGCGCTCTCAGCGTTCTTTATAATGCTGTCAGCATCAGACTGAGCCTTGGCAAGCATCTGGGACTTTTCAATCTCCCATTTCTTTTTGAATTCCTCAGCCTCAAGACGAAGCTGGTCGGCAGTAGGACCTGTGTATTCTGGAATTTCTTCCTCGACCTCCTCCTCCGGGATGACAAACTCTTTTGTCAGCTTTAAAGAAAGCGGCCCGTCCTGCATTTTAATCTGATTCGGTCTGAATACTGTCTGTGCCATATTTTTCTCCACTCATTGCGATAAAATAAACTAGCTGATGTACTCGTCGCCTTCGCCACGTGCGATGACGATTTCACCGGAATCCTCAAGACGCCGGATGACGCTAACGACTTTCTGCTGGGCTTCTTCAACATCCTTCAAGCGGACAGGACCCATGTACTCCATGTCTTCCTTAAGCATTGTCGCCTGTCTCTTGGACATGTTGCGGAAGATTTTGTCCTGAACCTCGGTATCCACGGATTTAAGTGCCTTGGCCAACTGCTGTGCGTCAACCTCACGCAGCACTTTCTGAATATCGCGGTCTCCAATCATGACAATATCTTCGAACACGAACATGCGCTTCTTGATTTCCTCTGCCAGCTCCGGATCGTCCTCTTCCAAAGTCTCGATGATGGCCTTTTCGGAAGAACGGTCAATATTGTTAAGAATCTCAACGATGCTGTCAACACCACCGGCGGCAGTGTAATCTTCGTTGGACAGAGTTGAAAGCTTCTTCTCAAGAACACGCTCAACCTCACGAAGAACGTCAGGTGATGTACGGTCCATTGTAGCAAGACGCTTTGAAACCTCGGGCTGAATCTCATCAGGAAGTCCTGAAAGAATCTGAGCCGCCTTCGCAGGTTCAAGATACGCAAGAATCAATGCGATGGTCTGCGGATACTCCTGCTGCACGAAGTTGAGCAAGTGTGTAGGATCCGTGCGTCGGATAAAGTCGAACGGACGAACCTGCAGAGAGCTTGTCAAGCGGTTGATAATATCAATTGCTTTCTGGCTTCCCAAGGATTTTTCAAGAAGCTCGCGGGCATAATCAATACCACCAGTGGTGATAAAGTTCTGAGCCTGCATGAGCTCCTGGAATTCTTCAAGAACCTGATCCTTGAAATCCGCGTCGATTGTCTCAAGACGTGCAATCTCAAAGGTCAGTGTCTCAACCTCATCCTCACGGAGGTGCTTCATTACTTCCGATGAAACCTCTGTTCCCAGAGCCACCAGGAAGATTGCTGCCTTCTGTCTTCCGTTCAGATTCTTATAGTCCTTTGTTGTTCCCTTCTTCTTTCCGCTACTCTGTGTATGCTGCTTAAGCGCCTGTTTTGCATTGGCTGATGTGCTGTCTTCTTCTGCCATATACTACTCCTCCATAAGCCAAGTGCGGAGGAGCATTGCAACATCCTCCGGATGGTTCTTTGCCATTGCGATGGCATTTTCCTGCAGTTCCGCACGTTTTCTCTCTTCGACAGAGAGCGTAACTTCCATACCCTGTTCCTTTGCATCCCAGAGTGCCTGTTCTCTTTCCTGCTGCTGGCGTCTGAGCATCTCTTCCTCGCGGAGTCTTCTGCGTCTCTCCAGCTCCTTGGAAATAAGGCGGATCACGATGAACAGTACCAAGATGATTGCTAGTGCGATAAGTGAATAGAAGATAACCTTCTTCGTGTTCTGTGCCTTGATGAATTTCTCGTCCTCAGCACGGAACTCCTCGTAATGATCGAAGGGCACGTTCGTTACAACAACCGAGTCACCACGAACCGCATTGTAACCTACCGCATTCTGAACAAGCTTAGTTACCTGGGCAAGCTCCTCGTCGCTGATAGGAACATAAGTTCTCTCATATCCACCGCTGTCGGAAAGCCTGATTTTTCCATTCTCGTCATAGAGCGGATACTGCCATCTTCCGTCAATGTTCACTGAAACTGTCACACGGTCAATGCTCGGAGCCTCTTTAGCCTGAGTATGCTTCGTGTTGACAACATAATTTCTCTTAACACCATTCTCGGTGGTCTCTGTAATGACATTGGACATATCGCTGTACACCGGGGGATTCTGTCCCTCGACTCCAGCGGGTCCCTCAGGATTGAATCCTGTTCCGGTAGCCTTTTTGTCCACGGTCTCTTCCGAAATGACAAGGCTCTGAACAACCTCACTGTCGTCATAAGGTGTGGTCGGATTGTCATCCTTGAGTTTGATTCCGTAATGCTCTTCGGCTGTGGAAGATTTTTCAGCCATGTCCATGTCAATCTTCATGTTGGCAATCTTCACACGCTTCACGCCGTATGTATTCTGCAATGACTTCAATACGGAAGCTGAATACTCAGACTCAAGCTTGCGGATAAGCTTCTGCTGCTTGTCGGTGATGCTGGTCTTCTCAAGCTCATCAAGTCCCTCGAAGTCGTTAATTTCTTCATTTGTGTCGCCGTTTACAATCGTGATGTTCTCTTCAAGAAGTCCCTCGACGCTGCGCATAACCAGATGCTGGATTCCCTTTACCTTCGCGCGGCTTGCAAGAACATCGCTGCCCTGCTTTGCAAAAAGGATTACGGATGCCTGGGTCGGATTCTGATCATCGGCAAACACGGATTCCTCAGGAAGTGACAGGGTAACATGCGCCGCCCTGATTCCATCAAGCTGCTCCAAATGCTGCTGGACCGCCGCTTCCTGTGCTCTCTGCCAGTTCACAGTGTCGTCAAATTTTGTCCTTGACCAACGCTGAGTGTCAAATAGAGAATACGGATCCTTCTCGGTAGGCTCATAACCTTCCGAAACAAGGATGCTGCGGTATCTGGTAGCGATGGTATCATTATCTACAGTAATGTAGCCCTCGCCGTCCACATCAGCCTTGATGCCGTCCTTCTGGAGTCTGTTCACGATTTGATGACGCTGTGATGCGTCCACAGGTGAGTTAAAGAGCCTGACAGCAGCCTTGTTGCCGGAAACTGCGAGCAGAACAACTACCGCCGCAATGACCAGTACGATGATGCCGATCAGGATTACTTTCTGGACGATTGTCCACTTTCCCCACTTTTCTTTTATGGTTCCAAACGTTTTTTTAAACCATTCGTTCATTTTTCCCCTCCCTGAACGAACTTTCTCTTAACTTCATAGCATTTTCCCACTCACTATGCCGCTAATAAAATTAGTATAGCACAGCTTTCAATTATTGAAAAGGGCTTTTTTCCCTTTTGCCGGAATTTTTTTACTATCTGTTCTGAGAAAGATCGTTCCAACCAGAGATTAATCTATCAATTACAGTCTGAGCGAGATTCAAGGACATCTGAGCCTTTGCCATCGCTGTCGTCACGTCATGTATATCCACGCTGTCAGGGTCGGTGATCACCTTTTCCTGGATTGCGGAAACATTGACTTGCTGTGCGTTCATTGAGGAAACGGCATCAAGCAGATAGGACTCAAAAGATCCCTTTACCTTCTCACCTTCCACAGGAGAGTTCGAAAGATTTCCAAATCCATCCATGTGCAGGTCTTTGGAAAGGTCTGTCATGCGACCCGTTCCTACATGCGCCGGATGTGTTCTGTTCAGCTCAAGGCTTCCAATCGTCATATCCATAAAGATTCTCCTAAACTCCTAACTTATTTTAACTAGTTTTAACTAAAATATGCTAAAATCAGCTTCCAATTTCCAATGCCGCGGCGAACATTTCCTTGCTTCCCTGGATTACGCTGCTGTTTGCCTCGTAAGCACGGTTGGCTGAAATCATGTCCACCATCTCATTCACGATGTTCACGTTCGGATACTCAACATATCCCTTGTTCGGACCGGACTGGATTGCGTCGGGATGGGTTGGATCGTAAACCATGCGTCCCTGTGTGGTGTCCTTGACAATCTCACGAACGCGCACTCCCCTTCCAGGACCGTTATCCATATCAGAGGAAACAAAAGGACTCCTCATCACGGGATGCTCGGATGCCACAGGCTCAAAAATCACAGTCTGTTTGCGGTATGCTCCGCCTTCCTGTGTGCGGGTTGTGGTAGCGTTTGCAATGTTGTTGCTGATTACGTCAGACCTGAGTCTTTCCGCGCTCATTCCGGTAGCCGCTATGTTAATGCTGGTAAAAAGTCCCATATTGTATCTCCTCTATTCCGTTCCAAAATCTTCTATATAATACGCTGAATCAGGAAGCATCAGATCTTCTTCATCGCAATGTTGACCTGGGAGAACTCAAAGTTTTCCAGTCTTGACAAAAGCTGATACTGCATCTGAATCTGAACCAGGTTCATGGCCTCCTGCTCGGCATCCACGTTGTTTCCGTTGGCCTTTGCGGTTGTCAGATAATCAGTAACTCTTCTCGGCTCAACATCGTGCCAGTCACGCGGACTCTCGCTCTGCACATGCCTTTCATCCGTAGTAATCATGTGGAACGAATTGTGATCATTGTCCCTTGACTGAAATGCACGGGCCAACTCGCTTTCAAAGTTCACGTACTGCTTTTTGTAATTCGGAACCTCGCTATTGGCGATGTTGTTGGCAGTCACCTGATAACGAAGGCTCTGTACATCAAGAGCACGGTGCAATAAATCTACTGAATTAACAAAATTGTTCATACCCATACTTTGAGAATCGGCATTTGAAAAAATTAGTTAAGAAATATTTTGGAGGTTTACAGGATTCTATAGTCCGGCCCATCATCCGTGACAAAAACCCTTACGCGGCTGGACTCCATCGGGACGGAATCGGCAAATCGGGCAAGATTCTCTGAATCCGGGGAAAGAAGGTCGTCTGGATTGTAGGAAAGCTCAAGGATTGTCTCTTCACCCTCGGCGGCGGCACGACTGAACGCACCGTTGAGCCTAACCAAGTCAGAGACGGCATCAAAGAGCATGGGCTTGTGTTTTTCGGCGTACTTTTGCTTCAGGAAATTGAGCTGCATCTTTTCAATCTCAGCGTGGGAAGCGGCGGAAGGTCGGAAATCTGAGTCAAGGGAACAGTTGTTGCATCTCTGCCACTCGGAAAAATCGGAGAAAAATGCTGACGGCGAAATATGGAGCTCACGGATCGCGGAATTGAACCAGGGCACCGCACGTCCCTCGGAATAAAAAGTCTGGCAGGCAAAGGCCATCTCGCGGGAATATTCCAAATCCTTTGACGAATATGTTCCGGTGGACTTGGGAAGCTCCATCTTTCCCTCAAGCTGGGCAAAATCAATGTGATTCGGATAAAGCTTCATGGCAAAATCAAGACGGTCGCGGAAAGACTTGAAACTGTCCCCGCCCTGAAGCCCGTACTCAAGGTCAAAGCCGAAAACAAGGGACTCACGGTTGAGCAAATCAGCACGCGAGGAATACAATTTACGGTCAAAAAGCAACGCACCGCCCTTCTCCGTACCTCGCATCGGAATCTCAAGCGAGCAGCAGACGGACTGGAAGATTTCAACAAGGGAGCGGTCAATCACCTGGGGCTGAACCGAAATCAGCAGGAACAAATCCGGGTAAATTTTCTGCACCGCACGGCAAATCGTCGCGATGGCATTTTTATCTGAGGCGATTTTTTTGTCATGCAGGGCAAGCTCGGTAATCCCGCGCTCACGAAAAGTCGGAAGCTCACGCAGGATTGAGTCCATGCTGAAATCGTATTCCGTGCTCATAGGCTAAAGGATTGCAACTCCCTTTTTGCGGCACTCATCAATCATGGAATCCGGCCATGTGCTCACCTGAACCTCACCGATGTGGCACTTTCTGAGGAAGTACATGCAAAGGCGGGACTGACCGATTCCACCGCCAAGAGTCTGTTTCAGCTCACCGGTAAGAAGTTTCTTGTGGAAAGGAAGGTTCGCTCGCTCAGGGCATCCCCTCTCCGCAAGCTGAGCCTTGAGAGATTCCGGTGAAACACGCACGCCCATTGATGAAAGCTCCATCGCAATTCCAAGCACGCTGTTCCAAACCATGAGGTCGCCGTTAAGTCCACGGTGGCTTCCGTCCATCGTAATCCAGTCATCGTAGTCAGGGGCACGTCCGTCGTGGATGCTGCCGTCACCAAGCTTTCCTCCGATTCCGATTATGAATACCGCGCCGTATTTTTTGCAAACCTCAGTCTCACGCTCTTTCGGTGACATATCCGGGAACTCACGCTGCAGGTCCTCGGCATAAACAAATGTGATGTCCTCAGGCAGCTCCGGCTTAATCTGCTCGTAGCGGTCGTAAATGTAAAACTCGGTTCTCTTCAAAGTGCGGTAGATTTTCTGCACCACAGATTTAAGATATGCGACGCTCCTGTTTTTAGGATCAATGGCCATCTCCCAGTCCCACTGGTCAACATAAAGCGAATGAAGATTGTCAAGCTCCTCATCGGCACGGATTGCGTTCATGTCAGTGTAGATTCCGAATCCCGGATTCAAATTCATCTCCGTAACCTTGAGTCTCTTCCACTTCGCAAGGGAATGAACAATCTCAAGCTGGCACTCACCCATGTCCTTCACCGGGAAATGCACTGGGCGCTCGACTCCGTTCAAATCATCATTGATTCCGGTCCCGGACTTTACGAAAAGAGGTGCGGTAACGCGGGTAAGATTCAGCTCGGTGGAAAGTGAAAGCTGGAAGAATTTCTTCACCAGAACGATGGCCGCCTCGGTTTCCTTCACGCTAAGAAGCGGCTTGTAATTTTCAGGTATGTATAGCTCTGACATATTTTTCTCCTATTGCCATAAATTATCTTCTATATAATATGCGTTTCAACAGAACGTGCGGATAAAACGCGTGAAGGCTTCCTTGCCCTCGGGAGTCCTTTTGTAAACCCCGGCATCCTCAAGCACACGGGCAAAAACAAGGCCCACCTCGTCCTTCAGAATGTGGTCCACATTGGATGAGTCAATCTTCGGATACTTCTTGGAAAATTCCTTTACCCAGGAAGCGTGTTTTGCAAGAGTCTCATCCTTGCTGAGATCCTTGTGCCTGATTATCGCATTTCCCAAATCAGAGAGCTCCTTTTTCAGACGGGACGGAAGAACCGCAAGACCCATCACCTCAATCAGCCCGATGTTCTCCTTTTTGATGTGGTGCAGCTCGGCATGTGGATGGAATACACCCAGCGGATGTTCGTTCGTCGTTATGTTGTTTCGGAGCACAAGGTCCATCTCGAAGCATCCGTTTTTCATTCGGACAATCGGCGTGATTGTGTTGTGATCCATGCCCTCTGTCTGTGAGTAAATGAAAGACTTTTCGTCGGTGTAGATTCTCCAGTTACGCAGGATTCTATCCGCCAGTTCCACAAGCCTTCCAGAAGACGTTGATGAGATACGGATGACGCTCATGGGCCACTTCACGATTCCCGCCGTCACATCATCAAATCCGCGTACCTCAAATCTTGTTTCAATGGGAGCACGTGCCATAGGAAATTCGTAGTTGCCGCCCTGATAGTGATTGTGAGAGAGAATTGAACCGCCGACGATGGGCAAATCAGCATTGCTTCCCACGGTGTAATGCGGGAAAAGTTTCAGAAAATCAAAAAGGGATGCGAAAGTGTCGCGCGTAATCTTCATCGGCTCGTGAGTATAGCTGAAAACAATGCAGTGCTCGTTGTAATAAACATAGGGCGAATACTGAAATCCCCATTCTCCGCCTGAAAGTCGCAGGGGAATAATCCTGTGGTTCTGTCTCGCCGCATGATTCAGACGGCCCGCATAGCCCACATTTTCCTTGCACAAAAGGCACTGTGGATAATCCGACGAAGGAGCGTTTCTTGCAGCAGCGATGTCCCTCGGATCTTTTTCCGGCTTTGAAAGATTGATTGTAATGTCAAGGTCGCCGTACTCGGTTTTTGTCTGCCACTTCACGTCCCTGCTGATTCTGTAACGACGGATGTAGTCGGTGTCCTGACTGAATTTATAATACCATGTGGTCGCGTCCCTCGGTGATTTTTTATAAAGCTCCATGAATTTTTTCTGAACGACGGACGGAGGCGGAACCAAGCAGCCCATGATTTTTGTATCGAAAAGATCCCGGCTCACAATGCCAGAATCAACAAAGAGACCATTCTCCGCACCATAGGACAGAAGCCCGGAAAGGATTGTCTCAAGCTCCTCGATTTTCACGGAAGGCACATTTTCCGCCTGGGCCTGATCTTCAAATCCACTCAGATTAAAAAGCTCCAGCAAGCGATTTTTTGTGTAGATAATGTCGTCCTCTTCAATGAGCCCCGTGGTCAGGGCATATCCGACAAGCGCGTTGATGTTTTCGTATACGGTCATGGTGAATATTATAGAACAAAACTAGATTTTAGGCAAGGGAGAGAGAGGCGAGTGGAAAGCTGTGTGAGTGGAAAGTGGAAAGTGGAAAGTTGAGAGTACCAAAGTCTACCCAACTTAAATTTACTTAAAAATATTTTTTTGTGGACAAAAATTTTGGGTGGCGGTAATATAAAATCGATTCTGAGATTAGGAGTTGATTTTATGATGCTGAACAATTTTGACGACAGACTTGCCATGCTGAAATCTGAACATGAGACGCTGATAAAAAAACCGAACGAGCCAATCTATCCGGGGAACGGAATCTACCTGCGGTATAAAAATCCTGTGATTACGGCTGCGCACACACCTTTGGAATGGCGTTATGATTTGGACAGAAAATCAAATCCCTATCTTATGGAGCGGATGGGAATCAATGCCGCGTTCAATTCCGGTGCAATAAAGCTTGGCGGAAAATATTGTCTTGTGGTGCGCGTGGAAGGTGCGGACAGAAAATCATTTTTTGCGGTTGCGGAAAGCGACAACGGAATCGACGGATTTGAATTCAAGGGACTTCCAATTTTAATGCCACAGACGGAAAATCCCGATGTGAATGTTTACGACATGAGGCTCACGAAGCATGAGGACGGATGGATTTACGGAATCTTCTGCTCGGAAAGAAAAGACCCGAATGTACCTGCGAGCGACACATCATCTGCAACGGCGGCGGCTGGAATCGTGAGGACGAAAAATCTTGTTGACTGGGAGCGTCTTCCTGATTTGAGAACAAAAAGCAGCCAGCAAAGAAACGTGGTTCTTCACCCAGAGAAAGTCAACGGAAAATATCTTTTCTACACGCGGCCCCAGGACGGGTTTATTGAGACCGGAAGCGGAGGCGGAATCTGCGCTGGATTCTGTGAGAGCATGGAAAATCCTGTGGTGGATGAAGAAATCATGCTCGATGAAAAAATCTACCATACGATAAAAGAAGTGAAAAACGGTGCGGGTGCGGTTCCAATCAAGACGGAAAAGGGATGGCTTCACATCGCACATGGAGTGCGAAACACGGCCGCGGGACTTCGCTACGTAATCTATGCGTTTATGACAGATTTGAAAAATCCTCTCAAGGTGATTGCACGTCCCTCGGGATATCTGATTGCGCCGGAAGGTGATGAGCGCGTGGGAGATGTGAGCAACGTGGTTTTTACAAACGGAGCGATTGTCGATGGCGACGGACGGCTTTTGATTTACTATGCCTCAAGCGACACAAGAATGCATGTGGCGGAAAGCACTGTGGACCGCATGGTGGATTACTGCATGAACACACCGGAAGATTCACTCACATCACGCGGACAAGTTGAAGCGAGACTCAGATTGATTGAAAAGAATCGGAAATGACGGACAGCATGTTTCGAAGTTCCCCTGCCCTGTCTCTCTTTTGGATGTATTCTTCCTTCGCCATCTCAACTTCCAGAAGAATCTTCTGGGAGACAAAGCCCTGACACTCGCTTAGGACTGCCTGTTTTTCAAGATACTTTATTTTTAAATCAGGCAGCTCCACGTTCTCTATTTTCCAAAGCTCAGCCTCAAGTTCTTCCTCTCTTATCAAAATCTTCTCCACGGATTTTATTTCTTGCCGCTATCCTTCAGTTTCCACTCGGTCAGAGCAATCGAGCTGATCAAATCGGGCCATGTTTCGTAACCGGAAACTTTCGCTTGAATTCCAACCACATCCGTCTCAACCCATCTGCCGTATTTTGGCAAAAGAATTATCGCGGAGTACTCAAGTTCTTTTTCAAACGGATTGAATATGCTGAGCATCATGCACTTATGTTTTTTTCCTTCGTTGATTTGCTCGAATTTTATGATCAAGGTTTTCTCAGGATTTTCGTTCACTGCGACATTTTTCAGATTGACAAGATTCCCGTCGCTGATTTCCGCCTCCACAAACAATTCCTCGCCCGGATAAACTTGCACGGTCTCATCCTTCAAAATATATGCAGATCCCGGAATCTTCGCCGCAAAATAATGCTCGTCATCAACGGCCATTTTCAGTTCAAATGAATCGCGATTTTTTTTCTCCTGCGAAAAAGCACCTGACGTAAAAATCAAAATGGCGGCAAAAAACAAAAGACTTTTTTTCATATATATTCCTCCATGATGTTTTTATTATATGGAAGTTTTTTTTTAGCGTCAAGATGTATGATGGTGCATTGAACATTCCGCATCTTGTTTAAAAAACTTTTTTCGTATAAAATGATTTTATGACTCAAGACATTTCCATAACACTCTCTCCTGAAAAAGAAAAGGACGAGGGATACATCAAAAATCTTCTTTTTGCGGCACTGAAAAAATCAGGGACCATGGCATCAAAAAGCGACACGGAATTTGTGTTCATAAAAAAATCAATTGATGCGCGGCACGGAAGGGTTTCGCTCGTTCTCCGCTACAGGGCATACATCGGGGAAAAGCCAGAGAGCGACGGGTGCTTCAAACCCAAATGGAAAAAATCTTCGGACGCAAAAAGAGTGCTCATAATAGGATCCGGACCTGCGGGACTTTTTGGTGCGCTGAAACTTCTTGAGTACGGAATCAAACCGATTATAATTGAACGCGGGTCTGATGCAAGCGAAAGAAAAAGACAGATTGCCTCAATCAGCACAAAAGGAATTGTGGACTCCGACACGAACTACTGCTTTGGCGAAGGCGGGGCCGGAACATTCAGCGACGGAAAACTCTACACAAGAAGCAACAAGCGGGGAAACATCCCGGAGATTCTTTCCATCTTTCATTATTTCGGTGCCGATGAAAAAATCCTTACCGATGCACATCCGCACATTGGTACTGACAAGCTCCCAAAAATCATCATGGCGATGCGTGAAAAAATCATCGAGCTTGGCGGCGAGATTCATTTTAACACACGATGCATTTCTCTGATTACAGAAACCGAAGATGGAAAAAAATGCGTCAAAGGAATAAGGGCGACGGAAAAAGAAAGCGGCATGTCTATGGATTTTTTTGCTGATGCAGTTCTCCTTGCTTGCGGTCATTCTGCGACGGACATTTACAAGATGATTGCAAAGGAAGCTCCTGATGCACTTGAGGCAAAAACTTTTGCGGTCGGAGTGCGAGTTGAGCATCCCAGAGAAGTGATTGATTTGATTCGCTATCACGGAAAAGATGAAATAGAAAAACTTGGTGCGGCCGAGTACCGATTTACAACCCAGCAGGATGAGCGCGGAGTTTACAGCTTCTGCATGTGTCCCGGTGGATTCGTTGTTCCGAGTGCATCTGGACCCGATGAGATTGTAGTAAACGGAATGTCTGCCGCAGGAAGAAACAGTGCATGGAGCAACGCGGCTGTTGTAGTTGAGACGAGGCCCGAGGACATCCCCATGGATTTCAGGACACTTGCACTTGGCGAGGGATGTGAGGCGATGGCAGGACTTTTGTGGAAGAATGCCCTTGAAAAAATTACGGCTCAAAACGGCGATGGACAAAAAGCTCCTGCACAAAGGATGAGGGATTTTCTCTCCGGCACAATCAGCGACTCTCTTCCACCATCGAGCTACGCGCCCGGACTTGTGAGCAGGGATTTAAGCTCCGTTCTTCCGAATCAAATAGCCTACAGACTAAAATCTGCATTCGAGGAAGTGAACAAATCCATGAGGGGCTATATCTGTGATGACGCACTTTTGATTGCAAGCGAGACACGCACGAGCACACCAGTAAGAATACTTCGGGACAAAGAAAGCGGAGAATGCACGGCTCTTAAAAATCTTTATCCCGCAGGTGAAGGCTCAGGATATTCAGGCGGAATTGTCAGCTCAGCAATGGACGGAATAAATCAATGCAAGAAAATGGTAGAATTAGGATTCAGGAGTGAGGAATGAGTACAGGGCACTAAACTCTCTCCACTTTCAACTTTCCACTTTCAACTCGCACAGCTTTCCACTCTCCACTTTCAACTTTCCACTCGGAAAGCTTTCCTCTTATTTAGTGTGGAACTCAAATCCTCCGTCCCAATTTTCCGGGGGATTTTTTATGAACTCCTCGCAGCGTCCGAGCATAAGACTTACAGCTTTATCGGTCGGGGCTTCATTCATCGCTTTTTCAAAGTACTCCTTTGCAAGATTCCAGATTCCTTCCTTATAAAGTTCCAGTCCCTTTGCATAACACTCACGGTATGTCACGCTGAAATCATCCTCGCCGCGGTCAATCGCATAAATCGGAACAGCTTTCGCTTTGCCCTTCACTTTTACGTCATCAAGATAACGGAAAATAAATTCGTTGTCTTTGCAATCGTTCTTCACGGACTCGCTGACCAAAATCATTGAGCCATAAACTTTTGTCAGTCCTTCAAGTCGGGACGCAAGGTTTACGCTGTCACCAATGACGGTGTAATCAGTTTTGTCATTGGATCCGATTGATCCCACGGTAACATCACCATAATGGATTCCAATTCCAATGTTAAACTTCATTCCCTCAGGCATGACCAAATCACCGAGCTCCACCGAAGAAAGTGCCTGTCTCATCTCATAAGCGGCGGCTGCGGCACGACGGGCATTATCCTCATAACTCACCGGCGCACCAAAGAGAGCCATGATTGCGTCCCCGATGAATTTGTCAATCGTACCACCATGCTTTTTGATGATGTTCACCATGATTGTAAAATATCTGTTCAAGAACGCAACGATGGTCTCAGGTTTATTTCTTTCACTGATGCTCGTAAATGAACGGATGTCGCTGAACAAAATAGCAACCTCACGCTTTTCACCGACCGATACATTTTGCTCTGTTTCCGAAGATGCGACTAGCTCATCAATAATCTGCTCAGGAACAAAACGACCGAATGCCTTGCGGATTCTTTTTTCAAAGAAATTCTTTTTCTTCAGCATGACAGCATTTTCCATAACCACACATGCCTGCTCCGCACAGAAGTTCAAAAGGTCAAGTTGATTTGCCGTGAACGTTCCTTCTTTTACAACACTCACCGCTGCAAAACAATTTCCGTCAGAATCCTTCATGGGGACAAACTGATACGATGAAAGAGGGACATCGCGCGTCCTGTATTTTTCAAGGGACTTCTTTGATTTAAGTCTCACGGCTGCGACCTTACCCATGTTCATGTCAGACCGCACCTTCTCAAAATCTGAGACACTGACTTTTTGGAAATCGCTTTTTTCTCCGTCGGTAAAATTATCAGAGACGACGTAATATACTCCGGGTCCGTCATTCTGCACGAGACAGAACATCGCTGCAGGCACCTGGGCAAACTCAGTCACAACATCAAGGAAACCGGATACGACCTCCTCAACGGAGTCCAAATTTTTTGTCATACCCAAAAAGAGCTGACAGATTGCGGACTTCATCATCTCATTCTTAACGGGAATCGCAAGTTTTTTCTCGCCCTGCATTCCAAGCACGCTGAGAACATTTTGTGCCACATTCTTTTCATCAAAACGCAGGAAAGCGTCAGCGCCACAACTCTTCATGTAAAATTCTTCAAAGGCGAAATCACCGGTGGTATAAAGCGCAATCGGAATATTCCTTAGCTTCTCCATGGATTTTATGAAACGTACAATCTCAGCACTGACAGGATTGTTGAATTTCGCATTAATCAGAACAGCATCAGGCACGGCACTGAAAAGCGACCACAGGAATTTTATGCATCCTGTCTCTCCGTGGACTTCCACATCGCTCTTCTTCAATTTTTCACTAATCAAACCCTGCACAGCGGCAGAAGGCTCCAGTATAAGAATTTTCTTACTCATGCAACAATCTCCTTATTTTCTGTATCAGATCTCCGCGCTTAAAATCCGCCTTGCTCACGAATCCATTTCCACTTTCCATCGGATTTGCGGCCATCACCAGCACCGGCACCTCGGCATAGTTTTCCATGTGGCGCAGGTTGTCCAAAAATATCTCACCGTTCATTCTCGGCATAACATCATCGGTAACAATCAGATCGTACTGCTGTCCCTTCACCATCTCCATCGCATTGATTCCGTCAACGGCCTCATCCACCAGGAATCCGTTGCTCGTAAGAATTCCAGCCTCAATCTGTCTTGTTGTCTCAGAATCATCCACGACAAGAATTCTATATGTGTGGGGCTTTGTGTTAGCCTCGAATTTTTTCACGTCATATCCACGAAGCGAACGGAAGCGTTTTAAAATCTCAGGAATAAACAAAACAGGAATCATGTCATATTTTTCATCGAAGCATATTCCCTGCAAAATCTTGAAGTTGCTGAATGACGAGGGCAAAAGTTTTTTCACAATGGAAACCGATGTCTGCAATCTGTCCACGATGATTCCCACACGCTGTCCCATGTACTCCGCGATGAAGATTGTGTCCAAGCTGTTTTTTTCAACCGCATGCTGTCCCGGGAAAAGTGATGAGAGCGAATAGATTGGTATGAGGATTTCCTGCTCGTCCTCTTCCCTTTTCAAATAAAGCTGATTCTGCTCAGTCACATAATTCATGTACGACTCGTAGGTAACGTCAACAATGTATTCGGAAGGAATCATGCACTTGTGTCCGTTGGCATAGACAAAAAATCCGTGTATATCCTGATGACGCTCGGAAAAGAACGTGTCTCCCTTTACAATGTTGAGAACCTCATCGTGCGCAATCAAAAGAGAATTCTGTAAAAGCTGAAGTTCGCCCATGAGTTGCTTGTTGATTTCTGAAATCTGGAAGCTGGTCAGATGCTTTTGATTTGCTTTCATCGACATGAGCATACCGGAAATTTTATATGTACGGGAAATCATATCCTCGTGCACATTGAGAATTGAAGCGACATTTCTTGTGCTTACGGAAACAATTTTATCAGGAGCCTCTTCCTCGAAATCAATGTCCGAAGTTTTTACAACAGTTTTTTTCGTAAGTCCCTCGGCATCAAAAATCTCACCCGCGGCGGCTCTGTCACAGTCAAGAATCAGAGAGGAAATGTCCGTAGTCTCATCGTCATCCCCATTCTCCAGCTCCGTGCACCGCATATTTATGGCATCGCAAACATAACGCACAAGAGTCTCTATATTTTCTGAATACGAGATTTCTTTTTCTGAAAGGCTCACATAAACTTTTTCAAGAGCACAATACAGCTTGTAGATTTTCGTGAATTCAAGAATCCTTGCAAGATCTTTCGTAAAGCAGATAAGCTCCAGAATCAGTTTTACCTGAGACGGCGACTTCTTGATTTCAGAGACCACATTTTTTGTTTCCAAAATGCATTTCTGCCTTACAACATCAAGTTGCTTTGCCATGTCCCCCTCCTAAATATCCTTACGAAAATAGAAAACCTTTCCGTCCATAAATTTCGTGAGTCCGCTTGGAATAAGAGAAGAATCCAAGGACGCAATCTCATTCATGGAGACAAAAAGATACCCACCCGGTACAAGACACTTTTCCGTCAGTGCCGCAAGAATTTTTTTACGCAGCTCCCTCGAAAAATATATGAAAACATTTCTAACAAAAATCAAATCCTGATTCTTCGGAGCAAGACTGATTGCCGACGGACCGAAGATTGACTGAGGATTTGACAGCTTCGCAAGATTGATTTTTTCAAACTGCGCCCGGTTCCTTATCTCCTGCGGCAACTCCACTCCGCATTTTTCATCCTTGTATGTCGAAAGCAGATTGTGGAACATTGCACCGTCTCCCTTCCTAAGAGAATTCTTCGTATATGCTCCAAGCCTGCATTTTTTAAGAACCTTCGTATTTATGTCGCTTCCAAAACATTCGCATGGAATGTTGCATGAGTCGGCAAGAAGCATGAGCGAGTAAAGTTCCTCCCCGCTTGAGCATGCCGCACTCCAAATTTTTATGGGAGCCTTTGTGGTCTTGTAAATCTCAGGAAGAATTTTTTGCTTCAAAAGAAGAAACTGTTTTTCCTCCCTGAAAAAATATGTCTCGTTAACGGTAGCCATGTCAACAAGCTCCGTCATCTCCGCAGGATTTTCAGACAGATATTCGCTGTAACTGAATTCCGTATCTCCGTCCGCGAGGCTCGTCTCTCTTTCCTCAACAAATTTTGAAAGACTTGTCCTGTGCGCGTCCCTTGGAACAATTCCTGAGTATGATGTCAGCTGCTGAATGATTTTGTCAATTTCCTCTTGATTCAATTTCACCCACCAATGTTCCCGGTAAGGACCAGAATTCTTCTCGCAATTTTGTCACGCGGAAGAATCTCGTTAGCGGCGTTCTGCTCAATTGCGGCGGCTGGCATTCCGAAAACCGCGCATGTTGATTTGTCCTCCACGATCGTGTGTCCGCCACATTCAACGACCATCTGACATCCGTCGGCACCGTCACGTCCCATTCCAGTCATAAGGACCGCAAGACATGCTGAGCCATAAAGTTTTGCAGCGCTCCTGAAAAGCTTGTTCACGGCAGGACGCAAAAATCTTTCCTCAGGCTCATCGCTAAGTTTCAGCACTGGATTACCCAAATGTGAGATGGAGTCCACAATCAGATGACGCTCAGCCGGTGCAAGATATACATGACCTCTTTTCGCTTCCTGTCCATCCTGCGCAAGTTCCACCACAAGATTTGGACAGCTTGAGTTGAACCAGTCCACCATCTTCACATCTGAGCCGACATCAAGGTGCTGCACGTAAACAATGGGCAATGAAAAATCATCTCCCAATTTGCTGAGCACGGTCTGTACCGCAGTTGGTCCCCCGGTCGAAGCTCCGATGCACAAAATTTTGTACGAGCCGAATGTTTCATGCCGGTCAGTATCGCTTCCCCTTCTGTGAGGTTTTATTCCATTTTTCAAAAGAGTCTCACGGATTCTGCCAATAAACGCTTTAAGCATCTCATTCCGAAGCTCGCTCAGGACAGGCTTTACCTCAAAGAGAATCGCACCGGCTTCCTCGGCATAAGATTTTTTTCCCTTTTCCTCAGAGAAAATCACCAGAGTGGAGCCAATTTCAGACGTGATGATTTTACCCGCCTCAAGTCCGTTCATCTCCGGCATATCGATGTCACTCACGACAAGATCTGGAACATGCTGCTTTACGGCATCAAGAAGTTTGCGTCCGTTTGAAACGCTTTCCATTACTTCAAAATCGCTTTCACCTTTGAACGCCTTTTCGAGCAGTCCCCTTATAATTGCAGAATCGTCAGCGATCACAACTGAATATTTCAATTTTTCCATACAGCGTCTTCCTAAATTTTTCCGAGATCTCTCAGAAGCCTCTCCTCAATCTTGTCAGGTTTTAAAAGCGGAATCTGTCTTCCCTTGTAAGTGATTTCATTCTCCCAGTCCTCATCCTCAAGGTCTTCCTTCAAAACCTCGTAGAAAATTTCCACCATGGAAATGTGGAGTCCGAACTGGTCGTCATCCCTTTTGAAAAGCAGGAAGGTCGGATTGTTAATCTCAACAAACGAGTCTTCCTTAATTTCATCAAGCACGCAAGGATTCACAATTGTGTACGGCTTTCCCGCATAATTGATTACGCCCTCGATGTACTCTGGAACAAAAGGAAGAAAATGCACCTTGTAGTCCCTCACAATTTCCTGCACAAGAGAAATCTCAATTGCAAGCCTGTGCTCGTTCACCGAGAAAATCAAAAATGAAACGGTGTCCTTCTCGTTCTTCTGTTCCTCAATCTGCTCGTCCACCGCAACTTCGCCGGGCATTTCCATACTGTCCATCACTCACCTCAGCCCGTATCAGGCCTTTGCTTTTTTGCCGGAATCCTTTGAGCCGGACTTCACCTGATTGTTCAAATCCTCGGACATGATTCTCAGGTTCTCCGCAGATGCCGAAATGCTGTCTGTTGCTCCCGTGAAATTCTCAATGCCCGCAGAAATCTGTTTGAGCGCAATAAGAATCTGCTCGGACGCGATTGTCTGCTGCTGGATGATTCCGGTGATGTCCTCTGCCGATGTCGCGGTAATTTCCGAAGAACTCTTGATGCTCTCGAACTTGGTTCCAAGCTCCTTCGCGGTCTCATATCCAGAAGTGATTTTTTCTGTTCCGTTTTCGCTCGCAAGAATCAGCGTGTCGGATGAGTGCTGAATCTCCGTAATCTTTTCCTTGATTTCATGGATACTGTCGATGATACCGTCAGAAAGACGACGAATCTCATTTGCGACGATCCTGAATTTCTTTCCTGCCTCACCCGCACTGGTTGCCTCAAGCTCAGCATTGAAAGCGATGATTTTTGTCTGGTCGGCGACGGAGTTAATCAGCGTAACGATGTCCCAGATGCTCTCAATCTTGTCGTTCAGGTCCTTCATTCCTGTAATTGTCTGCTGGTTCGCCTCGTAGATTGCATGAAGCTGCTGCACGTTCTTTTCGATTGAAGCGACACCCTCAATAACGTCCGATGAAGTTTTCTGCGCGACCTTGGAAACGTCCTTGATTTTGGACGATATGTTTTCCGAAAGCGCATTCGAATCTTCCATGGTGGCGACAATCTCTTTTACAGCGGCACTTTGATCCTGAGATGTAGCGGCTGTCTCTTTCGTGGACACAACAAGATTCTGTGTCTCAGCATAAAGTTTTTCACCGAGCACCCTCTGTCCGTCGCCCATCTTTTTAATAGAAGAAAGATTTATGATTGAGAAAATAATTCCCATCAAAAGCATTCCGGCCTCAATCAGAAGAACGAAGCGTGAAAGCTGACCGGTAAGAGACTTCATATCACCGTCCATGACGATATACCAGGGAGTAGTCCCAATGCGGGTCACACCGTAATAATTCTTTGAGTTTGAGTCTATCAATGGCGTGCGTTTCATAACCTCAGCAACCGTCGCCGAATCAATATTCCAGTCTGTGAAATAGTTGGCCTTTCCGAGCTTCGACTGATCATCGTTGGTCATATAAAATCCCTTGGAGTCAATTATGTATCGGTTGCTCTCAAGATTGGAACTTGTTTCCTTAAGAATATCATTTAAAGAAGAGAGAATTATATCCGCCGCGCCGACACCGACAATCTTTCCGTTTGAGTCCACGGCAGCCTTAGAATATGTAACACAAAGAGAATGAGTCTGATCATCAATATATGGGGCACTGAAAACACCCTCATGGATCGGAGCGGCAACAGCGTTCTTGAACCAGTCCCTTGCAGACGGCTCCCATCCCGCAGGAGGAACCCATTTGTTTTTGTCCGCCCAGATTCCGCCCTCGCTGAGTTTTGTCGTTGTCGCATAATAAACGTCGCCGTTCGTATTGCTTTCCGAAAGATATCCGACGAGACCCAGCATTGATTTCTCGTTATCAATCCGCGGCATAATCTTCACGATATTATCCACGCTGAGTATGGCAGGATGCACCATGTTCATAACGCTGCTCGTCACCTTTTCCTGAACAAGCGCAATCTCAGATTTCACGGATTCCTTTATTACCATCATTGGAATGAAATAGAGGAGATTGCAGGCAATGAAAATGATGATTAACTGCGGCAGGAAAGATCCCAAAAACAATCTTCTCGTCGATTTTTTGTTGCTGACCTCTGTTTTTTTCGCCATCTTAAAGTTCGCTCCTTAATTCCCGGCAGCCCTGAAAAGCCTAGACCGGTACTTTTCTCCATTTTCGGCAAAAAAATCTCCAAACAAAAGAATTAAAAGCCGAAAATAAATGCATGAAAAAGAAATTACGATTCAGCATAGGAGCGCCCGTTACACTGTTCATTTTTGTAGCAACGCTCGTCATATTGATTTTAGATGAATGTGTCTTCAAGGGAAAAGCCACACAGAATATATTCTCATGTCCGGCGGCAAAGGGAGAGTCCATATTCCGCTTTACTGTTCCGATCAATTATTTCAGGCTTATCCTGCATCCCTTCGGACAAAATGGACTTCCGATTTTTTTTGCTGATTGCGCTCTCCTACTCTCCTTGGGACGACAAAGCGAGGAGCTTTATGGAAAACCCGTGCTGATCATCATGGCGATATTTTCATCGCTGGTCGCAGGAGTCCTGAACGCGTGTCTCGGCAACTGTCTCATGCTGGGGCTCTCCCCCCTGATTTTTACGTTGATTTTGCTCTCTCTCGGCGGATTCAAGGCCAACGGAACCGTTTATCTTCCGAATCTGATTCTGCTCATCCTTTACCTGACATTCCAAATCTATCTCTCGCTCAAGTCACCGGCTTCTTACGCTGAGCAGGATGCCGGAAAGATAAAGGATTTCTTCAATCATTGCATACCGGCTTTAATTTCATTTGCTGGCGGAGTCGCGGGAAGTCTTTTCGCATTCCTTAGCACAAAGGGAAAATCCTCGCGGAAAGGAAGAATACGCAATAACGGAGACACCACGGAGGTAACACTATGAGCGGCTTCAAATGCAACTTTTGCAGGCTCTGCGACGGATACGGATGCATTTCTGAAATGCCGGGGATGGGCGGTCCCATGGAAAGCAAAAATTTCATCCTCAACTGCGAGGCTTGGAAAAAAACATATTATATGGTAGAAAAATTTCATCCAGAGCTTCTTTCGGAAAAAAGAGAAATGCCTGAGATAAGGCTCGGACCCATGACGGGTGCGGTGGAAAACGTGGGCTACCATGACGAGAAATCCTTTTACTTCGACCTGATTTCTGCGTGCCACAAAGCGGGGGCAAAACTTTCCATTGGTGACGGATGCCCGGATGAAAAATTGTATTTTGGAATTCAGGCGGTGGAAAATCTGAGGACATCTTTCCCTGAGGCAAAGGCAGCCGTGTTCATTAAGCCGTACAGCGATGAAAAAATCCTAGGACGCTACGAGATGGCTTCTCACATTGCCGACGGACTTGGAATTGACATAGACGCGTACAATATCATCACGATGCGGAAAAAAGTCAGCCTCGAAAAAAAGAACGCGACACAGCTGAAAAAACTCAAGGAATGGGTGAACGCAAAGGGACTCCCCTTCATCATCAAGGGAATCTTTACGGACGCTGATTTGGATTTGGTAAAGGAAGTAAAACCCGATGTAGCTTTTATCTCGAACCACGGCGGAAGAGTTGAGACCAGAATCGGAAGCACCGCGGATTTCCTGTGGACCAACAGAAAGCTGCTTTCAGAAAACAGCGGTACAATCTGGGTGGACGGAGGAATCAGGACGGCATCAGACGCAATGTCAGCCTCATTATGCGGAGCCACCACAGTGCTGATCGGTCGTCCATTCGCCTCTGCATTGTGCAGGGACAAGGAGAACGGGCCTTCGGATTTCATGAAGGAATTCCTTGCAAGCTCACGTTCCCTGTAAATGTAATCAAGCTTGATTTGAATCAGACTTGATTTGAAATAATTATTTTTCTCCCCCGCTTTTGTTGAGCTTGGACTTTCCTTTTTTGAGGAGATACATGCTGCTCAAAACCGCGACCGTAATGACCACGGCTCCCGCAATCTCCCAGATTCCGTTGCTCACCATGGTGCATGCGAGTATGGCGAAGTATCCCCTAACGCCGGTGAGTGACGCGACATCAAATCCCATCTTGGTAAGTGCCGCTCCCATGCCTTCCATCAAATCTTTTCCATATATTATGTAGATGCTTCCCATGACGAAGAATGTATTGGCAAAGGTTCCGAACGCAGCCGCCACCGCACCGCTAAAAATCTTGGGCATTTTTGGAATGAGATTCAAAAGTCTGTAGACAATCCATGTGACCACGGGAATCAAAAGACGCGGCACTATGGACACCATAGGATTCAGGAAAAATGGATTGACCGGATTCATGACCGTATTGATCAAGCTCGTGATTCCGAAAATCAGTCCAACTCCGAGTCCGGGAATAATTCCACCAAGCAGGGTCACAAGTATGGTGGGAATATGCATTACCGTAATTGAAATAAATCCGCCTATTGAAATGAAGCCCAAGTGCGTAAAGACCAGGACAAGGCTCAAAGCCCCGAAAATGCCTGTCAGTGCAATCTTGTAATTAAGCTCCCTGTTTGTTTTCTCCATAAAAAAACCTCCACGGCGGATTATATCATTTTTTACTTTTTTTGTCTTGTGTTTTTTTAAGATTTAGAGAGTCGGGGGTCGCCCATCCCATGCTCAAATCCACAGCCCTCTTCCACTGCGCATACAGGCTCTTCCGCTTTTTTGAATCCATGGCGGGGGCAAAAATCCTCTCCGTCTTGCCGAACTGCAGGAGCTGATCGGTGTCCTTCCAGAATTCCACGGCAAGTCCAGCACAAAAAGCCGCCCCGAGTGCCGTAGTCTCCACGTTTTTCGGCCGGTACACGGGTTTGTTAAGAATATCAGACTGGAACTGCATCATCACATTGCTCACGCAGGCTCCTCCGTCCACTTTCACTTCCTTTATGGCAAGTCCAGCGTCATCGGCCATGCACTCAAGCAGATCCTTCACCTGAAAGGATATTGCCTCGATTGTGGCACGGCAGACATGGGCTTTTCCGGCACCACGGGTAAGACCAACCAAAAGTCCCCTCGCATAAGGATCCCAGTAGGGAGTTCCGAGCCCCGTAAATGCAGGCACAAGGAAAACACCGCCGCTGTCCTCGACCGACTCCGCAAGCTGATCGCACTCCTTCGCCGTCCTGATGATTCCGAGCTGGTCACGAAGCCATTTGATTGTGGCCCCTCCCATAAAGACCGAGCCTTCAAGGGCGTACTGCACCTTTCCGTTAAGGGACACTGCAATTGTCGTAAGAAGCTTGTTTTTGGAGTCAATCGGTTTGGCACCCGTGTTCATCAGCATGAAGCAGCCTGTTCCGTAAGTGGTTTTGACGCTGCCCCTCGTAAAGCATCCCTGCCCGAAAAGAGCCGCCTGCTGGTCACCAATGCAAGAGGCAATGGGAAGTTCAAAACCGCACACGTCGGGATCGGTCAAGCCGTAAATGCACGACGAGTCCTTTACCTCAGGAAGCATGGAAGCCGGTATGTCAAGCATCTCAAGCATTTCGGAGTCCCATTCAAGCGTGTGGATGTTATAGAGCATAGTCCTGCTGGCGTTAGTTCTGTCAGTCACATGGATTTTTCCGCCCGAAAGTTTCCAGACGAGCCATGTGTCAATCGTACCCGCAAGCAAAAGTCCCTTCTCCGCTTTTTTTCTCGCACCCGGAACGTTGTCCAAAATCCACTTGATTTTTGTTCCGCTAAAATATGCGTCGGGAATCAGCCCGGTTTTTTTTTGAATCAACCCGGATTTTCCGTCCTTGATAAGCTTGTCCGCCATCTCCGCCGTTCTCCTGCACTGCCACACGATTGCATGGCACACAGGCACTCCGCTTCTTTTATCCCACACCACAACGGTTTCCCTCTGGTTGGTGATTCCGATTGCCGCCACTTGCGACGGACTTACCTTTGCCTGTTTCAAAACCTCCTGAGCGACGTTCAGCTGACATAAGAAAAGCTCCTCCGCGTCATGCTCCACCCAACCCGGCTGAGGAAAAAACTGGGTGAATTCCTTCTGCTCCGAAGCAACTTTGGAAGCCCTTGCGTTAAAAAGAATGGCACGGGATGAAGTGGTTCCCTGGTCCAAAGCCAAAATGTATTTTTTTCCTGATTTCGCCGCCATAATATCCTCCAAAAATTAACTTCTATTATACAGCACATCCCACCAAAAGAAAAGTTTTTTATTCAAGTCCCCTATCTTTCCACTTTCATCTTTCCACTTTCATCTTTCCACTTTCCACTCGCCCCCCCCTCTTGTCATAAAACGGAAAAAGCGTATAATTAAGCTAATGGAAGGATTTTTTTCGTACATCAAGGCTTTGAAAGAAAAAATTTTCTCGCTGCAGATACCGCTTGAAAAACGAGTCACCTATGCCATGGTTATCTGCGCAATGATGGGAGAGCTTTTCGGCTTCGTTGAGTCCTTGGTGATCAGACTTCCCGTCGTAGCAATCATCCTTCCCCTCGCTTCCTGCATTTTTCTGCTCCTCCTCTCAATCTGGGGCTTCAAAACAGAGAACACAAATCTTTTTGCCAAACTCTCCATCGGAATCTGCGCGCTGGTTCTTTTTCCGATCATGTTCTTCGCGAATGCAGGTCTTGACGGAGGCATGGTCTTCTATCTGATGCTGACCATAGTGGCCATAGCACTTGCGCTTCATGGAAAAACCAGGATTATCTTCTTCGCAATCAGCATAGTGGAGGACGTGGCGCTTTTCCTGATTTACCGGAGATACCCCGATTTATTCATCACGATGCCAGAAAACGAAGCCTTCATAGACACTGTTTGCAGTATGCTCATCTCCTGCCTCGTGCTCTTTTTCTTTTCCTACACGGTCTCAAAGCAGAACGCGCATGACAGGGAAAAAATCCAGTATCTCTCGAATCTCTACGAAAAACAGGCGAACACCGACGAGCTCACAGGTCTTTTCAACCGCCGCTACTTCAACAATTTCCTGAAACTCGCGATTGCAACCGTGGGAGACAGCGGAAGCCTGCACCTTGCGATGTTCGACATTGATGATTTCAAGCACGTGAACGACAAATACGGACATCCTTTCGGAGACGCCGTCCTGAAAAAATTCGCCCGCATACTTCAGGAAAAGGAAAATCTTGGCGCGACCGCATGCCGCTACGGAGGAGAGGAATTTCTCCTGCTGATTCCCAAAAAAAGCCGCGATGAGGCCCTGGAGATCGTAAAACAGATTCTGCATGAGACAAGAACCACAATAGACATTGAGGAAAACCGGTGCATAACCGTCAGCGCGGGATTCATAACATGCAGCGGAAGCATGAACTTCGAGCAAACCATGGAAGAAGTGGACAAAAAGCTCTATCTTGCAAAAAAAGCAGGAAAAGACAGGGTAATTTCCTAAAATCAAAAGAAAAAACTTTCCTTTTAAACAGTGGACAACTTTCCTTTTTGGGTGTATAATGAAAGTATGTCAGATTTGCTCACAGACCTTCAGTTCGATAAATATCGCAAGCTAATATATGATGCTAGCGGAATCACTTTCTCAGAAAACAACCGCTCCATTCTGGACAGCAGGTTAAAGGAACGTTTGCGTGAAAAGCAGATGGCCAGTGCGGACGATTATTTTGCCCTCGTCACATCAGATCAGGGTGAATTCAAGGCCTTTTTGGACAGCGTTACAACAAACTTGACCAGATTTTTCAGAAACCAGCCACATTTTGACGCGCTTGTGAACTATGTCATTCCGCATGTCATAGAAAACAAAAAGAAAACTGGCGAGACAAGGATAAAAATCTGGAGCGCGGGATGCTCAACCGGAGAGGAGCCCTACACCATCGCAATGTTGCTGAAGGACAAGCTTCCGTCTCCATACACATTTGAGATCATGGCATCGGATATTTCGCTCAAGTCGCTGATGGTCGGAAAGCAGGGATTCTACCCCAACACAAGGATAGACGGAATCCCGCCCGCATATCTGGAGCGTTTTTTCACAAAATCCGACAAGGGATATCAGGTAAAGCCTGAGCTGATGAATCTAATCCGCTTTGACTACCACAACCTGAGGCACGACAGCGGGGCACGCAATCTGGACATAGTATTCTGCCGCAACGTACTGATTTATTTCGACGAGCCGGCACAAAAAGCAACCATTGACCGATTCTACAATTCCATGGGCAGGGACTCATATCTTTTCATAGGACATTCGGAAAGCCTCTTTGGCATGGACACCAAATTCAAGTTCCTGAAGACCGACTGGGCCTGCCTTTATCACAAGGAAGAATAGAATCTTCCATACAAGCAAAAAAAATTAAGGGGATGAGAAAATGGATGACATATCAGTTTTAGTTTGTGATGATTCGGCATTGATGCGAAATTTAATTTCCCGCATTGTGGACTCAACCGACGGTCTGAAAACTGCGGGAACTGCAATGAACGGCAAATTCTGCCTGCAAAAGATTCCGAATCTCAAGCCGGACGTAATCCTCCTTGACATAGAGATGCCCGAAATGAACGGAATCCAGTTTCTTGAGGAGCGCAAAAGGCAGGGCATAGACATTCCGGTCATCATCCTTTCGTCCATAGCCACGAGGGGCGCCGCCGTCACGATGAAATGTCTTGAGCTTGGTGCGAGCGACTTCATCACAAAGCCGAACGGAGCCATTTCAACAAGCATCGCGAATGTTTCAAATAAAATCATAGAGCTGGTCTCATCCTATGGCGGACGCTATGCAAGAAGACACGGAAAGGATGTAAATCCCACCGACTATTTCATGCATCAGGCGAAACTCAAGGAAGCTCAGGCCGCAACCGAAAAAGAGGGTCTTACCGACAAAATCAAGCCGCTGACCTCAACAATCAAGGAAACATCCTTCTCTCCGACGCTGTGGAGTCCGGCCAAAAAGGAACCGGCCGTAATAACTCCGCTCAGGGACCCGGGAAGAATCGAGGTCGTCGCAATCGGAATCTCAACTGGAGGTCCGAACGCTCTCAGGGAAGTCTTCGCAAAGATTCCTCCGAAATTTCCGAAACCGATTCTGGTCGTACAGCACATGCCCGCAGGATTCACCAAGGAATTCTCCGCGAGTTTGAACCGAATCTGCCCGCTTGAGGTGAAAGAAGCCGAGGACGGAGATTTGATTCACCCGGGCCAGATTTACATCGCACCCGGAGACTACCATATTCTCGTGGAAAAATCATCGCTCTGCAATGTCGTGCGTCTTTCACAGGAACCTCAGCGTAACGGACACAGACCCTCGGCGGACGTGCTCTTTGAGTCAGTGGCGAAAATCTATCAGAACCGCGCGCTCGGTGTGATTATGACCGGAATGGGACGTGACGGAGCCGCTCAGCTTGCGGAGATGAGAAAACAGGGAGCATGGACGCTCGGTCAGGATGAAAAATCTTCCATAGTATACGGTATGCCAAAGGTCGCTTTCGAGATGGGAGGAGTCCAAAAGCAGGTTCCCCTTGAGAACATGGCGGACGAGATTGCGACCCTCGTAAGAGATCACGGGTGAGCGAGTGGAAAACGGAAAGTGGAAAGTGGAAAGCTTTCTAGTCCGGCGTAAAAATTTGGGGAAATTTGTTACGTTTGGATGATTGGATTATTTAACAAATGGGTGGGAAAATGAAAAAAAATATCATTCTATGCGCAATGCTCTCTCTCGGGGGCTGGATTTTAAATGCTGAGGCACCGGTGTTGCGGAATATATGTCCTCAGAATTACGGTCGTGTCTTTGAGCTCTCACAGTCGGAGGGAGAATCCCTTCTTGCACAGACGGAATCCATGCTCGACGAACAGCTGAAAAAGGATTCGGTCGGCAACGATTTCTCATTCAAGGCGGTTTTCAGGCAGAATCTGGGAGCGAGGCATTTCTACAGGATTTTCTATTCTCGCAAAAAACTGGAGCACCTTCAGTCCGAGTCCATTCCAGAGGGCACCTTTGATGACGACGACCTGTACTGGGCAAAAAACGGATTCAACTCAATCTACCAGATTATAATGGAAAAAAACACCGCAGGATTCTCTGTCCTCGGCGGAGGATGGATCTCAAAGTGGGAGGAAAACAACAGCGGAGTGCGCATCCTCTTCACTGATTTTATGCTTGTTCCGGTCGGTGAGAGAGTCGGATTTTTAAAGGCGGAAGTCCGTGTTCCTCTTGCACTGGGTCAGACCAGCGACGGACTCCTAAGGATGGCACTGAAACACAGGGGCGGAAAGGCTTACGGAAATCAGAGCGCGAAATATCAGCTGATCGCACCCGGGGACAAAAATCTGTTCAGCAAATCCGCGTCCTACCTTGAGATGACGGCATCGGACTGCCTCGTAGAACCCGGATCACCGCTGAAATATTCCCTTCTCTCTGGATTCGACAAAAACGCCGCGACATGCTGCAAGGAAAATTCCTACGACAACATGATGAGCATACAGGCTGATTTTCACATGACGAGCGATTACATCCGGCGCAACGGAAAGCTCAAGCTCCTGCAGGCAGCCCTGATTAACGGAGACGCATCCTCGAAGAACAACTATTTCAGCACCGACCGCATAGAAACTCTTACGGTTGAAGCATGGGATCCCTCAGACAGCGAGGTAAAAAAAGAGACTTTCTCCTTTACGCTCAATGACTACTGCCTTGAGAGCCAGACCGTTTACCTTCCGTTTGAGGCAGGAAAATACAGTTTTATCTTCAACACATCCGCGGTAATCCGTGCGAAGAAGGAAGACGTGTGTTTCAGCGAGTTCAACATAAAGCTCGGCAAGGAAGGCTGGATTTTCGGCTCCCTTCTGTAATTCTCATTGCTCCCAAATAAATGCCGGATATTTGAGCTTAGGATTCACAACCTTTTCCACGGCCTCCGGGAGCACCTCAACGGCAGATTTCATTCTGGTTCCCATGAAATAGCGGTAGAAATTCATTTCCGGCTCATATTCAAAATCCTCAACGAAAATTTCCTCTCCGTCAAAGCACTCATTCTCCATGTAGGTCAGGGCCTCGTCCCATGTGCCTATGGCATCCACGAGTCCGTTTTTCTTGGCCTGGTTCGCCGTGTACACTCTTCCGTCGGCAAGCTCTTTTACGGCATCAATCTTCATCTTGCGTGATTTTGCGACTATTCCCACGAACTGCTCGTAGCACTCATCCGAAATGCTCTGCATGATCTCACGCTGTTCGTCCGTAAGCGGCTCCGAATAGTTTCCCATGACCTTGTTGCGTCCTGAGTGGAATGTCTCCACCTTCACGCCGTATTTTTCCATGAGGCCCGTGAGATCGACCGACTGCCCCGCAATCACGCCGATGCTTCCCGTGAGAGTGTTCCTGTTCGCCGTTATGTGGGACGCAGCGCAAGAGATGTAATATCCTCCGCTAGCCGCAAGTGACTCCAGATATGCGTAAACAGGCTTTTCCTCCGCGTACTCAAGCAACCTCAAATAAGCCTCGTCAGCCTCAAAGACGGTTCCTCCGGGTGAGTCCACGTCAAGGATAATGCCCACGTTGTCTTCATCATACTGAAGATCGTCTATGGTCGAAATCAGCCACTTCTGGTTGTAATGCTCGCTTTCTTCCTGTATGGTTCCCTTGATGTGAAGCCTGGCGATGTATGCCTGCCCCGGATTATGATATTCCTTCAAATCCTCATTTCCAGAAAAAATTCCCAGTTTCTTCTCCGATCTTTCCAGCAGCGCCTTTGAAACAGGATTGTCCACCGCCGAAGGACGCGACCATCCCCGGATCAAGGAAAGAAAAACCGCCACAACAATCAGAACCACAAACACAATCATTCCAGTCTTTTTGTTTTCCATATTTATCATGCCTCCAAAAAATCATCCTCACACAGCTTACCGGATCTGATTGCCTCGTCTTTCAGGCAATGGTAAGCGTTGGTTTTTGTCATCATATAATAAGGACCCGCCCGCAAAAAGAGGAGTCCGCCAGTCAGCAGACAGAGAATCAGCCAGCCCAAAAAGCTCAGGTCCAGCATGAAAAGATCCACCTTGTGTCCGTTCGTCATCACTTTGCTCATGTTCATCGCTTTCCGCACGCCCACATTCGGATGCTCGGCAAGGATAAAATAAATCTGGGAGTAAGCATAGCCTTTCACGATTCCGGGCACAACCAAAAGGCAGGTCCAGAGCGTAATCCACAGTCTGCACCAGAGAAACGCAAGGGTTCCGTCAAGCCATCTCGTGAATCCCTGGACAAACCGGGCAAAGGGCTGCTCCTCCGTCGTGTGTGAGAGCGCGATGAAAAGATAGGAGTAAGCAATGGCGGTCGCACCCCAGACAAAGGCCCATGCCAGCAGGATGAGGTACTTGAATTTATAAAGCACTCCGCTGTCATCCAGCACGTTACGTCCCGGGACAATCAGAATGTAAAAAAGGGCAAGCACAACAAGCGATGCAAGCACAGTCGCGGACCTTCGGTTTTTAAGCTGCAACTTCGCTATTTTCTTATATCGTTTTCCGTCAAACAAAAGAACCTCCTTTTCCTTATTTTTTCCAGAACGAGGGAGAAAGGAAAATAATCATCGTGAAGAACTCAAGTCGTCCTGCGGCCATCGCGAAGCAGTACCACCATTTCACCGCAGCGGGGAGCCATCCGTAATTGCACGAGGGACCGAGCTTGCCGAATCCGGGGCCGATGTTTCCAATCATACTGAGCGCGCCCGTAAATGATGTGAGCACGTCCATATTGAAGAGACAGCCGAAGAATGTGGTCGAGAAAATCAGCATGAGATAAATGAAGAAAAATGACGTGACCGTGGAGGCAATTTCCTTGCGGTGAGACTGTCCGTCTATGGTGATTGCGAAAATGCCCCTGGGATGAATGAGTTTCTGGATTTCGTTATGCGCAATTTTTCCAAGCACAACCCAGCGTATGACCTTCACGCCTCCACCTGTGGATCCCGCGCTTCCTCCGATGAAAAACAGAATCAGTATGATTGCCTGGCTTGCGTTCGTCCATTCGGTAAAATCCGCCGTGGCAAATCCTGCCGTGGAGATGACCGTGAGTGACTGGAAGGACGAGTACCTGAGGGATGAGAAAAATCCGCCGTAACGCGCCGCCTCGAAAATGCCGATCAGAACGCTCGCACCAATCGTTATGGCAAGATATGCCTTGAGCTCGGAATTTCTCCTGATTGTGCCGAAGTCCCCACGGAAAGCCGAATAATACAGCGAGAAGTTGATTCCGGCAAGGAACATGAAGCTTGTGATTATCCAGTCGATCGCGGGTGAGTTGTACGCCGCTATGCTCGCATTTTTGGTGGAGAATCCTCCGGTACCAAGGGTGGAAAGCGCATGGCAGACCGCATCGTAAAAGGACATTCCCGCAATCTTCAAAAGAATTGTCTCAAGCGCGGTGAGTCCGAAATACATGAACCAAAGGATTTTCGCCGTCGTGGTGATTTTGGACGTGAGCTTGCCCTTCTCCGGTCCCGTAGTCTCAGCACGGATTAGCTGGAATCCTCCCACGCCGAGGATTGGAAGAAGAGCTACCGTCAGAGCGACGATTCCCATACCGCCGAGCCAGTGGGTCATGCACCTCCAGATGTTCATGGATTTGGTGTACGCAAGTCCCTCGATCTCACTCAGGATTGTGGCTCCGGTTGTCGTAAATCCGGACATGCTCTCGAAAAAAGCGTCGGTGAACTTCGGGATGGCACCGCTCACAAAATACGGGATGGCACCGAAAAGAGCCGCGGCAACCCAAGCGAGTGCGACTACGACGAAACTTGCCCTTGTGCTCAGACGTGATTTCCTGTTACGCCCCGCAAGAAAAAAGACCGCGCCCAAAACTATGGAAGCCGCCATGGGAATGAGGAATGAGGGGAGAACCCCAATCTCTCCGAAAATCAGGGCCGTAATAATCGGAAGCAAAAATGTGAGTCCGACTATGGCCAGAATCAGGAAAACAATCCTTGCTATTACGAAAGCCATGCTGGCAGTATTATTTCGTTCCACTGAAGTACCCCAGAATTTTCTGATCCCCGGTCTTTACGGCCAGAGTAACATGATCTCCGACATTCAGGTAAGTGTCTCCGTTCGTAAGCTCATTTTTCGCTGCCCCGGGTTTTTTGATCAGAAGCATCAGGAACTCTCCCGGACGAGCGATGTCCTTGAGTTTCTTTCCGATTACGGAGCTGCCGGAAGGAATGTCGCACTCAATAATCTCACACTCACCGTTGGAAACAGTATGCACTTCGGTAACGCTCTTTCCACGCAGGTGGCTCATTATGCTGTCAACCACGGTGTCGCGGATTGGCACGGGCACGTCAACACCCATCTTTATGGCGATCGGGGAGAACGCGGAATTCGTAATCAGGGCAATGGTGCGTTTCAGTCCCAGAACCTCAAGATAAGCCGCAACCATCAGATTCAATTCGTGATTGTGGGTCGCGCAGATGCAGAGGTCAAAGTTGCTCAGTCCCTCCTGCTCAATGAAAGACTCGTCGGTGATGTCCTGCTGGAAGATTCTGACGGAATCCGAGAATTTCTCAATGGCGGCATCGCATCTCTCGCGGTCGGAGTCAACTATGACAAAATCCTGCACGGACGCATTTCTTTTCTTTCCAAGAAGACGGCGGAAAAATCCCTCCTTCTTTTTCTGCTGGGCAAGACGCGGCTGCATGAGTCTTTCCGTAACCATCGTTCCAACTTTTCCTATTCCGAGCAGAACGATTTTCTTTATGGTGGTCAGCTTAACTCCGCAAAGCTCCTGCACGGCCTGAAGGTCATCCTTGTGTGAAAGCACGCTGATTGTCTGTCCCGCAAGAATCTGGGTGTCGCCTGTGGGGAAAAACACGTTGCCGCTGTCCTCCTCCACAAGAACCACAATCATGCTGATGTCGGTGACGTTTCGGATATTTTTTACCGCGCATCCGTCAAGCCGGCTGTCCTTCGCCACGGTGATTTTTGAAAGCTCGTAGTCGGACTCATCATCCTCTCCCAGGGGCATAACGTCGGAAACTCCATGCTCCACCGCATTGACAATGGCCTGTGCCGCCTCAACGTCGGGATTAATCATGTAGTCAATTCCGTAAAGTGGTCTGCGAGCTCCCTCAAAGCGACCAGCAATCTTTTTTTCGGTCTCCTTTGTGCTCACGTAATATGATTCGTTCCGCACTCGGGCAATTTTCAAAACATCGGGGTAGATTGAGTCAACCAAAGAACAGGTAATCATGTTGATTTCATCGCTTTCGGTTACGGCCACCAAAGCATCCGCGGTCGCAATGCCGACATCCTCAAGGGTCTCCAAATTGTTGCCCTCGGCATAGCGTATGTCGCAGTCAAGGGTATCCTGGAGGTTGGACACAATCTCAAGGCTGTTGTCTATAATTGAAACTTTATTTCCTTCGTCAATGAGCCGCTTGGCCAACTGCACTCCAGTGAACCCGGCTCCAATAATTACAATCTTCATGGAAATAATTATATCACAATGGAAAAGAAAATGGAAGTGTAAAAAAAAACCGCCACCCGAAAGTGACGGTTCTCGCGGTTAAACGCACAAGATAAACTTAGCGCTCAATTGCATCAGCGGCAGCATCAACAGCTGCACCAACATCAACGTCTCCGTCTACATCAGCTGCTGAGCCAACGTATGTAAGAGGCTGATCCTCATAGGGCTCCGGATCCCAATCGCGAACGATTGTCAATGTAAGATCCTTGCTCAAAGAAGCACCCTTGGTGATCTTGTAGCTCTTTCCGAACTTGCTGCTCTTCCAAGAAACAGAAATTCCGCTGAGACCAACATTCACCTCAAGATCCTGCATGTTGCTATCTTTGAAAGTGTAGTAAACCTTTCCAGTCTTAGCATCAGTAATCTTGATTGACGCACCGTCTTTTGTGTCGCCACCGATTGTCCAGTTTGCGTTGTAGTTAGCGTCTGTCCAAGTTCCAGAAAGTGATCCAACGAGATCACCCAGAGAAGCTGCAAATGTGCTTGCAAGACCAATCACTGCAACGGCAACCAAAGCTACTAATTTCTTCATATTTTTTCTCCTATGAAAAATTTTATGTTTTTATTATAACACCGATTGATTATTTTTCAAGTGTTTTTTCAAAAAAAAATCAATTTTACTTAACTTTTTTTGTTAAATACCGATAATAGCACGAATTATAGTACCTCTAAAAAGTCCATTCAGCATGATTTTTCGTGCCGACCTACATCTTTTCAGTGTTGTATTCCATCAAAGTGGTCACATTCATGGGAGAAAGGGCCTGTTTGTAGTTCAAAAACGGCAGACCGATCACTCCGAAAACATCCGTAACGGTTCCTCCGCCCTGCTCCACAAGATTTTTTGCCGCACTAAGGGTTCCGCCCGTCGCAATCAGGTCGTCCACGAGCAGGATGTTCTGTCCCTGCTGGATGTCAGCGCAATGCACCTCAACCTCAGCCTTGCCGTACTCAAGCGAATAGGAGCATGAATATGTCTTTCCTGGGAGCTTTCCCTTTTTCCTGATGAGAACCAGAGGGATTCCCATACGCTCGGCAAAGGGAGCCGCAAAGATGAATCCGCGTGACTCAATGCCCGCCACAGCGTCAATTTTCTTTCCCGCATAGATTTCAGCCATACGGTCAATGCTGTACTTGAACGCCTCAGGATGCCGGAGGATTCCCGTAATGTCGTAGAAAAGCACGCCGGGCTTGGGAAAATCAGGAATCTTGCCCACAACCCTGTCCAAAATCTCAAAATCTTTGTCCATATTTTACCACCTTTCCTCTATTTTATGTCCAAATCTGATAGATGTCAACGAGAAGAATTGATAACGAACTTTCATCTTTCCACTCTCCACTTTCATCTTTCCACTTTCCCCTCGTTCTATCCCTTTACAAAACGGACAGTCCATTATATAATGGAAAAGTACGTGCCTGAATCAAGACGGAAACGGACGGCACCGGAAAAAATGATAATATAGAAGGTATTTATGGAAGCAAAGACTGTCGGCATAATTGGAGGAGGAGCTTGGGGAACTGCATTGGGAACTGCCCTTGCCAAGGGAGGCCACACCGTTGAAGTCTGGGCCCTGGAAGATGATGTGGTAGCCTCAATCAACAACGAGCACGAGAACAAGAGATACCTTCCGGGATACAAGCTTGCGGAAACCATGACTGCGAGCACGGACATAAAAAAGGTGGCCACGGGAAAGGAATTCATCATCATGGCAAGTCCTTCACTCTACCTTGCTTCCACCATCTCACGCTTTGTGGATGTTCCTAACGTTGCGGACGGCTCATCGATCATCGCGTCCCTCACCAAGGGATTTGTACCTTCCGATGACGGTATGCCACGCTTCGTCCTTCAGACAATGGAAGACGCTCTCCCAGAATCATACAAAAACGCGACGGTCTATGTCGCAGGTCCTTCCCACGCCGAGGAAGTTGCGAGCGGAAAAATCACAGGACTGATTGCGGCATCCGAGCATCACAGGAACGCCATCAGGATGAGGGATGTGCTTCGCGTGCCGGGACTCATGGTCTACGCTTCCTTCGACACGATCGGAGTGCAGGTGTGCGCGGCGGTAAAAAACGTAATCGCCGTGGTTTACGGAATCTTGGATGCCCTTGCTGAGGACAGCGAGATTTTCGGAGACAACACGGAGAGCCTTCTCATGGCGGCAGGACTCAACGAGATTCAGAAAATCGGATTCGCGATGGGGGCAACTCACCCGCAGACATTCACATCAATCAGCGGCGTGGGAGATTTGGACGTAACTTGCAAATCAAAGTTCGGACGCAACAGAAGATTCGGACAGGACGTAATCAAGACGGACATGCTGAGCCGATTCAAGGATCTCGACGACCTCATAGCAAACGTACAGAAAGTCGGTTATCTTCCCGAGGGCGCCATCGCATGCAAATACGTGCATCAGGTAGCGGAAATCAAGGGACTGAAACTTCCGATATGCAGCGCGCTCTACAGGGTGCTTAACAAGGAGCTGAGTCCCACGGAATGTGTCATGGAGCTGATCGCCAATCCATAAAAAATCATAAAGCCATCATAAGACAATAATATAGAAGAAATTTTTTGAGAGGAAAAAATCATGCTTGAGAAAATCACCGGAACTTTCAGCGGAATCATCAAAACTTTGAGCGGAAAGTCAAAGATTACGGAAAAGAACATTGAGGAAACTGTTGAGCAGATAAAAATGGCCCTTCTTGAGGCCGACGTAAACCTGCGTGTTGTCCGACGCTTCGTCAACAGCACCGTGGAGGAGGCAAAGGGCGAAAAGGTTCTTAAATCCGTGGATCCGGGACAGCAGTTCGTAAAAATCATCTACGACAAGATTGCCGCGATGCTCGGAGACAAAAAGACTGACCTCGCGCTTAAGGGACCCGACACACAATCCGTAATTCTTTTCCTCGGATTACAGGGAGCCGGAAAAACCACAGCCGCACACAAACTTGCAGCCCGTCTCAAAAAGGAAGGAAGAAAACCTCTCTTGGTTGCGTGTGACCTCGTGCGACCGGCCGCCATCGAGCAGCTCTCCGTGCTTGGTGAAAAAATCGGTGTGAGCGTATATAAGGAAGAGGGTGCGAAGGATGCCGTGAAGGTTGCCAAAAACGGTATTGATTTCGCGAAGAAAAACGGAATTGACACAATCATCATAGATACCGCAGGACGCCTCCAGATTGACGAGGACATGATGAAGGAGCTGGTGGACGTAAAGAAAGCCGTAAATCCTGTGGAGACTATCCTTGTCGCCGACTCCATGACGGGTCAGAACGCGGTGGACATTGCAAAGGCATTCGACGAGCAGCTTGGACTCACGGGCGTAATCCTCACTAAGTTTGACTCAGACGCGCGTGGTGGTGCCGCACTCTCACTCAAGACCATAACAGGAAAGCCGATTCTCTTCATCGGTACCGGTGAAAAGACCGATGACTTCGAGCCATTCCATCCCGACCGCATTGCAGGACGCATTTTGGGCATGGGCGACGTTGTTTCTCTGGTTGAAAAAGCCCAAGAAACCGTGGATGCCGAAGAAGCCCTCAAGATGCAGAAAAAGATGATGCGCAACGAGTTCACCCTGCAGGACATGCTTGAGCAGCTCCAGTCGGTGAAAAAGATGGGTTCCATGAGCCAGATTCTTGACATGATGCCCGGAATCGCTGGTCAGATTGACGAAAGCCAGATTGACAAGGCGGGACTCAAGCATCAGGAGGCCATAATCCAGAGCATGACCATGAAAGAGCGCATGAACCACCTGATTATCGGGCCCTCAAGGCGCAAGAGAATCGCAAAGGGAAGCGGAACCTCCGTGCAGGAAGTGAACAAGCTCCTGAAACAGTTTGAGAAGACAAAGCTGACGATGAAAAAGCTCACCAGAAACCGTGGCGCACAGGCAAGGATGATGCAGCAGCTCATGGGTGGAGCCGGTGGAATGGGCGGCATGGGAGGAATGGATTTAAGCTCGCTTGCCTCCCAGCTTCCAAAAGGATTTAAGGGTAAATTCTAATTTCGATTTGATTTCGGCTTAACTTCGATTTCGACGTATGCCCTGAATTACTTCACAATCAAGAGGGATGCTTCTTTTCCATCAGGAGTGTAGCATCTCTCGGGGTTGGTCTTGTCAGGATATGATTTCACGCCGCAGTAATACGCATACTGATACTGTCCCGGAGGAAGGGCAAGGTCAATCTGATACTGTCCCGGAGCAACCTCGGTCATCTCGTAAATCCAGCTGTCCCAGTTCGTGAAGCTGCCTCCAAGACGCACCTGCTCCCCGGATTTTCCGTTGTACACAAAGCGAACCTTGCCGGTCTCCTTTTTCTCCGTCACCTCGGGAACCCTGCGGCTCACATTCAGCTGGGAAAGCACAAGTCCGGCCTCCGCGTTGTATTTTTTCGTGGAGTTCATGGGATCGGTTGTCCAAAGTCCGTCAACGACAAGCCTGTAGTTCAAGACCTGGACGTTCTTCGGCAATTTGAGTATGTAGAAATAAAGGGAGTCCTCAATCTCGTAGTTGGAGTCCCTCATGTGCTTGATCTGGAACTGATGGATTGTCCTGTATTTCTCAAAGTCAAAGGCAATTCCCATGTAGCGGGCATCTTTCTTCTGCGTAAAAATCACGTAGTCGCCCTTCATGTAAGGAGCGGACACCTTGTTGATTGATGAGGCAATATCTGCAAAAACATCGCTTTCCACAACGGGTGCGCGCTGATAGTCATCGGCATAGGCTGCGGAACAAAATCCGGCGAAAAAAAGGCTGAATGCCATGCTAAAAATACAAATCTTTCTCATATTCAGAGTATCGGAAAGAAATTCCCCTCTGTTTAGCCTTTTATAGTAATTTTTTCACATCTTTCCACTCCCAGCTCGCAACTTTCATCTTTAATACAAGTTTCCCTAAACCGTTGATTTTTTTATGTCGATATAGGATAATGATAACTTAGGTGGGAACCTCTGAAAATTTAGATAATTGCGGAGTATATAATTTATTATGCCAGGATTAAGCCAGCTTAAGCAGTTTAACTCAGATATATTGAATCTGGGAGATGAAGTTAAGATTCGCTCAGCACGCGGGGAAAAAGCCCTGACCGTACCCATTCCCAAAGGAATTGACTTTGAGGATGACTCGGAGGATTTCAGGCTCGGAATGCCCGAACTCAGCGAGGAAGAAGAGCAGCAGGCCGAAGCACTTGCCGCAGAACGCGACAGGGATGCAATGGACTACTCCGACATCACGGGTGAAGAAAAAGCCGAAGAAGCCCTTGCTTCCATAGACTCAGCCATACAAGCCGCACCGGATGTTTCAGACTTGCTGGCTCCGGCAGTCTCAGCGGATCTTGATGATCTGGACCTGAGCGCATTTGAGGAACCTAAGGAAGAGGCCGTTGAGGAAGCCCCCAAGGAAACACCCATCGAGGACATGGACCTTGACTCACTTCTGACCCTCTCCGACCCGTCCCTCATGGAAAACAGCGATGACAGCGAGCAGGAGGAAGAGACTGAGATTGACGCACCCCCTGCCCCCGCATACAGAACAGGAAGACTGAATCCACACAAGATGGAGCACGAGCCTTCCATGAGCGACCTTGATTACGACACCCTCATGGCACAGGCAGTCAGCACCGAGGCCCCCACAAGCCAGAGCGAAGCGGAAAGCACCGTCGCGGCACCGGAAGACCCATTTGCCGGCACAGATTTTGCACAGGACAACTTTGACCTTGGAAACATCGGCGGCACCACAGCGAGCGCAGATACCGGAAGTTCCGGAGACGGCTTTGACATTGACACGGCCAACAGCGACTTCTCGACACCCTCGGGAAATTTCGTGGACATGAACGAGGGAATCCCCGAGGAATTCAATGAAAAACCCAGCGCGGAAGAGACAAGCGAAATGCCAAGCTTCGGCGACGACCTTCCCGACTTCAACATGGACGGCGGAGACGATCTGCCGCCAATGCAGGACACACAGACAGCGGATGAAAGTCCCCTGCCCCCCGATTCCTTTGCAAGCGATGATCTTCCTGATTTTGGAGGCGACACCGAGGCAGAAGGCGGAAACGCTGGAAATTCATGGGATGAAGGCGGAGTAACACTCAACGGATCCGAAACCCCGGACTTCAAGGAAGAGGACGAAGAGCCGCTTGAGACATTCGACACCACCGGAATGGACATTGATTTCAGCGAGCCGGGAGCTGTAAGGGACAGCACTGATGATCCCTTCGGAGTCACTTCCACCGAGGATGATTTTGAGATTCCGAACTTCACCGACAACGGATCCGGCAAAAAAGAAAATATCGCCCCCGCACCGAATGTGTCCTCACCGAATTTCGACGAGGCAATTGAGGGTGATGAGAAGAACAAGCCCAAGAACACATTCACCGACGCAGAGTACAAGAGATTCCGCAAGAATCTTTCCGAATATCCTCTGAACCTTAGGCTTGCAATAGAAGAAATCGTCGTAAAGAATGAGTTCACCGACGACAAAGTTTTTGAAATCCTCGACAAAGTGCAGAGAAAGGTCCCTGCCCGTCAGCTCGCATCCCAGCTCGACAAGGAAATGGAAATCCATGTTGACGTCCCGCGTGATTACGAGAGACGCACGGCCGAGGAGTACGAGAACTACAAGCAGTCCCTTGAGTACAAGATAAAGAACCAGATAATCCCGTTCGCAGCGATGACAGCCTTTGCCGCCATCCTGATTACATGCATAGGATTCCTTTTCTGGACTTTCATCTGGAACCCGATGATGGCAAACCGCTATTATAAGGAAGGATATGCTGACATCCAGACCAACCAGTACCAGCAGTCCGAGGAATGTTTCAGCCGTGCAGTGCGCCGTCGTCCGGTAAAAAAGTGGTTCTACAAATACGCTGAATCCTACAGGGAACACAAGCAGTATGACAGGGCATCCAACGTCTACAAAGCAGGACTTGAGATTTTCGATCACGACAAAAAGTCTGGACTTGACTGGGCGGACATGGAGATGAACGAGCGGTACAATTACGAGGAAGCCGAACGAATCCTCCTGCGTGAAGTACGAGACTACCACAGGCAGGATCCCGAAGTGGACATGAAGCTCGGAGACCTGTATCTCGCGTGGGCCGATGACGGATACCCCGAAAAATATGCGGCCGCAAAAGAACAGTATGACCTGCTCGTAAGCGACAACCAGAAGTCAAAGCACATAAAGACCTATCTCGCCCGCCAGATGCGCTACTACATCCATGTGGACGACCTGAAAAAAGTCCTTGAGTACAAGAATTACTTCTATCCGACCTACATCAAGGCTCTGGACTATCAGGATCTTACCGAGCTTTCAGGCTATCTTTTGGACAAGAGATACGGCACACTCCGCCCCTCCGAGGAATCTCTCAGGAGCCAGGTTGTGGACATAAGGGATCTGCTCGACCGTGCCCTCAAGGCAAACAGCTCCAACCCCGACGCTCTCTACAACATGGGACGCTATCTTGTGCGTACAGGCGCAAGCTCCGAGGCTGAGTCAGTGTTCAAGGCCACAATAGACGCGTTCAAGAAGAAGTCCCCGAGAAAGAGAAAGGACAATTATACTTACATAGACACATACCGTCTTCTCGGTGAGGAACAGGTGGAAAGAAGGGCGTACATTGACGCTCAGAGAACCTACAACGAGGGAATCGCAATCTTTGAGCATGAGAATGCCTCAGGCGGATTCACCGGCACCGAAAAAATCGGAAAGCTCTATGAGGATTTGGGCAACATCAATTACTTCATAAACGGAGATATGGACGCTGCCCTTGAAAACTACGAGAAGTCCGTTGACAACAACAATGACAGTCTTGCGGTCCGCTACAAGATTGGCTACATCCAGTACACCGACGAAAACTACGACGACGCATGGATGTCATTCAACACTGGAAACGAGCTGACGAGCGGCCAGGACATCCACACCCTGCTCGCCCTTGCAAACACCCTCGTTCTCCGCGGATTGTACGGACCCGCCCAGGGATACTACGAGGATCTGCTGGACATCCTGAAAGAGGACGTCTCACACAATGACATCATGATGCCACAGTCACGTGCCGATCACGGAGACCTTGTGGACACATACATGAAGGCAAGCAACAACCTTGGAGTCGCATTGTCAAGGATTTCAGGTCAGAGCGGTGACAGCGACGCAAACGGAAAGGCAATCGTGCAGTTCGCCGAAAGTTCACGCGCATGGGACGCACTGAGCAGAAATCAGGAGACGATGATCAGGCGCGACACGAACGACCTTGGAAAGCAGAACAGCACCTATGTCGTAAACCCCGCGTACGGATATGAGCCGACAATCTACTCGGACATCCCGAAAACAATTTACGAGGAAAAGGCTCTGGGAAAATAACGGTAGCAGATGAAAAGGAACAGGCTTTTTTCCAGATCAGGCATTGCCATAAAACAGCGTTCAGTGGATGTGGCCAAGGAATTATTCCGAAAGTCCATCCACATGTTCTCCGCCGCCATTCCCTTCCTTTTGAAATTCGCCTACGCTCCCATCTTGATTTTACTCGCCCTTGCGCTCATCCTATACTGCATCTCTGAATCCGCACGCATCAAAGGACACGAGATTCCCTTAATCTCAGCCGTCACAGCCGCCGCCGCAAGACAAAGAGACGCCGACAGATTCGTTCTCGGCCCCGTAACGCTGGTCCTCGGCATAATTCTCGCCGCATTATTATGGAAGGAAGACGCAGCAGCAGCCGGTATCTTTGCGCTCGCATTCGGAGACGGACTAGCAAGTCTCTCGGGAAAACTCCTCGGGCAGACCAAAGTTCCCCTCACACGCGGAAAAACAGCCGCCGGAAGTCTCACATGCTTTCTCGCAATTTTCATCACGTCCTTTTTAGTCTCAAAAAATGCCGGAGTCGCGCTTTGTCTCGCAGGAACCGGAATGTTCATGGAGCTTCTTCCCCTGAAAGATTTCGACAACGTGATAATTCCCGTGGCAATCGGCGGCATGTACACACTGCTCATCTAATCACACTCCCCTTTTTTCAGGTATGGACTAAAATCAATTCTTGCGTTATTATTCTGTTATGACACTAAGAACCAGAAACCGAAGCTTCCTTATTTTTTTCCTCATCTCATTTGCCGCGCTCATTTTAATGGCAGCCCTTTTCGCATACAAAACCATGTACTCACAAATCTACATACCGCAGAACGCCGTCAGGGAAACAAGGATTTTCCAGAGATTTCCGCAGAGTTATTTTGCAAGCGTCGCGGCAATCTTTTTCCTCGGTCTCGCGGTTCCCATAATCATATTGTGGACGCGCTATCAGTTTGAGAAGACCCAGGCCGATGAGACCCTCTTTTTCATGTGTTTTCTCTTCGGCTGCATGATGGAGCTCGTCCGGATCTGCTTTCTTTTCATGCCGCTCGAATCCTCCTATCTCGCAATGGAAAATCTCACGAGGATGCTGTCCATCGGAAGGACCATAGTATTTTTGAGCCTCTTCTTTTCCGCGCTTTTTTCGGCACCAATCTACAGGACAAGGCTTGAGCAAAACGTCCTCCTCATGTTCCTTACGTCCGTATGCATGGGAATCATCATTCCGCTGAAATCCATAGTGCAGCTCTCCACCTTCCCTCTCATGGCGGGCACATGGCTCTTTTCCGTGGCAAAGACCACCCTGCTGATTCTGACCCTTGCCGTAATGCTGAAAAATATTTTCATAGACGAATTCTCAAGGAACATACTCGAACCGCTCGGCTATCTTCTGATGATGACAGGCTACATCCTGCTCACCAGATGCGACACATGGCCCTGCTTCATATCCGGAGCCGTACTTTTTCCATCAGGAACCGCAATCTATCTGATGAGGCTTCACAGCAGAGTCTCTTGACGAGTTGAAAGTGGAGAGTCGAAATCAACACACTTATTGAAAAATAATCGAAAAAAAGATAGAATCAGTTCATGGCTGCGGAAAATTCCGGCGGCACAAGGAGTTTTTAAGATGAAGAAAATCATTAGTGGAAAAGTACGCGAAGTTTACGACTTGGAAGACGGAAGGATGGTCATCGTCACCACCGACCGCATATCGGCATTTGACGTGATTCTGCCCACGCTGATTACAGACAAGGGAAAGGTTCTTAACGCGCTCTCAAATTTCTGGTTCGACTACACCAAGGACATCGTGAAGAGCCACATGATTTCATCATCGCTTAAGGATATGCCCGCCGAATTCCAGAAACCTGAGTACGAGGGAAGGACTATCCTCGTGAAAAAGCTCAAGATGATTCCTTATGAGATTATCGTGCGCGGATATATGTTCGGAAGCATGTACGAGGCACAGAAAAGCGGAAAATTCCCCGAGGGAGTCTCTTTCAGCAGAGTCTATCAGCAGGCGGAAAAGCTTGACGAGCCGGTAGTCACACCTTCCACAAAGGCAGCGGAGGGACACGACATCAATGTTTCCCTTGACTACATGAAAAAGGACATCGGTGCGGATCTCGCCGGAAAGATTGAAAAGGCGGCCCTTGACATCTACAAAAAATGCTATGACCACGCATATAAAAACGGAATCATCATCGCGGACACAAAATTTGAGTTCGGTCTTGATGAAAACGGTGAGCTGGTGCTGGCCGACGAGGTTCTTACCCCAGACTCAAGCCGATTCTGGAACCTGAGCGAGTACAAGGTGGGAACAAGCCCCGCGAGCTACGACAAGCAGTTCGTGCGTGACTGGCTCAAGGCAAACAATCTTGCGGGAGATCCTACAATCAAATCCATCCCGGCGGAGATTGTGGAAAAGACCAGCGCGCTTTACCATGAGTGCGAAAAGAAAATCTGCGGAAAATAAAAAAAATTCGCATTTCTTGAAAATTTTTTGCAAATTTGATTACAGCCGCGAAGATTCATGGAATATTATAATACATGGAGATGGAAGTAAATCTTTTTGCACTCCCTGAGGTGAAGGCGAAACCCGACATCAGGGAATTAACGAAACTCAACGGCATGTCCTACCCCAGCGACGAAGAGCTGATCATGCTCATAATCAACAAGGGAACGCGGGACTGTCCGGTTGAGAAACTTGCGAGAAAAATCATGCGCTGCATCAATTCATCCAACCAGGAGAATCTGGTGCAGAACCTTATGACCATAAACGGAATCGGGGAAACGAAGGCTCTGTCCGTAGCGGCCGCATTGGAACTGGGCAGAAGACGCACATCGTTCTACAAGGCCACAATCAACAGACCCAGCGAACTGATTCCGTATCTGAAGCATTACACCATGGAACCCACGGAGCATTTCATAGTCGCATCCCTGAACGGTGCGCACGAAATTTTGAACATCCGCGTTATTTCGGTGGGAACGCCCAACAGAACCATGGTGCATCCAAGGGAAGTGCTTGCAGATCCGGTAGCCGAACATGCCGCCGGAATAATCTGCTGCCACAATCATCCTTACGGTCCCTGCATACCCTCAATAGCCGACATGAACACGACCAAGCTGCTGAAGGAAGCATCCTCCGTCTTGGGAATTACACTGCTCGACCACATCATTCTGGGCAAGGAGGGATATTTTTCCTTCCTGGAGCACGACCTGCTTCATGGGGACTCTGACTCGGAACCGAATTCTGAAAAGGAAAGCGAAGAAAAAAAAACAGCACAGGAAATACGTAAAACAAACGTTCTCCCGTGCTGCACATAAGAACAGACGCTTCGTTTACTCTGACTCAATTACAGGTGCGTCAACATCCTCTTCATCGGCCTCAGTGTCGTCAGCTTCTTCCGCCGGGGCCTCATCATATTTGGGTGCTGCGCTCGGAGCCGGCTTTGCGACTGGTTTTGCAGAAGGATTTGCGGCAATCGCCTCGTCCATGGAAATGCCCTCAACCATTTCGTTCACGTTGTATGTGCCGAGAACAAGTCCGTCAGCTTTTTTGACCAGCTTAACCACAGTCACCTTTTTCTGGTACTGCTCGGAAGACGGTTTCTTTGTTACGACGAAATGAATCTCCGCGGTAAGAGCGTTTGTGTTGATGTATTCATTATAAACGGGCCACTGTTCGGCGACCTTTGCTTTCTCAAGATAGATTTTGAGTCCCTTGGAGACATAGTTCAAGTCATCTTCCTTGGACTTTACGGTAAACGGGAAGTATTTCTCGCTCCTGTCGAATGAGCTGAACGAAAGCTCCACGCTGTCTCCTGAATAAACAATCTCCTTGTCCAGAAGGTCATTTATCAGATTCTGCTTTTCGGCCTCAAGCAATGTGAGCTTGCTGTCGTAATTCGCACGGATTTCATTGTTCACTCTTTCAATGTCGGCATAGCGTTTTGTCGTCACGGCCTCGATCTCACCGGAAATGCGTGAGTTGTATTCGTCCGCGCTCTCCCAGCCCTCCTGCTCCAGCTGCGAGATTCTTGCGAATTCCTTCTGAACCTCCGCATTCAGCTTTGCGTTTGCCTCCTGAAAAGCCGTCTCATATTCTTCCTTGACATCCGCCATACGCTGATTCACGTCATAAATCTTCGTAAGGGAATCGCTGAGTTTTTCCTGCGCCCAGACACAAAGACCCAATGATGCAGCCGCCGCTATTGCGAGAACTTTCTTTGTCGTTTTCATTTTGCCTCCTTAAAAACCCTGCCCTTATCCAAGCACAGGTCCATTAATTAATTTTAACCCCACTTTTTCCACTTGTCAAGTTTTAAAAAATCACATAAAATATTTTCATGTTTCCACCATTTCCAGAAGACGAGGCATACCGGCTTTGCAAAAAGATTGCGAAGTCGCTCGAAGAAAACGAAATCCGAATTGAGCACACGGGAAGAATAAGCGAGGAGCGCGCAGGAGCCGGCATAATGATTGGCTCGCTGATATGCACGGACAAAGACGGAAAAAAGGTGAACCTCGCATCCCTCTCAGGAACCAGCAGAAAATTTGTGTCCGGCTCACCCACGGCGGATTCTATCCCGGATTCTATCCAGGGTTTCATCCCGGTACCCTGCATAGTGCCCCCTGAAAAAATTGACGCTGCCCTTGAAAAAAACGACGCGGAAATCCACCGGCTCACGAGAGTCCTTGAGGAAGAAACTGACGCGGAAAAAAGAAATGAGATTCTGAGCGAAAGAAAAAAACTCACTGATGAGTCGCTTGCAAAAGTCCATGCGCTTTATTCCTTCCGATGCATTGACGGCACTAAAAAATCGCTTACAGAAATCTGCCGCAAAAGAGGGATCGGCCTGCCTCCAACAGGAACCGGTGAGTGTGCCGAAGCCAAACTTCTCCATTACGCATTTGAAAACGGACTTCAACCTGTCAGCATGGCGGAAATGTACTGGGGAAAATCCTCGGCAAAAAAAGAGTGCGGAAAAATCTACCCGCCCTGTGACGAAAGATGCGCGCTGATTCTGCCTGAGATGCTGGGACTCGAAATCATCTACAGGGACAGCTCCATCGTGGTGGTGAACAAACAGAGCGGACTTTTGAGCATTCCTGGCCGGACGGAGGATAAAAAAGACTGCATCACGTCGCGTCTGAAAAGGCTCTTCCCGGAGTGCATAGACCAACCCGCCGTGCACCGCCTTGACATGGAGACCAGCGGACTCATGGTGCTCGCTCTGACAAAGGACGCACACCGCAGGCTCAGCATGGATTTTGAACAGGGAAAGGTCAAAAAAGAATACGAGGCTCTGCTTGACGGAATCCTCGCGAAAAAAGGAATTGCACAGCAGGGATGCATGGAGCTGTATTTCCGGCTGGACGTAGACAACCGCCCCCACCAGATTTGGGATGAAGTATATGGAAAAAAAGCGATTACCGAATGGAAGATTCTGAACGTGGAGACCTTTACGACGAGGCAAGGAGAAAGACGCAACGCAACAAGGGTTCGCTTCATTCCGCAAACAGGACGCACGCACCAACTGAGGCTTGCAAGCGCGGACCCGCACGGATTCGGCATACCAATCATAGGTGACTCGCTCTACGGTCCCAACCCGGAAAAAGCGGCGGATGAAAGCAGGCTCCTTTTACACGCGGCATACCTGAGCTTCACTCACCCGGAAACAGGCGAGACAATGATTTTTGAAAGTCCCTGCCCTTTTTAAACTCACTGCTCCTTCCAAGGCATGATGAAGGATTTCCAAGTACGAGGTCCAAGTGTCTGAACGTCAGCCGCAATCAGCTCGTCCCAGGGAACATCCTTTCTCTGCTTGCTTGTCATTCCGGGGTTCACCTCGTACCAGTCGTATTTGTAAAGACGCAGACGGAGGGCATTTGTCACCGTAAGCTGCAAACCGGAAATTCCAGGAATAAGTCCGAGCGTAAAAACAGTGATCAGGACATTCAGGAAATTTATGAAAGCAACGGCAATGGAAAACCACACATTGTCAAAAAAAATGATGTAGGATTTTTTCAGGCACTTGAGAAAACCGTTGTGCATGAGATTTCTTATGGGGATGAACCATTGCAGCGCGAGCAGGGAGATGACCTCCAGCCAGAACACGAGCGACATAAAAATCAGCCCCAGAAAACTTCCCTTGCTTCCGTCCGTCGGAATCCACATCCTGCAATAATACGGGATGCTCACGAGTCCCGCGCAAAGGAATCCGGCCACAAGAAGACCGTACTGAATCCCGATTTTCATGGACGGCAAAATGTTTGAAAAAAAGCATTTGATTTTGGACACGCCATAGTTTGAAACTTTGTCAACATTGTATCCCTCGGCAAAGACGAACACATGGAAGATCGCGCTGAAAACAAAAATCCCCGCCATTATGACCATGCTTCTTCTCATTTCATCCAGAGGAAGAGCGTTCAGTCCAAAAAGTCCGAGCACCGAAAGAAAAGCGACCACAATCAGAAAAAAGTTTATGAATGCGAAATGAAAGAGATTGTCCCAGACATCCGCGAAATTCTTTTTCAAAAAAAACTTAAACATACATATAAGATAATAAAAATCCCCGTCATGGTCAAGGTGTTATGAGTGTAAAGAGCTTTCACTGGCCGTATTTCAGAACCAACTCCGCCCTGTCGTTTACTCCGGTCTTTTCGTAGATGATGGAGATATAATTTTCCACGGCGCGTTTTTTGATGTTCAGCTGTGCCGCAATCTCGTCGTTGGAATAACGCTGCAAGAGAAGATCCATCACTTTTTTCTCGCGACGGGTCAGGGCATCAGTAATTTTCGAATACTTGATAAGTTTGGTCTGAAGCTCCTCCTGAATGAAATCATCACCCGCATAGATTTTTTCCATGCACTCAAGCAGTTCCTCGGAACTCGCGTTTTTTGAGATATATCCGTTAGCGCCGCAGTCCATCGCGGTCTGTACCATGCCGGCCGCAAAGAACATGCTGTACACGATGATTTTCACATCAGGATAAAGCTCGTGGATTCTTTGCATGAACTCAAAGCCCGTGTTCTCGCCGTAAAAATTCAAGTCGCAGATGAGAATCGCGGGAAGA